>Ga0136642_1000006_pt1 | contig 161152 bp, 108 predicted proteins | sample LowCatLa1302831Y_FD_115313 | JGI IMG/M metagenome (GOLD analysis project Ga0136642, IMG submission 115313) | Freshwater microbial communities from Lower Cathedral Lake, Yosemite National Park, California, USA - 13028-31Y | ecosystem: Environmental > Aquatic > Freshwater > Lake ... | reverse complement strand
TCGAATTCTACGTTTCAAACTCTTTCCCGTTTCCACGGGGTGGTAGCTCAGCTGGTTAGAGCGTCTGCCTGTCACGCAGAAGGTCGCGGGTTCGAGTCCCGTCCATCCCGCCAGTTTTGGTAGCCGCTAACTGAAAAACAGTTAGCGGCTTCTTCTTTTCATAGGACCCTCCCAACGGAGGCCGCACGAAAATCTTAAAATACTAATTACAAGTAATTTAACGCACCAAGCACGGCCGTTTGGGATCAAATTTCCAATCTGGGATCAAATACCGCATCGCCGCCGTATCGTCGCGCGCCCCGCCGCCAACGCGGCGATAAAGTTCATGCGCCTGCTCCAATTGCAGAGGGTCAATATCGACCCCAAGTCCCGGCCTAGCCGGCACGTTAAGTTTACCTTCGGTGATCACCAGCGGCTCGCGAGTGAGACGTTGGCCGTCTTGCCAGATCCAATGTGTATCGATTGCCGTCACGCGCCCAGGGGCCGCTGCCGCGACGTGCGTAAACATGGCTAGGGAAACATCGAAGTGGTTATTGGAATGCGAACCCCACATCAGCCCGTGCTCCTCGCACACCTGCGCGACGCGCACCGAGCCTTGCATCGTCCAAAAATGCGGATCAGCCAGCGGAATATCGACCGCCTGCAAAGCCAACGCGTGACCTAATTCACGCCAATCAGTTGCTACCATATTTGTCGCCGTGGGCAACCCAGTCGCACGTCGAAATTCAGCCATGATCTCGCGGCCAGAAAATCCTTTCTCCGCGCCGCACGGGTCTTCCGCATAGGCCAGCACCTCGTTTTTTCCGCTACAAAGACGCACGGCTTCGTCGAGGGACCAAGCTCCGTTGGGGTCGAGCGTAATACGGGAGTGCGGAAACCGCTGCGCAAGCGCCGTAACCGCCTCAATTTCTTCTTCGCCGCGACAGACGCCGCCCTTGAGCTTGAAATCACTGAACCCGTAGCGTGCTTGGGCAGCTTCAGCCAGATGCACGATCTCCGTAGTGCTCAACGCAACTTCGTGACGCAGTCGCAGCCAATCATCCCGCGCCGTGGGTTCGGTGCGATAAGCTAGATCCGTTTTCGCCCGATCTCCCACATAGAAAAGATAACCGAGAACCTCGACGGACTTGCGCTGTTGACCGACGCCGAGCAACGCCGCAACCGGCACGTTAAGAAATTGCCCATGCAAATCGAGCATCGCCGCTTCAATCGCCGTCATCGCATGGATCGTCGTGCGGAGATCAAACGTTTGCTGACCGCGCCCACCCGAATCGCGGTCGCCGAACCGCTCGCGCACGGTCTCGATCACCGCCGCACTCGCACCAACAGGCTGGCCAATAACGAGTTCACGTGAATCCTCCAGCGTCTGGCGGATTTTTTCGCCGCCCGGCACTTCACCGACGCCCGTACGTCCCGAATTATCCGTGAGCAGCACGATGTTGCGCGTAAAATACGGCCCATGTGCACCACTGAGATTGAGCAACATACTATCGTGGCCCGCAACGGGAACCACGCGCATCGTCACCACGCAGGGGAAGTCTCGATCGAGCGGAGCATGCATAAAAAGAAATAATTTTTTGCTTTAACGTTACAACGTTCAGCACGCTTTGAGTTCTACACGCTTGATCTCGCCGACAATCAAGAGGTAGCTCGCGATGGCCAGCGCTGCATGTGCGCTCACATAAACGAGCGCCAAATTAAAGGAGCCCGTCGCCTTCAAAATGTAACCAATCGCAATTGGCGTAATAATACCGGCGATATTGCCGAAGGTATTAAATAACCCGCCGCACAGGCCCGTGACAGATTTCGGCGAGGTGTCAGAGATCACGGCCCAACCCAGCGCGCCTACGCCTTTGCCGAAAAATGCGAGACTCATCAACGTGATCACCGCCCATTGCGCGCTCACGTAGTTGCACGCCACCATACTCACCGAGAGCAGCATCCCGACGACAATCGGCGTCTTGCGTGCAAGGGTAAGAGACTTTCCGCGACGGACCAACCAATCCGAAAACCAGCCGCCCAAAATTCCGCCGCCAAATCCACACAGTGCCGGCAACGCCGCTACAAACCCCACCTGCAAGATCGACATTCCCCGCTCCTTCACGAGGTAGATCGGAAACCAGGTGAGGAAAAACCACGTTAACGTTGTAATGCAGTATTGTCCCAAATAAATGCCTACCAGCATTCGATTGCCGAGCAATTCACCTACGACAGCCCACCGCACGCCGCCCTTAACTAGGGACTTTCCGCTAGTTTCCAAGTCGATCAAGCCCCCACCCCTCTCGATGTGCTCAATCTCCGACGTGTTCGCCCAAGGATGCTCGCGTGGATTGTAAATCAACTTTGGCCAAACCACGGCGAATATTATCCCGAGCGCGCCCATAAACCAGAAAACATATTCCCAACCCAAAGTGTGCGCAATCCAGCCCATGATCGGCGCGAAGAGAACCGTGGCGAAATATTGCGCTGAATTAAAAATCGCCGAAGCCTGACCGCGCTCCGCGGTCGGAAACCAAGCCGCCACAATCCGCGCGTTGGCGGGAAACGAAGGCGCCTCAGCCGCCCCAAGTAAAAACCGCAGTCCAAACAAAATCATCACCGCCACGCGGCCATCGAAGCCACCCACGCAACCCTGTAAGAGTGTGAACAAAGACCAGAGCGCAATGCTCCAGCCGTAAATCCGTCGCGAGCCCATACGGTCGAGCAACCAGCCTCCTGGGATCTGCGCCAGCACGTAAGACCAAGCAAACGCTGAAAACAAATAACCCATGGCCACCGCGTCTAACTTTAGCTCCTTCGAAACCATCGTGCCGACAATCGAGAGAGTCGCGCGATCCGCATAGTTGAGCGACGTCAGCAGAAACAAAATAAATACTATCACGTAACGCACCCGCGTCCGTGGTGCTTGTGTCGATGCGGGAGTAGCGTTCATGGTCTGCGCTTATTGCGAACCGAGGACATTAATTAGCGTCGCGAGCCGCGCTGATTCTTCGGCGTTTAAGTCAACTAGCGGAGGACGGACCGGTCCTGCATCGCGGCCCACAATGCGCGCTCCGGCCTTGATGATACTCACCGCATAACCAGGCTTCCGGTTGCGAATTTCTAAATAAGGGAGGAAAAACGAATCAAGAAGCCTACCCATAGTGGCTTGATCATCAGTCGCAACGGCGCGGTAAAACTCCATCGCCGTTTTCGGGATAAAGTTAAAAACCGCCGAAGAATACACCGGCACGCCAAGCGCCTTATAAGCCGCCGCATACACTTCCGCCGTCGGCAAACCACCTAGATACGCGAAGCGATCCCCAAGTCTACGCCGGATCGTCACCATCAACTCAATTTCGCCGATGCCGTCTTTGAAGCCGATGAGATTCGGGCAACATTCGGCCAATTTGACTAAGGTGTCGGCCTGCAAACGACACGCGCCACGGTTGTAAATAATGACACCGAGTTTCACCGAGCGACACACCGCCTCGACGTGCGCCGCCAATCCCTCCTGCCCTGCTTCCGTCAAATAATGCGGGAGTAACAAAATACCCTGCGCGCCAAGACGTTCTGCTTCCTGCGCGAAGGCGATCGCCTGACGCGTCGGGCCGCCCGCCCCGGCGATGATCGGCACTCCATCGCGACAGGTTGTAACCGCGGTACGAACAACCGCACTGTAGTCCTGTGCCGTCAGCGAAAAAAATTCCCCAGTACCACCCGCCGCAAACAAAACCGTAGCGCCGTAAGGCATGAGCCACTCAAGGCGTTTTATGTACGTCGTGGCGCAGAAGTCGCCGGCGGCATCAAAATCAGTAATGGGAAACGACAACAGCCCTGCCGACATCGTTTTCTTCAATTCCTCAGGATTCATAAGGGTAAGGGGGAGCGAGAAAATTCATGCGTGCCCGCGCGCAGCAAAGCAAGCACCCGTCGCACTTACACCACATTAAGCGCCACTGTTCCGCTGAAACTCAACCGAGATCCCCCGCTTGGGGTCGCAGCACAATATCCTCGACCACTGTTTTGCGCGAAAGGCGGTAAACCTCTAAAAACGCGCGAGCAACATCCTCCGCCGGCATCATCAGCTCCGCGCTGACGCCACTCTCGCGCCATGACGGCGACCATGTCGCTCCCGGATACACGCAACACACCCGCACCCCGGCAGACTGAGTTTCCGCGCGCAACACCTTCGCAAGACCCGTTACACCAAATTTTGCCGCGCAATAACCCGCGCCTCCCGGATACGCCGCGAGTCCCGCAATTGAGCTCATGAAAAAAACATCGCCGCGACGGCGCCGAGTCATCTCCGGAACAAAGGCTCGTGTCATTAAAAATGCACTTCGCAAATTCGCCGTATACAGTCGGTCAAATTGCGCCACGCTCGTCGCTATCAATGCACTCGCCTCAAATTTTCCCGCGTTATTGATTAGCACATCAACGGCGCGAAAGCGTTTAAAAATATCGCGTTTGAGCGCAGCCACCGCGGTCTCGTCGCTTATGTCACATGGAAAGATTTCTACCGCAGCCGCATCGCCGGTGAGCAGTCGCGTACAACTCCGCGACACCGCGCGCAGATTTTTTTCGGAGCGGGCCACGAGCGCGAGCCTGACGTTTGTAATGTGCGCGGCAAAAACACGAGCTAAGGCCGCACCGATGCCTTGGGAGGCGCCAGTGATCAGAACTACGGGAGCTTTCATTGTAGGCATTGGCTCCGAAACCTAACAAAGAACACGGAACTTATCTTACGTGGCTTGCGTTTCATACCAACGGAGCCGTGAGGCTCAGCAGATCAAAGATTGGAAATCGGAGAAATCAGCCGTAAATCCACCCTTAAGCCCCTTGCAGATGACACTCACCGCGTCGTGCGAATGCAATGACTCGAGGTGCGCACAAGCGACTTGAAAATCCACGATGCGTTTATCGACCCCAAATTCGCGATAAAGCAAGCGCGCCGCATCTTCGACGAATTTGATATGCGCGCCGTTGAGTTCAGCAAATGCCTGCTCGTCCTCACGTTTTACCATAACTTGAGTCTCGGTTTTGAGCGCATTAACGCAGTGAGTTTGGAGGTCCTCGATGGTGAGCGAGCGGCCGGCGGCCAGCTCGACGCGAACACGCGCCTTGGAACGTTGCGCATGGGGTGTGGCGAACACGCCGCGAGTGTTACGGGCGTGCTCCGCGAGCTCCGCGCTGCACGGGCAAGTGGACGAGTACACGAAATCAAAATCGATGAAACGCCGATATTTTCCTTTGCGGTCCATCGTCCCTTCAAAAGCGACGCGATAATACTGCCAGCCGGAGAGCCCACTACGTAAACTTTTTTGGCGAATCGGAAAGGAGAAGGAAAGTTTGATACGCGCGTCGAAGGTATCGATTTTGCGCTGATATTTCGCGAGGAGCCGGCGCAGCACGTCGAAGGTAAAAACTTCTTCTTCGTGCTCGTAGAAGGAACGCATGATTCGGCCCATGTTAATGCCTTTGAGGCCAGCTTGAAGGGAAACAGTGCCCGTCACGCTCGTTTCGAGTGTGTGAATTTTACCGTTAGCCGCGCGAAATTTCAGCGGTAAACGAAAATTAGCACAGCCGACTTGCTGGATCGGCACACGAGCGCCATCGGCGGCATTCACCGCTTCCATCATATCGGGCAGGGAATTTTGGTAAGCGACGTCAAGTTTGAACGTCGCGTCAAAAGTACGATTCACAAGCGGGGCGACGCCACCGGCGGTGTGATGCAGATACATCGGTTTCTTCTTCATCTCGTTTTTAGTAGTTCAATCGGGCGATGCCAGGTGGTGGGGACGATAACCGTAAGCCACTTTCAAACAGGGGTACTGGCGCAAGTAGATTAATCGAGGTCGGGGCCGTGGTATTCGGCGAAGTTGCGAGGCGTTTCGTAGAGCCGCACGCAGTGTAGCCGGCCGGCCGTGATGCGCGGGGCGATCTCGTTCCAAAAAGCGATCACTAGATTCTCGGTGGAGGGAATCACCCCGAGTAAAAAATCGACTTCCTCATTAAGATTACGATGATCGCATTTATCTACCACGGCGACGTCTAAAATGCGCTTCAACTCCCCAAGATCCATGATGTACCCTGTATCAGGATCGGGTGCACCCCGCACCGAGACCTCAAGAACGTAGTTATGCCCGTGCCAGTGTGGATTTGTGCACAAGCCGTAGTGCGCAACATTCCATTTATGGCTCTTAGTTGGGTTATACAGTCGATGAGCCGAGTTGAAATGCACCTGCCGCGTGATTGACACCACCCCGGGCAACACCCGAGGCGCAGCCGCCGACACGGAGCGTGACGCAGATTTCTTGGTGGCTGATTTTTTGGGCATGGAGTTAAAATAGGTAGCACAAAAGCACCCTCCGTCAACCGCCACGGTCGAATCGTGGGCTCTACCTTTCCAGTTTAATCGCCGGCAAAGATGACGTTTGTCCTGCAGTTCAGTGTGAAAAACTTTAATGCGACATGAGCGGCCTCTCTGAATGCACCTACGCCTTTGCTGCTATTTCCTCAGTTCAGCAACTCAACGACCAAGCGCAACTCGACAGCTGGGCCTGCGACGACTCCACCGCCGAGATTTAAACCCCATGCAAATGATAAACTTAACGCCTAACGTACGAAACGCCTTGCCGTTGTCATGCGTGCGGCGTTGAACGCAACGCTATGGGTTTGCGTTTTTCCATTCTCGGTAGCGGCAGTTCAGGCAACGCCGCCCTGCTGATCACCGAGGGCGCGCGCATCCTCATCGACGCCGGTTTTTCAACGCGAAAACTCGAGCAACTACTCACCGCCGCTGGTGAATCACTGGCTCAAATAGACGCTATTTTCCTCACCCACGAACACGGTGACCACGCCGCCGGCATCGAGGGACTAAAGAAATTTCCTAAGTTGCGCATCTTCGCCAACCCCGCCACCGCCCGCGCCGTTCAAGCCAAACTCGATCCCGCACATAAACCGGAATGGCAACTGTTTGAAACTGGGGCGCGCTTTCGTTTTCTTGATCTAGAAATCGAAAGTTTCGCCGTACCACACGACGCCCATGATCCGGTCGGATTTCGTTTCACCGCAGGCCAAGAAAACGATCTGTTCTCACCCCGCCGTTCACTCGTCTTTCTTACCGATCTCGGCCACGCCCCTCAGCACATCCGCGAACACCTCCGCGACTGCGACATAGTCGTAGTCGAAGCCAATCACTGCCCAGAGCTACTCAAGGTCGATAACAAGCGTCCTTGGGCCACGAAGCAGCGCATCAGTGGTCGCCACGGCCATCTCTCGAATGAAGCCGTGCGAGAGCTACTCGCCTCCGTAGTCAGCCCGCAATGGCGACGCATTTATCTGACCCATCTTTCGCGAGATTGCAATTCCCGCTCCGCCGTCGAGCACGCCCTCTCCACTCTTCGCGCCACCCTCGTCACGTGCGAATTCACCGTAGTCTGCGCCGGCGAAAGCACACCCCTTTACGATTTAGCGTAAGTAGACCGAGGATTCCAAAAACCTCGTCACCTTAATGTGACTCGCGCTCAATTCTGTGTGCTTGGTCATCGGTACAGCATCTGCTTAGGTGGATCATAACTATGATTCAGCCTCAGCCCTCAGTTTTACGTCGCACCAAAATCATCTTCACCCTCGGTCCTGCCACGGAGAGCGAAGAGATGCTAGAGAAACTGATCATAGGTGGAGCCGATATCGTCCGGCTCAACATGGCCCACGCCAAACACGATTGGACGCGTACGGTAATCCGCCGCATCCGAGCGGTCAGCGCCCGCATCGGCCGCGAGGTTGCCATCATGATGGATATCAAGGGCCCCGAAATCCGCACTGGCGACCTGGATGCACCCATCGAGTTGCGTCCCGGAGAGATCTTTGATTTCACCGTCAAACCCGGTGCTGATCGCGAAAACGGCGAAGAAATTCGCTCGGTGGACGTCAACTACCAAGACCTAGTCAACGACATTGCCATTGGGGACACCGTTCTTGTGGACAACGGTCTTATCCGCCTCGAGGTTCTTACCAAAGACCACGCTCACATCCGCTGTCGCGTTCTGATCCCCGGTGAGCTCAAATCGAAACGTCACATCAACCTCCCAGGAGTGAAGGTAAACCTTCCCTCATTCACCGAAAAAGACCGCGCCGATTCCATTGTCGGTCTCGAAGAAGGTATTGATTTTCTCGCGCTGTCCTTCGTGCGCGACGCCGCCGATATCACACTCCTGAGAGACTTTTTGGCGGAGAAAAAATCCCTTGTCCGCATCATCGCTAAAATCGAAGACCAATCCGCCATCAATAACCTCGACGCCATTGTACGCGCCACCGATTCCGTCATGGTTGCACGCGGAGATCTCGGTATCGAGTGCCCGTTCGAAGAGTTACCCGTCATTCAGCGTCGCGCCGTCCAAACCTGTATCGCCCAAGGCAAACCGGTAATTATCGCCACCCACATGCTCGAGTCGATGATCACTCAGCCGGTTCCCACCCGGGCCGAGATAACGGATGTAGCCAATGCCGTCTATGAACAAGCCGACTGCGTTATGCTATCGGGCGAAACCACCATCGGAAAATACCCGATGGAATGCGTACAGATGTTCGACAAAATCTCCCGGCGCATCGAACGCGAGGAACCCACCCACCGCCGCGATAACGCCGTCTTCACATCCGAGCGCATGAAAATTATGCACTCTGCCGTGGTCCTAGCCAACGAACTCCCTCACTCGAAACTCCTCACCTTTACCCGTCACGGCTTCATGGCCCATGGTCTCGCCGCGCTGCGTCCGACCCACGCGCCCATTCTCGCGTTCACACCCTACCTCGCGCTCCTGCGTCAACTCCGACTCTTGCGCGCCGTCGAACCCTACCTAATGCCGCTCTCGTCGGAGCCCGACGTGTCTATCGAAAACGCCATTATCACTCTGCGCCGCCTCGGCCATGTCAGTATTGGCGACAAAATGATCGTTGTTACTGACATCGTCTCACAAGACCGCCTCGTGGATGCCATCCAGCTCCGCACGATACACTAAGTCAATTTATCATAGGCAGGGCAAAGAGCAACCTCGGTGCTGAACGAAAAGCGTTGATTTTATTTTCGACGCCGAGCTTTGTACCGCTTCGTCGATGCGCCGCCAACTCTCACTCATTCTCACGCTCACTGCGTGGCTTCTCGCCACCGGCAGCCACTGGGATTTAGTACAGACCTTAGGCTGGGGCAGCATGATCGCGACCTATTCGCAATCGATGTCATTTACGCAGGCTTTGAAAAGAACTTTCAGCGCCGGGGCAACCTGCGGAGTGTGCGACGCCGTCACCACAGCCAAACAACAGGAAACCTCCGATGCCTCAGCGCCGACCGCGCCTGGCAAATCTTTTGGCAAAATCCATCTCGTTTTCGCGCCGGACTCCACGCCCGCGCAGCTGATTCTTCCCGTAGTTTTCCCGTGGTCGCCTAGCGACCAAACTGTCCCCAGAGCTACTCGCGCCGCGCCCACGTTGCCGCCACCGCGAGCGTTGGCCTGAACCGCACGACCCGGGTCGCCGACCCGCTGCCGTGTCCCTTGTTGCTGATCGCGTCTCTTTTCGACGCGTCTCCTTGCGCCCCTGCGTCACTCCGACGCGGCAACATTTTTATTCAATTCTGTTCAGCCCATTTCTCTGTGAAATATTTTCCACTTCTCACCCTCTTTCTCGTCCTCGCCCGCGTACTCCACGCGCAGACGTCAACGACTGTCCCGTCCGACAATCCCGTCACTCTTGACCGCGTCGACGTAAACGCCGCCCGTATCAACCAATCGCCTATAACCGCCCTCACGCTTCCCGTCACGGCCAGTGTCACCGCCCAGCGCATCGAGGAGACGATAAACCTCGTCGATACCGAGGACGCCGTGAAATACCTGCCAAGCGTCTTCCTCCGCAAACGCAACTACGGCGACACCCAGGCAGTCATGGCCACCCGCGTCTGGGGCGTCAGCTCAAGCGCCCGCAGTCTCATCTTCGGCGACGGCGTCCCCCTCACCGCGCTCATCGCCAATAACAACAACATCGGCGCCCCGCGCTGGGGCCTCGTTGCGCCCGCTGAGGTTGAGCGTATCGACATGATGTATGGTCCGTTCTCCGCCGCCTACGCCGGCAACTCCATGGGCGCTGTCATGGAAATCACTACCCGCCTACCGGAAAAATTCGAAGCCTCTCTCTCCGAAACCCTCGCGCTTCAGACCTTCAACCTCTACGGCACCGACGCTACCTATCGCACCCTCCAGACCGCCGTCACCGCCGGCCACCGCATCGGCAAACTATCCTTTTGGATCAGTGCCAACTATCAAGACAGCCATAGCCAACCCCTCAGCTACGTCACCGGCACCACGTTGCCGACCAGCACCACCGGCGGCTACGGCGCGCGCAATAAACTCGGCCTCCCCGCCAACATCTTCGGCGCCTCCGGCTTGCTCCACACACGGATGACCAACGCCAAGCTCAAGCTCGCCTACGATCTCACGCCGATCCTCCGCGTGGCCTACACCATCGGCACTTGGAAAAACGACGCCGATGCCTGGGTCGACACTTACCTCCGCGACGTCGCTGGCCAGCCCACGTTCGCCGGACAGGCCGGTTTTGCCAGCGGCTATTACCGCCTCCTCCAAGAACACAGCTCGCACAGTTTCTCACTAAAAACCGACACCAAGAGTCACTGGGATTTCGACGCCGCCGCCACGCTCTACCGTTTCGACCAAGACAAACAACGCACCCCCACCACCGCCTCCGCCACCGGCACCAGCTTCGGCACCGCCGGCCGCTACGCCGTCCTCGGCGGCACCGGTTGGTCCACCCTCGACGTTAAAGGCACGTGGCGCTCCGAACTAAAAAATTCTGTTCACACTATCACCTTCGGCGCACACGACGACCGCTACAAACTCTACAACCCCACCTTCAACACGCCCGATTGGCTCGGCGACGCCCCTGCCACCACCACGGTATCCGAAGGCAACGGTAAGACTCGCACTCAAGCTCTTTTCCTGCAGGAACATTGGCAGCCCACGCCCGAAGTTAAAGTCACTCTCGGCGGCCGCTACGAGGAATGGCGCGCCTACGACGGCTACAACGCCAACGGCGCTTTCGCCGTCCGCCAGCGCTCTGTCTCCGCCGACAAAACTTCGCCCAAAGCCACGGTGTCGTGGACCCCCGCCCGCGATTGGATCGTCACCGCTTCGCTCGCCAAGGCCTACCGCTTCGCCACCGCCTCCGAGCTCTACCAACTCGTCACCACCGGCACCACCTTCAACTCGCCCAATCCCAATCTGAAACCCGACGACGTCACCGCCACTGAGATCAAACTCGAGCGCTCTTTCGCCAGCAGCCATCTCCGCGTTTCTCTTTTCGAAGACGACATCCACGACGCCATCATCGCGCAGTTCAACCCTCTCGTCCCCGGCTCGCCTACGCTTTACTCCTACGCGTCCAACGTCGACCACGTGCGCGCCCGCGGCGTCGAGCTGGTCCTCGAAAGTCGCGACATTCTGATCCGCGGCCTCGAATATGCCGGCAGCGTCACCTACCTCGACGCCAAGACCCTCGCCCTCTCCGGCCGCGCCAGTGCCACCGCGAGCGCCAACGCCGCCATCGGCAAAAAACTCCCCAACATTCCCGACTGGCGCGCCACCTTCACAGCCACGTACCGCCTCGATCCACGCTGGGCTTTCACCCTCGGCGGCCGCTACAGCGACAAACTCTGGACCACCCTCGACAACACCGATGTGAATCCCAACACCTACCAAGGCTTCGCCCCGTTTTTTGTCGCCGACACCTACGTCAACGCGCGCCTCAATGCTCGCTGGCGCGTCAGCCTTGGCATCGATAATATTTTTAACCGGAAGTATTTTCTCTTCCACCCGTTCCCGCAGCGCACCTTTGTCACGAGTCTCAGCCTCAGCTTATAAACCGCCTTAATCACATGAAACGCTTCATCGCTCTGCGTACTTTTTTTAGTTTCACGTTGGTCATCGCCAGCTGCGTCGTCTGTATGCCGCGGACACGGGCTGCGACTAAATTCCCTGCCGCCGCTCAGCCGCAACTCGCCACCGCGACCGACGGCCGCATCTGGCTCACTTATGGCTCAGGTAAAGACATTTTCGTCGCTCGCTCTCGCGACGCCGGCGCCACGTTTGAGGCACCCGTCCGCGTGGCCACGCTACCTGCGCTCCAACTCGGCATGCGCCGCGGTCCGCGTCTCGCCGCGTTCGGCGATCATCTCGTCGTAACCGCAATGGCCGGCGACTTTTTTGCCTTCCACTCCAACGACGGCGGCACCACCTGGTCCGCCCCCGTGCGCATTAACGATGCTCCCGGCGCAACTCGTGAAGGCCTACACGATCTCGCCCTAGCTCCAGACGGTCGGCTTTTCGCCCTCTGGCTCGATCTTCGCGCCGGCCCGATGCAACTCTGCGCGGCCGAATCCATCGATCACGGCGCCACCTGGAGTCCCAACGAAGTCATTTACCACGCCCCCGCCGGGCCGATCTGCACGTGCTGTCAACCCACCGCCCGCTTCAACACCCGCGGCGACCTCTGCATCATGTGGCGCAACGACCTCGAAGGCGCCCGCGATATGTGGAGCGCCGTCCGTCATGCCGGTTCCACTATATTTGGCCCCGCCGTCAAACTCGGGCAAGGCACCTGGCCGCTCAAAGCTTGCCCCATGGACGGAGGCTCGCTTGTCGCATCCGGCGATGCCTTCACCACGTTTTGGCAACGCGATGGCACAATCTTCTTAGCTCGACCTGGCGCGCCCGAGCGTCGCCTCGCCCTCGGCAAACAACCCGTCGCCGCCAGCACCCCAAGTCGCACCGTCGCCGTCTGGCAGCAAGGCCCCGAGCTCTGGACCACCACGCTTGATCGTAACGCCGCGTCCACGCTCCTCGCTCTGGCCGGCCGCTTTGCCTCCCTCGTTGCGATTCCCGGAACTGATCATGTCCTCGTCGCCTATGAACACGGCCCAGCTAGCGTCGTCACGCGACTCGATAATCCAACACCACAATCCGCAGCCACCGCGCCCACCACTAACAAACGCTACGGCCTCCGCGGCGTGATCGTAGCCATCGACGCCGATAAATCCGCGCTCCGCATTAAACACGAAGAAATCCCCGGCGTGATGCGTGCTATGACGATGCAGTTCCGCGTCGACGCCACTGCCCTGCAAGCCGCCCAAGTCGGCGCCACCATCACCGGCCTCATGTCTCGCCAACCCGACCACTGGCTCCTCGAAGACGTGGGAATCGCGGCCGAGAAATAAATAGCCCGCCCAGCGCGCAACGCGCTCCGCAAATTTAGACCCACGCGCGCAAAGCCCCGCGCAACTTCTCCCGCGAGCGCGCTACGCGTGATTCCACGGCCTTCACCGTGCAGCCCAGCGTCGCCGCAATCTCTGCTTGCGCGAGTTCCTCGTATTCAAACAACACCAACGCCTCGCGCAGTTCCGCCGGCAAAGCCGCCACCGCGTCCCGTACCGCCGCCGCCCGCTCCGCGCGTTCCAAATCACCCGCCCCATTGGGACGCTCACCCTCCTGCCATGGTCGATCATGACCCGTTTCACTCCACGCGTCCAAAGACACACTAGGCCGCCGCCGCCACCAACGTAATCGATTACGCGCGAGGTTGACCGCAATCGAAAATATCCAAGGCCGAAACGCCGCACCAGGGCGAAATTTCTGCCGTTGCGACCACACGCGCACCATCGTCTCCTGCGCCAAATCCTCTGCTTCACTCGCGTTGAGCACAATCCGGGCGATCACCCGCTTTAGCGGCAATTCCCAACGGGCCAGCAACGCCGCAAACGCCGCTTCGTCACCCGCACGGACGCGCATCATCAACGCCGCGTCTTCCCGCGCCTCCGCCAAACTCACTTCTTCCGTTCGCGCCGATCTAAAACTGTCGTGCGCCGGCGCCATCAGCGTTGCACTCTCACCGTAGGCGCACCGGCGTGATCGTAGCCCACCACTTTAGGCAACACCATCGCCAGATACCGCTCGCCTTGGCCCGCGGGCATCAACGCGGCCACTTGCTTAAAATGCGTCGTCATCCCATCTACACAGACGCGTTCGAGCGCCGCGACTTCCGCCGTCGGCGCGGCCCGTTCCCGCGCCGCCAAAATCGCCGCACAATGCCGCTCGCACACCTCGTCATAAGCTTCGTGCAATTGCTTGATCGACGCCCACTGAGCGTCATTCAGCCGATATTCGACTCGCAACCATTGCATCGCATCGCGTGCCCGGGCAGCCCGACGCAGTTCGGGCTGGTCGTTAATCACGAAAAAAAATGCAAACGCTCCCACCGCCACCGCCAGCGCGAAACTGAGCATGATCAACCAGTTTTTCATGGCATTTTCATCGATCGCGCATCCAGCGCACTCACGTAGCTAGTAAGCATCGCTGCCCGCTCCAACTCGACGCCAATTCGAGCACGTTCGCGGCCCGTCCAGGCACCCGCCCCCAGCGCTAGGCCCAGTACCATCGCGCACACCATGGCGTGCCCGCGCACAAAACTGACCCAGCCCGCCACCCCGCGCCCGCGTTCGATCCGCGTCCAGACGCCCGTCCGAAACGCCCGCTCCACAACCGGAGCCACGCGCCAATCCTCCAAGAGGCGCTTCAATTTCAATTCATCCGAATTCATGTTCATAACTTTCTATACCCCAACTAACCAAAAATCCCTTAAAAAAAATTCGGGTGATTTTGCACCTTTAAGGTTAATGGTCTCTAACCAACTACTCAAATACATGAAATCATGCCTCCATCGCCTCATCGTTACCTCGGCTATTATCATCGGTTTCGGCTTCAACGCCCTCGCCGCAGAGAACAAATCTGTCTCACCCGCAGACACCGCACTGATCGCAAAGGCTCGCACGACTTACGCACTTAAAACCTGCCTCGTCTCCGGCGAAGACCTTGGCGCCATGGGGGAAGCTACTGCCTACATCCACCGCGTCGCCGGCCAACCCGATCGCGTAGTCTTCTTCTGCTGCGATGGCTGCAGTGATGATTTCAAAAAAGAGCCTGCCAAATTTCTCGCTAAGCTCGACGCCGCCGCCAAATCCACGCCGAAATCCTGATGCCTTTTTGTCACAGCGCCTCTCGTCGCAGGATCGTCTGTAACTAGATCAACGCCGACATTCAAAGTACAAAACCGTCATGCCTCGCCTCATTTTAAAATTACTGCTTTTAGGCGTGACCTGTTCGCTCAATGCCGCCGGCGCGACATATCGCTGTCCGATGCATCCTTGGATCACTTCGGAGCAACCGGGTAAATGCACGGTTTGCGGCATGGCGCTCGTGGCAGCGATGGCGCCCAACGCCGCAGCTCCGGCGGGCATCATCGCTCTTTCGCCGAGCACGATCACCACCATCGGCATTGAGACCGCACTCGTTACCCTTCAACCGCTAGAGCGCACGCTGCGCGTCAATGGGCGCATCGAAGACGACGACACCCGCCACCGGATCGTCGCCGCCCGCGTGCCCGGCCGCGTGGAAAAGCTCCATATTAATTACATCGGCGCCGAGGTCGACGCCCAAGCGCCCCTCATCACGCTTTACAGCCCAGAGGTGCTTTCAGCCCAGCGTATCTTCGTCGAGCGCCTCCGCATCGGCTCTGCGGGCCCCGCCACCGAATTAGCCTTGGCGCGCGAACGCCTGCTCGAACTCGGACTCACCGCCGAAGACGTCGTCGCTCTTACGCAATCCCAGCAACCCAGCGCCACCATCACCGTGCGCGCACCGTTCACCGGCACCGTCGTGGCAAAATCCGTTTACGAGGGCCAATACGTCAGCGTCAGCGACCGACTCCTTGAACTCGCGGATTTTTCCAAAATGTGGTTCGTCTTTGACGCTTACGAACAAGACCTCCCGTGGCTTCGGGTGGGCCAATCGCTGGAGATCACCACGCGTGCCGTACCCGGCGAAGTCATTCATGCGCCGATTGATTTCATCGACCCCAATTTCGATGCGATGACGCGTACGACCAAAGTCCGCGCCGTGCTGCCCAACCCGCATTACAGCACCGGCGGCGAACCGCATCGCCTGCCCCACCGCGTGGTCGCTGAGGGCCGCGTATTCGTCCCTTCGCCCTCCGTGCTCGCCGCCCCACGCTCTGCGATCCTTGACCGTGGGACAGGCCCGATCGCCTACGTGGAACGCAGCTCCGGCCAGTACGAACCCCGCACCGTTAAGCTCGGTCGCAGCGGTGATACGCTCGTTGAAATTCTCTCCGGCCTCGCGGCAGGTGACCATGTCGTGACCCATGGCGCCCTACTGGTCGATGCCCAAGCCCAACTCTCCCACGAAGCCACCTCCCACGCCACGCCGAGTTCTCCCGCTACCGTAACGGTACCACCCGCCGTACTCCGCGCCCTTGCCGACGCAGTCGTCGATGCCACCGCAGCTCTCGCCAACGACGACTTCGCCTCGTACCAAAAACGGTTTCCCTCCGTCGTCGCCGCTGCACAACTTTTTCCAGCGCTCCCAAGCCTCGAGCTCGGCTCTGATCTGAAAACCGCCCGGCGCTCCTTCGAGCCTTGGAGCACCGCCGTCGCCGATCTGCTCCGCCCGCAGCGCGCAACGCTTAGGCTGAAAATCTTCCAATGCTCCATGTCGCCTGTGCTCGGTAAAGGCCGGTGGATCCAACGCGCGGCACCTCTAAAAAATCCTTTTTTCGGCGACGAGATGAGTGATTGCGGCGAAGAAGTACCCTGAGCGCCTGATTCATCCCCACGCCATGATCAACGCGCTCATCAAATGGTCGCTGCAAAATCGTTTCCTGGTGCTTGGGGCGACATTGCTGCTTTTCGGCTGGGGAATTTTTGCCATTCGCCGTGTCCCCATCGACGCGATTCCCGACCTCAGCGAAAACCAAGTAATCGTCTTCGCTGACTGGGAAGGTCGCAGCCCAAGCGAGGTCGAGGACCAGATTACCTACCCACTCTCGGTGAACCTTAAGGGCCTAGCCGGCGTACGTACGGTGCGCGCGACTTCGATGTTCGGGTTTTCCATTATCACCGTTATTTTTGACGAAAAACTCGACAACTACTTCGCCCGCACGCGCGTGCTTGAGCGACTGAATTATCTCGGAAATCTTCTCCCCGCCGGCGTAACCCCGCGCCTCGGTCCTGACGCCACCGGCCTGGGATGGGTATTTCAATATTACCTCAAAGATACCTCCGGCAAACAAGACCTCGGCTCACTGCGCGCTCTTCAAGATTATTTTGTTCGCTATCAACTCGCCGCTGTGCCCGGCGTCGCCGAGGTCGCCAGTATCGGCGGCTTTGTGCGCCAATGGCAGGTCGAAGTTTCCTCCCTGCGTATGAAAGCACTCGGTATCCCGCTCCAACTGGTGATGGAGGCAATTGCCAAAAATAATCTCAACGTCGGCGGCCGAACCCTCGAAGAAAACGGCATGGAATTCGTCGTTCGTGGTCGCGGCTTGATCACCTCCGCAGCCGACCTCGAGACCATCGCACTCACGTCACGCGATGGCACCCCCCTTTATCTGCGCGACGTCGCGACCGTTCAGATCGGCGGGGATTACCGCCGCGGGGTCCTTGATGTCGACGGCCACGAAGTCGTGGGCGGCACTGTCGTCATGCGCACCGGTGAAAACGCCTACCAAATCATCCAAGACGTAAAAACCAAGATTGCGCAAATTTCGGGCGGACTTCCTGCAGGCATTATCATCGTACCGTTCTACGACCGCAGCGATCTGATCGACCGCGCCATCGCAACCCTCAAACACACCCTCTGGGAAGCCGTGATCCTCGTCACGTTGATGCACATCATCTTCCTCTTCCACTTCCGCAGTATTCTGATCGTTACCCTCCCGCTGCCCGCCTCGATTCTCGTGGCCTTCATTCTCATGAAGGAATTCAGCATCCAGTCGCACATCATGTCGCTCACCGGCATCGCCATCGCGATCGGCGTGCTCGTCGACGCCGCCATCGTGATGACCGAAAACGTCATCCGCCATTGCGAGCTTGAGGAAAAAAATCTCGGCCGCGCGCTCACCCGTGCCGAAACGTGGTCTGTCACCCTCACCGCCTCGCAACAAGTCGGTCGGCCGATATTTTTTGCGATGGGCATCATCATCCTCGCCTTCATCCCCATCTTCCAACTCACCGGCCAAGAGGGAAAATTATTTCACCCGCTCGCTTGGACGAAGACGTTCGCGATGATCGGTGCGACCGTTCTTGCAGTCACTCTCGTGCCCGTTCTGTGCACGTTTCTCGTCCGCGGCCCGTTTCACGCGGAAGACCGCAACGCCGTCATGCGCGTGCTGCTTGCGCTCTACAACCCCGTCCTCGATTGGGCCCTGCGTTGCCGTAAGACCGTTCTGGCTCTCGCCGCGACACTCCTCGCTTTCTGCATCATTCTCGCTTTCGGACTACCCCAGAGTTTTTCCACCAAACTGCCGCCGCGCCTTTCGCATCTGACCTCCGGCTTCGGCAGCGAATTCATGCCCACACTTCAGGAAGGCTCTTTGCTCTTCATGCCTGTGCTGCTCCCGAGTACTTCACTAACCGAGATCAAGCGCATCATGGCCTGGCAAGACCGAGTCATCCGCGACACGCCCGAGGTCGCCAGTGTCGCTGGTAAACTCGGCCGCTTCGATTCCGCGACCGATCCCGCGCCTGCCGAAATGATCGAGACAACCATCATGTTGAAACCCGCTGCCGATTGGCGCCCCGGCATGACCCAGGAAAGACTCATCGCTGAACTCAGCGCCAAACTCACTCAAATCCCCGGCTATGTCCCTGGTTTTCTTCAGCCAATCGAGAACCGTATTCTTATGCTCGCCACCGGCATTCGCGCACAACTTGGGATCAAAATTTTCGGCGATGATCTCGGCGTGCTCCAACAAAAAGCCTTTGAGGTGGGACAGATCGTAAATAAAGTCCCTGGCGCTACTGGCGTCGCTCCTTCACGCGTCCAGGGTAAACCTTATCTCGAAATCTCCCCAGACCGCGCCACACTCGCTCGCTACGGCCTAAGTCTCGCCGATGTCCTCGCCATCGTCGAAACCGGCATCGGTGGTAAAAATCTCACCACCAGCATTCAGGGCCGCGAGCGCTGGCCCGTCCAAGTTCGTTTCGAACGCGCCGACCGCGAAGACCTCGACCGACTCGGCGCCTTGCCCGTGGCCATTCCCGGTAGTGAACCGACTCGCTTCGTGCCGCTTGGTCAAATCGCCACAATTGAGCGCCGCCTCGGCCCCAACGAAATCGCCTCCGAAAACGGCCGATTGCGCGTCTTTGTCCAAGCCAACGTCACTGGCCGCGACCTAGGCTCCTTCGTCGAAGACACCAAAGCCGCCCTCGCGCGCGACTTTACGCTCGCACCCGGCATGACCCTCGAATGGAGCGGCCAATACGAAAACCAACTCCGCGCCCGCCAGACGCTCCGCCTCATCATGCCGGTCGTGCTCGCGATTATTTTTTTCTTACTAGCGCTTACGTTTCACTCCGCCGCGGAAGCTGCGCACGTGATTTTAGCCGTACCGTTCGCGCTCACCGGCGGTGTGCTACTACAAGCGTTCATGGGGTTTAATTTTAGCGTCGCGGTCTGGGTCGGCTACATCGCGCTCTTCGGCACCGCGATCCAGACGGGCGTTGTCATGGTCGTTTACCTCGAAGACGCCGTCGCAAAAAAGCGCGCCGAACGTGGCGCCGCCTTTTCAAGCGCGGATCTCATCGTTGCCGTCAAAGAAGGGGCGCGTCTCCGCCTGCGCCCGAAAGTCATGACGGTCGTCACCGCCATCGCAGGCCTTTTGCCGATTTTCTGGAGCACGCGTACCGGCGTCGAGGTCATGCAACCCTTGGCAGCGCCCGTGGTCGGCGGTATGATCTCTTCGTTGATTCACATCCTCATCGTCACGCCTGTGATTTTCACGTGGCTACGCGAAAGGGCTCTTCCAAAAAGCATCGTTTAATGCAGGCACCTACTTGATCAGCTGAACCTAAACCTCCAATATCATATTCTATGCTCATCTTAATTCGCTTCACTCTCGCCGCTCTCGTCCTCTACACGCTGACCGCCTGTGAAAAAAAATACGACCACGCCAGCCATGACCACACCGAAGAGCATAAACACGTCCACACCGCCCCTCACGGCGGAACCCTCGTTGAAATTGGCGAACACTCTTATAACCTAGAACTCCTACGAGAGGCCACCACCGGCAAACTTACAGCCTGGATCCTTGACGCCCACGCCGAGAACTTTGTCCGCATCAAAACCCAGACGCTTGAGCTCGTAGCGATGCCTGGCGGCAAATTTACGCCGCTCACGCTCCAAGCGGTCGCCAATCCATCAACCGGAGAAAATATCGGAGATACATCCCAATTCGAAGTCCAGGCCGACTGGCTCAAAACCGCCGCCAACTTCTCCGGTATCTTCACCGTTGAGATCAAGGGGACTAAATTCGAGAAGGTGGAGTTTCACCTCTAGAAATAACCCGCTGCCTCCGATAGGGTTGCTCGACGCCTACGATTCTCTACGCCACACTCCTTTACTTTTTTCATGCCTATTCCAGTCACCGTCCTCACCGGCTTCCTCGGCGCCGGAAAAACCACGCTCCTCAACCGCATTCTGACCGAGCAACACGGCAAGAAACTCGCCGTGATCGAAAACGAATTCGGCGAGGTCGGCGTGGACAACCAACTCGTTATCCAATCCGACGAAGAGCTCTTCGAAATGAACAACGGCTGCATCTGCTGCACCGTGCGCGGTGATCTCATCCGCATCCTCGGCCGCCTCATGAAGCGTAAGGAGCCCCTCGACGGCATCCTCATCGAGACCACCGGCCTCGCTAACCCCGGCCCCGTCGCGCAGACGTTTTTTACCGACGACGAGATGAAGGCCAACTTCCGCCTCGATGCCATCGTAACTGTCGTCGACGCCAAGCACATCCTTCAACACCTCGGTACCGACGACGAATCCGTGAAGCAACTCGCCTTTGCTGACGTCATCATTCTCAACAAAACCGACCTAATCCCTCCCGCCGAACTCGCGCCCCTCGAGGCCCGCATCCGTACGATCAACGCCGTCGCTAAAATTCATCGCGCGCAAAACGCCGACGTACCCCTCGACCGCGTCCTCAACATCGGCGGCTTCAACCTCGACCGAGCCGTCGAAGTCGACCCCAAGTTCCTTCAGCCGGAATATCCCTTCGAATGGGCCGGCGCCTACGCTCTGCCCGTTGGGGCCCACGAATTTGTCATTGGCCACCATGATCACGCCCACGACGACCACGATCATTCGCACTGTGACCACGACCACGACAAGTGCGACGACGAGCACCATCACCACGGTAACGAAAACGAACTCGATGTCGTCGTCATGCCCGTGAAATTACCCGTCAACGGCGACCTGACTACCCCCGAAGCCCAAGCCGCCATCGCGATCGCGCGCGACGCCGCTGTCCTCGTTTTCGCTGATTGGGAAGCCCGCCTCAAAGAAGGAGACACCCTCGTTCCCGGGGCTACGCTCCAACGTCTTCTCCTCAGCGAGGGCAACGGAAAGTTCGTGCTTAAGATCAAAGATCCCGGTTTCTACCTCGTCTTCGAAGCCTGCGGCGAACACCCGCTACATATTCACGTCATGGGCGAGTCCGCGCGCCCCGCCTGGCAGCAGGATTTCCACGCCGCCCACACACACAACGAAGCTGTCACCTCCGTTGGCATCAGTAACCCCGGTGACCTCGACGGTAAAAAACTCAACGAGTGGATCAGCGAACTCCTAAGCGTAAAAGGTGGAGACATCTACCGCATGAAGGGCGTCCTCGCCGTAAAAGGTTCTAACAAACGCCTCGTTTTTCAAGGTGTGCACATGCTTTTCGACGCCAAGTTCGACCGCGAATGGAAATCCGGTGAAGCCCGCAGTAACACTCTTGTATTCATCGGCAAGAATCTCGACCGCGCCGCGCTCACGGAGGCTTTCAAAGCCTGTATGGCCTGAGAACTACAGACAGACGCTTAGGAACACTAATAGCGCGCCAAATTCAGCCTGCGTAGCGGAGCAACTTAGATATTCGATAAACGACCCGTCGAATCACCAAAACGCTCGAGGCCCATCACGCCTGCTTGCTCGGCAAGACTAAGATAGAGATTTGTCATGGGCTTCGAACCGTGGCGCACGTAGCGACCAGGGTTCAACTGGCCTCCACCGCTGCCGGCGAGGATTACAGGCAGGTTGTCATGCGAGTGACGATTGGCGTCGGCATTGCCGCTGCCATAGACGATTCGCGTGTTGTGCAACACGGAGTTTCCATCGACGTCGCGAGTAGACTCGAGATCTTGAAGGAAACGGGCGAATTGCTCGGAATACCAGCGGTCAATGCGGGCGATCTTCGCGATACGCTCCTGATTTCCCTGATGATGGGAAAGATCGTGGTGACCCTCGGCGACACCAATTTCGCTGAAGGAGCGGTTGTCGCCGTCGTGCGCGAGGGCGAAGGTGGCGACGCGTGTGGAGTCGGTCTTAAACGCGAGCGCGAGCAAGTCGTACATCAGGCGCACATGTTCGCCGTGACTGCGTGGAATACCCGCGGGCGTAGCGAGGTCGGGATCGACGTTGGCCCCGAAGCGTTCAGCTTTCTGGATGCGGATTTCCACTTCGCGAATACCTGTGAGATATTGATCGAGTTTTTCGCGGTCGCGCGGGTCGAGGCGACTCTGCATGCGGCGCGTGTCTTCGTTAACGAAATCGAGGACGGAACGGCGCGCCTCCATGCGGAGACGAGCGTTTTCGGCGCGCGTGCCGCGCGGGCCAGCGCCGAACATACGTTCAAACAGCAGACGGGGATTCGACTCGGGCGGCATCGGCGTCGTGGCGGAGCGCCACGACAGATTGTACTGATACGCGCACGCGTAACCGGAGTCACAGTTACCGGCGCGACGATCCGTATCACAGGTAAGCTCAAGCGAAGGAAAACGCGTGAGGTGGCCGACTTGATTGGCGATCGTCTGGTCGATCGAAATGCCAGCGCGAATGTCGGTCGCACTCTTATTGAGACGCACACCGGTGAGAAACACGCCGTTACCCCTCGCATGATCGCCACCGCCATCATTGCCAGCGCGAGCGTTGGCGTGATCGAGACCGCTGACGACCTGCAATTGGTGACGCAGCGCTGCGAGCGGTTGGAGCGTGGGACCAAAATTAAAACTCGTACCACTGCCCTCGGGCCACCAACTCGCGGGGATGGCACCGTTGGGAAAATACACAAACGCTGTGCGCAAAGGAGCGCCCGTAGCGGTCGTAGCGAGGCCTTTGGCCGCAGGCGCGACGGCTAGAGCCCGAGTCGGCACAAGCGAGGCTAGAGAGGGCAAAGCGATGCAGGCCCCGAGACCGCGCAAGAAATGGCGGCGGTTCATCGCGGCGAGGTGTTGCTCAGCAGTGAAAGCAGCGAGGGCGGCAGGTTTCATGGGGTCGAGTTAATAGAGGGAACAGATTGGCTAAAGGCAACGGCTTCGGTCGGCGCGGAGCGACGACGTTGTTGAAAAGGCGTGGAGGTAATGATGCCGCGAATGAGCACGGATGGACGACCACCCGAGGCTTCAAGTTGCGCGACGAGTTGGTCGATGGTTTCGGTGTCAGAATATTCCACGCCACGCCCGAGCGCATAGGTGAATAGTTTTTCGCTCACGCAGCGATAAAAGTCCTGCCGCCGTTCGGTGGCGAGGATGCGTTTCAAGCCTCGGATATCGGAAAATTTCTCGCCGGTGATCAGTTGTCCGGCGGGCTCGATTGAGTGATTCATCTCGGTCGTACGCCACTGGCCGAGGGCGTTGAAATTTTCTAGCGCGAGGCCGAGCGGGTCCATGCGACTGTGGCACGAAGCACACAGTGGATTCGAAGCGTGTAGGGCCATATTTTCGCGCAATGTCATCTGACGAAGCTTCTCGGGACTGGCGGCATCTTCGAGCGCCGGGATATTAGGAGGCGGAGGCGCAGGTGGCGTACCGAGAATCGCGTCGAGGATAAAGACGCCGCGTTTCACGGGCGATGTGCGGGTGGGATTAGAGGTGACGGCAAGCACGGTACCTTGTGTCAACACGCCGCCGCGAGGGCTGTCAGGTGGGAGCGTGACCTTGCGCATCGCGCGACCGGTCACGCCGGAGATGGCGTAGTGTTTGGCGAGTTCCTCATTGAGGAATGTGTAGTTGTTATCAATCAGCTCGGTCAGCGGGCGGTCCTCAGCGAGGACGTGCGCAAAAAGCATCTCGGTCTCTTCTTGCATCGCGGTGCGGAGACTACCGGTGAGTTGCGGGCCGGTTTTTCCGGTGACATCGGCGCGGATCTTTCGCGCCGCCTCGAGTGCAGCGATGTCTTGAGGCGTGCGGTTCACGTCAGGAATTTCAGAAATGCGACGGATGGTGGCTCGCGCTCTGTTGAACCCAGGCGAAGGCGGATGTTCCCGCAGGAAAATCGCAGGGGCGTCGATGCCGATAGTGGAAATATCCCGCGCTTGAAGCCATTGACCCGTGAAATTTTTCACCAGCTCAGAGGCGCGCGGATGGGCTAGGAGGCGCGTGATCTGCTTAGGCAATTCGGCGCGAAGGCGCTGACTATCGGCGAGGCGAAAAAGCTCCTCATCGGGCATCGTGGACCAGAAAAAATACGAGAGTCGTGAAGCCAACGCGTACTCATCGATCAGCGGATACACGTGAGTAGGACTCAGTGGCTCGAGCGTTTCTTCACGAAAAATAAATCGAGGGGAAGCTAGCACTGCGACCATCGCTTGTGCGATACCCATTTCAAAGGTACCGTTTTTTTTGGTAAAAACACTTTCAGCCAGCGACGCGAGACGCGCCACGGTGGAAGCATCCACCGGCCGACGAAACGCGCGTGTGGCAAATTTACCTAAGATTTGCCCCGCATATGTGCGACGACCGGCGAGATCGGCCGGAGCCGCGTGCGGGAAAAAGCGGACGTAATCTTTCGGCGTAACCCAGTGTTCTTTCGCCATAGGCCCGCGCACAACCACGGCGTTGAGACGCAGACGTAACTGGCGGACTTGGGGCCGCGCTTCGCCGAGGGGACGCAGCTCGACGGTCAATTCATGCTCGCCGGCCGCCCACTTGCGATCAAAGACGAACTCAAAGGGTTTGCTGCCTTCTCGGCCCAACTCGCGCTCGAGTAACGTTTCGCCATCTGCCTTAAGGGTGAGCTGGCACTGGTTGAGATCGAACTCGTTTTCGACATAGCGCTCGACGGCGCGCAGATCGAAGACGAGTTGATAATCTCCGGCATGAGGCGCCAGATGTTTCGCAGAAACCAGCGAGGTGTCGTAATACGAGAGATCAATCGGCGCGGGCGGAGGGTTTAGGCGCGAGCGTTCCGTCACCACGACCGGACGCGCACTCGCAGGGGAGGCAGTGAATTTCTGGCCAGGGATTACGGCTTCGGCAACGACACGCGGGCTTATAGGCACGACTGCACTCACAATCGTCTGCGCCATATCGAGGTAACGCTCGAGTAGCAGCGGTGAAACCGTTAGCACATCACCGATGTTGTCGAAGCCGTGACCGGAATCGTCGGCGGGGAATTCGAGTTTCGTATCCACCTCAACGCCCGTGAGGTCACGGACGGTGTTGCGGTACTCGACTCGATTGAGCCGCCGCAACGTAACGCGGCCGGGATCCGGCTGCGCGGGATCGAGCTCAAAGACCTGACGTTTTATCCACAGCGCGAGCTTGGCGACCTGCTCAGGCGGGAGGCGCGGCTCGTCAACGGGAGGCATGATGCCGGCGCGGACATTACGTAGGGCACGCTGCCACAGAGTGTGATCTTTGAGTTCCTTGGCGTTGGTAAATTCGTCGAGCGTGACGCCTCCCTTGGCGATACCACCGCCATGACAGCCATAGCAATATTCGTTAAGGACTGGTTGAATCTCTTTAGCAAAAAAATCCATCGCCGGCTCGGAGGCGCGCGTGAAAACCGGCCAAGCCAGCGCGACAAGCGCAGCGAAGAAGGCGAAAATTAACCGGCGACTGGAACGGGGTAAAAACACGAGCAGATGATGTGGTTAAAATCTAAAATAATCGCGAAAAAGCAAAGCGGGGTTGCGGGGTGCAGCAAAAAGCCAAGCCGAGGATTTTCATCCTCGGCTTAGCCGCGACTTCGAAAGAGCTCCAGGCGATTTACCCGGATGAATACTCGGTTGTGAGTCAGACGATCTTCGCGGCGATCTCTGGCATCGACCAGCCTTGGCGGTAGGTCGGGTAGAGCAGCTTATCGGCCTCGGGTAGGCTGGTCTTCATGGCAACGGGGTCCCAAGTAAACTTCTTGCCCACGAGAATCGACATTGTGCCTAGGCAGACCATCTCGGTGAAGGGCACGGAGTACTCGAAATTGGAACCGGCGGCCGTGGGGTTGTTAGCCCGGATCGCGGAGGTCCATTCTTTGTGCGGATTATTTTCTGGGACGCGCGGGAGTGTCTTGGGCGGAAGTTTGCCGCCTTCGACGAGTTCTTTGTGGAGAGACTCGGGAATGAAGCGTGGGCTGTTGCAGTAGTCGTTGCCGTCATAGACCGTTCCCTTGCTGCCGATGATGAGCTGACCGCCTTTGGCGAGCTGGCGGGATTCCTCGAGTTGCGCGGGTTTTTCAGGTTTTTCACCACCTTCGCCCCAAGTGAGTTTGACGGGCGGGAGGTTACCGCGTGCAGGGAACTGATATTCGACGACGGCGGACTTAGGGAACGCGATCGAGCTCTTGCCAGTGATTTTCTTGAGCTCGACGCTCGTGGGCGCACCGAGGTTAAGGTTCCAATACGCAGCGTCCATGAGATGGCAGGCCATGTCGCCGAGGGCGCCGCAGCCGTAGTCTTGGTAACCGCGCCATTTGAACGGATGGATCGCGCGGCTGAAGGTGCGTTCTTGGGCGCGTCCGAGGAACAAGTCCTGCGAGAAGCCCGCCGGGGGCGTCTCGGCCGCGGGCCATTCTTGCATGCCTTGGGGCCAGACGACGCCGGCCGAAGTGGCGGAACGGTTGGTCCAAATTTGCACTTCACGTACGTCGCCAAGCACGCCGGCCTGGAACCACTCGCGCACGAGGCGGATCCCTTCGCCCGCGTGACCTTGATTACCCATTTGCGTGCACACGCCGTTGAGGCGCGCGAGGCGGAGCAACTCACGGGCTTCGCCGACGGTCTGCGTGAGGGGCTTTTGCACATAAACGTGCTTACCCATCATAATCGCCATGTAGGCAGGGAGAAAATGCATGTGATCCGGCGTCGCGATACCGACCGCGTCGATCTGGTCGTCCATCTCAAGGAGCATTTTCCGGAAATCGGTGTAACGTTTCGCCTTCGGGAATTCAGCGATAAGCTTCTTCACGTTGGATAACTTAACCGGCTCGTTGCCATTGGCGTTACCACGCGGCGTGGCGCCTTCCCAATCGATGTCGCACAAAGCCACGACTTCTTCGTCGCGGTGCGCCATGATGTCCGAGAAGCCCTTGCCGCCGCAGCCGATCTGCGCAACGCGGATCTTGGCGCCCGGAGCGATGGGACGGGGCTTGCGTGGCGAGTTCGCGTCTTTCGGGAAACTAGCGCAGCCTGAGACGCCCAGCATGGCCGCGGCCATTGCTGAAAACGTGATGAAATCGCGACGATTGAGTTGGGTGGATTGAGACATCGTGATGGATTTTTGACCGGATATCCGCAGACGCTCCGGCTAGGTTGAATTAGGGGTGAAGAAACGTGTGGTGAAACTAAGGCACGATTGAAGACACACCGCACCGCCCTCGCCAAGCTCAACCTCGAAAAAAACTCCACCCGCGACTCACGCCTTGCGCGCCACTCCGCACCGCCCTCAGCCTCCCTCCCGATGCAACTCACCAAGCACTGGGCCGCCACCCTCGACGACTACGCCATCGACCTCGCGTGGGCACCTGACGGCCACCTGCTTGCCGCCGCCAGCGCAGCCGGCCCCGTTTCCCTCTTCGCCGCCACCGACGGAGCACGTCGTCACGAACTCCCCGGCCATGCCAACGGCACCAACTGCCTCGCATGGCAACCCTCCGCTCCCTGCCTCCTCGCTACCGGAGGCCAAGATGGGGCCGTTAAATTCTGGGACGCTAAAGCCGGTCAACACACCGCCAACGCCGTCCTCGGCACAGCTTGGGTCGAACACTTGGCGTGGAGCAGCAACACGCTCTTTGCCGCAGCCGGTCGCAAACTCACCGCCCTCCGTGCCGACGGGACTGTCGCCCACGCCTTCGCCGACGCCGCAAAATCTATCACCGCGCTCGCTGCCCAACCCGCGGCCGATTGTGTCGCCGCCGCCCACTTCGGCGGCGTCCAACTCTGGGACGCCGACGATTTTCTCATCCAAAAAAACTTCGCCTACGCCAACGGTATCCACGCCCTAGTCTGGTCGCCCGACAGCAAATGGCTCGTCTCCGGTAACCAAGACCCGAGCGTGCACCTGTGGATTCCCGACACCGACGTCGAGCTCCACATGAGCGGCTACGAGTCGAAAGTAAAACACCTCTCCTACGACCACACCTCGCGCTGGCTCGCCACCGGCGGGGGCCGCGACGCCTGCATTTGGGACTGCGCCGGCGAGGGCCCCGAGGGACGCGAACCTGCCATGTTACCCCACGAAACGCCCGTCTGCGCGGTCGCTTTTCAAAACACCCACAGCCTCCTCGCAACCGCAAGCCTCGATGGCGTAGTACATATATGGAGCCCCGAGCGCGCCAAACCCCTACGTGCCACCGTTAAAATGCCGCACGCTGCCACGAAATTGGTCTGGTCACCCGACGACCGCCTGCTCGCTATCGGTTCTGAAAAAGGCGCCGTCTACGTCTTGAAGTGCGAGACTTGAGTGCTCCCGCCGACACGCCGCCTTCAGCCAAAACCACGCTGGGCCCACGTTCGCCGCTCGCCGCGGCTCAATGATTCCGTGAAACTTACGGCGTCGATTCCCGTCCCTTACAAACCACCATGCGCCTGCGCAGCATTTATCTGGCTCTCTTTGTCGCTGGCGGACTCGTGATCGCGATCCTAATTGCCGCGCGCCCTTCAAGCCCCGTGCCCCGCCCTAGTCCATCGGTCAAACCCTCCACCGATCCATCGCCAGTAGTTGCCATGCCCGACGAAGCTCTCGCCGCCACCGCCAATTTATTCTTCTCCGGCCTTAGTGCGCTGCTCACCTCTACTGAAGCCCGCCCACACGAAGCCACGCTCACGTTGCGCGATGACGCAGCCTACCGGCGTTTCCTCGCTCGCGCCTCCACTCAAGGTCTGAGCGTCATCGCCCAACTCGACGCCCTCCACACCGTTCGCATTCGCTACGAACGCATCGCCGCTATCCAAAACGATATCATCCGTCACACCGCCGATTACGCCGACGCGGCCGCTAACAATTACCTCCGCATCCCCGATAAACTTACCACCGCCGACCGCGCCGCTCTGGACTTGATTCCGCTGCGCAACACCACGCTCGCCGCTATCGGCGCCACCGCCGACCGCACCACTTGGGGGCGCGGTGTAACCATCGCCGTCCTCGACAGCGGTGTAAACGCCCTCGACCCCACCTTCAACGGCCGTGTCCGCAGCCTCGATGTCGGCGCCGGCCAGCTTCCCGACGGCACCAACGCCTCCGGTCACGGCACCGCCGTCGCCGCCCTCGCCGCAGGTCTCTCGCCTGATGCCCCCGGCGTCGCACCGGCCGCCACAATCCTGAGCATCCGTGTCACTCACGCCGATGGGCTCAGCGACATTTTCACCGTCGCCCAAGGCATCCTATCTGCCGTCGATGCCGGCGCCAAAATCATCAACATCAGCCTCGGCAGCTACGCCACCAGCAACGTCCTGCTCGCCGCCATCGACTACGCCGACATGCACGGCGCGCTCATCGTCGCCGCCGCCGGCAACGACCAAGCTACGCGCCTCACTTGGCCCGCCGCAGATTCACGCGTCATCTCAGTCGGCGCTGTCGACGCTGTAGGTCAACAGGTTGCGTTCTCAAACTCCAGCCCCCAACTCCAGATTTCCGCCCCCGGCTACGGCGTCCAGACCGCTTGGATCAACCAACAACGCGTCTACGTTGACGGTACTTCCGCCGCCGCTCCACTTGTCGCCGGCGCGCTCGCCACGGTCCTCTCTGCCAACCCCACACTCACCGCCACCCAAGCTTGGGAAATCCTCGCCGCCACCACCAACGACGCCGGCGTCCCGGGTCCCGATTCCGACTACGGCCGCGGCATACTCAACCTCGGGTGGGCCCTTGGCCGCAACGACCCGACGCGCGTCGACGCCGCTCTTTCCAGCCAATTCTACAATTCCGCCCGCGCCCAATTGGAGATCGTTATCCAAAATCGCGGCGGCCAAGCTCTCTCTGGCCTCACGCTCGACGTCGATACCGATGGCCTAACGACCAATTACCGCATCCCCGTCCTCGCCGCCGGCGCCAGCACTGTCATGGCCGTACCCGTCGATAAAACCAACCTCGCCGCCCGCGGTGCCCTCACCTACAAAACCACTCTCAGCGCACCCATCGGCATCAACGACCAAGATCCGACTAATAATATAAAAACCAGCCGTATCACCGCGCCCAAGCCGTAGCCTACCCGCGCTCCGTCCTCAGCTCCTCCTTCACTTTCCATGCCGTCGCTCATCCGCAATTTTTTCCGAGTAGGACTCGCCCTAGCGGCCAGCGTTTTCGTTTTCCTCACCCCGACGCACGCCGAAGAGACCTCCTCGTTCACCGCCCAACTCGATTCCGCTGATCGCACCGCCGCTGGCCTCCACCGATTCACCAGCGCACAACTCGCCGCGCTCGATACCCAGGTCGCCCGTGAGCTTACTATCGCGCGCCAAGGCGATGTCGTCGCATTCTCCCGTTCGTTCCTCTCGCGCCGCACCGCCGACCAAGTCGCCACCGCGGGTCTCGCCGCGCTAACGCCCACCGAGCGCATCGCCCTCGACACTTACATCGCCCGCGCCGTCGCCCAACGCCCCGCTTCCGCCGTCACCACCCTCGCCGCGAAAACCAAAGTCGCAGACGACATCGTCGAAACGGTCACGTACAAGCCCCGCCTCCACGGGGAGGTCACGCTTACCGTCGGCACTGCCGGCGGCGGTCGCAATTTCTACGGCGGTTCCTTCACAACGATCTACGACGACCCGCAACACCGCCTCACCGCCGCCTTCACCTACGCCGAATACCACGGCACCGGCCTGCTTCCCTTCGATGTATGCGCACGCCCCAGTCGCAGTCCATTACTGCGTTAAACCCATGCGTTTACTCGGCGTCTTTCGTCTCGCCGCGCCGGCACTTCTGCGCATACTGCGGCCATGCTCCGTTCCGACATTTACCCCCTGACGTCGCTCGCACGCGTCGCCGCCTTCGTCTTTCTCGCGCCGTGGTTCGCCGCAGCAGCAGTGAGCTCCACGCCGCCCAAGCTCAACGTTCTCTTCCTCATCGCCGATGACCTCAACTGCGACCTAGGTAGCTACGGCGTGCCCGGCATGCTCACGCCCAACATCGACCACCTCGCCGCTCGCGGAGTCCGCTTCGAGCACGCGTATTGTCAATTTCCACTCTGCTCGCCGAGCCGCTCTTCGTTCCTCACCGGCCGACGCCCCAACGCCACCGGCGTGCTTTCTAATCCCGGTTTGAAAGGCCCCGTCGCTTCGCACTTCCGCGAAAAAATCCCGGAGACCGTCACGCTCCCGCAGTTATTTAAGAAAAACGGCTGGTTCTCCGCCCGCGTCGGCAAACTTTACCACTACGGCGTGCCGCTCGACATCGGCACCTCCAGCCTCGACGACTACCCGTCGTGGGATCAGGTCGTAAACCCGCGCGGCCGCGACCGCGAAGAGCACGATAAAATCTTCTCCCTCGAGCCCGGCCAATTCGGCGGTACGTTGAGCTGGCTGGCCGACGACGAGGGCGAAGACATCGATCACACCGATGGGGTTGGCGCCACCGAGGCTATCCGCTTACTCGAACGCTTCAAACGCGAATCCCGGCCCTTCTTCCTCGCTGTCGGATTCTACCGTCCACACACGCCGTACGTCGCGCCGAAAAAATGGTTCGAGCTCTACCCCACTGACAAAATCACTTTGCCTACGCTCAGCGACAACGACCGCGACCGCACGCCCGCCGCTGCGTACCTCAGCGCCAACGCCGCCCAAAGCAAACTCACCGACGCGCTCCGACGCGATGCCATCCAGGCTTATCACGGCTCTACTTCGTTCATGGACTCGCAACTCGGCCGCGTGGTTGACGCTCTCGACCGCCTCGGCCTCGCGCAGAACACAGTGATCGTTTTCACCAGCGATCACGGCTACCACCTCGGCGACCACGGCCTCTGGCAAAAACAAAGTCTCTTCGAGCGCAGCACCCGCGTGCCGCTCATCATCGCCGCCCCGGGCGCCAAGGCCAACGGCCGCACCGCCCAAACCCTCGTTGAAATGGTCGATCTCTACCCGACACTCGCCGGCCTCAGCGGTCTACCCCGCCCCGCCTATCTCGACGGCACCGACCTCCGCCCCGTTCTCGACGACGCCCAGCACGTCGCCAAACCCGCCGCCTTTACCCAGGTCCGCCGCGGCAAAAACGGCGACGGTTACTCCGTGCGCACCGAGCGCTGGCGCTACACCGAATGGTCCAACGCCAAAGGCGAAGTCACCGCCGCCCAACTCTTCGACGAAATCGCCGATCCCGCCGAGGCCCACAACCTCGCCGCCGATCCCGCTCAGGCCGCGAACGTCAAGAAACTAGGCGCATTGCTCGTCCCCATCCGCGCACAAAAATAAAAAAACGCGGGTGTGGCTTCGATGCCCACCCTCGCGGACGAACGTCTTTGCCCTTCACCCGCGCAGGAGAGGCCGAAACTTACTTAGCGCTGCGCGAATCGATCAGCGCCTGATACATCATGACTTTGAACTTTTGATTCAAGTCGAGGCCGCCCGCCGGCTTCAACTGCGTCATCAGCATAGCCACGATTTTCTCCTTCGGGTCGACGACATATTGAGGGAAATACGCGCTACCCCAACCATAAGCGCCCTCGGTGCCGAGTTCGCCGAAAAAGCCCAGATCGTTGTCCACCCAGAACCCGAGACCAAACGCGCTGGAGTCGTGCATGTATTTTTCGCCCGTGTGGTTAGCGTGCATCAACTCGACACTCTTCGGACCGAGCAAGCGCACGCCGTCGAGTTCGCCGCCATTAAGCAACATCTGTAAGAATCGTGCGTAGTCGCCGGTCGTCGAGAGCACGCCCGCACCGCCAGAGAAACATTTGCGTGGACCTTGGATGTAATCGGTCTTCGCCGAATTTTCGCGCAAGGTCAGTTCGCCCTTCTCGTAACCATAGACCGGCGCAAGTCGCGCGGCCTTCTCCGGGGGCAGGAAAAATCCACTGTCTACCATCTTAAGGGGGCCGAAAATCCGCTGCTGGAAAAACTGGTCGAGTGGCATGCCCGAGGCGACTTCCACCACGCGTCCGAGCACATCGAGCGAGAAACCATACTGCCATGTTTCACCCGGTTGGCCGTGCAGCGGCAACGTCGCGAGGCGATCGATCACCGTAGCGATCGATTCGTCTTTGTCGGCGAAATACCAACCGTAAACTTTCGCCTGTTTATAGAGATCGACCGCGAGACCATCACCATAGGTCAAACCGGCTGTGTGCGTAAGTAGATCGCGGATCTGGATCGGACGTTTCGCCGGCACGAGGACGAATTTAACATCAGGCGGTGAACCCGCCGGCGGCGCCACAGCCACGGATGATTTCGCAAATGCCGGGATAAATTTCGACACGGGATCGTGCAGCATGAATTTACCTTCTTCGTAGAGCATCATGATCGCAGTCGTCGTGAGCGCCTTGCTCATCGAGGCGATACGGAAAATTGCATCCGTGGGCATCGTCTTGCCGGTCTCGATTTCCTGCAGGCCGTAGCCACGGAAATGCACGGGCTTCCCATCGCGAGCGATGTAGACGACCGCGCCCGCCATGTGCTTTTGGTCAATCTGCGCCTGCACCACGGCATCAAGCCGGTTCAGGCGCTCGGACGAAAATCCCGCGGCCTCTGGTGTACCCGCCGTGGCCGCCGCGTGCATCGCAGGCATCGACCACAGCGCCAAGCTCGTAAGCAGCAGCGCGCACTTCAACCCACGAGACAGAATTCGATACTGGGGTAACTTCATAAGTCAGCCAGCAAGCCCAGCTCCAGCCCACTCCTCAATCGCAAATCCACGCCCCCCCTGATCGCGTCACGTTACGTGGTCTCGCCGGCGTTCGCTTGGCCCTGCGCATCCAACCGCGCCTTCCGCGCCACGTGCGGAGCGCCGCGCCTCGGCTCGATCAACCGCCGCAGAAAGTCGGGTAAAGCCGCCTTGACCGGCGACGCGTCGAGGTATTCCGCCGCCGGCCATTTTCGGCCTCGGGCCAACAAGCTCGCATACACGTGCAGCTCGAAATGCAGCCGCAATTGCGCCTCCGCCTCACTCTGCCCCAGCGCCGCCAGGATCGCCAGCAACGCCTCCACCGTGGAAAATTTTCCTTCCCCTTGTTGTTCGCGCAGCCAGTACCGGCTCTTGCCCGCCATCGGCACACTCACGCGCCGGCCCCACGGCTCCACCGCGCGCAACATCTCCGCGGCCTCGCCCCAGCTCCCATCGAGCAACAACACCTGCACGTCCTCCGCTGGCGGCAGCGTCATACGATCCAGCGGCTCCCCTAGCGGGTGTAAAATCCACAACTCCCGTCCCGACCGCACGAGCTCCGCCCGTTCCCGCGGCTTCTCGCGCTGATACAGGTGCGTTCGCGACCCGTTCACGACGCGTTCGATCAATTTACCCGTGCTGCTCGGGCGCCACTGTTCACGGTGGTGCATCAACACATCCACGCCGAGCGCGCTCTCGACCGGGCTGAGCCCCGCGCACACGCACCAACGCGGCGGGAGCTGACAACGCTCACACCGCACCGTGCCTGCGAGAACCACACTGCGCGCCATAGCCTCACATCGGGCCGCACCGCACCCGCCGCGTCAATCCCCGCCCGCCGATTGACACGCGCACGCCGCACCGTGTCGTATTCCCCGTAGGTCGTTCGCTATCCACTCAACCCAAAAGTCTCCCTCCATGAAAAAAATCGTCTCGCTTGTCTTCGCCTTCGCCGCGCTCGTCGTCGGCTCGCTCCCCCTCGCCGCCCAACAAAAACGCACCAGCCCGCACGAAAGCATTTACGCTCGTTACGGTACGCGCCCCAACGTCACCCTGGTCTCCATCACCTACGGCCGGCCGTTTTCCAAAGACCCCAAAACCGGCGAACTGCGCAAAATCTGGGGCGGCCTCGTCGCCTGGGGCAAAGCCGATCGCCTCGGCGCCGACGAAGCCACCTTACTGCTCACGCAAAAAGCCCTCGTCTTTGGCGAGACCTCCGTGCCCGCCGGTGCCTATACGCTCTATCTTGTTCCCTCAGAGACCGGCGCCACCCAACTGGCGATCAGTACCAACATTGGCAAATGGGGCGTCCCCGTGGACGAGAAAAACGACCTCGCCCGCGTGCCCCTGACCAAAGGCACCCTCGAAACCTCCGTCGACCAACTCACGCTCGCCCTCGACAAAAACCCTGACGACACCGGCACCCTCAAAGTCATGTGGGAAAAAACCGTCTACTCCGTCAGCTTCAGCGTGAAGAAATAATCCAACTCCGTCGCCACCTCGCGCGACTCTTTCACTCAGGCGCAGCTCACCGGCTGCGCCTTTCTGTTTGTCGGGCTGTGCACGTTGGCTGAATATCCGTTCCATGATCGACTCCGCCGACCTCCTCGCGCGTTTCCTGCGCTACGTCCAGATCGACACACGCAGCGATGCCTCCGCGCCGACGACGCCGAGCACTCCAGGCCAATGGAAGCTCCTGCGCTTGCTCGAAACGGAACTCCGCACGCTCGGCGCCAGCGAGGTCACGCTCACACCGGCCGGTTTCGTCCTTGCCGCCATTCCCGCCACCGTCGTCCATCCCGTGCCCGTCGTCGCGTGGTGCGCCCACGTCGATACCGCCACCAATCTCCCCGGCTCCGCCCTGCCCCTCGTCCATCGCGCCTACGCCGGCCAACCTATCGTGTTGCCCGATGATCCTACGCAGACGCTCACGCTCGAAAATTCCCCGCGGCTGCGCACCGCGCTCGGCCACGATGTCATCACGGCCAGCGGCAAAACTCTCCTCGGCGCCGATGATAAAGCCGGCGTCGCCGTCATCCTCGCGACCGCGCGCCATTTGTTGCTCCATCCCGAAATCCCCCACGGGAAAATCCGCCTCTGCTTCAGCCCCGACGAAGAAATCGCCACCGGCATGAATCACCTCGACCTCGCTCAACTCGGAGCCGAGGCCGCATACACGCTCGATGGCGAGTCGCCCGGCGAGATCGACGACGAGACCTTCAACGCCGACGCCGCTACTTTCGAGATCCAAGGTGTCGCCTCGCACCCCGGCTGGGCGAAGGACGTCATGGTCAACGCGCTCCGTCTCGCCGCACGCTGGCTCGCCGCCCTCCCCGCCGAACTTTCGCCAGAGCGCACCACGAGCCGCGCGGGCTTCATTCATCCTGTCGAAGTCACCGGCACCGCCGAACTCGCCACGGTGCGCCTCATCCTCCGCGACTTTGAACTCTCCGGTCTCGCCGCCCATCGCGCCCTGCTCGAAAAACTCACCGCCGAGCTTCGCGCCGCCGAACCACGCGCGCGCTTCGCCCTCACGTTTACCGAGCAATACCGCAACCTCCGCTACGGCCTAGATAAAGATCCGCGTCCCCTCGTCCACGCCCGCACCGCCCTGCGTCGCGCCGGCCTCACGCCCATCTCGAATCCCATCCGTGGCGGCACCGACGGCTCCAACCTCACTGCCCGCGGCCTGCCCACGCCCAATCTGTTCGTCGGCATGCACGAGGTCCACAGCCCGCGCGAATGGGTCAGCCTCCAAGACATGGAAAAATCCGCCGAAGTGCTCGTCCACCTCGCGCAAGTCTGGGCGGAGCGTCCCGCTCCTTGAAGGGCGATCGCCCACGCGAGACATGGCAGCGGAAACGTTTGCTTTAACTCACGCCAAAATCTCGCGTACGACGCGCGCGGGCTCGACGCCGGTGAGACGTTGGTCGAGGCCCTGGGCTTTGAACGTGAACCGGCTGTGATCGACGCCGAGGCAGTGAAGCAGCGTGGCGTTGAGATCATAGAGACTTACGGGATCGCGGACGATGTTATAGGAAAAATCGTCGGTCTCGCCGTGAACGACGCCGCCTTTAACGCCGCCGCCCGCGACCCACACGCTGAAGCAACGCGGGTGATGATCGCGGCCGTAATTGGTCTGCGTGAGCGTACCCTGCGAATAAACCGTGCGGCCAAATTCGCCGGCCCAGACGACGAGCGTGTCGTCGAGCAAGCCGCGTTGCTTCAAATCGGTGACGAGCGCGTAGCAGGCTTGATCCGTGTCGAGGCACTGGAGGCGATGATCGCCGGGCAAGTTGCCGTGTTGGTCCCAGCCGCGATGGAGGATTTGCACCACGCGCACGTTGCGCTCGGCCATGCGGCGCGCGAGCAAGCAACTCGCGGCAAACGAGCCGGGCGTCTTTACGTCGGGCCCGTAAAGATCGAGCGTCGCGGGCGATTCGTCGGCGAAGTTGGTGAGATCCGGCACGCTCGTCTGCATGCGAAAAGCCATCTCATATTGCGCGATGCGGTTGAGCGTCTCGGGATCGCCGTGGCGCGCCTGCGCGTGGTGGTTGAACTTGGCGAGACCATCAAGCATAGCGCGGCGCGTGGTGGCATCGACGCCGTTGGGATTTTCCAAGAACAACACCGGGTCGCCCTGCGCTCGCAGCGCCACGCCGTTGTGCCCGCCAGGGAGAAATCCGCTACTCCACATCCTAGTGAACAACGCCTGCGCGGAGACCTTGGAAGAAAATTTTGGTGTGAGCACAACGAAGGCCGGCAAGTCGTTATTCTCGCTGCCTAGGCCGTAGGAGATCCACGAACCGACGCTAGCTTTTCCGGGGATTTCGCTGCCAGTCATGAGAAAAGTGCAGGCCGGATCGTGATTAATGGCGTTAGTGTGAACGGAGCGCACGATAGCGATGTCGTCCACAAGCTTCGCGGTCCACGGGAGCAAATCGCTGACCCACGCGCCGCTGCGACCGTGTTGCGCGAACTTAAAAATCGAAGGCGCGACGGGAAACTTGGCCTGCCCGCTCGTCATCGTCGTGATGCGTTGGCCGGCGCGGATCGAGTCGGGCAGCTCGACGTTAAACTGGGACTGGAGGCCGGGTTTGTAATCAAACGTGTCGAGCTGCGAAGGCCCACCGTTCATGTGCAGGTAAATGACGCGCTTCGCCTTCGGCGCGAAATGCGGCAAGCCTGGCAACGCCGGATGAATGCGCGCGTCGGCCTCCGCCGTGACGGCGCCGCGCAAGCGAGGCGCAAGCAAGTTGAGGGCGACGCTACCCATGGCGAGACCGGCGCCCGCGAAAAATTGCCGGCGCGTGAGTTGGTTCAAGTAATCGTGACACGGATTCATGGCGGGCTCAGTTGCGGGTGACGGCTTCGTCGAGATTAAGGATGAGATTAGCGACCAAGGTCCACGCGGCGATTTCAGGGGCGGGCTGCGAGGCGGCTGCTTTTGCTTCGCCGTTGGTGAGAATTTTAGCGGCGGCCGATGTATCAGCGGCGAAGTGCGTGCGGTGCGTGACGAGGGCTTCGGCGAGCAAGGCCCGTTCAGTAGGGTCGGGAGTGCGGGCCGTCACCGAGCGAAACGCAAGAGTAAGGCGTTGGCCGTCGTCGCCTGGTTGAGCGAGGAGATGCTCAGCAAACGCGCGGGCGGCCTCGAAATGCTGCACGTCGTTCATGAGTGCAAGGGCTTGCATAGGCGTATTTGATCGACCACGGACGACACAGAGATTTTCACGCGAAGGCGCATCGAAAGTCGACATCGCTGGGGCGGGCGCGGTCCGTTTCCAAAAAGTGTAAAGACTGCGGCGATATAAAGCGTCACCGTGGTCTTGAACGTAGCTCTTGGTGTTGCTACCACCGAAAGCGACGGGCTCCCAGATGTTAATCGGCTGGTAAGGCCGCACAGGTGGTCCACCAATTTTCGGACGGAGAAGGCCGCTCACGGCGAGGGCTTGATCGCGGAGAACTTCACCGTCGAGCCGGATACGCGGGCCACGAGCGAGGAGTTTATTGGCGGGATCTAGTTCGAGGAGCGAGGGGTCGACGCGTGAATCCTGCCGATACGTGCGCGAAGTCACGATGAGGCGGACGAGATGTTTCACATCCCAACCGCTCGTCATGAATTCGCTCGCGAGCCAGTCGAGCAATGCGGGATGCGTGGGCGGATCGCCCTGCGCGCCGAAATCGCCCGGCGTGCGCACGAGCCCGGCGCCGAGGAGCTGTTGCCAAAAACGGTTCACTGCCACGCGCGAGGGCAACGGGTTTTTCGGGTCGACGAGCCAATGGGCGAGATCGAGTCGGCTGGCGCGCGGGCCACGAGCGACGAGCGGCGGCAGAAACGAAGGCGTAGCCGGTTGGACGCGTTCGCCGGGTTTGTCGTATTGGCCGCGGATAAGAATGTGCGCGGGAAGCGGCTCAAGGAGCTCGCGCGCGATCAACGAAGCATCGAGGGTAAGTTCGTAGTGAACCTGCTCGGCTAGGAGACGACGCACGGCGTGGACCTCGGGCTCTAGCGCACCACGCGTCGGACCGTAGATGTAGTCGCGATAATAATCCTCGAGTCGCTTTTTCTCGGCGTCGTTTTGCTGGGTGGAGGAAAGACCGAGAAGAAAAACAATATCGTTGGGCAACGGCACCGTCGTGACGTCGCGGGCATTCGACTGCATGAAGCGCACCCACGCGCTTTTAGTGAGGAGCGGATCGTCGAGGGCCTTGTCGCTCGTGCACGTCGTGCCCGCGTGATCCCACCACGCAGCGCCATCGCTTTGACTGAGACGCAGACCGCGATAGGCTTTTTTACTGGCGAGACCGGCGGCCAGCGCCGGAATCTCCAGTCGCGCGTAAGCTCCGGCCGGCGGCAGCGGTCCCACGACGACGTCGCCATCAGCTGATGGGCGCAGCGCAGCGGGATCACCCCAGACGTAGCGCTTAGTTTTTTCGACCGAGACAAATTCAAGACTCACCGCGCGCGGCGCCCGAGTCGGATCGGCATTAAAATACACGAAGGCGACTACCTGCTGATTCACCACGAGTGGTGTTTCGCCGGTGGCAAACGTGAAGATACGCTCGTTCACCGCGCCTTCGAGGCGCAAGGCGCGTTGACCGCTGACTACAGGGACGGCCGGACCGGAGCGCCATTCGCCGGCGAGCGCGGGAGCGCCGAAATTAGCAGCCACGGGCATATCGCCATCCTCGGCCCAAACGACTTCGTAGGTGATCGGCGGGGACTCTGATTTTTTCTCCGGTTTATCCGCGGAGGCGTTGCGCAGCGTCGCGGGTTTCTCGGCTTCGGCTACGGGAGCAGGCAAAGTCATCGGCAACATCTGGGCTCGGGCAGAAAGCGCCGCCTGCAACGGAGGCAGTTCGCGGGCGATCGCCTCGATGCGCGCTTGCTGCTCAGTGTTAGCGAGCAAAACGATCGGGCCGGGCTTGGGGATGTTTCCATCCCAACAACGGTCAGCGAGGCCTTTGAAGAACGCGCCTAACTCGTAGTACTCGCGCTGGGTGAGAGGATCAAATTTATGGTCGTGACACGACGCACAGTTAGCCGTGAGACCGAGCCAAACGGCGGCGGTAGTGTCGGCGCGGTCCCCGGTGTTGCGCGCCTCGGCTTCAGCCTCGATGGCGCCGCCTTCGGAAGTCGTGAGATGCGAGCGGTTGTAGCCGGTGGCGACGAGTTGATCGATACGCGGATGCGGGAGCAGATCGCCGGCGAGTTGTTCGAGGGTGAATTGGTCGTAAGATAAATTGCGGTTAAACGCCGACACGACCCAATCGCGGTAGGGCCAGAGGTTGCGGACGTTGTCGAGATGGAGGCCGTGGGTGTCGGCGTAGCGCACGAGGTCGAGCCAGTAACGAGCGAAGTGTTCCCCGTAGCGCGGCGAGGCGAGCAAACGCGTGACGACGCGGTCGTAGGCATCGGGCGCGCGGTCCTTCAGAAACGCATCCAATTCCTGCGGCGTCGGCGGCAGGCCCGTGAGATCAAGCGTGAGGCGGCGCAAGAGCACCTCGCGCGAAGCCTCGGGCGCGAGCTTGAGGTTTTTATCGGCGAGCTTAGCGCCGATGAAGCGATCGATCGCGGCGTCTTTAGTTTTCGCGCCGCCGGCGGCCTTGGGTAAATCGGGGCGAGTGACGGGTTCGTAAGCCCAGTGCTTTTGATAGACGGCGCCTTGCTCGATCCAGCGCTTGATCAAGGCGCGTTGCTCGGGCTTGAGCGGAAGCTTGTGCGAATCGGGCGGCGGCATGACTTCTTCGGGATCATCGCTCAGGATACGTTGCCACGCTTCCGACTCGGCGAGGTCGCCGGGCGCAAAGGCGCGAATACCTTCACGCGACGCAAGCGCCTCGGCGCCTTGATCGAGGCGGAGTTTGGCTTTGCGGTGGCCGGCGTCGGCGCCGTGGCAGGCGAAACAGTTGTCCGCGAGAATGGGGCGGATGTGCTCGTTGAACGAAATATTTTTCTGCACGCCCGCAGCGCCCGCCGTAGCAACCACGAAACTGAAAATTAAAATGGGGCGAAGCGACGGCACGGGGTTAAACATGGAATTATAAAGCAAGAAACAGTTCTTGGTGTACAGTGATGATCGAGTCGGCGATGTGATCCGCGTCATCTATAGTATAAAGCCAGCCGAGCGGAATCGCGACAAAGCGCCGCGTGAGTTCCTCGGTGCGCGGGAAATCTTCCGCGCGGTAACCAGGCGCGGGCCAGGGCTGGAGTCCACGAAACGGCGACGCACTGGGCGCATGCGCGCGGCCATTTTTTACGTAATCCCGGTGATAATGCGGATAAGTGCCGGTGCGTTGACCGCAATTCACGTTGCGCGCGTCGAGCTTCTCACGGAACGCTGTCGCTTGGGCGGCATCGGCCAAAAACAAATACAGCTCGAAGCCAAAATCGCCCGCCGGATCCGGACTGCGCCGCAACGTAAGTCCGTGCAAGCTGGCGACGCGCGTAGTGATCCGCTCGTGCAGCGCCCGACAATGCGCGCGCAGAGTCTCGAGCTTGCGCAACTGCGCGAGCGCGACCGCCGCGGTGAGTTCCGACATGCGAAATTGTTCGCCCGCAAAAGCCTCGCCCGTTGCTGGCCGAATCGCGGCGTGGTAAGGCCGATAGTTGCCCAGATCGTGAAACCGTACCGCGCGTTCGTAGAGCCAGCCGTCGCGTGTGACGACCATGCCGCCTTCACCCGAGGTCATAGTTTTATTCGCCTGAAAACTGAAGGTCGCGATATCGCTCCAAGTGCCGACTTTGCGACCACGGTAGCTTGACCCAATGGCCTGCGCGCAATCCTCGATCACAAACAGACCGCGACGGTGCGCTTCGAGTTGGATGCGTTCCATTTCGGCGGGCACGCCTTGGTAGTGAATCACTAGCACCGCACGCGTACGCGGCGTCGTCAGACGCTTAATCTCTGCCGGGTCGAGATTAAGTGTGTCATTAATCTCAGCCAGCACCGGCCGCGCGCCCACGCGCACAATTGCCGTGAAGCACGCGATCCAACTCCACGCCGTGACTATCACCTCGTCGCCCGGCCCAATGCCCGCGGCCGCCATCGCAACTTCCAACGCACCCGTGCCGCTGCTCACCGCCAACGCATAGTCGATACCGATGGCTTCGCGAAATTCTTTTTCCAAACGTGCCGTCATCGTGGGCGGCACGGTCAGATCCAGCCCAGCGTAGAATCGAATCTTATTTTCGAGAAAATCTGTATCGGCTGCCACATCGGCCTGCAGCTGCGTTTGCCAAAACTCCGCGAAACGTGGATCGCCGGCGTTGGCGCGGATACGCGGCAAATCCGACGCGTCGAAGAGCAACCCACGACCGGTGGCAGGCGCGGTTTGCTTAATGGTGCGATCCGCTGGCGGCTCGGCGCCGACTAGATTGAGTCGTACAAGGGGCAAAGCGGCGGCGAACAAGGTAGTCGATTGCAGAAAAGCGCGGCGCGAGGTAGGCATGGGGAGGTGCTCAGAAACCGACGCGCAACCAGCTGAGCGTCGGACGCGAGCAACCTAAGCTAGGCCAAGGCTCTGTCATGGCCAAAAACACGGCAGCCCCGAAATTTATACGGAATAATCAAACCCCGGCGTGATACCGCGCGATGGCAACTGCGGCGTAACTACCGATTTCGTCACCGAGCACCGCAGGAACTACGGTGCAAACCTGCACGCTTTGAGGTAAAGCCTCGCGCTGTAACGCCGCCTGCATCGCAGGCGCGATAAACCGCTCGCAACGCGCGTAAATACTTCCGATCACAAGACGCTCCGGGTTGAGCACATCGACCAGCAAAGCGAGGGCTTCACCTAGTTTTGTACCGACGTCGCTCCACAGTTCGAGCGCGAGCGTATCGCCTGCCGCTGCGGCTTCACCGACGACCCGCGCGTTGAGTTCTGCCGAAGGCACGGACTGCAACACGCTTTTCCCGGTGAAACTCGCCACGCGTTGCCTTGCGAGTTGCGCTATGCCACCACCAGAGCAAAAGCCCTCGAACGAGCCTTTTTTATTATAACCCAGCGGGCCATCGGGCGCGAGGCGCAGGTGGCCAACTTCACCGGCGTTGCCGTTGGTGCCTTCGAATAGGCGACTATCTAAAATGAGGCCTGAGCCCATGCCCGTACCCATCGTAAGGAAAACCATATTCCGACTCCCGCGCCCGGCGCCAAACTGCCACTCCGCGAGCGCGCAGGCATTGGCGTCGTTCATCAAAAACGACCGGCACCCAAAGCGTGCCGTCAACTCGGCGCAAATCGCGATGCGATCCCAGCCTGGAAGATTGGGCGGCGACAAAATCAAACCCTGCGTCGCATCGAGCGGCCCGCCGCACGATACGCCCAGCACCGTAGCGGGCGTCGGCTGCAGTTTGGCCACCTCGGCGTAAATCCTCGTGAGCGTTGCGTGGACATCGGTCGTAGCCCAACGCGCCACTTCGCGCACGCGGGTCGGGCCGTCGGGAATGCTCACAGCGCACTTAGTGCCGCCGATATCGATACCGATGAAATTTAGCATGGGGAGGTCTTGGGTGTGACTCGTGCTTTGAAGCCTAGACTCGCGCTGGCAAGCCGCTTTCTCTCTTTTGCTCCAGTTCAGCACACGATTCTCCCCTACTCCATGAAAACTCTTTTTCGTTCCGCTGTACTCGGTTTTGCGCTGTTTAATCTGACCGCTTGCACCAAGCGCGAGACGAAGGTCGAAGCAGGTAACCGCACGCAATCGATCCACATCGGCAACCTCGGTGAGCCTAACGATCTCGATCCGCACATTCCCGACAGCCAGAACACTGGGGCCATCGTCATGGCCTTCTTCGAGGGACTCACCCAGTACGATCCGAAAACCAGCCAGCCCGTCCCCGCGGTCGCCGAGCGCTGGGAAGTCGACGCCGATAATCTCACTTGGACCTTCCACCTGCGAGCGAATGCGAAATGGTCTAACGGCGATCCCGTCACCGCGGGCGATTTTGTTTTCGCGTTTCAACGCATGCTCTCGCCGAAGCTCGGCGCCGAGTACACTTACATGCTTTTTGCGCTGAAAAACGGCGAAGCCTTTAATACCGGAAAAATCACCGACCCGTCCCTCATCGGGGCCAGCGCAGCTGACGCCCACACACTCGTACTCACGCTTTCGCATCCCGTACCGTATTTACCTTCGATGCTGTGTCACACGTCATGGTATCCGCTTCACCGCGCAACGATTGAAAAATTCGGCGCATGGGACCAGCGCGGGACCGCTTGGACGCGCCCGGGCAATCTGGTCGGCAACGGCTACTTCACGCTGACCGACTGGAAGCCAAACCAATACGTACGCGGCACTAAGAGCGCGACGTACTGGGACCGAGATGCCGTAAAGCTCCATGAAGTCTTTTTCTATCCCATCGAAAGCGAAGACGCCGAGGAACGCACGTTTCGCTCTGGTCAACTTCATGTCACAAGCACGATTCCCATCTCCAAAATCGCCGTCTACGGCAAAGAACATCCCGAGCAGTTTCACCCCGAGTTATTTCTTGGCACTTATGCCTATCGTTTCAACGTCACTCGCCCACCGTTCAACGACGTGCGCGTGCGTCGTGCGTTGGCGATGGCCATCAATCGCGAACAAATCGTGCGCGACGTCAGCCGCGGTTATCAGGTCGCCGCCGGACACTTTAGTACACCCGGCATCGCCGGTTTCACCGCGAAAGCTTTAGTGCCCTACGATCTCGCCGCGGCTCAAAAACTTCTCGCCGAGGCCGGTTTCCCCGGTGGCGCCGGTTTTCCGAAAGTCGAAGTTCTGATCAACACCAACGAAGGCCATCGCCTCATCGCCGAGGCGATCCAGCAGATGTGGCGCAAGGGCCTCGGCATCGAGGTCGGCGTTTATAATCAAGAGAGCAAGGTTTGGGCGACTTCGATGCGATCCTTGAACTACGATATCGCGCGCTATGCTTGGATCGGCGATTACCTCGACCCTAGCACGTTTCTCGACATCATGGCGAGTGACAGTGGCAACAATCAGACGGGCTGGAAAAACGCTGAATACGATCGCATGCTCGATACCGCGAAAAGCACCGCGGACCCCGCGCAACGCTACTCCTATTTTCAACGCTGCGAAGCGATCCTCGCTGAAGAATGTCCACTCGCCCCGATCTATTTTTATAGCCGTAACAACCTCCGACTAACCAGCGTCAAAGGGTGGTACGGCAACCTACTGGATTTTCATCCGCTCAAGGGCGTCTACCTAGAAGCGGACGCGAAATAATCTGCTAAAATTCCACTCATCATTATTAATGACTCGTCTTTTCTAAGCTAAAAACCACAGCCCCTGAGGTATCGTGTAAACGAAGTGTTAAAGCTGGCCCGCTGGCGCCCACTTTCACCTCGCCCGACAGAAAACCGCCGAAGCCGGTGCGCAGGAAACGGTGCATTGGGCGCGGATTTTTTTCGTCCCAACCGCCCGCGTGCGCGTCGCTCGCTGCACCAACGCTCCACTCTTCAATACTCGTCGTAGCATCGCGTGAAACGTACTGCCAATGCCGATCACCCGTGATTACGGTGAGATTTTTGTGCCTCGCCAAAAGCTCGCGGACTCTTGTCCCTTCGACCACATAGCCAGTGTTCGAATAATTATCGTCTTTCGCCGCACGATCCGGGCCGACCATAGGCGTCGGCGTGATTACTAGGCGAAAGGTCGCGTTGGAGGCTGCGAGCGAGCGCTCAAGCCAAGCGATCTGCTCCACACCCAAAATTGTCGGAGTCTGCGTGCGATCCTGCTCGCGCGTGCTGCGGTAATCGCGGCCCTCTAGAAGCCAAACTTCAAGGTGACGTCCCCAGCGCACGGTGCGGTAAGGCGGCTCAGAGGGCGCGGTTTGTTCACGAAACGTCCGCAATCCATCAGCAAAAGTGAAATCACCCGTCCGCGCACCGGGATGCGAATCATCCGTGAGCGTGTCATGGTCGTCCTTCATAAAAAAACTGCCCACGGAACGGTGAAAATCCCGCAGCGTGGGAAAACTATACATTCGCGCCCAATGGTAGCGCGCGAGCTCAAGTGTGAGCGCGTGCACGGGGCCGTGATCATAGTATAGGGCGTCGCCGGTGTTAACGAAAAAATCGGGCTTAAGTGCGAGCATTGCCGGATAAATCGCAAAACCATCGGGACGGTCACGGTCTTCATATTGCTGACAACTCATTACGCAGAACGTGGTACTCGCATCGGCCTTCGCGTCAGGAGCGGTGAAAAAACCGCCCGTTATCGTGCTAGTCGGAGCCGCCTCACTGTGCGCGCGGTCTTCGACGATGATTTCATAACGCGTCGCAGGGGCGAGTGCGCTCAGAGCAAAAATCGCGGTGAAATCTCGCTTGGGATCAACGTCGCGCCAAGGGGTGGAAAACCACTCGCTTTGCCCAGCGCAGCGGTAACGCACACGCGTTTGGCCGGGCGCGCCAACCGCGGCGCCGCGGATAGAACCGAGATCAGCTCCCGAGGGAAACGTGATCACAGGGCGGCCATTGGGATACGCAGCGTTGTCGCGCAGGCGGATCGATTCACCCGTGGTGCGGTCGAAAATCTGCGTGATTGGCAAAGGCCGGTCATCGGCGGTGCGCTCGGCGTCGCGCGTGATCCGCGTCCACACGGTAATCCCGGTTGCGGTGGGCTCGGTGAGCTTGAGGCCCGTAGCTTGGTGCGCTCCGGCTACTACCACCAGCGCTACGAACAGTGAAAACAACGGGACGGCGCGGCGGGGACACATAAAGGAAAATAATTACGCGGGCTGAGGTTTGCTTGAAGTTGGGCGATCCACCTTGACGCCGAGGTCGCGTAATTTCGAGCGCAACTTCGCGATATCGACTTGTTGCACCGGTAAATCAGCTTGCAACGCCATCGCAGCCGCTACGCCGGAGGCCTCCCCGAGCGTCATCCAGACCGGTTCCATGCGGATCGAAGTCATCGCAATGTGGCTCGCCGAGCAGCAGACAGGAACGAACAAGTTACGGCATTCGCGCACCGTGGGCGTGATGGCGCGATAGGGGATTTTGTAGATTCCACGGTGTTTTTCTTCGAGATAGAGCATCGAATAATCGCCGCCTTGGAGCGCGATTTTACCGTCGATGGGATGCATCGCGTAGGGCCAATCGTCGACGCCATAAGAGGCGAGACCGACGGAGTCGCTAGGTTCGGTTTTACCCTCCATGTCCTTTTGAGTGACGACATAGCTGGAAACCATGCGACGCGCTTCGCGGATATAGAGTTGGTGCGGCCAGCCGGCAGTGTCATCGAATTGGCCAGGGTCGAAGCCTGCGATCTGAGCGCGCTCTTTGAGTTTTTCCGGAGCGGAAGTATCGGTGCGCAAGAAGTACGTGATGCCGCGCAAAAAATCTTGGTGAAATTTCCAGATGCGAGCGCGTTCTGGCCAGTCGCCGTCGGGATAGGCAGCGTTGCAGCCGAAAACCGTGGGCGCGATCAGACTGCGAGAGAGATTGCCGGCGCCGGGATAGTGGATGCCGCCGGTAGCGACCTCGTATTCGCCGAGCTTACGCATGCGGCGGCCGTTGAGGTTAAGCTTTTTCGTAAACGCGCGACGGTAGATCTCGAAGGTAAACGGGTCGTAATTGTCGGGCGGCTCGATAGGGATTTGATTTTTATCGAGCGTAAATTTCCAACGGAAACCGTAACCCATAGTGAGTTTGTCAGCGCTGCCGATCGGGCCTGGGGTGTAATCCTGCAAGAGCGGAAGGAGCCCGCTTAGGGGATCACCGGGTTTCACGTAGGGGTCGATATCGTAGACCGCGAGCGAGGGGCGGACGCCGGCGAGATTTTCTCCGTAGTGATCACGAGATTCACGCCCGTATGTGTACGTTACACCAGACTTAGCCATGAGGTCGCCCTCATAGGAACAGTCGATGAACATACGTGCGTTTACGGTAACGGTGCTGGCCGTTTTGGGCTGGGCGATAGGGCAACCGAAGCGGTCGGGTGGCGCGTAGTCCAAGACGAGGGACGTGATCGTGGCATCTATTTTTTTCACGGAGGCGACGCGGTGCTCGTAGAGAATTTCGACACCGTGCTGTTTCGCTAGGTTGGCGAACATGCTCCGGTATTGCGGATCTGTAAGGCCGTCTTTAAGGATTTTTTTGGCTGAGCCACCAGCGGCCTCAGAGCGGCCCCAGTCGATGTGAATTAGGCCGCTGCCTGTCATGCCGCCGAGCCAACGACTGGGTTCGATAACGAGCACGCGGCAGCCCTCGCTTGCGGCGGCAACTGCTGAGGCGATACCGGCGGCGTTGCCGGCGTAGACACAGACATCGGCAATGAGCGTTCGAGGCTCAGCGCCACGGAGAGGCAAGATAGCGCCGAGTGAAGCAAGACTGCCGGCCCGAATAAAATCACGACGGTTGATAGGAGGATTCATAGGGGACGGGGATTTTTCAGAGGTCGGTTCGGCGCAAGGGATTAAAAGGTCTTGGTGGCCGAGAGGCGGAAACTACGTGGCGTGGTATAGCTATAGAAACGTGCGTAACTCACGCGCGCGGGCGACGAGAGGTCGCCGTTAGGCGCGCGTAGGCCTGCGGTATTGTAAAGTGGCAAATCGTAATTGAAGAGATTGGTGATGGAGAGATTCAGTTCGATTTTTTCGCGGCCAAATAATTTCACCGGATAACCTAGCGTGGCGGTGCCTAGAAAATAAGCTTTCTGCCAGACGACGGTGTAAGCATCGACGTTGGGATCGTCGATGGCGGCAGCGGCGTTGGCGGGGTTCACGATCGTATCGGCACCACGGTAACCGATGACTTGTGGTCCACGGAATTGCATGCCGTAACCGGCGCGCAGGCCCTTGAGTTTTCCGGAGCTGATACGGTAGTCGGAGTAGAAGTTGGCCGTATATTTCGTGAGGCGATTGAGCAGCTGCGTGCCACTGACCCAGTTGGCGCGGCTAGCTTGGAGATTGTTCCAGGCGTTGAGCGCGTTGGTGGCGTCGACGAATGCGTTGGGACGAGCGGCGTCGGCGCGTGCGACATTGTCGGAGCCTACGATGATGCCGGCATCGTCGAGGATTTTCTTCATGACAGCGGTGTGATCGTCGACCCATGCGCGGGTCTGACGGTAGGTGTCAGTCTGCGCAGCGTCGGCGAGGCCATAATTGAGCGTGAGGCGCCAATTGGGCGTGAGGTTGGCGACAGCTTCGAGTTCGTAGCCGCGAGTTTTACGGTCGAGGGTATCATTCCAAGCGATAGGCACATCACCTAGGCCCTGACGGTTGCGACCATCGGAGCTGAGGTCGCCGATGACGTTAGTGTTAATAATCGTCTGAATGCTGCTGAACCCGGAGGGTTGGGTGATCGAGGCGTCGTTTTCTTTGGATTCGTAGCGGCTAGCGGTCACGTAGAGTCGTGGCCCGAATGAGATGCGCACACCGTAGTCTTTACCTTCGGAGACCGAGGGTGGCGGGGTGCCGTAGTCGATGGTGGTTTTGGTGAAATCGGTTGGGTTAAACGTTTGCGCGAAATTGGCCCAAAAGGAAACGCCGCGGCCGACATTGAAAATACCACCGAGGGATTTAGTGGGTTTTTTGGTGCTGGTGGGCGGCGGGTTGAAGTCGTCTTGAAAGCGGTCCTTAGCATATTGCGGGAGAGCGAGGCCGGTCGTCGCGTCGCGAGGACGTGTGGCGGGCGCGAGCTGGGCGGGACCAGTGGCGATGCCGTTAGCGTCTTTGGGTACGTAGGTGAGTTTGAAATAATCAGCGGGTGCGTCGGGCCGGTAGATGAAGTGCTCACGCGTGAGGACGCCATAGCTTGAGGGATGATCCATGGGGCGGAGGAAGAGGCGCTGGCTGCGATCGACTTGGTCGGAGCGAAACGCACCAAGAAAAATTAAGCGATTTTTCCAGAAAGAAATATTGGCGGAGGCTTGATAATATTTGGTAGATGCGTCGCTGAAAGTGGTGGCATCGTTACGATCGGAACCAAGAACCCAAAGTGGATTATAAGTCCGCGAAGTGCCCGCTGTGGGATCGACGAGGGTGATATCCTTCATCTCGGTGTGGTCGCGTTGCGGCTGGTTCCAGTAGTAGCGGTAGCGGAGCGTCTGCGTGCGCGTGCTGGTGACGAGACCCCAGGCGCGGGGATCGGAGTCGACGGGAATCATATAGTATTCGCGCGATTTGAAGATCTGTTGATTTTCGGCGGCGCCAATGACGTTGGCCTTGAGGTCGAACCAGCGCGTGCTCTTCGAATAGGCCGCGGCAAAGCGCAGGGCCTTGTTGGTAGTGTCGACCTTTTGGCGCTCGGGTCGGCTAAATTCGTTGTAGGGCTGAAGGAAGTTCGGGTTGGTGACGCCGTCGGGGAGGAGGCGATTGATGTCGATGTAGGTGTTTGGGTAGCCTTGGTTGGTGTAGTAATCGATGAGGCCGTAGCTATAGAGACGGTTGACGTCGCCGGAGAGCTGGACATTGAGCGATTCACCGATGCGTTGATCGAGGAAAAGAGTGGCGTCGCGGAAGCGGTTGATCGCGGTGGGGTTCGGCCCGATGTTGGTGAAGGAACGCTTCGGAACACGGAAGGAGGAACCTTGAATCGCGGCGTCGTAGATTCCAGGCGTGATCATCGGCGTATCGATGAGCGGTCCGGCGTTGAAACCGAGATTGGAGCCGCTAGCGGAGGTGACGCCGTTGACGGTACGATTGCCACCGAAATACGTGGTCTGCATCATGCCGGTGTAACTGAGCGCGGTGCTGTAGCCTTTGCCGGAAGCAGGCGAAACGACCCACGTATTCGTGCCAATACGCGAGGCGCCGAACGCAGATTGGCTCGGGAGCGTCGAGGCCTGGATGCCGGAGTAAACGGTTTTACCATCCCAACCCGTAAGAGAATCCGTGAGCGCGTTCATGCCGGCGACGACTTTTTGCTCGTAGTAATCCCCGATGATCGTGAGGCGGGTATTGCGCGTGACATCGAAGGTAAGCGAGGGCGAGACGCCTCGACGCTGGGTGTGTTCCCAATCGCGCCAAGTGTGCGTGTCTTGCCAGGTAGTGACGACGCGCGCAGCGACTTTATTTTTTAACGAGTAATTCGCATCGACAGTGGTGCGGTAAGATTCCCAAGAGCCGACTTCAGCGCGCACCTCAGTAGCGTTACGTCCGATACGGGCGCTTTTCACAACGGCATTGGAGGTGCCGCTGATCGTGCCGGTGCCGAAGAGGATAGAATTGGGGCCGCGCGCGTAGTCCATACGTTCGAGATTATAGGTCGAAGTATTGGTGCCGCCGGTGAAAAAATTCCTGTTCGTGGCATTGGAACCGACACCACGTATTGTGCTGGTGCCGGTGCCGCCGAAGAGTTGGCCGCCGCCGTCGTCAGGCGTCGTGGTGGCGCCGACTGTCCAGTTGATGGCTTCGTTGAGGTCGCTCAAATTGAGCGCATCGAGAAACTCACGCGTCTGAACAGAATAAGCGACAGGCGTGTCGACGAGATCGGAGGCGAGGCGGCCGCCAGCGAGCGAGCTAGCGGCGACGAAACCTTGGTCGCGCGACGTGTTCACCTCGAAGGGCGAAAGTTTAACCGCGGGTGCAGCGGCGGGCTCGGACGAAGAGACGGCGGCAGTTTGAGCTTGGAGTTGCGGCAATGCCAAGACCGCGACGAGGGCTATAAATAAGCGACGTGAGGTAAGCGTGGTACAGGATTCCATGACGGTAAAATACGATTAAGATTTAAAGCGAACGAACTAGAAATTTGCCGTGGAGGCGAAGATCGGCACTGGAGGAACCGACGTGGACAAGGAATTCGCCAGGCTCGACGACGCGTTGACCCGCCCGGTTGATCAGCGCGAGTTCACGAGCGGGGAATTTGAATGTAACGGTTTTTGTTTCGCCTGGAGCGAGCGAGACACGCTCAAAGCCAACGAGACTGAGTTCGTAGGTCGTCACGCTGCTGACGACTTGGCGGAAATAAAGCTGGGGGACTTCGTCGCCAGCGCGGCTGCCTCGATTGGTGATCGCGCAGGTAACAGTGACTTCACCCTCGGAAGTGATCGAGGGTGTGACATTGAGATCGGCGTATGCGAATTGCGTGTAGCTCAGACCGAAGCCGTAAGGGTAAAGCGCGCCCTCGATGGACGCTTGGCCGAAGCCATTGGGGTCGTCTTTTTTGCCTTGGATGGCGTGAGCGCCCGGCTTGTAGGGGAAATTAAACGGCAACTGGCCGACCGAGCGCGGGAACGTGACCGGAAGTTTACCGCCGGGATTGTAATCGCCGAATACCACGTCGGCGATGGCGGTGCCGCACGCTTCGCCGGGGAACCACGCGGAGAGAATAGCAGGGACGTGGCGCTGGATGTAATTGATCGTAGCGGGTCGGCCCGTGAGTAGCACGGCAACGATGGGGCGGCCGGTGGCGACGAGCGCACGGACGAGTTCGTTTTGATGGCCGGGGAGATCGAGACTCGTGCGGCTTTTCGATTCGCCGATGGTGGCGTTGTTGTCACCAAGGAAAACGACGACGGCGTCAGCGCTTTGTGCTTTGGCTACGGCATCAGCGATTAAAGCGACTTCGGCGGCTTCGGGGGCTTCTGGGAAAAGTTCGGATTCGGGCCAGCGAGCGTCAGTGACTTTGCAGCCTTCAGCAAAGAGCACCTCGGTGCCCGTCGCAGCGAGACGCGCGCGAATACCGTCAAAGGCATTGATGACTGCGCCGCCGTTGGAGCCGTATCGGTCGAATGAAGTTTCAGTCATTTTCGCGGTCGGGCCGCACACGAGCAGACGTTTAAGCTGCGGTGAAAGCGGGAGTGTCGATTTTTCGTTTTTAAGGAGAACAATCGATTTGCGGGCAGCCTCTAGTGCGAGCGACTGACTCGCAGGCGTGTGAATTTTGGCTGAGGCCTTTTCCGGCGCGGCGACGTAGGGATGATCAAAAATACCGGCAGCGAATTTCACGCGAAGGACATCGCGCACGCGTGCATCGACCACTTCAATCGCGAGGCGGCCAGCGGAGATTTCGGTTCGCAGGCCTTTGATGAACACGTCAGGCTGGGTGAAATGAGTGCGGACGTTGCCGCCCTCGCGGATAAACATCGCAGCGGCTTCGGGATAGGTGGCAACTAGATGGTGTTTGGTTTGCAAGAATTCAACTGCCTCGCTATCAGATACGACATAGCCCTTGAAACCCCATTGGGTTCGGAGACGGTCGATAAGGAATTCATGGCTGCCAGAGATCGGGACTCCATCGTAGTCGTTATAAGAGCTCATTAGGCCACGGATCCCGACCTCTTTGACGATGCGTTCCCAAGGACGGAGGTGAAGCAACTCCATCTCGCGCGGAGCAACGTGAGGATCGGTGCGAGCGGCGCCGTCGCGGCCGCCTTTAGGTTCGGAGTAAACGGCAAAGTGTTTAGGCGAGGAGGTGACACCGCCGTCTTGGAGCGCGCGCGCCATGCGAATGCCGAGTTCGGCGACGTGGTAAGGATCTTCACCGTAGGTCTCGACAACACGACCCCAGCGCGGATCGCGGGCGAGGTCGAGGAGCGGCGCGTAAACGCTGGTGTAGCCGATCGCGCGGGCTTCGCTGGCGATCACGGCGCCGATGCGCGTGAGTAAATCGCGATCCCAAGTGGCGCCGAGGCTGATGCTCGATGGGAAATTAGTGGAGCGAACGTAGTTCAGGCCGCGCACTCCCTCGTTGGTGAAATCAACGGGGATACCGAGGCGCGTCTCCTCGATGAACCAGCGCTGGATGGCGTTGAGGGCGTTGACGGTGTCTGCGGGGGTTTCATTATATGGCGACTTGGCGTATTTTCCGATGCCGTTATGCATCTCGTCGATGTTAGCGATGCCGTCTTTCCAGATGGCGTTCTTCCACTCGGGTGTAGGAAGCGGATCTTTGAGGACGCGACCGTAGCCGTAAAGCGTGGCGAGCTGACAGGTTTTTTCCGCAACGTTCATCTGCGCGAGCAAGTCGTCGATACGCCGCTCGATAGGTTGGGCGGGGTCTTCGTAAATGTCTTTTTTTCCGTTCTTGTTGAAATCGATCCAAACAGTCGGTTCGGCGGCGAGGGCGGCAAAGGTGAAGGCGAGAAAAACGCCGAGGATGCGGGTGGCGCGGGGAATGATTTTCATGAGTGGACTAAGTATGAATAAAAAAGCAAAGCGGGGCGTGAAGGACTTAATGCCGTTCAAACCCCGCTAAAGACCAACAGGAATTTAGTTTATCGAAATCAGAAATCGAGACGAGCTGTAAGCGTCCAGTTGATAGGCGTGCGATAAGAGAAGCCGGCCGGCACGGTGTAAACAGCAGGCGAGGTGACGTCAGCGTTGCGATTGCGGAGGATGGTGTTGGTGGTCTGACCGCCAGGCAGATTCACGAAATACATCGGCGTGGTGTTGTTGAACAAGTTTTGGATGTTGAGGTTCAACTGCACGGTGCGGCGGTCGCGGAGTTTCCAAGTATAACCGAAGCGCGCGTCGCTCGTGGTGTAGGATTTGGAATAGACGGGCGTATAAGCGTCGACCGAAGGATCGTCGATGGCGGCGGCGGGGTTGGTGGGGTTCACGATCGTATCAGCGCCGCGGTAGCCGACGACCATCTTGCCACGATAGTGTAGACCAAAACCAGTAGAGAAGCCTTTGAGTTTGCCTTCACGGAAGGCGTAATCGGTGCCGAGGTTGGCGGTGTAGTCGGTAGCGCCTGCGAGTTTTTGGGTGCCGGTGACGAGGTTGGGGATGGTCGTCGTCTGAAGGGAATTCCAAGCGTTCACGGCGCTGTTGACGGCGGAGACGTTAATAAGCGCGGGGTCGTTGTAAGCCGGATTGATCGAGGCGACATTGCTTGAGCTGATGACGACACCGGCGTCGGCGAGGATTTGACGCGTGACCTTGTCCTTGTCGGCGATGAACGCGCGGCTATCGGGAGCGATGTTTCTCTGGGTGCCATCGGTGTGAGCGGCGTTGAAGAGCAAGCGCCAGGAGCGGGTCAGATTGGCGGTGATTTCAAATTCGACGCCTTTGGAATCTTGGGTCTGGGTATCGCGAACGACGGCGGGCAAGAGGCCTTCGTTACGGATGTTGCGTCCGCCAGGGCTGAGGTCGCCGATGATGGGGGTGCTAAAGATCGTATTAAAACTACCGATGAGGCCGCCAGGGGCATTCACTGGGGAAAGATTTTGATACGAAGTGAACCAACCGAGACTCATCGAGATGCGGCCACCAAGAGGATTCAGACGGATACCAGCGTCGGTGCCACGAGAAGCAGAGGGAGGCAGTAGCGAGCTATCGAGGCGTTGCACGAGAAGGTTAGGGTTAAACGTGGTGGCGAGGTTGCTGTAGATGCCGAGCCACGGGGTGACGTTGAGAGTGGCGCCGACCGAGAAGGTGTTGGAAGCGACGTTGAGCGCGGGCGGGTTATAATCGTCGCGGAAGCGGTCACCGGCGTATTGCGGCTGCGCAAGGATGCTGCTGGCGGCGACGTTGGTGGTGGCGGGAACGGTCAAGCGCGGACGTGAATCGGCGGGCTGAGCGGGACCGGTCGCGACGCCGGCGGTGTTTTTTGGAATGTAGGTGAGCGTGGTCCAGTCTTTGGGCGCGGCGGGTTTGAAGATCATGTTACTGCCGCTCCAACCGGTGGGATAATCGCCCGGAAGTACGGTGTTTTTGGTCTCGAGAAAAGTGAGGTCGCGACGGAGCGCACCGATGAAGACGAGCCGGTTTTTAAACATGCTAAAATTACCCGCCGTCATAATGTGTTTAAATTTGGTGATGTTGTCGGCGCTGTTGTCTTTGCGTGTGGCGTCAAGGACGCGCTGCGGCGTGACGTTGGTGACGGTGCCGTCGGTGTTGCGCAGGGTAAGCGAGCCAAGGTTGGTATTATAGAAATCACGGCCGACTTGATTCATGTAGAGGCGATACCAAAGCGCGGTGCTAGCTTGGGACGCATCCCAATAGCGCGCGTCGGGGCCGATGCTTTGAAGGGGCAGTAAATAAAGGTAGCTGCGCTTGGCTTGGAGCTGATCATTAAGACCGCCGCCGACGGCAAGTTGAAGTTTACCGATGGGGGTTTCTTTGATGTATGCGGAGGAAGCGCGGAGACTCTTGAGTTCATAGCTGCGGAGATTTTGGTAATCCCAGAATTCACTGTAGGGTTGCTTGAAGTTCGGGTTGGCTGTGCCGTTAGGTAGGTTTTGAGAGATGTCGATGTAGACCGTGTTGGCACCGCGGTTAATGGCGTTGTTACCGTCGATTTTGACCTTATTGGTATCGCCCGCGATTTCGAAGAATAACGAATCGCCAATGCGGTGGCTGAGGGTGAGGGCGAAGTCCTTAGCGACTTGAGCCTGTGTCGGTTTGCCGCTGGTCCAGAGATTGGTCGTCGATTGTGAAGGGACTTTGAAGCCGACGGCACCAGCGAGGGCGTTGTCGTAGCGGCCAGCAGGAACTTCGAAACCGTCGATCATAGGCTGGCCGGCGTAGCTCACGCTGGCGCTGGTGATGGCTTTGCCGCCGATGAAATTGCGGTTGGCCGCGGTGCCGTTGCCTGCCGCGCCTTTCGTGCGAAACACATTGGCGAAATTCAGGACGTTACCCGTGCCGAAGGCAGTGGGATCGTAAACCCAGAGCGGCGAAAACTGCGGATTGGCGTTGTTGGTGCCGTAGCTGATACCGGCGGCGGCTTGCTGCGCGGCGGTGGGGGCATTGGCAGGCAAAACGGAGTCGGCGAAGGTGGTCTTGCCATCCCAGGCGGACACTTGATCAGTGAGGAAAGTCGGGAAAGTTTTTTGCTTAGTCTCAGCGTATTCGCCTTCGGCGCGGAGTGTCGTGGTGTTGGTGAGATTGTACGTGCCAGCAAGGAATAGGGCTTTCTTACGACGCCACTCGTTTTCGCGGTAGGTATCGGCGTCTTCCATCATGCCGGCGACCCGGATGGCTGCCTTGTCGCTGACCGGACGATTCAGATCGAGGGTACTGCGGTATTTTTGCCATGAGCCGAGCTGCACTTGGACTTGGCTAATCGTCTTGGTGGTGAGCGCTTGCTTGGTCACGGCGACTGGAGTGCCGCCAAATTGGGCAGCGCCGAAGAGAATGGCATTGGGGCCGCGGGCGAAGTCGAAACGGTCGAGCGCGTAGCTGTCGGTGTTGTGGTTAAATGGGAAGAAATTCCGCATCGGGTAATTCGATTCGCCGGGAGCTGCGCCACGGATCGTGATGTTGAGCGCAGGCGAGAAACCGAAGCCTTGGTCGACGTTGTTGCCGGGATTGTAGGTGGTGTTCACGGACCACTCCATGGCTTGCGTGAGATCGGTGATGTTGAAGGCGTCGAGAAATTCTTTGGTAAGCACCGAGTAAGCGACCGGCGTGTCCTTAAGATCGGTATTAAGACGACCGCCGGCGAGGGCGCTGGATGCGACGAAGCCTTCATCGCGGCTGGTGTTCACCTCGAAAGGCGAGAGCTTGACCGTGGTTTCAGGCGCGGAGGGCGCGGGAGCGACTTGGGCGTGAGCCATATTTAATACCAGAGCGACGCAGGCTAAACTAGCGATACAGTTGGCAGCGAGGAAGCGCAGGGCCTTCGGGAGCGACAAACGCGTAGGGCAAGGGTGTAAGGTCATAGGGTGGTTTGGTAAAACGGTAAGGGCGGAGACAATGAGTCTAGGCAGAGAGCGGTAAGGAGACAGGCAGGGTAACGGAGGTTTGAAACTCCGGGTGGGGTAAGCTGAAATTCCAAAGAGATTAGAATCTGATAATGTTTTCGACACCTTTAATGCGTTAATGTAACGCAAATATATGCCCACCCCTACCCTTCGCCAAATCGCCGCCTTGGCCGGCGTGAGCTCAATGACCGTATCTCGCGCAATTGTCGGCCGCGGCCGGATCGCCGAGGCCACCCGTCAACGCATCGTCCAATTAGCCCAGGAACATGGCTACGTACCTGATCCCGAAATCACGAAACTCATGCACCATCTCCGCGGTCGGCGCGCCAAGAGCTTCCAGAGCCTGATAGTTGGCCTGTCTACTCGCCAGGCCGACGACCCGGAAGTTTATTTTCGCATGATTAGCCGTGGAGCCAAAGCACGCCTCGCCGAGCGCGGCTACGGTTTCGACCACATGCATATTTCACCCAACCCCGCCGATTGGACAGGCCTCCAACGCACGCTCAAAAGCCGTGGAGTGGAGGGTATTTTGATTTTACCGCAAGCCGCGCCGATCGACCTGACGCAATTACTGGATTGGCGCCAATTTTGCGTAGTCGCCGCCTCAGCCAGCGCGACGCTACCCGGGGCGCAGCGGGTAACACCCCATCATTTTTCCAACATGCTCTTGATGTGCCGCACGCTCACGCAACAAGGCCACCGTCGTATCGGTCTAGTGATTGCATCGGATCACGATCGACGTACAGAGCACGGTTTTACTGCCGGAGTTACGTGGCACGGTCTCAACGAGGGCACGTATTTCGTACCGCCCTACATCAGCACCCAAAGTGACCCAACTGGGCTACGCGCGTGGTTCACGCGCGAAAAACCCGATGTGATCATCACCAGCCAACTGAGCACCGCCCAAGCCTGCGCAGCCCAGCTTCGGTGTAAGCTCCGTGGTGCCGTGCGCTTCGTCTGTACCAGCCGCTTACCCACCCACTCCGCTCAAATCGCCGGCATCGACGAACGCCCAGAACTCATCGGCGCGGCGGCAGCCGATCGACTCGCTAGCATGGTCGAGCGTCGCAATCCCACGCTCACTCAAGCCCCGCAATCCACCCTGCTTACGGGTAGCTGGGTCGATTGATCAGCGCTGAATCACGCGCCCGTCTCACTTGGTCTGATAAAATGGCGCAGGTAATTTAAACGTCCGTTCCGCAAAGCCTCCCGCTAAATCGCTCTCTTGATCGCCCACGTTGGCAATGATGACGTAGCCAGCAGCTTGAATATTTTTACGCGTCTGGGTCTTGAATTGTTCGGTCGTGATTTTGACTGAGTCCGGTTTAAACCAGAGCGCCGCATAGTCGCCGAAACCCTTCGCCCGTAGATTTTTATCCGTGCCTGGACGATCGCGTTCTCTTCGACCCGTGACAAAAATCACCTCCACCCCGAGCGAGCGCACCGCCTGAAAAAATTCCCGTACAGGCTCGATGGCCGGCGCCTCACCGCGGGCGACCCAAGCATCCCACTCCACCGGTAAGTAACCGAAATCAAAGGCCCGCATATGGGAAAAATTTGAGAGTGCAGTTTCATCAATATCGAGCACCACCGCAAGCCGTTCACCAAGCGCACGCCGCGAGAGGCGCTCAATAACGTAGGCCTTGGCCGACGCCACTGCCGCTTTGATTTCAGTCTCATAAACTCCCGTCTCCACATAAACCAAGATCTCTTGCTTAAGCGAAGAGAGGTTCCGTGGCTCGGCCGCTCGGAGCTCGAGGCCCAGACCAGAAATCAAAAACAATAGAACCTTCCACAAAAGATTACATCGCATCGCGCTACACAAACATACCAAAAACCAAACTCAACCTTAGGTCATTTTCATCTTACTGCCACCAAGCTCACCAAAATTGAGATAATCACGCCTATATAAACTCGTCTCTACGAAAATCCTAAGCGAATCCGCCTAAGAACGTATCAAGGTCCGCGAGTTCAGCTACACGCGTATCACGCTCAAGCTCCGCTGCGGCGCCAATAGCGCATTCCGCGAAACTGCCCCAGAACTCATCACACTGTAGCTGAACTCGTGGTGGTTTTTCCGCAACTCTTCCCCCCCTCCGACGAAGGCACGGGTGTTTAATTCACTATCGGCAGCGTGATTCAAACCTCACACAGTGTGGTCTATCATCGGCTGGATCACTATCGTCGCCGTTTTTAGGCGCGCCCTCAACTCAGCCGAGCTGCGCGCCCTAAGCCCGCTTCCCCAACTCCAGTTCGCCGCCACGGCCAAACCGTAAAAATCTCGCGCTCCTCCCACGTGATTTCCAAGCTTACGATAAAGCCCTAAAACCTCCCTACTATGTCCCTCTTAAGTGCCTGCATTCGCGCCGGATTCGTTGCCACCCTCGTACTCCTTGGGCTGGTTTCTCCCAACCTCACGCTACGCGCCGCCGACGCCGCGCCAAAAAAATTTGAGCCCAATTGGGCTTCACTCGACGCACGCCCGACGCCCGCTTGGTTTCTCGACGCCAAGTTCGGCGTCTTCATCCACTGGGGCGTCTACGCCGTTCCCGCCTACGGCCAGAAAGGCGAATACGCGGAGTGGTACTGGAATCGTATCACGAGCAAAGACGCCAAATGGGCCAACTGGCGCGCCTTCCACGCAAAAAATTACGGCGCTGATTTTGATTATAAAGACTTCGCACCTAAATTCACCGCGGAGCTCTTCGACGCCAAACAATGGGCGGATCTCTTCGCGCGCGCCGGCGTAAAATACGTCGTCCCTACGTCGAAACACCACGAAGGTTTCGCACTCTGGCCCAGCGCCGAAGCCAGCCGCACTTGGGGCCGTCCGTGGAACGCCGCTGAAATTGGCCCCAAGCGCGATCTGATAGGAGAACTCGCCGAAGCAACTCGCGCAGCCGGCTTGAAATTTGGTTTCTATTACTCGCTCTATGAATGGTACAACCCACTCTGGCTCACCGATCGCGCCCGCTACGTCGCAGAGCACATGACGCCGCAATTTAAAGACGTCGTCTCCCGCTACGCGCCGTCGATCATATTCGCCGATGGCGAGTGGGATATGCCTTCCAAAGACTGGAAATCCGAAGAACTTCTTGCATGGTTGTTTAACGAATCTCCATCGAAAAACGAAGTCGTCATCAACGATCGTTGGGGCAAAGACAGCCGCCACAAACACGGCGGCTACTGGACTACTGAATACGCCGCCGGCCTCAAAGACAGCACCCAACCTTGGGAGGAAAGCCGCGGCATGGCCGCATCCTACGGCCTCAACCGCGCCGAACGCGTCGACGACTACAAAACTTCTCGCGAGTTCATCTTCGTCCTCATTGATCTGGTTAGTCGCGGCGGCAATCTACTCCTCGACATCGGACCCGCCGCCGACGGCACCATCCCTCCGCTCATGGAGCAACGTCTCCTCGAGATCGGCGACTGGCTAAAGATCAACGGTGAGGCCATCTACGGCACGCGTACCGCCGCTCGCTCGACCCAGTGGACGGAGGGTAAACGCGCTACGCAGGAATACGGTGAGTACATGATCAAATATAAACTCATGGACCAAATCGGGCAGGCCCCCAAAGACGGCGTCGCAGTGAAAAGCGTTTTCTTCACGCAAAAACCCGACGCACTCTACGCCATCAGCGTCGGCTGGCCTGGCAAACAACTCATCCTGCGCGGCGTTAAAGTCCAAGCTGGCGCCACCGTCACCATGCTCGGCGTCCCCGGCACGCTGCAAACCTCCCTAAACGGCACCACGCTTACCATCACGACTCCCGACCTCGGCCCCGAAGCCGCACCGTGCCGCCACGCCTTCACGCTCAAAATCGCCGGCGCAACGCTCAGTCCTGAGCCAGCCACGCCCGCCGTCGCCAAACCCGCCCCATAATTCTCCGCGCTCTTTCGCGCCGCGAGTTTAGCCATCCCCTTTATGTCGTCCCGCTTTCTTATCCTCTTACGTCCATTCATCGTCCTCAGCGCTGCACTCGCGGCCTTTAACGGACAAGCGCAGACCTCCGCGCTGATTGCCCCGCCCACCCGTAGCGCCGCCGAGGGCCCATTTGTACCAGCCCCTGCCCTTCCCGGTGGCATCGTCCTCACGCTGTATCCGCCCGACTCCCCGCTTCTAAAACGCGAACGGCTCCACGAGGCAGAAAACTACAACAGCACCACTGGCGGCGTAGCTCTCGGCGGCAAAGTCCAAAGCACACTGAACATCCACAACCCGAGCATCGAGGTCCATCTCGCACCAGGCCGCACCAACACCGGCGCCGCCATCATCGTCATCCCCGGCGGTGGCCATAAAATCCTCTGGATCGGACCCGAGGGCCACGACTTCGTCCCGTACTTTGCGCGGCACGACATCACCACGATCATCCTCCGCCACCGTCTGCGCGTAGACGGTTACGACGCCAAGATCGACGCCGTTAACGACGCCTTCCAAGCCATCCGTATCGTCCGCGCCCACGCCGCACAATGGAAACTCGATCCGGCCAAGATCGGCCTTGTCGGCTTCTCCGCGGGTGCCGAACTCTCCGCGCCCGCCGCACTTTTTTTCGACGCCTTCACGGCTGCCAATCACGCGGCGAACGATCCGTTGGCCCAAGTCTCCGCGCGGCCTGATTTTGTTGGTTTAATTTATCCTGGTCCCACGCCGTTTGCGAAAGGCGCCACACCGGCGATTCCTGCCAATGTCCCGCCATCATTCATCGCTTCCGCTGGTTCCGGCGACCGCGTTCACGCGATTTGGGCCGAGGAATATTTCTCAGCCATGCTCCAGCGCGGCGTGCCGAATCTAGAAATGCACATCTACGGCCGCGGTGGACACGGTGGTGGACTTAAAGCCCGCGACGGCATTCCCTTCGGGACTTGGCCTGAGCGTTTTCTCGAATGGTTTCGTGACCTCGGCTTCCTTGGAAAACCCGGCGTCACCACCAAAGCCGCCGCCGAATGCACTGCATTCGCTGCGAAACCCGCGCAGTGATTTTTCAGCGTCCGCGCAAGAAAATCTGAGAAAAAATCAAGTTCACGTTTGCGCAGCGACGGAGTCTGCAAACGCTTTCGGTAACCGGCGGTAGTTAAACCGCCAGCGCCTGCTTTTCTCTCATGCCCCACTCGACCGTCGCCGTCCGTTTTTTTGCGCTAGTGCTGATCACGTCAATCGGAGCCGCCGCCGCCGCGCCGGAGAAACTTGAATTCAACCGAGACATCCGACCGATCCTTTCGGAAAACTGTTTTTACTGCCATGGCCAGGACGCTAATCACCGCGAGGGAAAACTCCGACTCGACGACCGCGACAACACCACCCTCGACCGCGACGGCCACGTCGTGATCGCCCCCGGCCAACCCGACCAAAGCGAACTTCTTTTTCGCCTCCTCTCAAAAGACGAAGAGGAACAAATGCCGCCACCGACGGCCAACAAGCACGTTACGCCTGAACAAATCGCACTCATCCGTCGCTGGATCACAGAGGGCGCCGCCTACGAAAAACACTGGGCCTTCACCCCGCCGCAACGCGCGCCTTTACCGCGCCTCAACACCGCCACTTGGCCGCGCACGCCGCTGGATCACTTCGTACTCGCACGTCTCGAAAATGAAAAACTCTCCCCCGCGCCCGCCGCTGCACCCGAGACGTGGCTGCGCCGCGCCAGCCTCGACCTCGTCGGTCTTCCGCCTAAGCCCGCCGAACTTGACGCTTTTTCCAACGACGTGAAAAAACGAGGCGACGCCGCCTACGACGCCGCCGTAGACCGCTTGCTCGCTTCCCCGCATTTCGGCGAACGCCAAGCCGTAGAATGGCTCGACGCCGCTCGCTACGCCGACACGCACGGTTTTAATAACGACTCCTCACGCAGCATGTGGCGTTGGCGCGATTGGGTCATCGACGCCTTCAATACCAATCTGCCTTACGACCGCTTCATCACCGAGCAGATCGCCGGCGACCTGTTACCCTCGCCCACCCTCGAGCAACGCATCGCCACCGGCTTCGCGCGCAACCACGTGATCAGTTCCGAGGGCGGTATCATTGACGAAGAATATCGTCTCGAATACGTGGCCGACCGCGTCCGTACCCTTAGCACCGCGTGGCTTGGCCTTACGATGGAATGCGCCAAGTGCCACGACCACAAATTCGACCCGATCCGCCAAAAAGATTTTTACCAACTCACCGCTTTTTTTAACAACGTCCCCGAACACGGCGAAGACGGCCGCGTGGCCAATGCCGTTCCGATGATCCCTGCGCCCACGCGAGCCCAACAAGCCGAGCTCGCCACACACGAACATCAACTCGCTGCCTTCGACGCCAAACTCCTCCCCGCCCGCGCCGCCTGGCGCTGGACTCCCGCTGATCATGATCGCTTAGAAGCCCTGATCACGGCGGCTAGTGCCACAGCCAAAGCCAATCTCGGCATCGTATTACTCGAAAATCCAGCCGCACCGATGGATATTTCCGAATCCGGTTGGCGAGCCGATCTCGAAAAACCCGCACCGACGATTCCCGCCGCCAAACTCGATTTTTCCTCTAAGACCGGCCAGTCGCTCGCTTTCTGGCTCAAACCCGACGCCGAAAATCCTCGCGACGTCGCACTGTTTTCCAACGTCAATCATCTGGGTTCGCCCGCCGACACCTCTTACGGCAAAGGTCGCGAAATTCGTCTCATCGACGGCGAGATCGAGGTCACCTTCAGCGATCGTCTCCCGGTCTATGCGCTGATCGTTCGCTCCGTCGGCGCGGCGATTCAACCCGGCGATTGGCGCCATGTCGTCATCAGTTACACCGGCGGCCGCAGCTTCGCGAATCTGCGCTTTTTCATCGACGGCCAAGAACTCCCTACGCGCGTCCTCTACGACGGCGTTACCTCAGAACAGCCGAAGAAAGATTTTCTAGTGGGCGCCGATAACGCGAAGGCCGGCGTGCGTTGGCGCGGCGCACTCGAGGATGTCCGCGCTTTCGCGAGTGCGCTCAATCCAGATGTAGTCCACGCGCATTTTGCCGCCCGCGCCCTGCCGCGCGCTCGGGCCCACACCAACCTTGCCACCGCCACCGCGCTCGAACGCACCTGGCTCAGCGCCGCGCTCAACCCCGCGCCCGAACGAGACGCCGCATGGAATTCTTACCTAGCGCTCCAGCGCACCCTACCCACCACGATGGTTATGCAGGAACTTCCGCAACCTCGTCCTGCCTTCGTACTCAATCGCGGCAACTACGACGCTCCAGGCGAGCGCGTCGAACCGGGCGTGCCCGAGACATTAATCGCACCCTGGCCAGCCGGCGCCCCACGCAACCGCCTGGGTCTCGCCCAATGGTTGACCCGTCCTGACCACCCGCTCGTCGCGCGCGTCGTCGTGAATCGTTTTTGGGCGCAACTTTTTGGCACCGGTATTGTAAAAACCCTCGAGGACTTCGGCTCACAAAGCGAATGGCCCAGCCACCGCGAGCTGCTCGACACGCTCGCCCGGGATTTTGTCGACGGCGGCTGGAACGTGAAAGCTCTACTGAAGTCACTCGTTCTATCCTCCACCTACCGCCAATCTAGTGCCACCACGGCCGAACTCGTCGCTCGCGATCCAGAAAACCGACTGCTCGCCCACGGCCCACGAGTGCGTCTACCCGCCGAATTAATCCGCGACCAAGCCCTCTCTATCTCCGGCCTGCTCTCTTCAAATCTCGGCGGCCCGAGCGTTTACCCGTATCAACCCGAAAAACTCTACGAAGGGATCGTCGTCGATGCGCCTTATCCGAGCACCAAATGGGGCGTTAGCACCGGCGCTGACTTATATCGGAGAAGCTTGTACACCTTCTGGAAACGCACCATCCCGCACCCCGCGATGACAACCTTCGATTCGCCCGATCGCGAATTTTGCACCGTCCGTCGCGCCCGCACCAACACGCCCCTCCAAGCTCTTACGCTGTGGAACGAGCCTGGGTACCTAGAGGCCGCGCGCCAACTCGGCACGCGCATGTTGCGTGAAGGCGGCAACGAAGATGCGGCCCGCGTAGCCTTCGCCTTCCGCCTGGCGACCGGTCGCCGTCCGGAACCCAAGGAAACCCGTGTGCTCACGACCGCCCTTTCACAACTGCGCACCGATTTCATCGCAAACGGCTCCGATGCCTATGCATTCGTGAAAACGGGCACCTCGCCCATGGATCCACTTCTGCCTCCCGCCGAACTCGCCGCCGCCACGGGTGTTGCGAGCATGATCCTTAGCCTCGACGAAACCATCACCAAGAACTGATTCGTCATGTCCTGCCACAATTACGAACAGTTCCACTCGCGGCGCGATTTCCTCGTCAAGACCGGCCTTGGTCTCGGCACCGCCGCGCTCGCTCAACTTCTCGGCCGCGACACGTTGGCGGCCGCTGAGACCACCGGTGGCCCCGTCTTGCCCCACGGCGCTGGTCTCGGTGGCCTGCCTGGCTTGCCTCACTTTGCACCCAAGGCCAAACGCGTCATCTGCCTCTTTCAATCCGGCGGCCCCTCTCACCTCGATCTACTCGACGACAAACCCGTCCTGCGCCAGCGCTTCAACGAGGACCTACCCGACTCCATCCGCCGAGGCCAACGCATCACCGGCATGGTCGCCTCGCAGGCGCGGTTCGCCGTACAACCCAGCAAGTGGGACTTCAAACCCGGCGGCAAAAGCGGCACCGTGATCAGTGATTTACTTCCGCACACGCGCAGCATCGCCGACGAGATTTGCGTCATCCGCTCAATGCACACGGAAGCGATCAACCACGATCCCGCGATCACGTTCTTCCAAAGCGGCAGCCAACTCCCAGGCCGCCCTAGCATGGGAGCCTGGACCGACTACGGCCTCGGCAAGATCAACGAAAACCTTCCTTCCTTCGTCGTGTTACTATCGGTCAACAAAGCACGCTCCGGCCAAGGCTTACTCGCGCGCCTCTGGGGCAGTGGCTTTCTCCCGAGTCAACATCAGGGCGTGCAGTTCCGCAGCGCTGGCGAGCCCGTACTCTACCTCAACGATCCCGCCGGCCTCACCCGTGAACGCCGCCGCCTCATGCTTGACGGTATTGCCGATCTCAATCGTCAAAATCTCGCCCGCAGCGGCGACCCCGAGATCGAGACGCGCATCAGCCAATTTGAGATGGCCTACCGCATGCAACGCAGCGTGCCCGAGCTCATGGACCTCAAAGGCGAATCCGCCGCTACGATCGATAGCTACGGCGCCGACGTGAACGAGCCTGGCTCCTTCGCGCGCAACTGCCTCATCGCACGCCGCCTCGCCGAGCGCGGCGTGCGTTTTATTCAACTCTACCACCGCGACTGGGATCACCACGGCGGACTTGTAGAACATCTCCCCAAGCTCGCTCTCGACGTCGATCAGGCCAGCGCCGCTCTCATCAAAGACCTGAAACAACGCGGCCTCCTCGACGAGACGCTCGTAATCTGGGGCGGCGAATTCGGCCGCACGCCCTACGCGCAAGGCGACGCCAACCGCGACAAATACGGCCGCGATCACCACGGCAAAGCCTTCTCGATCTGGATGGCCGGCGGCGGCATCAAAGGCGGCATCGCCCACGGCTCCACCGACGATTTCGGTTTCAACGTCGTCGATAAACCCGTCCACATTCACGACCTCCAAGCCACCATAATGCACTGCCTCGGCATCGACCACACGCGGCTCACCTTCAAATTTCAAGGCCGCCAATACCGCCTCACGGACGTCCACGGCGAAGTCGTCAAAGCCGTCCTCGCATGATTCGCCTCGCCCAGTTTCTAGTTCTCGCAGTCACCGTCGCACTCGCGATCTCCGCTACTGCTGCGTCGAAAAACCCGTTCTTCGCAATGGACAACATCGCACGCGGCGGCCCCGACGTCGCGCCCGCCATGCTGCGCCAGCTCGGTTACGACGGCTACGGCGGCCGCGCTCTTGATGAGATCATGCCGCCCGCGATCGCCGCCCAGGGTCTGAAATTTTTTAACGGCTACCACGTTCTCGATCTCAATCCCGCACAACCCGCGCTCGACGCCAAACTCCGCACGTGGCTCATCGCGATGCGCGGCACCGACACCGTGCTTTGGCTCGCTCTCAACAAAATCGCCCGGGCCGACGGCACGTTTTACGCGATCTCATCACCGGAAGCTGACGCCACCGTGCTCACACAACTCCGCGCTCTGTCTGAGGTCGCCCACGCCAACGGCATCCGCATCGCACTTTATCCCCACACCGGCTTCTGGCTCGCCCGCGTCGAAGATGCCTTGCGCCTCGCCAACACACTCGACCGCCCCGACGTCGGCGTCACGTTTAACCTCTGCCACTGGCTCAAAGTCGAAGGCGCGGAACGCGATCCCGTGCCCGTGCTGCGCGTCGCCCTGCCGCGCCTGATGTTTGTCACGATCAGCGGCGCCGACACCGGCGATACCCGCGCGATGGGTTGGGAACGCCTAATCCAACCGCTCGACGCCGGCACCTACGACCTCGCCGGTTTCGTGCACACGCTCCAATCCATCGGCTACACCGGGCCCGTCGGTTTCCAAGGCTACAACATCAAAGCCGAACCGCGCGCCGTTCTCACCCGCAGCATGAACGCGTGGCGAACGTTTCAAAGTACACCGGTTAACTCTGCGCTCTCCAATTCGACGCCATGAAAACGTTACGCTTGTTTATCATCGTTCTGCTCGGGGTTTTCACGTCGGCCCAAGCAGCGGCTCCGGCGCTTCCGCCCAAGGAAAATTTCCATCTCTTTCTTCTCGTAGGCCAATCCAACATGGCTGGTCGTGGCCCCATGACCGACGCCGACAAAATTCCTCACGCTCGCGTGCTCATGCTGAACCAAGCTGGCGCTTGGGTGCCCGCCGCAGATCCGCTTCATTTCGATAAGCCGAAGGCCGTGGGGGTTGGCCTCAGTCTCACGTTTGCCGATGCCGTGGCGGCGGCCAATCCTGAGGTGACGATCGGATTGATTCCCTGCGCCGTCGGCGGCTCGCCGATCGACTCGTGGGAGCCCGGTTATTTTTACAACGCTACCAAGAGTCACCCTTGGGACGACGCGCTGCGACGCGCTCAACTCGCGTTCGGCGCAGGAACACTCAAGGGCATTTTGTGGCATCAGGGCGAATCCGATTCCACGCGCGAATTCGCCGAAGGTTACGCGGCAAAACTCCAGGCTTTGATCGTCCGCATGCGAACCGCCCTCGGAGCACCTAACGTCCCCTTCATCGTTGGGCAAATGGGCCGTTTCGAAGGTAGCCCGTGGAACGACTACAAAATCCAAGTCGATCGCGCGCACCGCGAATTGCCTGAGAAGATCGCGCGCGTCGCCTTCGTCAGCGCCGAGGGTCTCAAGGATAGAGGCGACAAGACCCACTTCGATACTGCGTCTTACCGCGAGTTGGGCCGCCGTTACGCCGACGCATATCTACGTTTGGTTTCTCCGGACAAATAATTTTTTCCAGAGAGCTGCGCGTAAGATTCGAGCGGCTGAAAATTTCGGAATCAGGCCAATAGGCCTTTTACGACGCTCGCCGGCACGACGCCGGTGAGACGTTGGTCGAGGCCTTGGGCTTTGAACGAGAGGCGCTCGTGATCGATACCCATGAGATGGAGAATCGTCGCGTGCAAATCCCGCACGTGAACCGGATCTTTGACGATGTTGTAGGACATCTCGTCGGTCTCGCCGTAGACGCTGCCGGCCTTAACGCCGCCGCCCGCCATCCAGATGGTAAAACAGCGCGGGTGGTGATCGCGCCCGTAATTGGTTTCGGTGAGGGTACCTTGGCTGTAAACGGTACGGCCAAATTCGCCGCCCCAAATAACAAGCGTGTCCTCAAGTAGGCCGCGTTGTTTCAAGTCTTGTACGAGGCCGTAGCAGGCTTGGTCGACGTCTTTGCACTGCGAGGCGAGATCACGAGGAAGACTGCCGTGTTGGTCCCAGCCACGGTGGAAAATTTGCACGAATCGCACGCCTCGCTCAACGAGACGGCGGGCCATGAGCGCAGAGCTAGCAAAAGTGCCGCGCGTGCGGGCTTCCTCGCCGTAGAGCGCGTAGGTCGCGGCGCTTTCACCGGAAAGATCTGCGAGTTCGGGTACGCTCGTCTGCATACGAAAAGCCATTTCGTATTGTTGCGTGCGCGTCTGGATTTCGGGGTCGCCGATCTGCGCGTAGCTTCGGCGATTCAATTCGCCGAGTCCATCGAGCATGCGACGGCGAAGCTCGCGCGGGATACCAGGGGCGTCGTTCAGATACAGCACCGGATCACCCTGTGTACGCAATGAGACCCCAGCGTGTTTACCGGGTAAATAGCCACTTCCCCACAAACGCGAGGAGATCGCCTGTACGCCGGAGAACGGACTGGAATGTTTTGCATGTAAAACGACGAAGGACGGAAGATCGGCATTGAGCGTACCAAGACCGTAAGAGAGCCAGGAGCCGATCGAGGCTTTACCGTTTTGCATCGAGCCCGTGTAAACAAGTTGGTTGGCAGGCTCGTGGTTGATGGCGTCGGTCTTCATCGAGCGGATGAAGCAGAGATCGTCGCTCATCTTCGCGATATTGGGCAGCAGTTCGCTAATCCACATTCCACTTTGACCATGTTGAGCAAATTTGAACATCGAGGGCGCGAGTGGGAACTGCGCCTGACCAGCGGTCATGCCGGTAAGGCGTTCGCCTTGGCCGCCGAGGTAATCTTTGAGGTCTTCCTTAAAACGATTTCTTAGTGCCGGCTTGTAGTCGAAGAGATCGAGCTGCGAGGGCGCGCCAATGAGTGAAATGTAGATCGCGCGCTTGGCCCTGGGTGCTATTTTCCAGGGCTCGGTCATCGCGGTGCGCAGCGTATCGGCGCTGGCGTCCGCGGCGAGTACCCGCGAGCCGAGGAGTGAAGAAAGTGCGGCAACGCCGAGACCAGTGGTGGTGGTGCGGAAAAATTGTCGACGCGTAATCGCGGAATTATACGCTTCAAACGTCGCCTGCCAGTCGGGAGGAAGTGGGGTCATGGGAGGAGTGCGCGGGCTTTACTTAGTAAGCGATTCGTCGAGGTTCATCACCTGGCTGGCGACGAGCGTCCAAGCGGCGAGTTCGGGTGCGGGCAACCGGGTATCTAAGAGGGATTCACCGACGGCGAGAAGTAGGCGGGCCGCGGCGGGATCACGCGCGTAGCTAATGAGGGCGTCATCGAGCGTGCGGCGCACGACGGTGCGTTCGGGCGCCGTGAACGTACGTCCGAGCAGCGGCAATGACACCGCGTCGAGGCGGTCATCAGTGGATTGAGCCTCGTGCAAAGTGCGGGTGGCCAAGGCGCGCGAGGCCTCGACAAAGAGCGGGTCGTTGAGCGTAACGAGAGCTTGGAGCGGTGTGTTAGTGCGATCGCGGCGCACACACGAGACTTCGCGATTGGGCGCATTGAGAATATCCATCGCAGGAGCCATGGCGGTGCGCTTCCACAACGTGTACATCGAGCGCCGGTAAAGATTTTCGCCGCGATCTTGGCGATAAAAGCGAGTCGTGGACTGTTTCATGGCGACATCTTCCCAGATGCCCTCCGGTTGATACGGCCGCACCGGTTTACCGCCAATTTTAGCGACGAGCAATCCGGATGCCGCGAGAGCTTGATCGCGGAGTTCCTCCGCATCGAGTCGGTAGCGTGGACCGCGCGCGAGGAGACGGTTGGCGGGATCGCGCTCCGTGAGTTCTACTGAAGCTACAGCAGACTGGCGATAGGTAGCACTGGTGACCATTTGACGCACAAGGCGACGATAGTCCCAGCCCGATTCGCGAAAATCCACGGCTAGCCAATCAAGCAGCTCAGGGTGCGACGCGCGGCTACCCGTGACGCCAAAATCGCCAGTCGATTCCACGATACCATTACCAAAGAAATTTTGCCACACCCGGTTTACGGTGACGCGCGAAGTAAGCGGATTCTTCGGATCGACGAGCCAACGGGCGAGTGCGAGGCGGTTACTCGGAGCCTCAGCAGGCAACGCTGGGAGCACAGCGGGCGTGGTCGCGGGAACTTTTTCTCCGAGCTGCGCATACTCGCCGCGCGTGAGCACGTGGGCGAAAGGCGCAGAGTCTTTCTTTTCCTCCATTACGAGAGAGATACCACCTCGAGCGCGAAGGCGGTCATCTTCGGCTAGCAGCGCGTCGAGTTTCGCGACCAGCGGCTGAGAGATCGCATCAACTGATGCGAGATAGTGCGAGCGAAGTAATTTTGTCTGCGCCTCAGTGCGCTGATCCGGGGACGTTAATAAAGCCTCATAAGCGAGCGCAACATAGGCACCGGGTTTATCGGAAATCAGTTCGCGAGAATTGGCGGGCAGGAAGCCGCGATCGTGGTGCCGGAAGTCCTGAACCCAGACATCGCCGCCTGTTATAGCCTTGGCTGCGGCGCCATCGGCACCGTGGCGCGAACCGAGACGAAGCGGAGCAGTCGGGACAATATCGTTGGGGAAACTGCCAATTTCTCCGGAGCTGACGGCGGGCTTGCCGTTGACGAAGGCGTCGATGGATCGGCTACGCATCGAAGCCACGTCATAGGCCAAAAACACGTGATGCCACTTGCCAGGCGCGAGCGGCTCTTTGGCCAAGCCACGACCGATAAGCCCGCTTTTAGCATCATAAAACATTAGGCCGACTTTTCCGTTTTCCAAATAAAGCTCCCAACCGCTCTGTTTGGCTTCGGCATCTAAGCAAGAAAGCAAAGTGCCACTAGGCTTATCGTCAACGCGCACGAGCAAGCCGAAACTCTCAGCGCCAACACGGAGCATCGCTACAGGCGGACCGAGGACAAGATCGAGCCCGTTAACTTTCGGGGCCGGACCGTACGGGCCAGCGGATGGGGCGGTTGAGGCTGGGGCAAGGTGCAATCGGCTCTGCCGCTCACTACGTTCAGGCGGGAGAGGCGTGAGCTGCTGCGCAGATGCCAGCCAAGCGGCGAAGTCGGCATCGGCCTGTTTGGCGCGGGCGGCGAGCGCAGATTTAGTCGCAGTAATTTCACTTTGTAAGGCGGGCCAGCGTTCCCGGTCAGACTTGGCCGGGACAAAGAGGCTGGGCGGCGTGTCGGAGATATTCCCATCCATCGCCGGCATCGTGTTGTTGCGGAAAAATGCCGTGAGTGAATAAAAATCCTTGGTCGTGATGGGGTCAAATTTGTGATCATGGCAGGCGGCACAACCAGTGGTGAGGCCGAGCCATACAGTGGACATCGTCTCAACGCGGTCCTTGGCGTAAATGGCTTCGTACTCGGCAACGATCGCACCGCCCTCACTTGTAGTCGGGAGGCAACGGTTGAAACCGGAGGCTACTTTCTGATCGAGTGTCGCGTTGGGTAATAGATCACCGGCGATTTGCTCGATCGTGAATTGGTCAAAGGGCAGATTTTTTTTAAACGCATCCGTCACCCAGTCCCGGTAGGGCCAGATCGAACGGTAGTTGTCGATATGAATGCCGTGCGTATCGGCGTAGCGCACGGCGTCGAGCCATTGACGTGAAAAATGCTCTGCAGAGGCATCCGTAGCGAGCAATCGATCGACTGCACGATCATACGCCGCCGGCGAAGGGTCGCGTAGAAACGCCACGATTTCTTCTGGCGTGGGCGGCAGGCCGGTTAGATCCAGCGTGACACGCCGCAGCAACCGCGCGGGATCTTCGGTATTAGCGGGTTTCAAACCTGCTGAGACAAGTTTTGCTGCTACAAAGGAGTCGATGGGATTGCGCGCCCAGTTTGCGGTGATGCCCGCTGGAGCTGGCACCACGGGACGATTCGGGGCAAGAAATGACCAGTGCTCTTGATACTCGGCGCCCTCGGAAATCCAGCGTTTGAGCAAAGCTATTTCGGCGGGCTTGAGGGTTTTGTGCGTCTCGGGTGGCGGCATGATCTCATCCGTGTCATTGGATAGAATACGTTCCACCAGCGGACTGACTTCGGGTCGACCCGGAACAATCGCCGCCTCGTGGTCGCCCCGATCCACGGTCGCAAATTGAAAACGATCCAGCCGCAGCTTCGCTTTGCGCGTGCTTGAATCAGGCCCGTGGCAGGAAAAACAATTTTCCGCCAGGATGGGTTGGATGTGCTCGTTGAAAGAGAGTTTGGAACCGTTAGTCGACGTCGCGGAGACTAAGGTAACCGCTCCGACCAACTCGGGCGCAGGCGCAGGACTCGAGCTGTACCCGATTTGGGTTAACAACACCAAGACGGCTAAAAACGAGGCTGCAGACAGGGAAATTCGACGCATAGGGGTACACGTGAAGACTAAGAAGCATCCAATCTAACGCACCAGAGCACTGCTGTCTATTACAGGAACGACATTTATTGGTCACCAACGGCAAAGCTCACCACCAACGAAACCTACGCAAAAGTTAACTTGAAACTGGGTCTGCGTGCACAAAGCAGACCCAGTCGCGAGATTCAAATCAGTTGAGGCGTTTAACGCTCTTCACGGCCCACTTGCTCACCGTAAGGCCTTTGGCGCTACGGCTGCTTACCGTCAATGGCGTAAGATCGAAGTCGAGCTCACGGATACGCGCCCCGCCCCTACCATCGAGTGAAACATGGAGTGTTTTCGGCATGGCTTTCTCAGTGGGACTGACCTCGAGGTAGATCACCTTAGAACCTTCACTAGGGACGAGTGGATACAATTTATCGCGAGAGAGTCCGCCAATTTGGAAGCGCTTAGCGAAGGCTTTGCCCGAAACGCCGTCCTGATAAACCATGGTGTAAAAATTCTTATCACCATCAGCAGGCAAAATTGCGCAATGAATAATATCGCGCCCCATAAACACCTTGTCTGCAACCTTGGTGACCTTGAGGGAGCCATCGGCCATCAGGCATAATACGCTGTCGAGCACGGAACATTCCTGCACAAACTCATGTTGACGCCAATTGAGGCCAACGAAGCCTTCCTCGCGGTTAACGTAGAGGCGCTGGTTTACCGAAACGACCTGCGCGGCGTTGATCTGTTCGATTTCATCGTAAGTCGTACGCCGCTTGTGGCCTTTGCCATATTTTTCCTGCAATGTCTCAAACCACTTCACGGCATATTCGGTAAGATTCTTGAGGTGGTTTTTCACCTCTTTCATCTCCGCTTCTGTCTTCTTCATGGCCTCATCGGCCTGGAAGCGATTATAGGCGGAAATGCGCTTGATGCGAATTTCGGTTAGACGCGTGATATCTTCGTCTGAAACGTCGCGGCGGAGTTGTTTAAGGAATGGCGTTAAGCCCTCGCGGATCTCGCTGATGACCTCGGCCCAAGTTTTAGATTTTTCGATCCGGCGGTAAATGCGCTCCTCAATAAATATGCGCTCCAAAGAGTCCCAATGCCATTGCTGCTCCAGCTCGGAGAGGCGGATCTCAAGCTCGCGCTTCAGCAGCGTCTTGGTCTTGTCGACGCTACGACGCAAGATCTCGCGAACGCCGAGAAAATGAGGTTTGTCGCCCTCGATCACGCAGGCCGCCGGCGAGAGCGCCAACTGGCAATTCGTGAACACGTAGAGTTGTTGGATGATCTTCTCCGCATCAGCGCCGGCGGGCAGATGCACGAGAATTTCGACGACATCGGCAGTGTTGTCGTCGACGTGCTTGATTTTAATTTTACCCTTCGCGTTGGCGCCGAGGATTGACTCGATGAGTGACTCGGTTGTGGCACCTAAAGGTAATTCCGTGATCGCGAGTAGGTGCTTAGAGCGCACCTCGATCTTGGCGCGGACCTTCACTTTACCGCCACGTTCACCGTCATTATATTCACTGAAATCGGCAATACCGCCGGTGGGAAAATCTGGATAAATACGGAACGTTTTGCCCTGCAAGTGATTAATTGCTGCGCGGCAAAGATCATTGAAATTATGCGGCAGAATCTTGGTCGCAAGGCCGACCGCAATACCTTCGGCACCCTCGAGCAACACGATGGGGAATTTAGCAGGGAGCGTGACGGGCTCCTGCGCACGGCCATCGTAACTGAGCTGCCAGGAGGTGGTCTTCGGGTTAAAAAGCACGTCCTTGGCGAAAGGAGTGAGTCGAGCTTCGATATAACGAGGAGCCGCAGCGTCGTCTCCGGTGAGGGTGTTGCCGAAATTTCCCTGCGGTTCGATAAGAAACGAGCGTTGACCGATGCCGACGAGCGCAGCGCCGATCGAAGCATCGCCGTGCGGGTGCAGCGACATTGCGCGGCCGACGACATTGGCAACCTTGTGAAAGCGACCGTCATCCATGTCCCATAACGTGTGGAGAATGCGGCGTTGAACCGGTTTGAGTCCATCGTCCAGGTGTGGAACTGCGCGGTCGAGAATGACGTAACTTGCGTACTCGAGAAACCAGGAACGGTAATGCTTCACCAATGGCGCATTAGGAGAATTCTTCTCGGCAACTTTGGTCGCCTCGACGACGAGCGCCGTGGTGTCCTCGAGGGCAGGCAACATTGAGGGCGTAGAAGTCGGGGATGATGCAGGCGTGGGCGATGCGGACATATTATCACCTGAAAGCGAGAGCTCAGTCTGATCGGAGGTCTTCGGTACTTTGCGTTTGGGCATTGCGGGAAAGTGTCGCTGAGATTGTTACGTTAACGTTCGATTCGTGCCGGTTCAGGCCTCGACTAGATCCTTTTCCACTTTGAGATTGCCGATAATAAAGTCCTGTCGCTCAGGAGTATTTTTTCCCATATAGAAAGAGAGCAACTCGTCTGTGTTGTGCAAATGATTGAGCGAAACGGGTTCAAGACGGATTTTTTCACCGATGAAATCCTTGAACTCATTAGCGGAGATTTCACCAAGTCCCTTAAAGCGCGTGATTTCGTGGCTAGCGCCGAGTTCGGTGACGGCAGCCTTTTTTTCCTGCTCGTCGTAGCAGTAGAGCGTTTTCTTTTTGTTACGCACTCGGAATAGTGGCGTCTCCAGAATCGAGAGGTGGCCGCGAGCAATTAGATCGGGAAAAAATTGCAGGAAAAACGAGAGTAAAAGCAGGCGAATGTGCATTCCATCCACGTCCGCATCGGTCGCGATAATCACCTTGCCGTAGCGCAGGCCGTCGAGACCTTCCTCAATATTAAGTGCGGATTGAAGGAGGTGGAATTCCTCGTTTTCATAGATGACTTTCTTGGAGAGTCCGTAGGTGTTAAGCGGTTTACCTTTGAGGGCGAAAACAGCTTGGGTCTGAACGTCGCGGCACGCGGTAAGTGAACCAGCGGCGCTGTCACCCTCGACGATAAAGAGGCTAGAGCCTTCTGCGCGCTCGTTCTTATCACCTAAATGCAGGCGGCAATCGCGGAGTTTTTTGTTATGCAGTGACGCTTTCTTTGCTCGCTCGCGAGCGAGGTTACGGATGCCTGCGAGTTCCTTGCGCTCGTGTTCGCTGGCTTGAATTTTTTTGAGAATTGCCTCAGCGGTTACGGGATTTTTGTGGAGATATACGTCAAGTGTCTGCTGGACAAATTTGCCGATAAAATCCTTCACGCTTGGGCCACCTGGGCCCATGTCGGCAGAGCCGAGTTTGGTCTTGGTCTGAGATTCGAAAACCGGTTCCTGCACGCGAACAGCTATGGCTGCGACGATGGATTGACGCACATCAGCGGCATCGAATTCTTTTTTATAAAAATTGCGCACCGTCTCGACTACCGCCTCGCGGAAAGCTTGTTGATGCGTACCGCCCATCGTAGTGTGCTGACCGTTAACGAAGGAGAAATATTCTTCGCCATAGTGACCGCCGTGGGTCATTGCGAATTCGATATCTTCGCCCTCAAGGTGAAGAATCGGGTACAAGGTCTCCCCTGTGAGATTTTTGGCGAGCAGGTCTTCGAGGCCTTTTTCAGATTTAAACGCCTTGCCGTTGAAGGTGAGTGTGAGCCCGCGGTTCAGGAAAGCATAGTTCCAGAGCATATCCTCGACAAATTCAGGGCGAAATTTGAAATCGGCGCCGAAGAGCGCAGCGTCAGGGATAAACTCAATGAGCGTGCCGTTGCGCTCAGTGGATTTGATAACTTTATGGTCTTTTTTGAGTTTACCCTGCGTAAATTCAACGAGTTTAGATTCACCTTCGCGAATGGCGGTGGCGCGGTATTCGAGAGCCAAAGCGTTGACGGCTTTTTGGCCGACGCCGTTGAGGCCTACGGCCTTTTGGAATGTTTCGCTGTCGTACTTAGCGCCGGTGTTGATGATCGAGACGCAGTCGATGAGTTTACCAAGTGGGATGCCGCGGCCATAATCCCGCACGCGTAAGGTGCGGTCGTTGAGCTCGATTTCGATCTTCTTGCCGTGGCCCATCATGAACTCGTCGATCGAGTTATCAATGGTCTCCTTCAGGAGAACATAAATGCCGTCCTCGGCGTGGGTGCCGTTGCCGAGCCGGCCAATGTACATGCCGGGACGCAGGCGAATGTGCTCGAGGGACGAGAGAGTCTTGATACTGGCTTCGGTGTAGTTGGACGCCATAGGTGTAAACGTGCGCCCAGCGTCCTTGCGCAGCGAGCCGAGACAAGCGAAAATACCCGATGCAGCCGTGGCGATGCACGCTCGGCTACGCCATCAACCCTTTAACCACTTCACCGGCGATGCCAGTCAGGCGCACATCGAGCCCCTGGAACTTGGTGCTAAGCCGGCGGTGATCGACACCCATCAAGGCGAGCATCGTCGCATGTAAATCGTGGACATTGACAGGGTTTTCAACAGCTCGATAGCCCAGTTCGTCGGTCGCGCCGTAAACCGTGCCCGCTTTCACGCCACCGCCCGCCATGAACACACTAAAGCCCAGAATGTGGTGATCACGGCCCGTGCCCTGCCCCATCGGGGTACGGCCGAATTCGCCGCCCCAGAGAATAAGCGTATCGTCGAGCATGCCTCGTTGTTTGAGATCCGTGATGAGGGCGGCGGTCGCTTGGTCGACGTCTTGGGCGCCGCTTTTCATGCCGCCTTCCAAGTTGTCGTGATGATCCCAAGCGCGGTGGTAGAGCTGGATCATGCGTACGCCACGCTCAGCGAGACGGCGCGCGAGAAGACAGTTGGAAGCGTAACTACCGTCGCCCGGTTCCTTCACGCCGTACAGATCGAGCATGGATTGCGGTTCGTTTTTGAAATCAGTGAGGTCAGGTACGCTTGTCTGCATCTTAAACGCCAACTCGTATTGCGCAATACGCGTGGCGATCTCCGGGTCGTGCGTACCCGCGGCGAGCAATCCATTCATACGACGCACTTCGTCGATGACCTGTCTCTGCGTGCTCTGGCAAACACCCTCGGGATTGCCAACATAGTGCACGGCGTCGCCGCGGGCTTGAAACTGAATACCTTGAAAACGACTTGGCAGCACGCCGCTGGACCACTGACGAGCAGAAATTGGTTGCTGGCCGGTTTTACCCTGAGAAGTAAGTACGATGAAACCAGGCAAATCCTGCGTCTCGGCGCCGAGGCCATAAAGTAACCACGAGCCTATGCTTGGGCGGCCCTTGATGATCGAGCCGGTATTCATGAACGCGTGCGCTGTATCGTGGTTGATCTGCTCGGTCTGCATCGAGCGTACTACACACAGATTATCTGCCACGCTTCCGATGTGCGGGAAAAGATCGCTGACTTCAATGCCTGCTTGGCCGCGTTTACTGAAGGACGCGATGGGGCCCCTCGCTTTCAAAACCATATTTTGCAACTGCGCGAGCTGTTGGCCGGCTGTGAACGACGCCGGGAACGGCTGACCATCGAGGGCCTTGAGCTTTGGTTTCCAGTCAAACGTCTCCAACTGAGACGGGCCGCCCGCCATACAAAGGAAAATGATGCGCTTGGCTCGCACCGGCAGATGCGCCTCCCGTAGCGCTCCGTTCCAGCCCGCCGGCGGCGTCGCCGACGCGGCGCTCGCGGCAGAGAGTTTACTCCGCAATAGCGCGTACGCGATGCCACCTAGACCGTAGGCGCTCTGGGTAAGAAACGTGCGGCGGTTGACGCTCAAGGCGTGCGCGGTGGGATCGAAGGGCGACATGGTCAGTAACGAGTGATGACTTCTTGTGTGTTGAGGAGCACGCGCGCGAGCTGGGTCCACGCAGCCGCTTCAACGAGATCACCACCGACCACCGGAGCGAGGCCAATGCGAAGAAGTTTTTCAGCGGAAGGATAATCGGCACGATAAATCTCGCGTTGGGCGACGAGGAATTTCGTGAGTGATTCACGCTCAGTGCGTTGAGGGGGACGCGAGAGTGCGAGGTGAAATGCGAGGTCAAGGCGCGCAGTATCGTCATGTGCATCGGCAGCCAAAATACGTCCAGCGAAAGCGCGGGCCGCTTCGACAAAACTGGGGTCGTTCAATAAGGTAAGCGCTTGTTGGGGCGTATTACTGACGTTACGAGCCGCGGCACATTCGTCGCGACTGGGCGCATCAAAGTTGGCGAGCATCGGATGCAGAAACGCGCGTTGCCAGTGCGAGTAAACTCCACGACGCCATTGGGCATCGGCATCACTCGCGAGGTAATCACGCTCAGGGAATTGCAATGCGACGTAATAATCAGATGGTTGATAAGGTTTTGCACTTGGCCCACCAATATCCCGCAAATCGAGCAAACCGGAAATCGAGAGGGCATTATCGCGCACAAATTCAGCCTCGAGCCGGCGGGGGTTTTGCGAGGCAAGCAACCGGTTCGACGGATCGATGTCACGCAACTCCGGCCGCAGGCTGCTGCTCTGGCGATATGTGGCGCTAGTCACTATGAGGCGAATCAAGTGACGCATGTCCCAACCGCTGCGGCGGAATTCACTGGCTAGCCAATCGAGCAACTCGGGATGCGAAGGCAATTCTCCCTGAGAACCGAGATCGTCCACGGCCGCACTGAGGGCGGTGCCAAAATAAAGCGCCCAGAGTCGGTTGGTTACAGCACGCGCTGTGATGGGATTCTCCGGGGAAACAATCCAACGAGCCAAATCGAGACGGGTGAGCCTTTTCTCCGGCGTGCTTTCTTGACGACTCGGAAGAAAACTCGGCGTCGCCGGCAAGACGACAGGGCCGCTCTCGTCCTGCCAGTTACCGCGCGGCAACACGCGGACGGCGATCGGTTCCATCGCTTCCGTGATCATAGACCAGGCCTTGCCACGGCAGGTGTCGTTGAGCTTCGCAACCAGCTTATGGTAGCGCGCGAATGCCGCCGTGTCATCGGCGGTGCTCATCAACCACGTGTCAGCGAGCAAGGCCTGCTGCGAGGGAGAGCGTTGCGGAGCCGTCAACGCGGCCAAGGTTGCCGCGGATGCTACATCGAGCGGATCGCGCGCGCCGAGTCGGCTCGTGGACATCCGGAATTTAGGCAACGTCTCACCCGAAATAATTACCACCAGCGATTCACCCGCCGCCAAAGTCACCGGTTTAGACAGCAACCAAACACCCGTGATCGTGTCCCGCTTCGTAGGCTCGGGCAACCGCCAGCCCGCGGTGACGCCATGAAGTTCGGCTCCGTTGACGAATCGAGGGGCTTTCACCGTAGCGTCGGCGTAGACGACATCGAGCTTACGAACTTCACCCTCGGCACATTGCACACTCGGGATAAGCATGACGTTTGACGGTGGCCATTTCCACTCCATCGGATCGGCAGGTGGCTCGAGCATAACATCAAGTCTCAAAGCCGTGATACGGCCACCGTCCGGTTGAAACGTGATACGATAAAACTCGCGATTGGCCAACGGTTGGCCGCCGCAAACGGTGCCGTCGGTTTCGACGGTGACGGGTCGCTCGGTGATGACTTTATCGCCTTTACGCAACTCGGCTTTGTTCGCGCGCAAGGGTTCCCAACCGCTCGGAACGCGGCCGAGATAGGAGCGCATATCATCTAGCCAAGTGGCCATGCGCGCCGCGGCTGCAGGGGTTTGCGCGTGTTGGCGCATAGCGTTGACGTGCGCCGTGATCTCATCCTGCGCGCGAGCGTGCCGGGCCACTAAGTAGGGGCTCTCTACTTCGATCTCGGGTGGGAACGGGAAGTCGTTGTTAAACCCCTTGAGATCGGGATTTCGCGAGTAGTCATAATCGCCGTAAACGCCGTACTGCTTTACGTCGGCGAAGAAGGACTGAAGCTCGTAAAAATCGCGAGTCTTGATCGGGTCGAATTTATGGTCGTGACACTCGGCGCAACCGAAGGTGCTGCCAAACCAAGCAGCCGCCACGCTGCGCACCCGCTCGGCGCCGTACTTGGCGAGATATTCTTTCGGCTGCGCCCCACCCTCGCGCGTCATCATATTGAGTCGGTTGTAACCGGTAGCGACGCGCTGCTCGATCGTCGGGTTAGGCAGAAGATCACCGGCGAGTTGCTCGATCGTAAATTGATCGAAGCGTTTGTTGGTGTTGAAAGCGCGAATAACGTAATCGCGGTAAGGAAAAATCCGCTGGTTCTGATCGCCGTGAAAACCCACTGTGTCCGTGAAACGCGCGATATCGAGCCACCACACGGCCATGCGCTCACCGTGACGTGGTGAAGCGAGCAAGCGCTCGACCTGTTTCTCGTACGCGTCGGGCGAATGATCGTAGAGAAACATCGCCATCTCCTCGGGCGTGGGCGGCAAGCCGGTCAAATCAAGCGCAGCACGACGAAACAGGCGAAATTTTTCCGCTTCGGGCGAAGGCTTGATTTTCTTTTCGGCGAGCCGGGCACGAACAAACGCATCAATCGGGTTTACGTCGCCGCGCTTCTGCATGGGCACCGACGGTTGTAAGAGGGGCGCATAAGCCCAGTGCGGCTCGTAAACAGCGCCTTCGGCGACCCAACGGCGAAATAATTCTTTCTGCTCCGCCGTGAGCGGTTTGTGCGCATCGATGGGCGGCATTGGGTCGCTATCGTCAAATATACGGCTGATGATTTCACTGTCGTCCGGTTTACCAGGCACGATAGGCAATGCCTCAGTCTTGGTAAGCTTCAAAGCCTCCGCTCGCAGATCGAGCCGCATACCCGCCTCGCGAGTTTTAGCGTCGAATCCGTGACAATGAAAACAGGTATCCGACATAATTGGACGGATATCGCGGTTAAACGAAATTTTTTCGGGCGCGGCGGTCATGCGCGCAGCGGCCCCGAATAAAACTAAGCAGCCGAAAATAAAAAACGTGGAGCGGAACAGAGCCATCATGGACGCTAAATCACAGCAAACAGGTAAAAATGTTTAAAGGGGTTCGAAAACGTCGTGATCAACGGAGTTCACCATCTCGAAAGCAAGCGCGGAGCCCTTGTAAAACACCAAGAAACTTCCTGAAAATTCACCGCCCAACACGCAGCGACGCGAACAACTTATTGCAGAAACATCAGTTCGTTGGAATTAAGCAGTGCGCGACAAAATGCCGTAAGGCCATATCGAGCGATTAGATCCGAGGCGGCGTTACACTCCGCGACACTAGGGGTACGCTGAAGCACACGAGTGTAAGCTGCGGTGATCTTTTCAGTAGTTGAGCCGGTGAGTTGGGCCGCGAGAGCTGCAGCCATATCGAGCGTGAAGCGGTGGTTAAGCAGTGTCAGCGCTTGCAGAGGAGTCGTCGTTTGCGCCCGACGCGGAGCCGCAAACGCGATATCGGGTAAATCAAAATCGTTGAGCACATCGACTATGCTAGCGCGAGCGTTTTGGTGATAGACGGCACGCCGGTAAGTTTCGGGACCGGGTTCATCAAGCGGAAAGTAGGTACTGACGTTGTTCTGGGTAAAGCGATAGAGACGAAACCCCGGACCGCCCATGCGACGGTCCAGTTGACCGGAGACCTCTAACATCGTGTCACGCAGTTGTTCGGCATCCAATCGGCGTGGTGGATAACGCCAGAGTAAACGAGCGTCCTTATCGGTTCGAGCTGCTTCAATATGATACGCGGCTGACTGACGATACGTGCGCGAGAGTAGGATTTCTCGGTGCAAGGGCTTTAGGTGCCAGCCGTTTTCCAAGAGCCGCGTGGCGAGATAATCGAGTAGCTCGGGATGCGTAGGCCGGCCGCCGAGGAAGCCGAAATCGCTCGGTGTGTCCACGATGCCGGTGCCGAAATGATAGTGCCAGACACGATTGGCGAGCACACGCGGGGTGAGTGGATTGTCGGAGCGCGTGATCCAACGCGCGAGCGCGAGTCGACGTTCACCTTCGGACGCATCGGCGGGCAATTCATAGATCGGAGTTACGCGATCCAACACCGCTAAACTCGCCGGCAAAACTAAAGCCGCCTTGAGCGGATTGCGGTCATCGGTGCCGTAGAGTTGATGCAAATGCGATGGTTCACGCGAAAGATCGCAGACTTAGGGTGGGGTTAACTGCATACGGGCCGCCAATTCATAACTGGCCATGCGCGCCCGCAGCTCATCACTTTCAGGGTGCATTGCGGCGTGCTCGGAGTTGATGCGCTCAAGGAAAGCCCGCGTCGCTTTATCCTCTGCGGCGCCGATGCTCGACGGACGAGCGAGATTTCGCAGCGATTGCTGCGCCGCCAGCGTGACGCCCTGGTGCTCGGCCGGCAAAAAACCGTTACCCCAATTCGCTTTGCCGTTGGGTGGCTCGCCGCGGATGTCTTGGATAGCGATGTACGTCGGTAAATTTTCGTTCAAACTCCCCAACGCGTAACTCAACCAAGCACCGGCACTCGGAAAACCCTCACGCGAGAAACACGTGTTCATATTTGTGCAACCAGGACCGTGCGTGTTGGTGCGCGAGGTCATACTATGGATAAACGCCATATCGTCCACCTGTTCAGCCAGATGCGGCAGCAACGTCGAAATCATCTTACCGCTTCGACCCGCCGGCGCGAAAGCCCAGGGCGATTTCATGAGATTGCCATTTTTCCCCTAAAACGTGACCTCAGTCTCGCCGCCCGGCATCGGCGTACCGTCATATTTTTCTAAAAGCGGTTTATAATCCCAGAGATCGATATGCGATGCCGCGCCAGGACAAAAAATCTGCAACACTTGCTTAGCTTTGGGAGCAAAATGTGTGGGCCGAGCCGTCGCCGCGACAAGCTCACGCGCAAGCAAACGCGAGAGTGCGACTCCGGTGAGTCCGGTCGTCATTTGCCCGAGAAATTGCCTCCGGGCGAGGCCGAACAGGGGTGGGTTCATGCCTAAAATTTTGAAGGTTAATGCGTCACGAATTATTCTTCAAAGACTCGCGACACGTTAACCCGACTCACACTTAGTGCCAGCCCTCCCAGTTCGTCGTCAACCCTCGAGGGAAAACTAATGTTTAACTCTGCCAACCAGAGTGAAAATAACTATTTAAGGATCTACGACCACCGTCAGCCCAACCCACACAAGCGGCAGCAACGTCTGCGCATCCCAGTTTGCGAGACGGAAACAACCATGCGACTCCGTACGCCCGACTTGCTCAGGTTTAGGCGTGCCGTGAATGCCGTAGCCCGGCCGATCGAGACCAATCCAGGCCAAGCCCACCGGGTTGTTTGGCCCCGGCGGTAAAATCAACTTCCGCCCGAGTTGCTGCGCTTCCTCTGACTCCGGAAAGACTGCCGGATCGAATGTATAATCCGGGTTGGCGATCGCCACCGTCACGTGCAACTCACCGACGGGGCGTTTCTCGACTTTACGCGCGATGCTGACCGGAAAATGCGCAAGCAACCGATCCTCCGCGTCACGTACCTGCAACACCCGCTCCGCCAATTTCACGTGAAGTCGCGCCGCGACACCCAGCACGTTAATTTTTCCCAATGCTGGCACTTTTACAACTGTGCCAGGCAAAATTTTCGCACTCCAATCGATTTCAGGATTAAACCGCTTCACTAGATTTGGGCTCGTGTGTGCACGCTCCGCGACGAGCTCTAACGCTGTCTCATAATCCAACGCGGACTGCGCCGATTTTCCGAGCCAAGTATCGCTCAACGGTTGCAGTCGCGCGCAATCTGCGGCGCTCAACGTGAATGTCGTTAAAGGCTCAGCCCGCATTAAAAGTTTTTCACGCGTAGGCACATCAAGCGCACCCGACGGCGCGAGATTCTCACTTTCCTGAAACGCTCGTAGCGCCGCTGCTGATTGTGCACCGCCGACACCATCGATCGCACCGCTCGAAAAGCCCCGACGCGCGAGCTCGATCTGCGCCTCTAGCCACGACGTCACAGGGCGCCCAACACTTGCCTCAGCAGGAACCTCAACCACCGGATCCGGTGTAGCAACTGCTGCGACCGGTTCTAGCGTCGTAGCGGTCGAGGGTATTTCCTCTGGCGGAAGCGGCGCAGGAAGTTTGAACTCCACTACCGGAGCCGCACTCACGCAAAGCGCCGCGCACAAGCGCGCCACGCCGAGCCAATGAGCCGCCACGGAAAAGAAATTCATCTGAATCGAGCGTGCAGGAACACGTCTCGTTGCCAAGACTCAGTAGGACATTATCTAACAAAACACAGGGAAATCTCACAGTCCGCCGTCGGGGGCGGCGGTACTGGTAGCGCCCCGGCGCGGACGAGATTTCTGTGCGGCTAGGAAGGCCACGACATCACGCACCTCGCGCGGCTGCAAAATGCCAAGCATCGGCGGCATGATAGAAACCGGCGGGGTTTGTGTCACGATTTCCGAGCGAGCGATCGAGCGGTTGACGCCATCAAAAAGCCGGACCGAAACTGCTTGCGGTGTCTCTCGGGCAATTGTGCCGGCAACGACGGAGCCGTCTTTAAGCGTCACACTCACAAGGCCGTAACCGGTGGCAATTTTCGCGTTAGGTATGAGCAACGATTCTAGGAGATAAGCGTGATCACGCTGGCTGCCGATGGTACTCAAGTTGGGACCGACTTCACTGCCTCCGTTCGCTTCTATACCGTGGCAAGCAAGACAGTTGGCGTTAAGATTATTTTGCACGATTTCCCGTCCAGCGATGACGCTACCACCGAGGAGCAACTCGCTCTGCGAGACGCCTGCGGAAGACGCGGTATATGCTGCGACTTTCGCGGCGAGATTAGGATTGGCGGTGGCGCGGGCACGAGCGGCGTCGAGCACATCAAGTTTCAGCTCAGGCGAGCAGTTGCCCGCAACCAAGGTTTCGGCGTACATGAGAAGAATAGCGTCAGCAGCCGGCGTGGCGGCTTGAGCGAGAAGCGCGAGGGCGTGTTGTTTTTCGGGGATCGAGCGTGATTTAAGGACCGGTTGCACCTCAGCAAGGAGACGGGCTGCTTGAGACGGTAGGAGCAATTCGAGCGCCGCGCGATGCAGCGGTTCGGGAGAGACCGCGGAGAGGGCCGTATTCATGGCTGTAGCGAGAGCAGATTCCCCGCGAAGCGCAGGATCAGCAAGGAGGCGCAAGGCTTGCGCGCGGAGCTCGCCGGGAGCGGCGGTTTCAGCGACGATGGCCGCGATCTGTGCCGGAGCGGCGCTGAGCGCATGCGCGATCATAATTTGGATCGCGAGGGTTTTTAGTTCCGGGTCGGTCAAGGCTAGGAGTGCGTCAAGTTGCGGTGTGAGTACGGCGGCGATGGGTTGAGGTTTAAACGTGCGCGCAAAACCATCAACGAGGTCGAGGGGCTCGGGTGCGTTCCACATCCGCAGGCTCGCGAGTGCTTCTTCGCGGATCGAGCGCTCAGCGCGCGCATCGAGCGCAAGTGCGAGTAAGCGGGCCGCGGCTTCTGGTGTGCCGAGGCGAAGGTTGGCGTTGAGCGCGCGACGGGCGATCACCTCGTCAGGTGAACGCAGGTCGATAAGCGCAGCGAGTTGGGGCAACGCATCCGGAATACCACGTTCATCGTGGATCGCACGGGCAGCTTCGGCGACAACGAGCGGATCGGAATCGTGTAGAAACTCCGCGACAAGCGGTGAAACTTGGCGACGAAGCGCGACGACGCTAACGAGGCGGACGTTTAAAGAGGGGTCGTTTTTGCGCGCGGCGAGTTGGGCGGCGGTCGCGCAGCCCGTGAGGCCAGACACAGCGCCGTGACGCAAGACGGGCGCGGTGGCATCGGCGGCAGCAAAGGCGAAGAGTCCGTCCACAGCGGCGGGCTCGGCGTGTTTGCCGAGTGCAATCGCGGCTTGGAGGCGCACGCGCGGAACGGCGTCGGAGAGGAGCGGAATGAGGCGCTTGGCTTCGGATTTAGCGATAGCGGCGTCGCCTAGGATTTTGGCGGCCTGCGTACGGATCTCCGCTTCGGCATCGGTGAGCAAGGGCAACGCTGCAGCGACGGGCGCGGCGGCGCGGCGAAGGAGTTGGCCGTAACCCCACACAGCGTGCACGCGGGCGAGGAGCGGGGCGGCGGCATTGCGGGCGACGGCTAGCAGGGCGTCGGCTTGGCCGCGTTTGGCGAGCTCGAGTTGGGCACCTTGACGGACACGTTGGTCGCGGTAGCCGAGAAGAGCGAGGAGTTCAGCCGAAGCGGTTTTGGCGAAACCGGCGGCGAGCAAAAGGTGCGTCTGGAGACGCAGAGCATCTTTGGCAGTAGCGGGCGTTTCTATGCGCCAGACAGCACCTTTACCATCAAGCGGGTAACCGCCCATCCAATCGGCCATGAAGAGCGAGCCGTCGGGGTGCCACGCGAGACCGATGCCCATGATGCCTTCGTTAAGGATACGGGCGTCGATCATTTTGAAGGACGCCCCGTCGCGCTCAGTGCGGAAAGCCCGCATTTTTCCTGAGGGAAATTCGTTCAGAATAAACAGGCCGCGTTGAGCGTCACTAAGCGCTGTTCCGGGGTCGTGTTTAAAACCGGCGGGGCCATCAGAATAATTAAGCAGAGCGGGAAGCAAGTAAGCGGCCTGTCCGGGAAAATGTGGTTTCCATAAGCCCTCACGCATCCAGGGTGCGGATTCCTTCATGTATTGGTAATTGCAGCGCCAACCGGTGTCGCTGCCCTCGACGATGTAGGCGAAGCGTTCGCGTTCGCCTTTCATGTCAGCGTCATTGTCCACGACAAAGAGATCACCAAAATCATCGAAGGCAGGCTCTTGAGGATTGCGTACGCCGTGGGCGTAGACCTCGAAGTTGGAACCGTCGGGTTCGATGCGAAGAATGGAGCCCTCGTTGGGATAATAAAAATGGCGGCCTTCCTTGGAGGTAACGTTGGTGCCCTTGTCGCCTATACTCCAATAGATCCTGCCGTCGGGTCCGACGCTGAGGCCGTGCATGTCGTGGCCGGCGTAGGCGATGTGGATGCCGAAGCCGTGCACAACAATTTCGCGGATGTCGGCGACTCCGTCATCGTCGGTGTCTTTGAAGCGCCAGAGGTCAGGCGCGATGGTAGCGTAAACCCAGCCGTCGTGGTACATCACGCCTGCGGCGATGCCGGTAACGGGCGTGTTAAAACCCTCGGCAAAAACAGTCATCTTATCAGCCACGCCATCGCCGTCGGTGTCACGCATTTGATAAATACGTTCGGTCGTCGTCGTGAGATCCTTCCAGTCGATAGATCCGTCGCCGTTGTTGTCCTTGATAGAGCCGCGAGGCGCGCGCAGCTTACCGGGCGCGAGAACGTCTTGGTAAAAAGCGAGTTTGGCGTCTACGCTATTGAGGGCGACGTCGTTTGGGATCCAATCACGGTATTCGCGAATATCGAGGTCGCCGACCTTGCGGCGCGTGGTCGAGGTCACATAGACGCGGCCTTGGGGATCGACGGCACAAGCGACGGGATCAGGAACATTGAGGGCGCCAGACCATTTTTGGAGTACGAGCTCGTTTTTGCTAGGGGTGGTCTGCCCAGTGGATAACGGAGCGAAAAGGGCGACGATAAAACCGGCCACAACAAGCTGAGCAGAAGACGGAAAAGATGGGAACATAGAACGACGGGGTCATCAAAGATGAGCAAGTATCACGCCCGAGAGGCGAGAGGATTCAACCCGTAGACCCAAAATTATTCCGCGTACAACCGGACAAGTGCAGCGGCGGTCTTGCGCACGCTCGCGCGAAGCTCCGCCGGACCCACCACCTCTGCAGCCGCACCCCAACCTAGCACCCATTGCTCAACTTCCACCAAAGCCCCGAGGTGCAGCTGTAGTTCCAGTCGCCCGCCCGCCAGCTCTCGCATCACCTGGGACTCGTGCCATTCGCGCTCGCGCACCCGCTCAGCCACGCTCACGTCGAAGCGAATTACGACACGATGATCTCCATCGCCGCCCAAAACGCCAAGCGCGCTCGCAAAAAATTTCTCCGGCGAAAAATCCGCCGGGCGAGCAAACGTCGCCCCGCCGCCCACAACATCGCCAATGCGCGGCAATGCAAACGTCCGCAACGCGTCGCGCTCCACGTCGTGACCGACGAGGTACCAAGAATTTTCGCGGTTCGCCAAATGATAGGGCTGCACGTGGCGCGGTGCGGACTGCGTCTCACCAGACTTGCGGTAATTGAACGCAACTTCCTCGTGTCGCAGCACCGCCGCGCTCAGGGCATTGAAAACCGCGAGATCGGTCTTCCCTAGCCCGATATTTTTAAACGAAACCGCACGTAATTCATCCGCCGGCGAAAACGAAATTTTATCACGCAGCCCACCTGCGAGTTTACCAAAGGCCACCTCGAGTTGTCGGTGAAAAGGCGTACCGCGGTACTGCTCTAATGCCCGCTGCGCCACGAGCAACGCAAGGAGTTCGCCCTCGGTCACGTTAACCGTCGGAAAAGCACTCACCTGCGTCGTGTAGCGGTAAGCCTGAATTCCAGCGTCAAACTCGATAGGCAACTCAAGCCGATCCCGCATAAACGCAATGTCACGAACCACCGTCTTCCGGGAAACCTCCAGTGCATGCATGAGCATCGTGCAGTTCACGAGCGCCCCGCGGCGAAGCTCCTCGTGAATTCGCAGCATCCTCTCGAGCGGAGGACGGGACTGTTGCACGCGTGGGTTCATGATTTCGTGGCCAAAGCCACCCCTACGAATCAGCCTGCCCACCGCCACGGCAACGCCAGAATTATGACGAGGTGCACTTCACCCCATGAATTATGGTCAAAAAATATTTAAATATTCCGATAGCTGGGTCAGCCAATGTCCCACCCTACCCGGTAGGATGCGCACATGAACTTAACTACCTCCCAACGCTCCTTAGCCCGTTCCGCCTCCTTCACGCCCACGATCACGCGCCGCGCCCGCAGCGTGAAATGCTACGTGCCGCTCGCGCTCACATGGTCACACAGCGGCGTCCTGCACCGCGTGACGCATTGGCCCGACGTCCAATTTGAACGCCTCTACGGCACCGATTGGATCGCGATCGCACCGAGCACCGAAGCACTCGCTACCGCCGCCAAGACCCTCACTGCCGCTGATTGGCAACCTTATCTGGAATTCGTCCCAGCTGCCGTGCGCGAGTTCATGGCGCCCTTTGCCTTCTCGCGCCTCGAAGCCCTACAAGTCGCCGCCCGTTGCCCAGCACTCATCGCCGACCTTGCTGAGACGCCCGCGCTGACGGCCTTTGTATCAGTCCACGTCGAACTCCGCGGCTCCCCTGCCCCGCGCTGGACCGAGATCAATGCCATCCACGAGCGCAACGGTATCTTTGGCCTCCTCGAATGGCTCGGCCTACCCGCCTCGCGTCAGACCCTATCGATCCTCCGCAACGTTGTGCAGCCCAACCTCCCCCGCCGCTTCCTCGAACCCCTTCGCAACATGCTCTGGGAGCCTAAGGCCCTGACTACATTACAAAAAAATCCCGCGCTCACTGACCGCCAACTCTCTCACTACATCCATGCCCTCGCCGCATAAAAATTTGTGCGCCAGAGTTTTTTAGGAACGTCGCTGAAACTAAAACCATGAGAGTACGGAAAACCGTTTTGCCAGAGAGGACATGCGCCCTTTGTTTGCGTGGATGCAATTACGACTGTCCGGCTTCATATTTTTCTGCGTCGGAATTTTTATCGTCGGCTGCGGTCCACGTGATACGCGCGTTACTGCTGGCAACCGTAACGACATCCTCCACTTAGGTAACGGCGCCGAACCCCAAGACCTCGATCCGCAACTCATTAGCGCCAGCACCGACCAAAACCTCGCCGTCGCACTTTTTGAAGGGCTTACTACGCTCGACGAAAAGACCTCCCAACCCATCCCCGGCGTCGCCGAGCGCTGGGAGGTTTCGCCTGACGGACTCACCTGGACTTTCTACCTACGCTCCGCAGCACGTTGGTCAGATGGCTCGCCGCTCACGGCCGATGATTTCGTGCAGTCCTGGCGCCGCATCATTGCTCCCGTGCTTGGCGCCGAAAACGCGTACCTGCTTTATCCGATAAAATCAGCTGCCGCACTCAATGACGGTTCCCTGAAAGAGCCCGCCGCTCTCGGTGCCGTCGCATTAGATACCCACACGCTAGTCGTAACGCTCGAGCGCCCAACCCCGTATTTTGCGACGATCACAGCGCTCACCGCGCTCTTTCCGATCAACCCTCGTGTTCTCGCAAAGTATGCCGCAATCAACCAACGCGGTACCGCCTGGACACTTCCGCCCAATCTTGTCAGCAACGGCCCGTTTCTACTGCGCGATTGGACGCCCAACGCCCGGCTCATCGTAGAAAAAAATCCCTACTACTGGAACGCTAGTCACGTCGCCCTCGAAAAGATCATTTTTTATCCCATCGAAAATCCCGGGGTCGAAGAACGAGATTTTCGTGCCGGTCAACTCCACGCCACCTACGAGCTACCGCTTTCAAAAGTGGAAAATTATCGGCGTGAAGCACCCTCGTTACTCCATATAGAACCCTACTTAGAAACGTTTTTTCTCCGCTTCAACGTCGCCAAACCCCCGCTCGATCGCCGTGACGTCCGCGCCGCCCTCGCGCGGGCGATTGATCGTGAGTCTATCACGCGCAACTTACTTTCCGGCACGCGCGCCCCAGCACACCACTTCACGCCGCCCGATTGCGCCGGATACACCGCGCAAGCCACGATTCCCGACGATTTCTCTGAAGCCCGTCGACTCCTCGCTACCGCCGGTTTCCCAGGTGGGCGCGGGTTTCCGAAACTTGAACTCCAAATCCGCAACGACGAACTCCACGCCAAAGTAGCCGAGGCGATTCAAGCAATGTGGAAACGCGAACTCGGTGTCGATATCGCTCTGGTCCAACTCGAACAAAAAACGTGGCTGCAAAACCAACAGAGTAAAAACTACATGATCAGTACGTCGCGCTGGGTTGGTGATTTCGTCGATCCTATCACATACCTCGAGGTGCACCAAACCGGCGGTGGCTACAATTTCAACGGCTGGAGCGAGCCGCGCTACGATGAATTACTTCGGCGTGCCGCCCTCGCAACCGACGCCGCGACGCGCTATGGGTTTTTCCAACAAGCCGAGGCTATTTTACTGGATTCCGCTCCGAGCGTACCACTCTTTTTCGGTGCGCGGATTTACCTGCAACAGCCGAGCGTACAGCACTGGTCCCCCGCCCAGCTCGGTTTACATCGCTACGGCGAAGTGAAACTCGCGCATTGATTTTATTGGCCGCGCGGTCGCATCCCCGTAAACTCCGACTGACATGCGCTCCGTGCTCACAACTTTCATATTTTGCACCGCCGTCTTCTACTTGCACGCCGCAGACGTGGAACTCACGCGCGTCTGGCCGGCGTGGCGTAGTGCGGAGTCATTTGAACGCATCTCGGAATATTTTAACGGCCAAGAAAACACAGGCCGACACATCGTCCTGCGCACGCAGCCCGACTCGCGCGCCGGTTACTATTTTCTCATTCGAGCCAAAGCCATGACGACAACGCTAGGGGCGAAATTTGTATTGCAGATCATAACGCCTGATGCGCCTGACCCCAAGACGTACTCGTTTCCGATCACCCTCGGACCTAAAGAAGAAATTTTCGATGTTGGTGTAACCGGCACGGATTGGGGCGGGAAGAAAATACACGCCGTCGCTTGGCGCCTATGCGTAGTCAGTGCTGAGGGCCGCGAGTTCGTGAGCCAGCAAAGTTTCCTTTGGTCTAATCCTACCCCGTGAATCTAGAAGTCTGGACAGAGTGGCAACCGCTCGCGCTGTCGCCGGCACCTAATGCAGCTGTACTCGCAGAAACGATCGACGGCGGGCAGGCATTTCGTTGGCAACGTGAACCAAACGAGACTTGGCTGGGGCAATGGGATCGCCACGTGGTGCGTCTACGCCTCGGCGCCGACGGTCGATTGGAATGGTCGGCGATTGCACAGGATACGCAGTTGGCGCTGCATAGGTATCTCGACGTTAACCGCGATGCGCAGGAATTGGCGGATTCGTTGCCACTACGCAGCGATGCTCATCTTGCGCGCTGCATCGCGGCATTTCCAGGGCTTAGAATTTTACGGCAACCATTCGGAGAAACGCTACTAGGGTTTTTGTGCAGTGCTACCAAACAGATCGTGCAGATCAAACAAATGATGGCACTGCTCGCCGCGCGACATGGCACTATGATTTCTGCGGCGAGCAAATCGGAAGCAAATGAAGCATCGGGGAATGCACGGATGACCTCACGGCCCGTAACCAACTGGCATCGCTTGCCGACGTGGAAGGAAATCGCGGATGTTTCCGAGGCTGAGTTACGAGGCTGCTTGCTCGGTTTTCGCGCGGGATACATTCACAAAACAGCACAATTTATCGCGACGCAGCCGGGCTGGCTCGAAGAGACGGAGGCGTTGCCCTACGCCGAGGCGAAGGCACGCTTGGTGACGTTACCGGGCGTGGGGGAAAAAGTCGCGGATTGCGTGCTGCTCTTCGGCGCGGGGCGACTTGAGGCGTTTCCAGTGGACGTGTGGATTTTAAAAACGATGGCCGCGCGGTACGGGCTCAACGGTTGGAAGCCTGCACAGGTAGCCCAGTTTGGTCGCGCGCATTTCGGGCCGCTGGCAGGTTTGGCGCAGCAATATCTTTTTGCTTGGGAACGGGCCGAGACGAGACGCCGCGTTTGACCAAGCGGCGCAATACAAAGCGACTTGATTAGGCGTTAATCTGCAAGGCTGCGACCTGGGCGCGCAGGACGTCGCCGAGGGCGAGCAGATGAGAGGTCGCGGGATAGGCGGGCCATGGGACGAGAGCGGCGGTGGCGTTCGCAACTTCCGCATGAATGGAGGCGGTCACGGCGGCGAAGACGCCGAGGGCGTTCATCTGTTGGAGGCGGAGTGCGAGCTGGGGCGGACGTTTACCAATAATTTCCTCGGCGAGGAGTTGGCGCTCGGCGGCGGGGAGGCGTTCGCTGAGGGTGATTAAGGGCAAAGTGAGTTTGCCGCTAGCGAGATCGGTGCCGAGGGTTTTGCCGATGCGGGCTTCGGTACCGAAGTAATCGGCGAGGTCGTCGTAGATTTGGTAGGCAATGCCGAGATGGCGGCCAAAAAGGGCAGCGGCTTCGGCGCAGGCGGACTCGGCACCGGAGAGTTTGGCGCCGAGGAAACAAGAGACGCGGAAGAGCTCGGCGGTCTTAAGGTCAATAATCCGCTGATAATCCGCGAGTGAGATATTAAGCGAGCCGCGGCGTAGAGTTTGGACAATCTCTCCGGCGCAAACACGGCGCGTGGATTCAGAGACGGCGGCGCAGATCTCGGTTGTGGGAAATTGTGTAGCGAGATGGAGCGCGTGAGCGAAGAGTGCGTCGCCAAGTAGGACAGCCGCGACAGGGCCGAATTCACGCGCGGCAGTGCGTCGACTTCGGCGGACGTCGGCTTCATCCATGATGTCGTCGTGCACGAGCGTGGCGAGATGGACGAGTTCGACGACAGCGGCGACACGGACAAGGTCGGGCATGATGACACCGGGGCCACGCCAGCCGCTGATGAAAACAAGCGCGGGACGAATGCGTTTGCCCGAGGTGTCGATGCAGTAATCGACCATGTCACGGATCTCTGGCTCAAAGGAGTCGAGTTGCCCATGGAGAAAGAGGTCGAGTTCGGCCATGTGGGGCGCGAGATGGGCAAACACACCGGCAAAGGCGGGTTTGGAGCTGGTCGCTGTGGTGTCTTCGCGGTTCATGACTGCGGCGAACCTTTACGTGAGAAATGGAAATAAACAATCCCAGCGTCAAAATAGCCGGACGACTTTAGGACGGTATGAAGACGACCTTACACCTCTTCGGTAAAATAAAGCAATTTAGTTGCATAAAATCACCTAAGATGCTTTGCTGTAACGAAATCAGGTAAGCAAAAAAAACCGCCGCTCAGATGCGGCGGTTGGAGCTTCGACCATAGGCCAAGCAATGGGGTAGGCGGTAGACCGCGTATGACTTACTGCTGCCAAGAACGCTTCTTATGGCGATGCGACTTCAAGCGCTTGCGACGCTTGTGCTTGTTCATCTTCAGACGACGTTTCTTTTTCAGGTTGCCCATGGTGCTTGAGAATTGGTGAAGGGTCACCGTGTAACTACCCCCGCAGGCTGTAAAGCGAATTTATCCAACCTTAAGAAGATACGGATTATCGGGCTGCAACCACCCGTTCCATACGCCGCAAACGAGTAAACACCAAGCAGCACTCCACCTGCCCCACCGGAACCCCGGCCAACACCGCCACCACCCGTCGATAGAGGTTCAATTGGCCAGCGTGACGCTCAACCGCGGCCGCCACCTCCTCATCAGTAGCCACCCGATCGGTCTTGTAATCTATGACGACCGCCCGCGTCACCGCGCCCGACGCATCGCGCTCCACCACCACACGGTCAAACACACCTGTCACCCAAGCCCCATCGAGCACCATTTCGAACGCCCGTTCGCACCACACCTCACTCAAACTGCTCGTCGGTTTCACCCAAACTGATGCCAAAGTCGAAGCACGCATGCACGCCAACGCCTCCGCCACCGACTCGTTTTCTGAACCAAATCTTTCCCGCCAAGCCTCCGCGCAAAGCTCCAGCTGCCTGCTCCCATCGAGCCACTTCACCTCCGCAAAACGCTCGTGCACCGCCGTGCCAAAATCAGCCCCCTCGCTTCTTTTGAGCGCAAACACCAACGATCCGCTCAGACCACCTTGCTTGAAGGCCGAAGGCGTCCGCGCTGGCCGCCGCGGCGTGCGACGAACCCACTCGATCGGCGTGACCCGAGAGACTTCATTTTCGGCCGCAGGCTTAGGCTCCTTAAACTCAAACCCTTGGAACCAAAGCGCTTCTCCGGTGCTCCAGGTTTCACCCAATGCATCATGCAGCAACCGCGTAAAATTCTGCGACGTCGACGTCTTCTTCGTAGGCTCCGTGACTAGAAACATCGCGCGCTTAGCCCGGGTCATGGCCACATAAAGCAGGCACAAATTCTCATAAGCTGCCTCACTTTCTGCCGCCGCCATATGAGACGCCAACACCGGATCATGCTGTGCGAAAACCTTATTCGGCAAATCCAACACCCACTCGACCGAGCGATCCTGCGCACGTTGCACAGCCAACCCGCCCCGACGAGACGCGAGTGTTTCGCCCTCCAAATCAGGTAAAATCACCAGATCGAACCCCAAACCCTTCGCCTTGTGCACCGTCATCACGCGCACCCCCCCGAGTGTATCCGCTTCACGCACCATATACCCCTCCGCGAACTCCAGAAACTCCGCCACGTCGCGGCTACCACCCTCATCAAAACGCTCCGCCGCCGCGACCAACAAACGGCCGCGCTCTCGGCTAAATTCATCATCCTTCAACTCCAACTCAAGCAGACGCAACCAACCCTCAAGCGTACCCGCAAAGCCCAGCGCCTGCACTTCCGTCAACACCCGCAACGTCAACGCATCGCTCGCCACCAACCCCTCGGCTTTGAGCCACGACTCCAACGGCGACATCCTCACGTGCTCCCGCGCCAACGTATCGCCCGGAAACGCCGCCGCCCGCAACAACGCCAGCAATGCCACCGTTAACGGATTGTCCGTCGCCACACGCAAATCGCTCTCCGCCAGGGCCGCCACCCCACCCTCGCGCCGCAAATATTCCGCCAATGCCGTGGCGGTGCTATTTTGCTGTACCAGCACCGCCACCGCCAGCCCGCGACGCGCCGGTTCAACCTCGCGTAAAATCTTTAACGTTTCCGCAAATCGGCCCAGCACATCCGGCGCGTGCCGCAACTCAGCGAATCCTACCCCTGCCTCATCCGCGCTCGCATGCACCCGCCACTCGCGGTTCCACTCCTTTGCCGCCGTAGCCGGGACCGACGACAGCATGAGCTCCGAGGCGCCAAACACCGCGTTCACCATTGCGATCACCGCCGGCGCCGAACGCCACGACACATCTAAGCGCCCTTCCACGATTTTGCCCGGCGCGCTGTTGTTGTAGTGATTAAAAATTTCGCGAAACAACCGCGGATCGCCCCCGCGCCAGGCGTAAATCGCCTGCTTCACATCGCCCACGTAAAACAAGCTCCGCCGGCCCTCCGCATCCTGGAGCGCCTCGTCGATCAGATTACGCAACACGCTCCACTGTTCGTAGCTCGTGTCCTGAAATTCATCTAGCAACCAATGGTCGAACTTCGCATCGAGCCGCCAGTCGATCAACAAACGCGCCTCCTCTGCATCGCGCCCTACCCCGTCGCCCATCTGCGCCAAAGACGGCGCACCCTCGCCCGGCAATAACCGCCTTAAAACATCGGTAAACGTCAACCGACCCGCCCGCCGCACGAGGGCGTCATACGTCATCTCGTAGCCGCGCAAAACTGCGAAAATGCCGCGCGTCATCTCCAACCGCCGCTTCAACTCAGCGCCAGCAATTCCTTCCACTACTCCGCGCAAAGCCGCGCGCGCCGCCTCAGAGAGCGTAATTTTCCTACGTTCAATGATAATTTCCTCCAGCGCCGGCCACGCCTCAAATGCGCTTTTTAACATGTAATCGAGCGGCTTGGGCAACGGTGCGCCGGGGGCCCATTCCTCCAACGCCGCGAAGAAATTCTCCACGCGGGCACGTTGTTTTTCGTTCCACGGCTCCGTCGCCCACGCAGCGCACAACGCCTGCGCGGCCGCCTTGCGCCTATCCACCGCCGCGAGCCACGAGCACCCGGCTGGCCAAATCCGAACAGGATCGCCCCATTGGGCAGCCGCCGAAGCAGCTAAATATTTTTCTCCATGCTCATTTAGAAAACGATCGAGCACACGAGTCAGCCGCTTTTCTTCCACGCCGAAGGTTGCGCGTTTGAACGCTTCGATAAACTCGCGTTGCGCAGCATCCGGCTCGCCGGACGCAGTGAACATCCGCCGCAACACACGCCGCCGCTCGCGCGCAGACGCCGCCGCCTCAAGGATTTGAAATTCTCCATCGAGTCCGAGCTCGAGTGGAAAATTCTGTACCACGCGGGCGAAAAATCCATCCAGCGTGCCGAGATTCAGACGCGGCATAGCTGTCACCACCCCGCGCAGTAGCCGTAAAAAATCGGCCGCAACAAACGTCGGCGCGCCAATTTCCGCCGCCAGCTTTTCAGCTTTCTTAGCATCCGTCGCGGCGGACGCTAATTTTTTTAAAATCTCATCAAAAAATTCTCCCGCCGCTTTTCGCGTAAAGGTCAGCGCTACGATTCGTTCGGGCGCAGCCCCGTGCGCCAGCAAGCGCACAAAGCGATTGGTCAACGCGTACGTTTTACCGGAGCCAGCTGAGGCTAAAATCATCTCATGCTGTAACGCCTTCATGGGCATTTCTCCCATGCAACACTGAGCTTCGCGCCACCGTGAAACAATTCCGCAAAGTCATCTTGATCCGCGTCGCGACCCTTGAGTTCGCGAGGCGGCCAAAATTCGCCCGCGACCACCGCTGCCACTACGCCTACGGCGCAAGCCTCCGCCGCCGCCTGCGTTTCACGCGAAAAATCGTCCCACAAAATTACCGCGGTTTCACCAGCCGCCTTGGGCAAGTTAAAATACCCGCAAGACACCGCGTCGCCCCAGATCGCCGCGACCGCAAGTCGGTAAAGCGGCAGCTGCAAGTCGGCCCACAATTGTGGCTTTCCTTTGGCGTCGCTCGTCCGCAACCACTCAGGCCGATCCAGCTCATCGGTCCGCACCCCGCGCAGATGCACCGCGACAGGATTGTCTGCCTTGTCGCTCGTTTTGTAATCAAGCACGCGCACGCGACCATCGAAGTGGCGATCGATCCGATCGATTGTACCTGTCACGGTTAATCCGCCGATTAATAGCTGAATTTCCCATTCCACGTGCAGCGTACGCCAGCCGGCAGCACGCTCACGCGCCTCGACTTCCGCCGCCGAGCGTAAACGTTGCCGCGCGGCTTCAAATTGCACCACGAGCGGCAAAGTCAGCTCCGCGCCGAAGCGCCCTCGCACGATCCGCTCAAATCGCTCCATTAAAAAATTAGTAAGCTGGATCGCATCGATGCAGTCGCGCAGCGTAGGCTCTTGGCCGAGTTGCTGCAACGCCTGATGCATTAACACCCCGAAATCCATTGCGTTGAGTTCTGCCTTCTCCGAGTCCACGCGCGTCATGCGCAATACATGTTTTAGATAAAACCGAAACGGGCACGCGAGCCAATCGCGGAACGCAGTCACCGACAACTGAGCGGGGGCGTCCACAACCCGCGGGTGCAATTTCCAAGCACGCGCCCAAGGCGGGCTCGGTCGTGCCGCCGCGACCGGCTGAAATAATTGCGTCACACGCTGGGGCAAAGCCGCATCCGCGCAGCGCAACAACAGCCGCGAGGGCCTCAGCGGATCGCCTGATGTTGTGGTCTTTCCCAGCAAAATATCCAGCTGGCCGTTCCCACTAGTACGCGCCGCAGCGATCGCCGCGAGCAAATATGCATCACACGCGAAACGCTCTGCATTCCGCTTCAAACCGAGACGCTCCCGCAGCGTCTCTGGCAAGAAAACATCGCCCACAATTGCCGAAGGCACGCGTCCATCGTTGAACCCGGCCACTACTAGATGTGGCGCATCGTCCCAAAGTAATTCCAGCCAACCAAGTAAATCAAGCGCCCCGGACGGCCGATCGCCGGTGCGCACCTCGTCCGCAAAAGCCCCCAAAGCTAATTGCCAGGCCTCGGTCGCAGTTAACGTCAACTCGCCGCCTCGGGCCAGAACCTGCTCGATTTCGCGTAGCTGCGCCATCCACGCCTCGGCGGATTCCGCGACCACTCCCGACGCCTCGAGTTCACGGCCCGTAAAGAGTTCCACCAATGCCGCGGAGGCATTAGCTGGGAAATTGCCGCGCGTGAGCATCGCACGCAACTCCGTTAAAGCCGCAAGCGCCGGACCGACCGTGGGAAAATTTGCCGTGTACGCCCCCGCCGCTGCCAGCGTCGGCGGCAAATGGTTCGAGCCTAATTGATCGAGCTCCCTTAAAAATGTAGCCGCGGAAAAATGCTCCGCAGACCTCGCGCGGAGCCACTCCAAAATATCTGGACAGCGCGCCAAGGTAGTGACTGCGGCGAATTCAGGCACCGCCGCAAACTCCGCCAACGCCATGAGCAGCGGATATAATCCATCGTGCCGCCGCGCCCGGCCTTCGGGATTAAACGCCGCAATACCCACACGCGCACAGGCTTTCTCTAAAAGGGGCAACAACTCCGGATCAGCCACGCCGATACCGAGCATCGTCTCTGGATCCGGCGTCGCTTGCGCCAGCGCCGTGATCCGAGCAACTTGTTCGGCGGGATCGGCGCACACGCGCACACGCTCGCTAAATTCCGCGATCGGTAACTCGCGCTCCGCCCAAGCCGTCGCCAGCGGGCGTCCCCAATCGTCAAAATTTTTTGCCTCGGTTTCTGGTGCGTAAACTACGACATCCACGGGCATGCTCGCCGCGTGCACCGCGAGGATGCGCAAGATCAAAGGCAACGGATCGGGCGCACCGATCACCGCGATGCGCGTAAAATCAATCAAGGGCGCTGGCGCGAGCGTCGCTTTGATACGCGCGGTCTGCACGTCGACTAAACCGACCTCGGCCAAACGCGCGGCGTGACGGCGTTCGAGTTCGCCTAATTTATGCCAGCGCTGGAGTTCCGGACACGTTTCACCGGCGAGCGTCGCGACATCGCCCAAGTGCCAGCCACCTTCAGCGAGCGTTGATTGGAGACGAGCTAACTCACGCCCGAGGCCGAGCGCCCAGGCGAAATCGCGCGCGGGTGGATCATTGGGCAACACCGCGCGCACGTCGGCCAAATCCACGGCGCGCAAGATTTCAGTCCACGCAACTAGGGATTCAAGGCGATTCGCCGTAAGCGCGCCAGGGGTGACCGCTTGCGTTACGAGCAATTCGGGCGTAACGACGCGGGGCGGAAACACGGCTTGGCCACGAGTGGCGGCATGTTCGGCAAGCGCCTCGCGCAGTCGGCGCCCCGCTTGGCGCGTGGGCACGACAACGAGCCACGACGAGAGGTTTAAAGGCCCCGCACCGGTCCAATCGCGTGCGAGCCAAGCGACGGCTTGCGGCAGCAAAGGCCCAGCCCAGGGCAAAAAATGACGACGGACGTTATCGGGAGGAGGCACCACAGCGGAAAAGGTGCATCATGCACGTCGGATGGCGCGCGAAGTTCAAACTCGTTCTATTCAAGAACGTTCAATTTTGAGTATCACTGTGATTTTAGAGACGAATAACAGCGCCGAGCGCTTAACAAAAAAAACCCGCGGCCGGATGGCACGCGGGGTTTAATAAAACAGGGGAAAACGGGCAGATCGCCCGGTTAACTTACTTGGCGAGCATGTATTTGGCGACGTGGACCTTGGCACGGCTGGCCGCGTTACGGTGCACGACGCCAGACTTGATGGCTTTGTCCATCGCGGAAGCGTAGGAGGCACCGGCGGCTTTGGCGGTGACAAGATCTTTGGCGACCACGGCGGCGTCGAACTTCTTGCGCAGCGTCTTGATGGTGGTCTTGACGCCACGATTGCGGGTCGTGAGGCGGGCGGCCTTGCGGGCGGCTTTGATAGCGGATTTGGTATTGGCCATGGTCGTTAGAGAGGTTTAGCCGGTCAAAGACTCAAACGCCCGCCGGAGAGTCAAGGGTTTTGTCGGACGGGCTACGAATCTTGCCCTCTCAAAGAGCAACGGAGGTGGAATTTATGAGGGAAAGGAAGCGAGGCTTATTTGGCGGCGGGCACGAAGGCTCCGTTGCCTTCGTCGAGGTAGCGAACGCCGTTGATTTCGACGATTTGGAGGTATTGCGACCAGGCGCCGGCGCCGGCGAAGGTGCGTTGCGCTTGGAGGCGCTGGAGGATGACGCTGCGCAGGGACGGCACGTCGGCGGCGGTGAGAGCTTCACTCAGGACGCGGCCATCCATATGAGCAGCTTCGTCGCGGTGGCCAAGGAGCCATAGGATTGTAGGGGCGACGTCGGTATTGGCGCTGGCGAGGGGATTAGTGACGCCCACGCGGAAATCGGGGCCGGCGGCGATCAGGGTGTTATGCATGTCGTAAGGGCTCAGGCTGGCATGGTTGCCAACACGAGTTGAGGTGGGTGCAAGGTCTGAGGTGTGGAGGCCGGGCGTGCCGTGGGCATTTTTGCCGTGCTGCCAGCGCAAGGAGACGACGAGATCGGGCGCTGAGGGAGAGTTGATGCGGGCTTCAGCGAGGGGAAAGGTGCCCTCGCTGGGTTGGCGGGAGAAAATCACGCCGGTCCAATCTTGATTCTGCAAGTATGCGATTACTCGGCGGGTCACGTCGGGGTCATGGCCGCCCACGTAGATTAAGGTGCTGCCGCCGTTACCGACTACGAGGACTTCGCCAGTTTTCAGGCCACCAGGAGCAGCGCGTTTGGCGGTGAAACCGGCGGTGGAGAGTTCGACGGCGACGTCAACCTTGCGCAGAATGGTGGAAAATGCGTGATCGGAAACAACGAAGATGTCGGTAGTGGCGAGTAGGCCACGTTTTTCGAGATCGGCGACGACGAGGCCGAGTTGGGAGTCGCATTGAGTGATCGAGGCGAGGGATTGCGGGGAGCCCGGGCCGGTGGCGTGTTGGGAGGCGTCGGGTTCGCCGAGCCAGAGCAAGGAATAAGGCGGTACGCCGTCGCGCCAGAGCGAGCCGATCAAGACTTGGGTGGTCCAAGCGTCGCGGGCGGTTTTGTCTTGGGTCTTGGCGGTGGCAGGAAAGGCGCCGTGAGCGGTGGTGAGTTGGGTGGCGAGATCGGAAGGTAAAGTCTCGCCTTCAAAGACGACTGAGGACGTCGCGGTGCTGGGGGAACGCGGCGCACGATCTTGCAGGAGTGCGATTTGTTTCGTGCCAGCAATAGCGGTGCGCTCGCCATGCGCGTGGAGCAATTCAGCGACAGTGGGCGCGCCGAGGTAGTGGCCGCCAGAGACGACATCGCCTTTGGCGACGGTGGCGGGGTCTTCGATAGCGACGGATTTCTGAGCATCGATCGCGGGACGGTAATCGGTGTTGGCGATGACGAAACTGCGCGAAGGATAGGTGCCAGTGGCGAGGGCCGTGCCGTTGACCTCGGTGGCGCTTAAAAAAACGGGGTGATGGTGAGCGAAAGTGACGCCGCGCTGGGCGAGTCGCCAAAGGTGGGGAGTAGTCTCCGCGGAAACGAAATCGGGTCTCATGCCGTCCCAAACAACTACGATGACGCGACGATTTTCGGCGCCGAGGGCTGCGACGCTTAGTGCGAGCAAGAGCAACAAGTAGGAAGGGGGACTGAATTTCATGGTATGAGACGGACAAATTGAGTTTCAAAAAAAGTCCTCCGCACGAAAGTGCGGAGGACGTGGATGTGTTAGATTAAAAGTGTGTTAAACGATTTTAGAACTGGCCGGAAACCGTGAGGAAAAAGCCAATAGGCGTAAGTGGATTGTAGGTGCTGGTGAGGGGATCAAACGCTCCTGCGGTGGCTTTGGCGGACTTGAGCAGATTGACCTTGCGGTCGAAAAGGTTGTTAACCTGTAAACGAATTTTATACGTCTTAAGGAAGCTGTTATTGAGCTTCTGGCCGTATCCAATTGAAAGATCGGTCATGGTGAAACCGCCTTGGACGATCGAGAGCGAGGCCGCTGGCAAGGGCACATCAGGGTTGGGGGCGCCTTGGTAAGTCGTGTAGTGGCCGCTGTACTTCGTCATAAGAGATGCGAAGAAACCCGCATGATCGTAGACGAAGCCGAACCCAGCCGTGCTTTGTGGGACGTTATCAATGCGGCGTTTAGATTTCTCGTAGGTGCCGTAGTTGCGCGAAGCGTTCGCGTAGGCGCTAAGGCCGCCGCCAATGTAAAAGGTTCCCTGAGCTTCAAGGCCGTAATAATAAGCGCCGGAAGCGGTATAAAAGATAAGGTCGTTCGGGTTAATGGTACCCGTCTGATTGGGGTTAACCTGCGAGACGGGGAGGTTATGAGTGCGAATGAAGTAACCGTCGAAGTCGGCGTTGAAGCGGTTGGTTTTGTAGACCGTGCCGAGCTGATAGTTGGTCGTGGTCTGGGGTACAGCTTTGGTCAGCTCGGGGTGATCGACTTGGAGGAAGGCGAGCGGAGGAGTGAGGAAACCCGTGGCGTATTGCGCGTAGGTGGACCACTGGGGCGCGAGACGGTAGTTGGCCGTCACGAGCGGCATAGTTTTGGAATATGTGTGGGTGTAGTAGGCCGGGAGCATGTTCGTGCTCTGGTTGATAGGTGCGTCGATCTTGCGCTCGACCGACATGTATTTCACACCGGGCGTGAGGGTGAGGTTGGAGAGGGGGTGCCAAGCATATTCGACGTAAGGCTCGAATGTATTGGTGAAATAATGCATTTTGTAGACGTAGCCACCCGTGGTCTTGGGTGCCAACGGATCGAGGAAACCGGAGGGCATCGCGACCATGCCGAGTTTCTGCGCATTCTCTATGTTGTAATCGAGAGCGTACTGGTAACGCGGGCCGTGTTGATAGTCATACCAGAAACCAGTCTTGAGGGTACCCATTACGTCGTCGTGGGTAAGGGCGAACACATTTCCAACGGCACGTACGGAATTTACCTTGAAACGGCCCGCGAGGTCGGTGCCCGTGGTGATCTTACCGGTGACTGGATCTTTAGTGGAGCCACCGTTGTTTGCGGGAGATTCGTGACTGCTGTTGTTGTAAGAGAAGGTGTAAACTTTCTCTTCGAGCTTCCAGCCATAGCCGAGGTCACTGTTGTAACCAATGAAACCAGTGTCGGTCTGCTTCGACTGATAGTTGTTACCGTAGTAATTGCCGTTGCGATCGAGCGGGTCGCTGACTTGGCCGAAGTTGCGACCGAGCTGGAGGATTTGTAGACCAGTGAGCGGCGAAGCGTTGGGGTTGTTGAATTTGATGTTATTGTACTCACCCATGAAAGTCAGCGTGGAGTTTTTGCCCACGGGCTGGATGTATTTGAAGAAATAGGTATTACGACGCAGAGTACCGAACGTGCGGTAACCATCGGAGGTCATGTATTGGTAGCTTGTGATGAGAGAGCCGCCGTTGGTGTTGGGGATAATGCCGGTGTTGAACTCGAGGTGGGCGAGTTCGGTTTTCCAACTGCCAACGCTGAGCGTGGGCACGAACGAGGCCTCGGGGCGCGGGTCCTTAGTTTCGAGCGCCATGGTACCACCAAAGGTCGCCATGCCGATCGTGCTGGCTGTGCCAGGGCCGCGGTCAACCGTTACGCGGCCGAGGAGTTTGGCAGGGAAATAACTTGTTGTGTGATGCGTGTAATCGTTGCCGTCGCCGAATGGAATTCCGTCGATGGTAACATTATACTGTCCATCAGTAAAACCACGAAGCGTGGGCTTAGACTCATTAAGGCCAGGACCGTTGGTAGAGAAATTGGTGACGCTCGGAGCGAGGTTGGCGATCATCGCATAATCAGCGGTGGGAGCGATGCTGTTCTGAATCGTCTGAAGCGAGATGATCGACTCGGGCTGAACGGTTTCGAGCCGGCTTTCAGTGGGTGCCATCGTCTGAGCAGAGGAACGCGACTCAATGACTTCGAAGTCCTCAAGACGTACAGCGGAGGAAGCGGGCTTGACCGCTTCGGCAGAGCGAGCCGCAGGGGCGGCGGCGATCAAGGCCACAGAGAGGGCCAAGAGCGGGAAAACAAAATAGTACCTAGGTAGTGTTGGTAATTTAATCACCCCTTGAAGTTGCCCTGGTGCTGTGACAAATCCGTGGCACAAAGGTTACAGTTTAGAAACAACGGCGTTACACTCTCGGTAGGCTGCAGGGATAATTTGAAAATTTTAGCTTTGGGGCCGTTAAGCCGGATTCTGTTCCGCGTCTTGCGACGTTTCGGCCGTCATTTCTCTCAACGCCCTTGCGGACGAGTCCCGCGCCCGGCACTTGCCCGACGATGGGATGCGGCATACCCGTGACTATCGGACGGGCCATCCAGTCACCTATTTTGCCTTGCACCGGAAGGGGTTTGTCATGCCGCCCGCCTCGCGGCGGACGCGGTGGGCTCTTACCCCACCTTTTCACCCTTACCAAGCGGTTGCCCGCCCGGCGGTATATTCTCTGTGACACTTTCCGTCAGCGCGCTTTAAGACGCACTGCCTGTGCTCGCGGTGAAGCTGGCACAGCATCCTGCCCTACGGTGTCCGGACTTTCCTCTCCAAATTTCAAAACGGACGCGGCATTTAACCGCGTCTTGGGATCAAAGAACTTGGAGCGACAGCCAGGCCCCAAAGCTAAGATTCCCAGTAAACGATACGTCCGCAGTTCTCGCAAGTCGCGAGTTGGTTCGGTCCGGCAGGGCCTTTACCACGCGCGGCGGTCTCGACTTCATTGGAGATTTTCAAGTGACAGCCGCTGCAGGTACCACTGCGTGTGGCCACGATCACCGGTTGCGTGCGCACCGCAATACGGTCGTAAATCCGCCTCGCCGGCTCGTTCACGGGCTCACGTGCGGCGGTGAAAGCGGCCTGCGCGTCCTTTAACTCGGCAGCTAAGCTCACTTCACGCTCGCGCAGGGTTTTGATCCGCGCTTCGTGGCCGAAAATGTTGGTTTTAAGCTCCGTTTCAGCCGTGGTAAATTTCTTCTTCGCCTCGTCGAGGCTATACATCAGCTCAAGTTCCTGGCCCTCAAATTCGCCGATCTGCTTCTGCGTGGTCTCGATTTCGTGCCCGAGCGCCTGATATTCTTCATTTTTTCGCACCGAGAGCTGCTGAGTTCGGTATTTGGAGAGTTTGGTCTCAGCTGAGCCTATTTCGGTCTCTAGAAGTTTTTTTTTGGTCTCAATTTCGCGAATTTCGGTCCTAGCGGCCTCAATTGCCGCCCTTTCCGCGGCGATTTTGGCTTCTACAGAGGCCACGTCGCGAGGAACGGCCTTTAGTTGCCCCTCGATGCCCAATTTTTTCGTGTCACGATCCTGAAGAATGAGCAGCGTTTCGATCAAAGGGCTGGGCATGTACGAGGTTCTTGCCGCTACCCCCACCCCGGTCAAACGAAAGCTTCGTTTTAATCGCAAATAAAGACCCCCTGCTGCCCCTTTTTCCTCAAAAAAAACCCTCGCGTATGAACCCTGATTCGGGAGAGAATTAGCGTTTAATTTTTCACCCTACGTAAACCCTTTCATGTCCGATCAATCCGACTCCGAACGCAACGTGATCAACCAGGCTGGCGCCGATGCCTACGACGCCTCCAAACTCGGCAAACTCGAGGGTCTCGAGGCCGTCCGAAAAAAGCCCGGCATGTACATCGGCGGCACTGATGAACGCGCTCTCCATCACTGTGTTTCCGAGGTTCTAGACAACTCTGTTGACGAACATCTGGCAAACTTCTGCTCCCGCATCGAAGTCAATATTCACGTCGACGGCTCCATCAGCATACGCGACAACGGTCGAGGCATACCAGTAGACATCCATCCACAGTACGGCATCCCAGGCGTTGAGATGGTGCTCACCACGCTCCACTCCGGCGGCAAGTATGGCCAGGGCGGTTACAAATTCTCCGGCGGCACCCACGGTGTAGGCGCCAAATGCGTGAATGCCGTCTCTGAATGGTTTGAAGTCGAGGTCTCACGTGGAGGCTCGGTCCACCACATGAAATTCGAACGCGGTAAGACCGTTAAAAAGCTGGAGGTTATCGGTAAAGCCAAGGGCACCGGTACGTACGTCAGCTTCAAACCCGACGCCGAGATTTTCAAGGAAACCACTGTATTCGTCGCCGCCCGTATTGGGCAGCGCCTCCGCGAACTCGCCTTCCTAAACTCCGGCCTGGAAATTATTTTTACCGACGAACGCCCCGCCGAAGCCAAGCCCGAACGTTACTTCTATAAAGATGGAGTCGAAGAATTCGTAAAACAAATCAACCAAGGCAAAACTCCGCTCCACCCCAAGCCCATTCGCTTCGTCAAGGAAACCAAACTCCAGCTCGACGACAAACCCGCCGAGATCCACTGCGAGGTCGTTCTTCAGTACAACGACACCTACAACGACCAGGTGATGTGTTACACTAACACCATTCACAACCCTGACGGCGGCACCCATCTATCCGGCTTCCGCAGCGCCCTCACCCGCGCCATCAACCAGTACTCGAAGGCCAATAACCTTCTCAAAGAAAAAGACCCCCAGATAACAGGTGACGACGTCCGCGAAGGCCTCGCCGCTGTCATCTCCATTAAACACAGTGATCCTAAGTTCGAATCCCAGACTAAGGTCAAACTACTCTCCCCTGAAGTCGAAAGCGTCGTCGGTTCGGTAACGTACGAGGGCCTGATGCAGTACTTCGAGACCAACCCACCCATCGCCAAACGTATCGTCGAAAAAGCCCTCAACGGAGCACGCGCCCGTGAAGCCGCCCGCAAAGCACGAGAGACCGTCCGCAAGGGCGCCCTATCCGGAGGCGGCCTTCCGGGCAAACTGGCCGACTGCTCCGAACGCGATCCTGCGCTCACCGAGCTTTATATCGTCGAGGGAGATTCCGCTGGCGGCTCTGCCAAACAAGGCCGCGACCGCCGCTTCCAAGCGATCCTACCGCTTCGCGGAAAACTGATTAACACCGAGAAAGCTCGCCTAGACAAGGTCCTCGCCAACGAGGAAATCCGCACTCTCATCACCGCCTGCGGCACCGGCATCGGCGAGGGCGACGAATCTGTCGGTGGCTTCAATGCCGCCAAGGCCCGATACCACAAAATCATTATCATGACGGATGCCGACGTTGACGGCTCCCACATCCGCACCCTTTTGCTTACCTTCCTGTATCGCCAGATGAAGGGTCTGATTGAGCGCGGCTACATCTACATCGCCCAACCCCCGCTCTACAAAATCAAACGCAAAAAACGCGAGCAATACGTCGACAACGACGAACAGCTCAACCGCATCCTCCTCGAACTCGGTTCTGAAGACATCGTCCTCAACCGCCTCACCGACGGCCACGTCTTCGCCCCGGCGCAGATCGAGCAGATCGTCGAAAACCTCGCCCTACTCGAAAAATTTGGCAGTGGAGTCACCCGCTACGGCGCCTCGCTACCAGAGTACCTCGACACCCAGGACGCCGCCACGCGCGCTCTCCCCCGCTACGTTGCCCGCCTCCGTGAGGGCAACAAAGAGAGCCACCAATTCCTCCGCGATGAACACGCCCGCGCCGACTTCCTAAGCGTCCACAAACTCAACGCGGATCTCACCGACCAAGTCGAACCCCTCGCGCCCGATGCCGTCGTCGCGCCCGTGGAGAAAAAATCCTACGCCACCCAGAAACGAGTCACCATTCACGAAATCTTCGAGAGCACGGAGATGACCAAAATCCTCGTCACGCTCGCCAAGACCGGCCTAGACATCACCAGCGTAACTCCCACTGCCACTGCGCGCTACACCGTCACCGAAAATCTCGGCACGAAAAACGAAAACAAAACTGAACTCTTCGGTCCTCTCGAAATTGTCACTCAGATCCGCGCCAACGGTCGCAAGGGCCTTAGCATTCAACGCTACAAGGGTCTAGGTGAAATGAACCCGAAGCAGCTTTTCGAGACGACGATGGACCCCGAGAAACGCCGTCTCCTCAAGGTCTCAATTGAGGACGCCGCCAAAGCCGACGCGCTCTTCACTCTTCTAATGGGCGACGAAGTCCCTCCCCGCCGCCAGTTCATCGAAGACAACGCCCTCAACGTCCAATTCCTCGACGTCTGATCCGCCCCCGCATCGGCCACTACCTAACGCTTACCGTTCATCGCCCCCTCTTCCGTGTACACCGCCAACGAAAAACTCTCCTCTGCCAACATCACCGACATCATGCAGTCGGCCTACATCGAGTACTCGATGTCGGTCATCATCTCGCGCGCCTTACCCGACGCTCGTGATGGCCTGAAGCCCGTGCAACGCCGCGTGCTCTACGCGATGCTCCGCGAAGGTCTGCTCCACAACCGCCCTTTCGACAAATGCGCCGGCGTTGTCGGTGAAGTTCTTAAAAATTACCATCCGCACGGAGATTCTTCCGTTTACGACACGCTCGTACGCATGGCCCAACCTTGGGTCATGCGCTACCCACTCATTGACCCGCAAGGCAACTTCGGCTCCGTGGACGGTGATCCACCCGCGGCTTACCGTTACACCGAGGCGCGCCTAAATGCGATCGCCGAAGACCTCCTCAAAGACATTGAGGAGGACACCGTGGACTTCGTACCCAATTACAAAGAATCCACGACCGAGCCCACCGTGCTCCCGTCCGCCCTGCCGAATCTTTTAATGAACGGCTCGACCGGTATCGCCGTCGGTATGACGACCAACATCCCGCCGCATAACCTCGACGAGATCATCGACGCCACCTTTGCCATCATCGACAACCCCCGCATTTCCGTAGACGAACTATGTGAAATCGTGCGCGGACCCGATTATCCCACCGGCGGCATCATCTCCGGCCGGGACGGCATCTTATCCTACCTCAAGACTGGAAAAGGGATCGTCCGCACCCGCGGAAAAGCCCACACCGAGGAACTTAAGGGCGGCATGGAGCAGATCGTCATCACTGAGATCCCCTACAACGTAAACCGCAACACTCTCGTTCTGCGCATCGCGGAACTCGTCAGCGAAAAAGAAATCGACGGCATCCGCGACCTACGAGACGAATCCGACGAAAACACCCGCATCGTCATCGAGCTCAAACGCGGTGAACAGGCCAAGGTTGTTATCAACCAGCTCTTCCAGAAGACTGCACTCGAATCCTCTTTTGGCGTCACGCTCCTGGCCCTCGACAAGAAGCGCCCGAAGCAGATGAACATCAAGGAGCTCATCGAGTGCTACATCGAGCACCGCCGCGACGTCGTCACTCGCCGCACCAAGTTCCGCCTCAAAGAGGCCGAAGACCGCGCCCACATCCTCGAAGGATACATCATCGCCCTCGATAACCTGGACGACTTTGTCAAAATCATCCGCGCCTCCTCCAACCGCGAGGAAGCCAAACAACGCTTGATGGCGAAGTACCCGCTCTCCGAGCGCCAGACTGACGCCATCCTCGAGCTGCGACTCTATCAACTCACCGGTTTAGAGCGCGGTAAGATTGAGGCCGAGTACCTCGAACTCATGAAGCTCATTGCAGAACTCCGCGCCATCCTCGAGTCCGAGGCCGTGCTCATGGCTCTGATCAAAAAAGAACTCGGCGAGATGAAAGCGAAATACACCTCTCCTCGTCGGACCGAGATCATTGGATCAGCCGGCGAATTTCGCATGGAAGACGTCATCCCCAACGAGGGCTGCGTGATAACTGTCTCGCACTTAGGGTTCATCAAACGCACCCCGGTCGCCGACTACCGCTCGCAGAAACGCGGCGGCAAAGGCGTCATCGGAGCCGAGACTTACGATGAGGATTTTGTGGAGAATCTCTTCACCGCCTCAACCCACGATTACATCCTATTTCTTACCAGCATCGGCCAATGCCATGCCAAAAAGGCGTACGATGTCCCCGAAGGCACGCGCACCGCGAAAGGCAAATCCGTCGCCAGCTTCCTCCGCCTTGCTGAAGGCGAAAAAATTGCCGCGATGATATGCGTCAAAGACTTCGCCGAAGACCGCTTCCTCGTAATGGCAACCAAGAGCGGAGTGATAAAAAAGAGCTCTCTCGCGGACTACGCCAACTGCACCCGCGACGGCGGTCTAATCGGCATCAACCTCGCCGAGAACGACACCGTCATCGGCACAGTGCTCACCACAGGTAACGACGAACTCATCCTCGTCTCCCACCAAGGCCTCGCCGTACGCTTCCGCGAACGCGATCCCGAGACAGGCGAGGAAAACTTCCGCGCCACTGGCCGCGCCACGGGCGGCGTCACGGGCATGCGCTTCAAGCTCGATAGCGACCACCTTGATGTCATCGAAGTTGTAGACCACACCGCCAAATTCCTAGTCGCCAGCGAAGCCGGTCTCGGCGTCCGCACGCGCTTCGAAGATTACCGCCTCATCAACCGCGGCGGTAGCGGCGTCTGGGCTATCGACCTACCCGAAGACGGCTCAATCAAACTGGCCGGCGCTCTAAGTGTTAAAGATACCGATGAAATCATGCTCCTCACCGCCAAGGGCCAGAGCGTACGTTGTCCAGTCAACACGATCCGCGAAGTCAATCGTGGCGGAAAAGGCGTGAAACTGCTCACCCTCGCCCCCGGCGACAAACTCCTCAGCGTCGCGCGCGTCGTCGAGAGCGCAGAAGAACTCGAGGCAACTGCCAGCAGTGAAGAGGAATCTCCTCCAGCCGCTACGCCCTAATCCACAGCAAAGACGAAGGGGTGTACTTCGCTCTACTAATGCTCAAGGCGCTGGCTCATCCCAGCGCCTTTTCTATTTTAAAAATGCTCCGACTCAGAGTGGCTTTACTCGCAATTTTTTTCTGAGCTCCGGCAAACTCATCCAGAATCCCCCAAGCGCCGCCGGTGTGATCAACACCTTCGGGCCTTCCATCTCTGGTGTATAGTAGCTCTCCGGATTTGCCAGCTGCCAACGTTGGCCATTATCCAAGGTGAAAATCTGGCGACCTTCCCAACCTGAAAATTTTCCGCGGATCCGGCTCTCCACCGCGAGATATTCCACTTCAGTGCCGGGAGTAAGCATCACTTTGGCCTTCGATAAAAATCCCGCTTGCGCCTGCTTCACTTGCTTCGTCTCCGCCTTCGCCTGCTCCACCGCGCGCTCAGCCTGCGTGGCGCGCGCTTCCGCCGCGATCCGCGCCGCCGCCGCCACTTCAGCATCACGTCTTACGGTCGCCAGCGCGCCGCTCTTGTAAGACTCCACTAACGCATCGAGACGCGCTCGCTCCTCCGGTGAAAGCTTAGCCAATCCCGCCGCCGAAAAATCTTCCGGTTGCACCGCCTGCGAAAATTTCCCCTGAGCATAAAGCCCGGCCGTTAGCTCGCTCATCACCAAAATCCCAGTCAATAGGAGTCGTTTCATGTTCGTAACCTCAGCTCCGCTCCCTTCCGCACGCAACGCCATTTCCGCCCTTGCCAACCCGTTAACAGGAGCCTGACTTGCAATAATTCCACTTGTTCTGATCGCTTGTATGGCTGGCAAAATATCCTCGCTCCTCTCCCCGTCGCGCATCGCGCTCGATGTCAAAAGCACTCAGCGCACGGCCGCGCTCCACGAAGTCGCCAAGCTCCTCACCGACCACCCTGCCGTGACCAACTTCGATGGTTTTTATCGCGAACTACTCGCCCGCGATCGACTCGAAACCACCTGTATCGGCCACTCAGTCTCTCTACCCCACGCTCGCACCGAACACGTCAAATCCATTGCCCTCGCAGTGGGCCGTAGTGATTCTTTTATACGTTGCGGTGAGGGTGCCGATGAACAGGTCCGTCTCATTTTCATGCTCGGCACGCCTAAGACGAATCCCGCCGACTACCTCGCCATCGTCAGCGCCCTCTGCAAGCTTCTGAAGCACGAAGTAAACCGCACGGCCTTCCTCAGCGCCACCACCCCCGAGGAATTCATCGCCGCCGTCGTCACCGCCGAAGAACGACTCCTCTCCGCGACTTTAGTTTAAACGCACCTGCCGATGATCCATTCGTTCGTCTTCAGCGAGGGCAAGCTCGTCAGCCGTGATCTCGAGCTCGAGGCTCTACGCCTTGTACATGGCGACAAAGGCCTGATTCTCTGGGTCGACTTGGATCAACCCACTGACGAAGAAATCAAACTCATTCTAGAGGGAGTTTTCAATTTTCACCCGCTCGCCATCGAAGACTGCGTCACGCCCAGCTCACTGCCGAAAATCGAAGACTACGAAGACTACCTGTTCATGGTAACCCACGCCGTCGATTTTACCCGCACTGATAAATTTGCGACCACTGAGCTCGACCTCTTTCTGGGCAAAGAATTTCTCGTCACCTTTCACCGCGCCCCTCTCCGCTCCGTCGCTACCGCCCTCGAGCGCATCACCAAAAGCACCGCTCGAGGCCCCGATCGCCTCGCCCACACCTTGCTCGACCACTTGGTCGACAACTACCAACCCGTCATGGACGAACTCCGCGCCGAGCTAGAGGAACTCGAGGAAAACGTCCTCGCCCGCGATTCCGCCCAGCAAAAACTCGTCAACGAGCTACTCTCTGTTCGCGGAGATTTCTCCCGCCTTCGCACGATAGTTCGGCCGCAGCGCGACGTCATCGACCGACTCGCACGCGGAGATAGTAAATTCATTCGTCCGCTCCTACTTCCCTACTTCCGCGATCTCCGTGACAACCTAGCCCGCCTCGAAGATACCGCCGTCAACTACCACGAAAGGCTAATGATGGCGTTCGACATCTATCTCAACAAAGCTGCTTTCGAGGCCAACGAGGGCATCAAGTTTCTCACCGCCTTAACCGCTGTAACCCTACCTGCCATGCTCGTCGGCGGCTGGTACGGAATGAACTTCGAACACATGCCCGAGCTTAAGTCGCCTCACGGCTATTTTTTCGCCTGTGGCCTCACCCTTGTCTCGACGCTCTTGATGGTCGTTTACCTCAAGCGCAAACGGTGGTTTTAAACCCGCTGCGTTCCCCACGCCTCATACTGGAGACGGCACACCAAAAGCCTCGTTTTGCTCGCACCGTGTACTCACCCGCGAAGTGATTCGTTGCATTGGCCACACGCCCACCTCGACCACCCGCGCCGCACACACGTGCTCCGGAGTCCGACCTTGCAGATCAAATCCCGCTAATCGCACCGCCGCGTCGTCCCAAATCGGCGCCTCCGCTGCACTAATTTCATATGGTGCATGATGTACTCGACCAGTAAACAACCGCTCTCCGCGGGAGTCCCAGGCAAACAACCGGTAACGCTCCATTAAAAAAAACTCTAGCGTACCCGCGACAGCAGGCCGCGACGCACCCACCGGCCTGTAGCAAAAGCGGCTATTCGAGGCCAATCCCTGACGCCGGACTTGATAATCCACCGTCTGCGTGCGCGCGTCCACCGTAGCCGCCATTTTCGCGTATTGATAAGGCAGATGAAAGAGGGCCCGAGCGATCTTCACCGCCAGCCACAGGTTCGCATCAAGCGAGTAAAACCACACGCCCGAACGTCCCTGAGCATCGTAAACATAAGTCCGCAAATTTAGCTCCATGAAATCCGAAAGCCCGCGCACCGCCGGCAACCCGCGCGGTCGCACCCGCTCCATCATAAAAGGCACAAGCCCGAGCCAGGCGCGGCCATCACGGACATCGACCGTCAAGCCCGGCGGCAACGTACGTTGAATTTCCACCGGATCCCAAGCCCAATGCAGAAACAGCAACTGCGCCCAACGCTGCCGCATAACCGGCTCTCCTGCCGGCCGTTCCCGCTCGGCGAGTCGTTGCGCGAGAGAAGGTGAACTCATGCGCTCATACTGCCCCGCCCAAATGCATATGCAACCTCGACCATTCGGGGGCTAGGACAAAAAATAATGGTTTAATCTAAGGTTTGATAATTGTCCACCGCGCCAGTTGGCCAAGCCACATGGAGCCGATCTCCTGCCGCAGATTTGTCAGTGCATCTCGTTTCCCAATGACTTCGCATGTCGCCACCGATCACCACGGCCTAGGCCAGCCGTTCGCTTTTTTAGTCATTATCTGCAAAATCGTCACCCAATGGCGCAAGGAAGCACAACAGCTCAAACGTCGTGTGCTTCAGTTAGCAGCATTGCGTCATATCCGCACCATAATTATATCGCGCAACGATATACGCTTACGTCAACAGCTCTAGCCGCACGTTATAGCGGGCAGAGCCTCAGGTTAAAACGTGTTTGTGATTGGCTGCGATTCGCCGCTTGCGACCCAGCTCAGGCAACGAAAATCTCTAGGGATGCGCCGCTTCCTGTACGTCATGTTGCTTGTTTTCTCCGGACTCCATGCCCAAACGTCTGCACCCGTCACCAAAGCCACTGCGCCTACGGAGCCGGTATCGCCAGAGGCTGTGATGCTCGAACGCATCTTCACCGAAGCGCTAGCCCGCGGCACCGCCTACGAAAATCTCCGGACCCTCACTTCCCGCCATCCGGGCCGGCTCGCCGGTTCAAAAGCCCTCGAGGGCGCTATCACGTGGTCGCAGAAACAACTCAGCGCCATCGGCATCGATCGCGTATTCACGCAAGAGGTTATGGTTCCCCATTGGGAACGTGGGTCGCACGAATCCGTCCGACTTTTGCCCGCAGTCGGTCCTGCTATCAACCTTGCAGCCCTCGCCCTCGGTAACTCTATCGGCACGCCCCCCGCTGGCATCACGGCCGAAGTCATCGAGGTAAAATCTCTTGCTGAAGCGGAAGCCCTTGGGCGCGATAAAATTTCCGGCAAGATCGTCTTCTATAACCGCCGGATGGATCCTGCACTTGTCCTGCCCGGCCGAGCCTACGGGGCAGCAGGCGACCAGCGCAGTCGCGGTCCGATCACCGCCGCTAAATTAGGCGCCGTCGGCGCCCTCACGCGCTCCCTTACGCACGCGCTTAACAATATTCCTCACACCGGCGCCACCACCTATCTCTCCGACGGTCCGAACATTCCTGCTTGCGCCCTATCGACCGTCGCAGCCGACCGCCTTAGCGCCGCGCTCGCCTCCGATCCCAAAATCCGCATCGAGCTGAAATCTCACGCCGCCTGGTACCCCGACGCCGTTTCGCACAACGTCATCGGCGAGATTCGCGGCTCAGAATTTCCCGATCAGATCATGGTCGTCGGCGGCCACCTAGATTCCTGGGATATAGCACCCGGCGCCCACGACGACGGCTCCGGCGTTGTCCAAGCACTGGAAGTGCTCCGCATCTTCAAAACACTCGGACTCAAACCGCGCCACACACTCCGCGCGGTACTGTTCACTAACGAAGAAAATGGCCTCCGCGGCGCTACAGCCTACGCCGACATTACGCGTAAGGCAGGAGAAAAACATATCTTAGCCCTCGAATCGGACAATGGCGGCTTTCAACCTCGCGGCTTCGAGCTCGCCAGTTCACAATTCGACGCCATCGCGCGCGCAGCCCGTTGGACCAAATTCTTCGAACCCTATGGCCTGCCCCTGCTGGTCACCGGCCGCGGTGGCGCCGATGTCGCCCCGCTCTATCTGCTTGGCGCCACGACAGGAGAAATCCTACCCGATTCCCAACGCTACTTTGACATCCACCACACGACCGCCGACAACCTCGAGCAAGTTAACCCGCGCGAACTCCACCTCGGCGCCGGAGCCCTCGCTTCGCTCATCTGGCTCATCGACACACAGGGACTATAAGCGGCGCCGTTATCCAAATTCGTCGCCATGCTCCGCGCACTCATTTTTGATTTCGACGGCCTGATCCTCGACACCGAGTCTGCTCTCATTCGTTCGTACGCGGATGTTCACACGGCGCACGGTGTGCCCTTCGACGAAGCACTATTTATCCGCGCCGTGGGGCATGTTGATTTCAAATTTGATCCCTGGGCCGCCTTTGGACCGGGCGCAGTCCGCGCCGAACTCGAGACCCAACGCCAGCACACAAAAAAGGGGCGCCTAGAACAACTCGCGCCGTTACCCGGCGTCGTCGCACTCCTCAATGCAGCCTACGCCGCCGGCCTGCCCGTCGCCATCGCTTCCAACTCCGAACATACTTGGGTCGAGCCACACCTCGATCGCCTCGGCTTGCTTGATCGGTTTACTTTCGTCGCCTGCCGCGAAGACGCGCCCTCGCCCAAGCCCGAGCCCGATCTCTACAAACTCGTCCTCAACCAATTTGGTTTGCGCGCTCACGAGGCGGTCGCTTTCGAGGATTCGCACACCGGCAGCATCGCCGCCAAACGCGCCGGGTTGTTCACTGTTGTAGCACCCGGACCTTCGACGAAGCACCATGATTTCGCGCACGTCGATCTACGCGTGAACTCGCTCGCCGAGGTCACATTGACAAGCTTGTGCGCGCGCTTCGCTCCGCCGCCCGACGCTTAACCGCCGAGTTCTTCCCAGCGTTTGTAAGTCGTCGCAATCTGCGCCTCGAGTTCGTGTAGACGTCCCGTTGCCTGTGTCACTTCAAGCGGCGGTTTTTTGAAAAATAACGGATCAGCGAGCTTGGTGGTGAGGGCGGTCTGTTCGTTTTCGAGTTTCTCGATTAAAGCCGGCATCGCGTCCCGTTCAGCGCGCTCTTTATTGGTTAGCTTGCGGGCCTTGGCCGCGGGAGCCCCGGCACCACCGCTGGCGGCGGCCTTCGCGGCGCGTTTCGCTTGTTCCTCTGCGGCAGCGAGGGCGGCGGCTTTGCGGGCTTTTTCTTTCTGCCAATCGTCGTAGCCACCGATGTAATCAACAACGCGGCCTTCGCCTTCAAACACGAGTAAGCTCGTACAAACTTCGTTCAAGAAGGCGCGATCATGGCTGACGAGCAATACAGTACCGCCAAATTCCACGAGTAAATCCTCGAGGAGTTCGAGAGTCTCTGCATCAAGATCATTAGTTGGTTCGTCGAGCACGAGGACATTGGCCGGCTTGGTGAAAAGCCTCGCCAGAAGGAGTCGGTTACGCTCGCCGCCTGAAAGCGCCTTGATCGGCGTGCGGGCGCGCGTGGGCTCGAAGAGGAAATCTTCTAGGTAGGAAATCACGTGGCGGGTGCGTCCGTTGATCGTGATCATGGTGTTGCCGTCGGCCACGGCGTCTTGCACGCGAATTGTTTCATCAAGCTGCGCACGGAGTTGGTCGAAATAAACGATCTCTAGCTGCGTGCCTTGCTCGACGAGTCCAACCTTTGGCTTCAATTGTCCGAGCAATAATTTCAATAGCGTGGTTTTACCTGCACCGTTAGGACCGACAATTCCGATTTTATCGCCGCGCTCGATGCGCGTGGTGACATCGCGCACAATCCACGGACCGTTTTCGGCATAACGAAAACCCGCGCCTTCGCAGGTAATAACCTTGAAGCCGCTGCGATCCGCTTCCTGCGCAGTCATCGTGGCTTTACCCTGACGGTCGCGACGTTCGGCCCGTTCAGAGCGCATCTTCTCGAGCGCGTGAATTCGATTATTGGCCCGTGAGCGCTGGGCCTTTACGCCGCGACGAATCCACACCTCTTCCTGTGCGAGTTTCTTATCAAACTGCGCACGCTCGACTTCCTCGGCTTCGAGTACGGCCTGTTTGCGCACTAAAAAAGTATCGTAGTCGCACGCCCAACCGATGAGTTGGCCACGATCCACTTCGACGATGCGCGTCGCCAGCTTCCGCAAAAAGACCCGGTCGTGTGTAACGAAGAGTAGCGCACCACCCCATTCCAATAAAAATTCCTCGAGCCACTGGATTGACGCTAGATCGAGATGGTTTGTCGGCTCGTCCAAAAGAAGAAGTTGAGGCGCTTCGACAAGACCGCGCGCGAGTAAAACGCGACGCTTTTGACCAGCCGACAAAGCCGCGAAATCCTGTTCCGCCGGCAAGCCCATCTGTTCGAGTAGACGCTCAACGCGGTCATGACGTTCCCAGTCGTTGTGCTCTTCATAACTGCCGCCGTCACCTTCAACCACGATACGTACCGTGCCCGCGAGACCAGCGGGGACTTCTTGTTTTAACGTGGAAAAGACGGCGCCTGACTGGCGAAAAACCTGGCCTTTGTCCGCTTCGAGCTCGCCCGAGATCACTTTCATAAGCGTGGACTTGCCCGCTCCATTGCGCCCGACCAGACACACCCGCTCGCCACGGTCGATCTGGAGATTGACCCGATCCAGCAACGGCGCACCGCCGAAGCTCAAGCTGACATCAAGAAGACTCACAATAGCCATAAGAACCCGCCAAAGTGCCTACCTGCGTCAGCTAGAGCAAGGCTCGCCTTACATTGGCCGCTATTTTCACTAAGCCCGCGATTAATCTCAGAACAACTCCCGCTGCGTAAGTGCATCACGCTTCGCCCCGTCGAGTGTACTCAACGCCAGCAACTGCATAACGCTCATACCTGCCAGCACGGGCTCCCGCGCAAGCGAGGCCAACAACACGGCTCCGGCTAACGCATCATACAATGCCGCGTGATAACGTCGCCGCTCAACCGGGCAATAGGTCTCCGCAAGCCGATCTAATTCGGCCTGCAATCCAAATGCCGCGACCAAGGCCTCCAGTTTCCCCGAAGTTATCTGCGGATAAAGTTGCCCGTAAATTCGGGCCGAATCGATCCAAGGCCCCCAATCAACAATTCGCTCTCCGGGTCGCGCGAAATCCGGCGAATTCCGCGGATAAGGCCAGATGCCCTTGAGTAGAGCATTTTCCACGCCCGCATAATGCGCCGCCAGTGGCCCGCGCTCGCGCAAGTCCGCAAAATACTCCCACTCATTCACAAACGGCGCGTGCCCTGTCAGCTCAGGCTCGCCCAAGCCGTGCACCGCCACGTCCTCCGCCCGCACCCGGCCTGTCGGCGCGCACAATCGCGTCGCGGCCTCCACCACGCGCCCGCCCAACAAAGTCGCGACGCCATATTCTAGCACGCCCGACACGCGGCTGCCTTCAAAATCGACAAAGAAAATCGGCTGCTCGGTCCAAGACATTCCCGTCACCCAACACGGAACCGACGACGAATCCAATCCTGCCTTTCATAATTTTTTCCGTGTATTTAAGTAGGTTCGTCAGCCAATATGAACAAGTGGACCTCACGCCTTACCGCTCCTTTCTGACCGAGCTCGCCGAGCGAAGCGGCGATTTTATTCGCCCACACTTCGCGAATCCCTCGCTCGCCGTCGAGACCAAGGCTGACGCCTCACCTGTAACTGTCGCCGACCGCGGCGCAGAGGAACTCCTCCGCCAGCTCATTACAAAAAAATTTCCTTCGCACGGCATTATCGGAGAGGAGCTCGGCAAGGAAAAGGCCGATGCGCCTTTCGTCTGGGTGCTCGATCCGATAGACGGCACTAAATCATTCATTAGCAGTGTCCCTCTTTTCGGGACGTTGATCGCGCTGCTCCACGAAGGTCAACCGGTGCTCGGTTGCATCCACCAACCGATTCTTCGCCAACTCATGATCGGCGACGGTATGACAACGACACTCAACGGGCGTCCCGTGCGTTGCCGCCCGACCACACGCATCGCTGACGCCACAGTGCTCACCAGCGACATGCTAAACCTCGCCAAATATCAAAATGGTCCCGCATGCGATCGCCTTCTCTCGGCCGCCAAACTCGTTCGCACTTGGGGTGATTGCTACGGCTACATGCTTGTCGCCTCAGGCCACGCCGATGTGATGTGCGACCCGATTATGAACCCGTGGGATATCGCCGCGCTCGTGCCCGTGATCCGGGGGGCGGGCGGCGTTATCAGTGATTGGCGTGGGGGCGCAGCATATCCGGCTGAGTCCACACTCGCCGCAGCTACACCGGAATTACACGCCGCTGCGCTCGCGGTGCTTTCTGCACAATAAATATTTTGCCCTGCGCTTAAGTCCAGCGCTGGCAGACGCCTCAGCGCTTCTTGGGCTTCAGGGCTTTTTTCGCCGACCACTCGCACGTCACGACGGAGCTGATGCCACCGCGACCTTTCCAGTCGGCGATGATCGTCAATTCACGGGGTTTCATGGCGCCGCCGAGGTCGTCACAAATTTTATTGGTCACGGCCTCGAAGAAGATGCCGGCGTTGCGAAAAGCGTGGAGGTAAAGCTTGAGCGACTTGAGTTCGACGCAGGTTTTATCGGCGACGTAACGCACCGTGATCGCAGCGAAATCTGGGTGGCCAGTGATCGGACACATCGAAGTGAATTCGTGCTGGGTGTGCGCGATGACGTAGTCGCGGTGCGGCGCGGGATTAGGAAACATTTCGAGTATCTTGGGATCAGCCATGGTGATGAAAGAGATTTAAGAGGAAAGAGGTGTAAAAAGATTCAGGTGAACAAGTAAAGATGCCAAACACCAGTCTTAGCTGGGCTAGCTTTGAACCATCGGAGCGGACGCGATTACGTGGCCGTCTCCGTGAAACGCGCTTCGCGGATGACGGTGATCTTAATCGTGCTCGGATATTGGAGCTCAGACTCGATTCGGGCACGAAGTTCTTTGGCAATATCGCGGGCTCGATCATCAGTAACGTGTTGAGGCGAAACCACGACGCGAATCTCTCGGCCAGCTTGAATCGCAAACGCCTGCTGGACGCCTTCAAGCGAGAGCGCGAGTTTTTCGAGGCGATCGAGTCGTTGCACGTAGCCGGCGATGGATTCAGCGCGAGCGCCCGGCCGGGTGGCGGAGATTGTGTCTGCGAGTATCACAATACCCGCGTAAATCGTCTCAGGCTTAACCTCTTCGTGGTGCGCGGCGACAGCGTTGGTGACGATCGGCGTCTCGCCGTAGCGCTTGATAAATTCGGCGCCGATGTGGGCATGCGAACCCTCGAGTTCGCCGGAGGCGGCTTTGCCGATATCGTGGAGCAAGCCGGCGCGTTTGGCCAAATTTGGGTCGAGGCCAATTTCACTCGCGATCAAGGAGGCGAGAAACGCCGTCTCCACGGAGTGATCAAGGACGTTTTGATTGTAGGAGAAACGATATTTCAGTTTACCGAGCAACTTAATGATCTCGGGGTGGAGGCCATTGATGTTGAGTTTCGTGACGGCGTCTTCGCCGGCTTGAGTGGTGACCAGATCGATTTCATCGCGGGCGCGTTGAACGAATTCTTCGATGCTAGCCGGATGGATACGGCCGTCTTTCACCAGTGCGTCGAGCGCCGAACGTGCGATCTCGCGGCGGATCGGATCGAAGGACGAAATCAAAACGAGCTGAGGCGACTCATCGATAAGCAGCGTAACGCCGGTGGCAGCTTCGAAGGATTTGATATTACGGCCTTCGCGACCGATGATGCGGCCCTTCATTTCTTCGCTGGGCAAAGGCACCAGCGTAGCGGTGAGATCGTTATTGGGTTTGCTCGCTATGCGCTGCATGGCAGCGATCAAAATGCGACGCGCGTCGGTCTGAAGTTCTTGTTCCGATTTCTCGAGCATCTGGCGCTTCATCGAGCGCAGCTCATCCTGACACTCTAGCGTGACCTCCTCGCGCAGGGCGCGGCGGATTTCCTCGGCATCCATCTGGGAAACGCCTTCAAGGCGCTTGCGGACGTTTTTGGACAGCGCGCGGATCGCGTCGCGTGCTTGTTTGACGGCGGCGGTCTCGCGATTGATGCGTTCCTGCCGCTGTTCCAGCTGATAATCAAGGAGGCCCAAGGATTCTTCGTGAGCGCGAATCTCGCGCAGGCGCACGTCCATTTCAATCTCACGGCGATCGTAATCGCGGTTTAACTCGGCACGTTTCTCTTGAATTTCGAGATCGGCCTTCTGTTTGAGCTCTTCAGCGGCCACCGCGGCTTCGCGCCGAGCGACCTCGATCAACTCGGTCGCCTGTTCCTGTGCGATACGCCAAGTATGGCGGCGCAAAGCCCACACGCCAGAAAACCCGAGCAACATGCCCACGACAATTGATAGCGAGAGCGACCAGTCAAAAGAGTCGCTCTCGGCGATCAAGAAAGCGAAGTCGGCGGCGCTTACTGTCGTCAAGGGATGCGCACCCTAGGCGGCTCCTACTAGTGAGCTCAAGCCTTTCTACTAGGGTACTTGAATTTTTTTACTCCAACGTGTGCCGCTAGGGCAACCGACCTATGCACCATTTAACATTAATTTCATGAGAGACTTAACCTCGATTCGCCTGGGCTATTTTAAGCCCCAACCAAGCGAGAAAACCGCTAAATAAGGCTGGGACACATCGGCGCTCTTGCAGAACGAGGCCGAAACGTTATTTCCTAAGATTCCCCGAAAGTTCACATCCACCCTGCAGTCTAGCACAATCCCATGAATCTCGCCTCACCGCTCGATACCCTCGGGGTCTTTAAGACCACGACGCGTGGGCGTTGGGATTGGCTCAACCCTCTGGCGATATTGACGCTCAGTGGTTTCGGTATCGCCTTCATATACTCGGCGCAGCTTTCAGTGCATGGCTCGGATTGGGTCAAACAGGTGGTTTTTTTGAGCCTAGGGGCTCTAGTTTATGCAGGGGTGGCGATGATAGATTACCGATTTTGGCTGGGGATAGCGCATTGGATTTATTTTTTAGCCATGGTGCCGCTGGCGCTGGTGCTGATCCCGGGTATAGGCAGCGAAGTCTATGGCTCACAGCGCTGGATCAACCTGGGGTTCTTCTCATTTCAACCTTCCGAGACGGCCAAGATCGCGGTGTTGTTGATCACGGCGAGCACGTTGATACGCAATGAAATCGGGACGATTCAGCAGTCTTTGGGCGTCCTAGGGAAATTGGCCCTTGCGGTGGGGTTACCCATGCTCTTGGTGTTGTTGCAGCCAGACTTAAAGTCAGCGATCGTCCTGCCCCCGATGGTGTTTTCCATGCTCTACGTTTCCAAGTTATCCGCACGCTTTTATGCGGCGGCGCTGGGCGCGTTCTTATTGTTGGTGAGCATTGTAGCTTGGGATAGCTACAACTACGTACGCTATATGGATGGCCACAGCTATTCCTATGACGAAAAAAAGGATCGAGGTAAATATGAAGCGCTTTCTTGGGTTCCGCTGCACGACTACCAACGCAATCGAATCCTCGCGTTTGCCGCCCCAGAAAAAGTCGATCCACGTGGTACTGGCATCACTTACAACCGCACGCAATCGCTCATTTCTGTGGGTTCCGGCGGTCTCACCGGGCGAGGCTGGCAACAGGGCACTCAGGCCCAACTCGGCTATTTGCCGCGATCGATAGCGCATAACGATTTTATTTTTTCTGTAATTTCCGAAGAACTCGGTTTCCTGGGAAGCATCACGGTTCTCGGCCTGTTTGGGCTGGTACTGTTCAACGGCATTCGCATCGCCGGTCTCTCAAGAGACCGATTCGGCACCCTCCTCGCCCTCGGCGTGACGGTGCTGTTTTTGGTGCATGTGTTTGTGAACATCGCCATGACCATCGGGCTCGTGCCTATTACGGGCATACCGCTTCCCTTCATCAGCTACGGTGGCTCCTTTGTGCTCAGTTGCTGCTTGCTGCAAGGACTGGTCCAGAGCGTCTATCGCTTCCGAAAGGATTTCGCATGAACTTCATGCAACTTACTTTCCGCGTTAACGACCGCTCTGCCGGAATTTCCTGCGCCGCGACCCACACACATAGGTGCCCCAGGCACAACCCGCATAGCACCCACCATGAGCGATCAATCGCAATTCCCCAAACCCGATGCCCCGTCCACGGACATCTCCCAAAAATATGACGCCGAACTGGCTAATCCACCTCCGGTCGAAGAAGTCACCGGCGTCAACGCCAGTGAACTAAAAGCCGGCGCCGACGAACGCGCCAAGGACCGCCCCCTCCTCCAGAAAATCCTCGCGGTTTTCCAAAAGGAAAAGAGCACCTACCGTGAACTCATCATCAATTCCGAGCCGCTTGAAAAGCGGGTAGCACTCCTGATTGATGGCCGCCTCGAGAAATTCGAAATCGAGCGCGAGTCCGACGACCGCATGGTCGGGGGTATCTACAAGGGCCGCATCAAGAACCTCGATCCAGGACTCAAAGCCGCCTTTGTCGACATAGGCTACTCTAAGAACGCCTTTCTCCACTATTGGGACATGCTCCCCGCTGCGACCGATTCCAACATCGAGGTCGTACGCGTTAACAAAAAGAAAAACGCGGCGCCCCGTCCTGCTGAGCCCACAGTCAAAGACATCCCATCGATGTATCCACCGGGCTCCGAGATCGTGATCCAGGTCACCAAGGGCCCCATCGGCACCAAGGGCCCGCGTACGACGACCAATCTCTCCATCCCTGGTCGTTACCTGATCCTTACGCCGTTTTCAGACGGCTGCGGCATTTCACGTAAAATCGAGGATCCGCAGGAACGAAAACGCCTTAAAACTCTCATCAACGAACTCACTTTGCCCGAAGGCGTGGGCGTGATTGTCCGCACCGCTGGCGAGGGCAAGAAGTCGCGCTATTTCGTCCGAGATCTTCACCTGCTTCTGAAGACTTGGGACAACATCCAGCACAAGATGCTCAACGACAAAGCCCCCTGCTGCCTCTACCAGGAGCCCGACGTCGTCGAACGCACCGTGCGCGATTTTCTCACTGAAGAAGTCGACCGCGTGCTTATCGACAGCAAAGACGACCACGAGCGCACCCAGAAACTCGTCGCCCAAATCTCCAAACGCTCTGCCAGCAAGATTGCTCTCTACAAAGATAGCATCCCGATCTTCGAACGTTTCAACATCGAGCGTCAGATCGAGCAGACCGGCCAGCGCAAAGTACCGCTCCCATCCGGCGGCGAAATTATTATCGACGAGACCGAGGCCCTCATTGCCGTCGACGTAAACACCGGCTCACACAAGAACCGCGGGGGCGACGAGAAAAACGTGATCTACGCCGTGAATCTCGAGGCAGCCGCAGAGATCGCCCGCCAGATCCGCCTCCGTAATCTCGGTGGACTGATCATCATGGACTTCATCGACATGAAGGAACGGCGCCATCGCAACGCGATTTACGAAAAGATGGTTGAGTTGATGTCTACCGACAAAGCCAAGAATCACATCCTGCCTATTTCGCAACTCGGCATCATGCAAATGACCCGTCAGCGTCAGCAGGAATCGCTATCGGCGAACCTCTACACCGATTGCCCGTATTGCCGTGGCCGCGGCATCGTGAAAAGCGCGACCACCATGTCGGTCGAGCTCCAACGCCGCCTCTCCTCCATTGCGCGCCGCCTCCAAGTCCGCAACGATGGTAAGGAGTACTCTCTGCGCGTCCTCGTCCATCCGAGCATCCTCGAACGTCTCCGCAGCGAAGACGCTGATCTGCTTGTACGCGTCGAGAAACTCTATGGCGTGAAACTCGCTTTCCGGGCCGACCCGAACTACCACCTCGAACACTTCAAGGTCATCAACGCCATCACGGGCGAAGAATACCGCTGAGGCTCCACCGCGCGTGGGCTCAACCCACGCCAATCAGCTCCCATTAAAAGGCCGCCCATTTGGGCGGCCTGTTACATAATAGTTCGAGTCGTATCAAGTCGCAGAAAGACTCAATTTGATTTCTCGCCCGCTGGTAGCAAGGCACGCGGCCGATTAGCTGGGCCAGGTTTCGGTACAGGCAAAGCATGAAGAAATTCCGCCCCGATTTTGAGCGAGGCGGACTGCGTTGCATCGGTAGCCCGATTGCGATATTCGCCCGGATCCTCTGAGCGCACATAAAGCTCAAGACCTCGACTGCCGCCGTCCCATTCCGTGTAGCGCCAATTGGCCGCGATGACTGTGCGGCTCATTACGTCTGTGTGCCGTGAGGCATCATAATGAAACACCATGCTCGCCGCTGGCCGCCGAGTCGCGCTCGCTTCAGCGCGCATCAAGCTCACCAACGACTGTCCTTCTAGTCCAGCGGGTGCCGGCGCCTGACACAACTCAGCCAACGTAGGATATACATCCAGCAATTCGACCGGTGCATTTACAACTCGCCCTACGGGAACACCCGCACCAGCGATAATCATCGGCACGCGTGTCGCGTTATCAAACGCACTCAATTTCGCCCACAAACCACCGTGATCGCCCAAGTGAAAGCCGTTATCACCAATCAGGACGACGACCGTGCTTTTCCAAAGATCAAGCCGCTCCAATTCGTCGAGCAACATCCCCACGTGTGAATCGGTGAACGAAATACAAGCGTAGTACCCGCGGATCGCCGCCTCGCGGGAATCAGGCTGCGCGAAACCAGAAAGCTCCGTCTGTAAAGCGATCGCTGGTACGTCTTGCATCGCGGGCTCAGCTTTCGGCGTGAGACTACCAGGTGGATAAAGATCAAAAAATTTCTTCGGTGCGGTCCACGGCAAGTGCGGTTTATGAAAGCCCGCCGCGAGAAAGAAAGGTTTCCCTGCCGCGTTTTGCTCCTGCATCAATCGCAGGATAGTGCGAACATTGCGACCGTCACGTGTGCGTGAGCCGTCACTTGTGAGCATAAAAGCTGCGGGCCGCCCATCCCCACCACCAGCCTCGCCCGCGCCATAGCGTGACTCGATTGCGGCCATCTCTTCTGGATCCTGCGTGACGTCATCTTCATATAAATCCCAAGAAGCCACGTCGCTCACTTTGGCATTGTGAAAAACCTTGCCCGCGCCCGCGCTGAAATAACCGCGCAGGCGAAAAAATTGCGGTAACATCACCGCATCGGGCAGCGCCTTGCGCGCCGGCGTGTTCAGCACGTACACGCCGCTGGTCTCGGGGCGCCGACCGCTAAGAAACGATACACGACTCGGATTGCATAACGGATATTGGCAATACGGGCGATCGAACCGCACTCCACGCGCGGCAAGCCGATCAATGTTGGGGGATTTCACGCGCGTATCACCGTAACAACCAAGCGAGGGATTCAAATCATCGCAGATTATAAACAGGACATTCGTCGACTTAGCTAATGCAGCCTTAGCCACTGGAGCCAAAACGAGCGCGAATAATGAAACAAAAAAACCAATGAAATAGCGCGAAGGGTGCATAATAAATTAGTGGGCGGAGCGAACTAGATCTTCAGCGGCGCGTGCCGTGTAATTTTCGGCACCAGCAGCAGCGACGGTTTTGGCTAAAGATCCGACTACGCTTAGCACTCGTGCTGGAGCTTGGCGTGGGAGGCGAGCGAGCACATTGACGGCAAACAATCGACCTTCGGATTTTGTTGCATCTTTAAGTGCGGCTTCAATCACGTTCCAAGCGTTCGAGTTTTCACCGCGCCGCAAAATGACTTCGGCTGCTGCAAGTCTTACCACGGTTTCGGAGTCGGCCAAAAGCGACGCCACGTCCGGAAAAATCTCCGCGCGCAGCGCTGCAACGGCTGCCCAATAGCGGATAACGGCTTCTGGGGCGCGTAAAGCATTCGCGAGAGCTTTGGGGTCAGGCGAAGCAGGCTGCTGCAAAGCGTCAATGGTGTCGAGGATCCGAGCGAGCGGGTAACGCGTCTCATCCGCGGCGACGCTGGCGGGCGAGGTTTTTGCCGCCCAGTCGATCATGAGTGGCTCAGGCATGAACCCGGTGTCTCGTATCTCGAGTTGATGCCCGCGAAGTGCCGCGCGTAGGCGCAGTAAGTGTGGACGTGCATGAGCATCGCTAGCGAGATTGCGGACATTGTCGGGATCGCTGGCGCAGTCAAAAAGTTCCTCGACGGGTTTGAGTTCGAAGAAGGCGCTTTGGGCGGCGTTGAGTTTACCTGCGGCGTGCAGACTCGCCCATTCAGCCATCGAGGCTTGTTGCCATAGGAAGTTAAGATGCTGACCCCAAGGCTGGCTTGGGTAGTAATTGCGGATGTAGCGATAGCGTCCATCGGTCACCGCGCGAGCGAGGTCGTAACGTTCATCCATGCGATCGCGGAATGAAAACGTGTAGGCGGGCGCGGCGGCGCGGGCTGAACCCGCGATGGCGCGGCCTTGAAATTGCGCGGGCAACGGCACGCCAGCGAGGCTCAGCACGGTAGGCGCGAAATCGACGAAGTTTACGAGTTCGCCAAAATGTGAATCAGGTGCAGCAGGCGCGAGGTGTTGATATTTTTTCGGGAAATGCACAATGAGCGGAGGATGCGTTCCGTTTTCATAGAGAAAGCGTTTGCTGCGCGAGACGGCGCCACCGTGATCGCCATAATAAAAAATGATCGTGTCTTCGGCGAGGCCATCTTCGGCGAGTTGATCGAGGATTTTACCGAGGGCTGCATCGGCGCGGGCGACGCAATCATAGTATTGGGCGATATCGGCGCGGACGGTCGGCGTATCGGGTAAATAGGCCGGCACACGTACCTTCGCAGGATCGGTCAATAGCGGCGTTCGCTTGTGGAGGTTGCTCTCGTGCGATTGTTCGAAATTGAAGATTGCGAAAAAGGGTTGGCCGGGGGCGCGGTGCCGCCAGTGAGCTCGTTTGTTGTTCTCGTTCCAGGCCGGGTCCCAATCGCTGGAAGTGTTGTAGTCGGTCTTAGCGTTGTTTGTCGTAAAATAACCGGCGGCGCGGAGGTATTCTGGGAAAAATTTCACGCCTTCGGGCAGCGGACGTTGGCTGCGCATGTGTTGCGTGCCCATGCTACTGGCGAAACGGCCCGTGATGATGCTCGAGCGAGTCGGGGCGCAGACGGCCGAGGCGGAGTAACAGCGATCAAAGACGATGCCACCGGCAGCGATGCGATTGATGTTGGGCGTGCGCGCTAGCGGGTCACCGTAAGGTCCGACGGTGGTAGCGACATTATCCTCGGTGACGACCCAGAGAATGTTGGGGCGATCAGCCGCATTCAGCGCGCCCGTGATGACAAAAATGGCAAACCAAAGATGGCGGATAAAAGAGGGCATAAATGAAAGCGGTGGGTTCGTGCGTTAGCCGGAATTTTTCTTGGCGTTTTTATTTACCGGCCAAGGCATGACGCCCGCGCGCTTAGCCCACGTATCGTAGCTTTGGACCATGGCGCGGACGCGCTCGGGTTGTTGGACTGCAATGTCGTGGAGTTCGGCGCGATCGGTCAGCATGTCGTAAAGCTCCCAACCTTCGGGAAATTTTGAGACGAGCTTCCAAGGTCCATCACGGACGGCGCGGTTACCTTCGTGCTCCCAGAAAATAGGCTGAGAGCGAGCAAGTGGTTGACCAGCGAAAGCGGGAAGCAAGCTCACGCCTTCCATCGGCGTAATGATTTCACCATTGAATTGCTTCGGGTAGGATGCACCAGCGAGATCGACGCAGGTGGCCATGAGATCAATGAGGTGGCCCGGTTGGGTCTCGAGCTTTCCGTTGCGCGTAGCGGAAATTCCTGCGGGCCAATGCGCGATTAACGGCGTCGAGATGCCGCCTTCGTGGACCCAGTGTTTATATTCACGGAACGGGGTGTTACTCACGTTGGCCCAGTCGCGGCCGTAGGCGACAAAGGTGTCCGCCGGACCCGGCATCACGCCGTAACCGGTGCGCACCGGGTAACCGTCTCGCGTCTGTTCGGGTTTGTTACCGTGTTGATAAGCATTTTTGTCGAGAGGGGGCAGCGTGGGAGCAGAAGCGCGGGCGACGGAGGGGCCGACACGGCCGTTGGTTTCTTCACAGGCTCCGTTGTCTTGAAGATAAAGAATGACGGTGTTCTCATATTGGCCAGTGGCTTTTAGCTCCGCGATAATCCGACCGATGCCGGCATCCATAGATGTGAGCATCGCGGCATAAACTTCCATGCAGCGGGCTTCGAACTCCTTATTAGCGACCGTCGCCCAATCGCCGGATTGCGGGGAGAGTTCCGAGGCGGGATCGACTAGGCCTAGATTTTTCTGTTTCGCCCAGCGCGCAGCACGGATCGCGGTATAACCGCCATCGTAGCGGCCTTTATATTTGGCGATGTCGCGCTCTCGAGCATGCATCGGCCAGTGCGCGGCGGTGTAGGGCACATAGAGGAAAAAGGGTGAAGTTGCATAATCGCGGCGGTGCTCACGGATGAATTGCGTGGCATGATCCGTCAGCGCGTCGGTGTAATAGTACTCTTCCTTGGGCTGGTACTCGGGATCGTTGGCGGCCGTGATGTTAGTGTTGCCGTTTACTAAAGAACCAGGATCCCAAAAACTACCGGCGCCTTGAATGGTGCCGTAGTAACGATCGAAGCCGCGTTGCAGGGGCCAATTAGATTTATTTTGCCAGTCTGCCAATGTATAACCGGGAGTGACGTGCCATTTGCCCGCGGCGTAGGTACGATAACCCGCCGGCTTGAGTGCTTCGGCGATGGTGACGCTGCGGCGGTTAAGCGTACCTCGATAACCGTCGACCCCGTCGTCGTTCATCATGTGGCCGACACCGGCTTGGTGCGGATAGAGCCCAGTGAGGAGCGAGGCGCGCGTGGGGCAGCAGCGACTCATGTTATAAAACTGCGTGAAGCGTACGCCGCCGGCCGCTAGCGCGTCCAAGTTGGGCGTAGCGATTTCACTGCCGTAGCAGCCAATGTCGGAATAACCGACGTCGTCGGCCATGATGATGATGACGTTGGGGCGTTCGACCGCGCGAGCTGCTAGGGCCGCGGACAGGACTACGAGCAGACGAAGGATAATCTTCATAAAGATTCGGGGATGCAAAATAGCGGCGATACGCGAAAGGGTAGAAGAACAATGCTTGAGTGGAAGCGAAGGGGACAACTGCATTCGCAGCAGCACAAGGAGTCTTCGCATTAGGGGGAAACCGAAGTCGTGCTAGTTCGCCGTGGTTACAGGGGCCGGATTTTTCGCCGCCTGCCAATCGAGCAAGCGCCAGAGACCGGATTCTTCACGCCAGACGGCGAGGAAGTTAACGTCGTTCACCGATTTGCCTTTGGCGCTCGACGTATGAATCAAGAGTCGGCCTGACATGAGGACGACACCGGGCCCCGCGGATCGAAATTCACGAACTTGGTAATCGAAGTGGTCATGACTCGTTTTTTTGTCGGCAAGGACGGCAATGTGTTGCGCCTTGTCGTCGATTTTTCCATTAGCGTGAGCGTACCGAAGTCCATCGGAGTAAATAAGATCGAGACGGACTTTGTCGGTAGCCACGGTCGCAGCCACTCGCTCGTCGTCGACCGCGCGCACTGCGGCAAAGAGGTCGACCTCCACCGCGCGGGCAAAAAGCCCGAAAAATAAAATACTAAAAAAGCAAACGATCCGAAGGACCGCCGAGGCGTAAAAATTTCGACGGATCGTTTTCATAATCTTAAAATGCGCCGGTCGGCTTAGCCCCTTGCCAGCCTTTGCGCCACTGGGCGAGGAGTTGCTCGACGAGTTCGCCGTTGGCTGGGACTTTGGCGACGTTGAAATTTTCCTGCGGGTCGATTTGGTGATCGTAGAGCTCAATAGCGTCAATCTTGGTATGATCATCGCGACTGACCCAGACAGTGAGGCGATAGCGCTCAGTGCGCATGGAGTAGCCCATGAGTTGCCCGGCGCCGGTTTTTCCAGCATTGCGAGGATATTGGCTAAAAGCGGCAGATTTCCAAGGGCGGTTCGGATTATCGAGGAGCGGTTTGAAGCTCACCCCTTCGAGATGAGACGGCAGCGAGAGCCCAGCGAGATCGGCGAGCGTTGGGTAAACGTCGACAAATTCGACAATGGATTTGGTTTTCGAGCCGGCATTTTTCATGCCGGGTACGGAGAGCAGCAGCGCTGTATTGGTATCGTTTTCTGAGTTAGAGTGTTTGCACCAGGCATCGTGTTCGCCGAGTTTCCAACCGTGATCGCCCCAGAGGATTACGATGGTATTTTTACGCAGATCGAGGCGTTCGAGCTCGTCGAGTAATTTACCCACTTGTGCGTCCATGTAGCTAATAGAGGCGTAGTAACCGTGCTTGAGCTGACGGGCGAGATCATCAGGGATTGAGCCTTCAGGGATGCCGAAATAATTGCGTAGTTCACCGCCAGGAAGGATTGAGTAATCGGGCGCGTCTTTCGGGCGGAATTTGTTGGGGGCGAGCTCAATCTTAACTGGATCGTAAAGATCCCAGTATTTCTTAGGCGAAACAAACGGGAGATGAGGTTTAACGAAACCTACGGCGAGGAAAAAGGGCTCGGTTTTTTTGCTTATATTTTGAAGGGTGGAAACAGCGAGCTCGGCGACTTTACCGTCTTGGAAATAATTATCAGGCACGTCCGCGCCTTCGAAGGCGGGGCCGCGGATGTTTTTGGCCGCCGGCATGGAGTCGGGAACGGTGGGCGTGCCGGCTTCAGGGGCTTTGGTTTGAGCTTTCTTTTTAGCCTTAGCTTTAACTTTAGCAGTGGGGGCATTGTCATCGTCGGGATCGACGCCAAAACGACGAGCGTTGAGTTTCACATTTTCGGGTAGAGCGTAGGTATCAGCGACGGGCGTACCCCATGGCACAGACCACGTCGCGGCGTCATCAAAACCGCCGTGATAAATTTTGCCCATACCTTGCACGAAATAGCCGTTATTTTTGAAATGCTGGCCGAGAGTCACGACATTGGGCAGGGCGTCGCGAAAATTGGTGACGAGATCCCAGACCTTGGTCGTATCGGGGCGCGTACCGGTCATGAGACTTGAGCGGGTGGGCGAGCAGACCGCTTGCTGACAGTAAGCACGTTGAAACGTGATACCAGATTTGGCGAGGCGATCTAGGTTGGGGCTTTTAATGTAGTCAGCGCCATAAGCGCCGAATTCGGGCCGCAGGTCATCGACGGCGATGAATAGGATATTGGGGCGAACCGGCGCGGAGTCCGCGGCATGAATGAGGCTGATCGTCACAAGAACGAGGAGCAGATGCAGGAGCGTTTTCATGGTAAAAAAATTAGTATTTTTGAGAGCGTAAACTAAAGGGTTCAGCGGTTCTTTTTCTTTTTACGTGCACCCGAGGCGATCGACTGCCTTTCGGCTGAGACGGAATCTTCAACTGCCCAATCGCCTGCGCGACGGCGCGCAATTACCCAAGCAGGCCCGACCTCCTCGGCAGAAAGCGCTGCTGTGGTGGCTTGGGCCATTTTAGAATTATTCGCGGGCAAGGGTTGCACGATGAAGCCGGATTGTGCAGTAAGCGCGACGCGGCCTTCGCCAAAGAGGGTGTTGGCTTCGTAGCGGTTGGATTTAAAAGTGAAACGATCAAACGGTGCTTGGGTTTCGGCGACGGTCACGAGCACGGCCTCGCCGCCTTGGGGCCGGATGAAACGGTTGTGCTTGATCACGCAGTCTTCGGGTAAGAGCACTTGTTGCGATTCGGGCCAGTGGTTTTTATATGAGGAACCGATCTCGAGGTCAGGGCCGGCGATCCCGACGGTGACGTTGTCCGCGAGCGTGAGACGCATGACTTGCGGGTAGGTTGGGATGCGAACTTGGGCGGTTTTTTTGCCGTTGGGCTTTATATCGGGCGTATAGCTGGGCGTAAGCGCACTCTTGATGTACTCGCCGCAAGCCACTCGGATACCGTACTCGCAATCGGAAACAAAATTTCCCGTGACGACATTATCGCGACCGGACATGCGCAATCCTTGAGCGCCCTCTTGGCTCTGACCTAGCATAATATTTCCGCGCACCGTGTTGAAATTACCGCGTCGAATGTTGATCCCACCGCGCGTGGCGATGACCGTATTAAGCTGCACAATATTGTGGTTGGATTTAAGCGAGATAATCTCAGTACCCTCTCCGTGAGCGTGGTCGAAAAGATTATTTTCGATCGTGAAATACGCGCCGTCTTCGTCGCGCTCCTCAATTTTACCCGAGCCCCAGACCCGAATAATTTCTCGACCGTTGGCGTTGGCGACATAGGGGATGTTTTTAAAATACGAACCTCGCACGGTATTATAACGGCTATCTTCAATGGCATTGCCAATGAGAGGCTGCAGGTTGTTTTTGCCTTTGAAATAACAGCGTTCGATCACGTTGTGATCACCCGCGAAGAACACCCAGTAATAATCTGTTTCAAAAGCCTTCGGGTTGTAGTCGATGATTGCGGTATTGCGCACGATACCGTGGTGAGAATTGAACTGGATCACTGCGCCTTTCTGAATGGCGCCACTGGCAAACAAAAGCCCATCCACGGTTACGTAGGGGGCGTTAATTTCTAACGACGAGGAGCCACTAAACTTCACTCCACCTGGATTTTCCGCGCGGATCTCAAGCGGGTGGTCCACTTGACCGCCTAGTTCGATCGCGAGTTTTGCGTCCTTCCATTCACCGTCTTTAAGTATAACAACATCACTGGCACCCGCTGTTTTTAGCGCGGTGACCAGTTGCATCTGGGTCTCAACCCGCAGGTCGCGGGCCATGACATTGCCGACCAGCAAGCCCGCGACTATAATCGCCCTCAGCATCCATTGATTAAGAAGAGATTTCATAGTTTGAGCAAAAGGTGCGGCTGTCACGGGTATGGTCTCCGCCCAACCCGTGAACGCCAAGGAAAAGCAAGACGGTGAAACGCACATTAGAACTTCGATCCCTTATGACTGAGCGTGTATGTGAAGAATATCGCGCGGTTTTCTCCAAGCAGACGCGTAGCGGCACTGGCACCGGTGCGGAGGTATTGTTTGTCGAAAACATTATTCACGTTGACGGCGAACATGTGCGTGTAATTGGAACGAGCAACTAGCGTGTAACGTGCGCCGAAGCTCCAGAGATCGTAGGAAGGAGCCCGGAGGCTCCATTGACCCGTGGAACTTGAAACAACGCGTTTACCCGCTGCGGTCGTGGTGTAAACATCACCGGCATTAGGCAATTCGGTGGGCGTAGAACCGACGAATGTGACTCCGACATTAGCCGAAAATCCCTTTAAGCTGCCGCGACGAGGTGAATATTTCAGGCTGACGCTACCGTTGTAAGGCGCCATGAAGGTGACGGAGCGGCCAATCGCCGCTGGGAAAGCCGTGCCGTAATCGGTGTAAATCGTGTGCACATGACCGTAGCTTACCAAAAAGGAAAGTTCATCAGTCATGAGCCAATTCAAGTCGCCCTCAAACCCGCGCACGAGCTGATTACCATCGCGCCGGGTGGTCGTCACATAATTACCCGAACCCTGAGGAGTTTCCATCAAATCGGTAACGGAAACATTTTCACGACGAGCATAAAATCCGCTCACAGTATAATTTAGGCGGTCATTTAAAAATGAACCCTTGAAGCCGTAATCATAGCCGTCAGCACGTTCCGATTTGTATGTGGGATCGGCAATATCGACGGGGTTATCACCCTGCGCCACAAAGAAACTTTGGCTGTAACTAGCGTAAGCCCGGAGATTCGAGTTAATCTTATAGTTTACGCCGGCGTTAGGCTTAAGTTGGCTAAATTCTTTGGCGATTAGTTTACCGGTCGTGTAAGTCGGATCGTAGGACCTAAACAAAGCGTAGTCTGCGGTGTTAGCGGTCGCACTCGCCAGATTGTCGTGATGGCGGTAACGAACCAAATCATAGCGAATACCAGCGAACGCGAGTAAGCGGCCTTGGAAAAACGCAGATTGGTGACGGATCAAACCGCCCATGACCGTGGTATGGCGTTTCGTGTTGCGCGTCTGGACTTCGCCAGGAGATTCTTTGCTGGTCTTAGGGAAATACGCGATGGGCCCGATGGGATTAAAATTCGAGTCGAGGATGACGCGACGAGCCGTACTCCAAGCGATAATGTCGGGATCGGTAGCGCCGGCGTAGCTGCGCGTCGGGTCCCAGCGATAATAATCGTTCAAATCAAAAGTGATGAGAGTGCGGTGATCGATCTTTTGGTCGTTAGTTTTATATTCGGCCAGAAGATCGGCCTGGAAACCACCCGTGTCTTCATAAATACGACCGCGGTTAGGTGTCGCGCCACGCAACGAGGAAATCGCCGTGGTTGCGACGGGGGGGTTGATGCTCACGCTGCCCCAGGCTGTGTTGTAATTGTAATCCCAACGACGGGCACGGGAATTGTTGGCTGAAACGCGCGTGCTAAAAATTGAGCTCAACTTTTTTTCATAGATGGCCGTATAGGAAATATTACCACGGTTAAGCTGAGTAACTGGGCCGAAGGCATTGTATTTTCCGAGGTTAAGGGCGTAGCCAATCGCGACGTCATCGGTAGTGGCAGCGGTGCCCTTTTGGTCGATGACCAGTGGGATAGCCGCGAGTGGAGAGTGGCGCAGTTGCAAGAAATACTCGATCGAAACAAAAACCTTCGATCCATCGGCAAACACGTGATCGACCGCTAAATAATATTCCTGATTTCGATCTGTAGCGTAAGCCTGATCAAATTTGCGTTGGTAATGACTGGCCGTGAGCACGTAATTGGTGCGGCCCAAGGAGCCTTTTAAAAGAGGGCCGGTAGACTCGAGCGTGACGCGCTGCGTACCGTAATCGCCGTAATTATAGAGCAAGGTTTGTTTTTCTTCGGCTTTGGGCTGCTTCGAAATGAAGTTAACCATCCCGCCAGGCGAGGTGCGGCCGTAGATGGCTGCATTGGAGCCCTTGATGATTTCCATACGGTCGATGTTACTTGAGCCGTAGCGACCAAGGCGGAAAAAACCGTCGCGCAATTGATTCGACGAGGAGAAGCCGCGCAAATTGAAGTTACCGCCAATGTCCAAGCCGGTGAAATTCCCGATCTGCGTAACATTGTCGGACAAGGTAAGGATGCCGAAGTCGGAAAAGAATTCGCTCGTGAGCACGTTGACCGTGTAGGGCAAATCAACGATCTGGGTTTTCACGCGACTGCCGGACATGGTCTCCGAAGCGGTGTAACCGCGGTTGGCTTCGGTTTTCACTTCGAAAGCCGAGAGTTTAATGGTTTCAGAATCTGTCGTCGGGGCAGATTGCGCAAAAAGGCGTGAGGACAAAAGCAGCGCGCAGAGAGCGGGCCGAAGTAGCGAGAAATTTATTGATGAGGTCATTTATTTGGTAGGTTTGCTGGGCAGAAATAGGTCTGGATTGGAGAGAAAGATAAGGCCGATCACGAGAATCGGGCCCCATCACGCGCAGTCGTATGAAGCAGCGCTTACAGCTGCTTTTTCTTAGCCTCTTTTTTGGCGGCTTTATCCGCTTTGTTGGCGTGGCGGCCTGTGCCGTCACCGTCATCGAGAATGCCGCCAGCGGGGTTGAGTTGGTCGAGGGCCGCTTGCAGTTGCTGACGCGCTGCGATCACCGCGGGAATTTTTACATCCGCCGAAACAAGTTTCTCAGAAAACGGAGCGTCGCTCATGTCGAAGAGTTCGCCTGCTTGCGTGAGTTTCCATGCAGCGCTGCGAACATACCATTGCCGGGCGAGCTGGATATACACCCATTCGCGGGCCTGCTTGCTATCACCGCGGATCGATGCGGCGAAGCTGCGACCATCGAGGATTTTTTTCTCAGGCAACTTAGCACCAGCAATCTCAGCAAACGTTGGCACAAAGTCGGTGGAATCAATCATGTCCGCGCGGACTTTACCGGCGGGTGTGACGCCAGGCCAATTGACGATGAGCGGCTCCAGGCTGCCGCCTTCGAGCATTGAGCCTTTGGCACCGTCGAGGCGACGACCACTAATCATTGCGTTGTCAGCCCGACCGTTGGCGGTGCCATTGTCGCCGAAAAATACAATGAGCGTGTTTTCACGAAGATGTTGACGCTCGAGTTCGGCGATGAGCTTTCCGACGAGTTTGTCCATGTAAGTAACATTATCGGCGTAGATATCCTTGCTGTCGGGGGTGCTGTCGGGCGTAGGTAAAATTTCGGTGTGAACGTGCGAGAGGGAGTAATAGAGATAAAACGGCTTATCGTGATTCTTGGTGATGAAGTCGGTGACGAAGCGATGCATCACATCAGGCAAATATTCTTTGTCCTTCAAGGGCGTTACTTTGCCGTTAACCAAGTAGGTTTTTGCTTTTTCTTGGGTGTTCCAATAAGCGCCACTGCCTTGGAATTTTAGGTGTTGATCGAAACCAAATTCTCCAGGCCCGAGTGGAAGCTGGCCCCATTTACCAACTGCAGCAGTGATGTAGCCGGCGGATTTGAGAATCGTGGGCATCATGGTCTCAGCCGCAGGCGTGAAACGACCCGTGGCGTCCTGATTAGTGGCGCCTGTGCGGAAGAGATAACGACCCGTCAAAATCGTGGCGCGGGAGGGACCGCAGAGGGACGGCGTGTAAGCGTGCGTGTAACGTGTGCCGCCGCGGGCGAGGGCGTCGATGTTGGGCGTCTTGTAATTATCCGCACCGTAAGCGCTGACTTCGCCCACCCCGTAGTCATCGGCAAGGATAAAGATGATATTTGGCTTTTTCGGTATGTCGGCACAGAGGGACACAGCGATTGCGAAGAGACAGACAACGAGAAGGCAGGGTCGAGCGAGGATCATGAAATAGATTTTCAGAATTTAACAGAGGCCGTGAGATCGTACTGCGCCGGCATGACGTAGGAATAGGTGTAGCGATTACTGCCGTTAGCCATGGTCGTAAAACCGGTCTTGCGGGTCTTGTCGTTTTCAAAGTCGGTAAGATTTTTTACACCGAAGCGAAAGCGCACCTGTTGACCCCAGATTTTCTGGTCACGCATCACGTAGGCATTCATAAGGTGGCTAGCGCCGCCGATCATCTGCTGACCGTTGGGGCGACCAAGCAGGTAATCATCACGCCAAGTACCATTGATGCCGACACGGACGCCTTTGAGCAGGGCCCAGGCGTCTCGAGGCATCGCATAGTCAATCACCCAACTCCCTGACCAGGGTGATGCACGGGCGCCAGTGGGTTTACCGGGAATGTCGAGGGAATCCAGCAATTGCTTAGCCAAGGCCAGCACGGCGGGGCTCTCATTTCCGCGCGCGACTGCGGCGTCATAATAAGCACGAAACGATGAAAGGTCCGGGTCGCCCACAACCTTAGTGCGAGCAAGGGTGAGTCGGACTTGGAGTTGCTTTGTGGGACGGAGAATGAGCGTGAGATCGGCACCAGTAGAATTCTCCAAAGACGGATAATTGCGCGCGGCGCTGGCGGTACCCGGAGCGCTGTAAAGGTAGCCCGGGCTACCCGGCAGCACCGTGTTGGGATTCATCAAATCCTCAAGGTTGGCGGCACTGAGGTTAATGACGTTGTTGTAGGAAAGGACCACGTTCTTCCGATCAATATCGAAGACGCCCAGAGTGAGACCGACGCGACCATTAAGTGCACTGCCTTTGAGTCCAATTTCCTTCGTAGTGCCCTCGACCGGGCCGAAACGCTTGTTGTCGAACGTGACAAAATCTTGGAAGCGGAATGACTCGGAATACACGCCGTAAAGGTTGATATCCTTCGTGAGCACGAGAGTGAGTCCGCCGGTAAACGTGGTTTTATCGAGATTTTGCGAAAGATTTTCCACGTAATCACCTTTGAGCGCGTCCTGATATTTCGGGGGTCGAATCGCCTCTTGGAATTGACCAAAATAACGAGTGGTCGTGTAGTCATACTCACGGTTGGAGTCGCGGCGCATGCCGAGAAGTGAAAGCAGCCGGCCACCGAAATATTTGCCACTGGCAGAAAAAGAGGCGGCGGCACTGCGCACAAACTGCGTGCCGCTAGCGGCATCGGTGCCCGAGGCAAAGAAGCCCAACATGCGCATATCCACCGTGCTCGTGACCGGCGGGTTGGTAAACTGCAGGCGATCAAACAGTGCCCGCGAATAAAACGCTGGGTCGTCGAGATAAAGGCGAAGGCGACCGCGATCGTTGGCGGTGTTGATAACCGTGGCGGTGCCGTTGAGGACGTTTTTAACGTTATAGCCTTGAAGGCGATAATTATCCTGAGAGCTTTCGTTGTACTCCGCGGTGGCAACGAAGATCTGCTGCATCCACTTTAGCTTATCCCAATTATAAACCACGGAGCCGCGAAACGCATCTGTGTCAGTGCCGAAATGCTTTCGATCAGAAGCTGCATCAATGAACGGCCGGCCGTTGACGTCGACGCTGATCGTAGTGTCGAAGGAGTTGTCATTACGATCAGAGGCCTGATTTTGGCGATTGTAACTCAGTTCAAACGAAACCGGACCGATGCCTTGCTCGATTGTAACCGAATATGTGTCGAACGGCCGCGCTTGTTTATCCCAAGAGCCACGAATGTTATAATGCTTGGGAAAGCCGTTGATCCGCTTCGTGCGCACGGCAAGGCCAGCGGCGTCGCGCATGGTGACATCGACATAATCACCTTCTATGAGCGAGAGCGTGCCGCCCGCGACTGAGTTGGCCGCTAGTCGATCCGCTGCAGATTGGGCAGATTGCAGCACCCAAACATTGTCCGAGGTGTAATAAGTGCCAGCGGTGCTCCAAGCGTTGGAGCGGGCGGATTGCTCCCAGACGTTAATACCGGCAAAACCACGAGTGTTATCGTATTTACCGCGTTCGCCTTCGACGCGGATTGATGTACGAGCAAAGGGTTGCCACACCGCTGCGAGCGTTTCGCCTTCAAATTTATAAGCAGAAGCGTCTTGGAAGGTCTTGTCTTGCTTGCGCACAGCGTTGAAGCGCAGAGCAAGGTTGGAGCGGAGTTTGCGGTTAACATCGATCTGGTAGCGATAGGCTCCCTCGCTATTTTGGTTGGCTAAGATCTCGCCGAAGTTTTTTGACAGAGGGCGTTTGGTGAACGCCGCACCCTGCCCGCCCGGCTCAACGGCTCCGAAAATGAGCGAGTTAGAACCTTTGCCGAAATCAATGCGCTCAACGTTATAGGTGTCGCTCGGAATGAACCAGCGAAAGTAATTACGGCTGATATTGTTCGTCTGAGTCATGCCGCGGAACGAAAAATTGCCGCCCTGATTATCATTTTCCATCACCGGCAAGGCGTAAACATTAGCGACAAACTTCGCTGTTTCGTCAGCAGAAAAAAGCCCTAGGTCTTCCATGAAATCAGCAGTGATTGCGTCGATGTTTACCGGCACGTCCTTAAGCGCCTGCTTCGTTCGCGTAGCCGAGAGCGTGTCGTTGGCCGACCAACCCGTCTCACGCTCTGATGCAATAACGAACGGGGAAAGTCTGATGGCTTCCTCTTTACTGGAGAGAGCGCCCGATGGCACCGGAGCAACCTGCGCAAGGGAGACCTGCATGAAGATAAGAAACAGCCCTACGGCTCGAACGAAGGGTACACAATTTACCGTTAATTTCATGGGGTATATGAGTATAACGACGTATTAAAAACCAAACTTCAAATTGGCGCAAAGTCTGCATTACTAGCATTGTTGAGTATTTGAGTATTATTTTGTCTTAAAATATTATCAATCAATTATTTAGTCTATTTTGCTCATATCATTAACCTAATACTAAAACCAAATTGCTATTTCGGGGACACGATTTTGTGCTTTCTCCTTTCGAGCTATGCCGGTCAAAATCATACGCGGATCTAAGCGGGCGAACGTTTATAGCGGGCCCATTTCGATGAATCAGGTGGCGGAACACGCGGGGGTCTCGCGCTCTGCGGTTTCGCTCGCTCTTAAACATCACCCTAGCATACCCGCGACCACTCGCGAACGCATCCGCGCAGCCGCGCAGGAGCTGGGTTACCGCCCGAATCCGCTTGTTACCGCTCTCATGCGCAGTCGTCGCACTTCCTCGCACGCCTCAACGGTTCGAGCTTCGTTGGGATTTCTAACTGCCGATGCGCCGACCGATCACTGGCGCGACGCGACCACCCATCGCAATTTCTACGCCGCCGCCACTACACGCGCCGCCGAACGCGGATTTAGCCTTGAAGAATTTTCCGCTAGCGACCCAAAAATGCGCCCCGAACGTCTCATGGAGCTACTTCAAGCGCGCGGTATTCACGGGATTTTGGTGGCGCCACTTACCGGCCACGAAAACACGCTGCCCTTCAACTTAAACCGCTTTTCCATCGTAGGCTTGGGCACCAGTGTACAAGTGCCGGAAATTGACCGCGTCGCTGATGATCATTTTTATGCCGCTCAGCTGGCGTATACTCAAGCCCACGCCCTCGGCTACAAACGTATTGGTTTCGCTTTAGCCGCTGATGTCAGCCGGCGCCTTGAGCATCGCTGGCTTTCTGGTTACTTAGTTGCCCAACAACAACAATCCCCGAGCACACGCATCCCCGTTTTCATGCCCAAGACGCGCGAGGACATTCCCCTGGGGTTGAATGCCTGGATAGCCCGCCAACGCGTTGATGCCGTGATTTTTGCCCTGCGCGATCAAAAGAAAATGAGCTGTGCCCCAATTGAAACGGGGCTCATTTCCTTATCGGTACATGAAGACGGTAACGTCGCCGGCATACGCCAAGACGAGTTTCGAATCGGGGCCGAAGCCATCGACCTACTCGTCGAGAAACTACAGCGCTGGGAAACGGGTTCGCCGCGGGGCCCTCGACTCAATCTCGTGCGTGGCGTCTGGTGCGCGGGTCAAAGCGCACCCGGAGTCGGTCGAAGACGACAAGCCCTCCTGCTCAAAAAATAAGACTTTAATACTTCTGCTTAGGGCGACTACACGTACTGCCAGCCATTTACTGCGCCCTCGCTTCAGAATTTTCTCCACATCTACGGCCCGCCGCGTTCGTCTTAGCCAGTTCCCCTGCCCTTTAACCCAACTCCTTACCCATGCTCCGATACTTACTCCCTGCCCTGTTCGCAACCCTCAGCGGCTTAACTTCTATCAGTGCTGCCGAGAACCAACTCACCAGCGCTGAAAAATCCGCTGGCTGGACCCTGCTCTTTGACGGCCAGACCATGAACGGATGGCGCCCCTACGCCGGCAAACCGGCTGGAGGTTGGGAAGTCAAAGATGGCACACTCCACGCCATTGCCAAAGTCAAAGGCACTGAACTCATCACCGAGAAAAAATTCAACGACTTCGATTTCGCCTGGGAATGGAAGCTTCCCCTCGCCGGCAATAACGGCGTCAAGTATTTCGTAACCGAAGCCCGCCCCGCAGCGCCAGGCCCCGAATACCAGATGCTCGACGACGCAGGTCACCCCGACGGCAAAATCGGCACCCACCGCCAGACCGCCGCGTTCTACGACGTGCTTCCGCCCGCGGCCGACAAGCCGCTGAAGCCCGTCGGTGAATGGAATGCCTCCCGCATCGTGGTCAAGGGCAACCACGTCGAACACTGGCTCAACGGCAAAAATGTCCTCACCTACGACCTAGGTAGCGAGGCGGTCAAAGCTGGTCTCGCCAAGAGCAAGTTCACTAAACAAGCCGGCTTTGGCGAAAAAATCGTCGGTCACATCATGCTCACCTACCACCAAGACGATTGCTGGTATCGAAACATCAAGATCCGCGAGTTGAAATAAAGCCGCGCGGCGGTTAAACGCGATTTAAGGTATATCGAACCAAAAAAAACACCGCCCACTTCGGGCGGTGTTTTTGTATAATATTAAAACCCAAAGAACGTAGGCGAATTAAGCCTTCGGTTTCTGTTTCTTGAATTCTTTGTGCGAAGATTTTTGCTGGGCGTCCAAGTCAGCGATCATCTTAGAGGCTTCATCGTTCTTGCCGGCCTTTAGCGCGGCTTCGAGTTTAGCGACCAGTTCGATCATTTTTTTCATCTCGGTCTTGTAAGATTCTACAAACTTTGCCTGATCTGCGGCGGGTTTCTCAGCCGTAATCTCAGGCTTGAATTCGAGCGATCCTTCGGCAGCAGACTTGATCGTAGCGATCAGCGCGAGGGAAGATTCATTCTTGGTCGCATCGGCGACTTGGCGTTTCAACTTACGGTAGGCCCCGTTTAGTTTTTCCATTTTTTCACCAAGCTCGGTGTGTTTTTCTTCGCCCTTGGGGGCAGCTTTGGCGGCCTCGGCTTGAGCGAAAGGCGCGAAGGCGAGTGCAATGCAGGTAGTAGCAATGAGGAGGCGATTTTTCATAAAAAGTGAGAGAAAGTTTAAGACGCAGGAAGAGCGAAAAAGATACGCCCGAAAGAGCCTAAGTCGGCAACTTCATTTTGAAAGACGTTTAGGAATTTCAAGCCAACTGTAAGCCTCGCATTGTGCCGGTTGAAGTCGCAAACTTGTCCGACTCCAGACCCATGCGCTGCAACATCGAGACAAAGAGGTTGGGCAGAGGATAATTCCGATCTTTGTCAAAGGCGAGATGTTGGCCATGGCGGAAACCGCCGCCAGCAAACAAGGTAGGGAGATTCGTAGTCACATGCGTGTTAGCGTTACCAAGATTTGAGCCATAGAGGATCATAGAGCGATCAAGCAGCGTTTCACCGTCTTCACGTACGTTTTTAAGATCGGTGAATAGCTGGTTGAGCAACTTCATGTGCCACTCATCGATTGCCTTCAACTGCGCAAGTTTTTCGGTGGATTTTCCGTGATGGGAAAGGTTGTGGTAAGCGTCTGTGCTTTTGTGGTCACCGAACTCGATAGCTGGTGAATTCACGCTATCAAGCATGAGCGAGATCGAGCGCGTTGAATCAGTCTCAAAAGCGAGACGCGCCATGTCGTACATGAGCTTCACTTTGTCCATGTATTCGCGGGGGCTAGCGGGATCTAGAGGCACGGGCGCATCGATTTGTGGCTTGGGTTTCCGCTCCCATTCTTTTGACATTTGCATGCGTTGCTCGAGATCGCGCACGCTAGTGAAATATTGATCGAGCCGGTCGCGATCGCGTGCGGTCACACCGCGCTGAAGATCCTTCGCCTGACCAGCTACGGCATCAAGAATGCTGCGACCGAGATCAAGCTTGCGCAACTGCGCGTTCACTTCGGCCGGGGAGCCTTGGATAAACAGACGTCGGAAGACATCCGATGCCTTTTCCTCACAAGGAATGAGCACACCGGAACCCGTCCAGGAGAGGCTGCGTGAACCTTGCGCGACGTTGACGCCCAGCGTGAGCGAAGGCAAACGCGTCCGGTAGCCGATGCGTTCAGCAATGTATTGATCGAGCGAGATCGTATTGCGAAATCCGCCACTACCCGGATGAGGCGCAGCCGTCAGAAAACAAATATCCGCCGGATGCCCGCCATCAACGTCGGGATGGGACACGCCGCTAAATACCGTAAAATCATCCCGGTGCTCCTTCAACATTTGAAGATACGGCGAGAGCGTATAATTCCGGCCCGTTGTCGTGGGAAAAAACTGCTCTGGGACGAGACCAAGGTTGTTACAGATGGCGAGCATCCGACGCGGTTTCGTAGCAGCGTCATTCGCTGCTTGCCCGCGGGCGAGGGTCGGCAACATCGAATCTAGCAGCGGCAAGGAAAGCACGATGCCGGCCCCACGCAGAAACTGTCGCCGCGAGAGTGCGCGCCGCGTCGAGACGTAGGAGCCGAGCGAAGAACATGAATCAGCGGAATTTTTCATGGGGCGGGTAACGACTACTTATTAAGGAAAAGCGGGCTTTGTACGAGTTCATGCACGAGCGTGCGCACGCCGTACTGGCGCGGGCGGGCGCGTTGCAAAATTTGCTCGACGATGGCGCGGTCAGAGAAACTGATTGGTGCGCCGGTGGCATAAATCGCAAACTGCCGCGTGAGATTGCGCGCAATTTGGGTCTCATTGGCGAGCAGGAGGCGCTTGAAATCGCGGATATCCGCAAACTCCCGTCCGTCGGACAACACGCCACTCGAGTCGACGGGTAAGGCAGTGTGAAATAAAAATTTCTGGCCACCCTTACCGATGCCCGGATCAGGTTTGGCGTCACTCGCCGCGCGGTAGTGGTCACGCCAGCCGCCCATCACGTCGAAGCTTTCTAAAGCAAAACCTACTGGATCGATCTTAGCATGACACGCAGCGCAACTTTCCTGGGTGCGATGTTTTTCAAGTTGTTGGCGAATTGTGGTGGCGCCGCGTGTATCGGGATCGACGGCAGGTATACTAGGCGGCGGAGGTGGTGGCGGCAAACCGAGGACACGCTCCATGATCCAAGCACCGCGCAGCACGGGCGAGGTTGTGGTGCCATTCGCCGTAATTTTGAGCACAGCTGCTTGCGTAAGAAGACCGCCGCGCGGGCTATCACTGGGCAGGGTTACTCGCCGCAATGCAACTCCTTCGATTGCAGGCAAACCGTAGTGCGTAGCGAGGCGATCATTGACGTAGACGTAATCACTGGAGGCTAAATCACGCGCGGATAAATCGCCGCGAAGAAGCTCAGCAAAAAACATCCGGGTCTCCTCGAGCGCGGATTCCTGGAGGTGATCGTCTAGGTAATAGTCCGGATAGAGCGTGGAGTCGGGCGCGGCAGCGGTGATCTTACGTAGGTCGAGCCAGTAATCCAAAAACGCTTCCGTGAAGCGCTGTGATTTAGGATCGCTGAGCAGACGGTCGGTCTGCGCGCGCAACACATCAGGACGATGTAATTCGCCGCGGGTCGCCAGATCGCGCAGCTGATCATCGGGCGGTGAATTTATGAGGAAAAATGCGAGCCGGGAAGCGAGCGCGTAGTCGTCGAGTGGCCCCACTTTTTCTTCGAGGCTGATAAATTCCGAAGAGCACAGCACCGCGGTGTAGCCGGCGATCATAGCATCGGCAAAAGTGCTGCCGGTACGCAGTGCGCCCATGATTACGGGCAGGAAACGCGTCGCCTCAACATCTGAGACCGGGCGCCGATAAGCATGTTGGGAGAAATTGCGCAGGAGCCGCGCCGCATCTTCAGTGGGTTGTTCGGAGGCAATTTCAATTGGGCTACCTTTTTTAGCCGGGGTTTTTAACGTTAAATCGCCAAAGAGCAACCGGTGCCCGGCGCCTGGCCAGCTCTCGTCTTGGAGCGGACCTTCAACCTCTAGCCAGCGAAACACCACGCCGGGCTGACCCTCGGGTTGGGCAAGTGGATTTTGAAACCGGCCTGCACCAGGACGCGAACGGAAGAGCCGGCCTGCATCGGGGCGGATAGTTTCTTTTTCCAAAAGCCACACGTCCAACTCGCGCACGACGGGCTCCGGGGTCAGATCGAAGGTCCCGAGCCGGCGGAGCTGACGCGGGGGCAGCTCCGAGTAAATCGTGATCGCTTCGGCCCGCCGCCCGGGTGCGACATCGTCGAGATCCGGAATCCACCAGCGTACAGGTTTCGGCGCAGCGGCTTTCTTACCAGGTTCCGGTGCTTTGATGGGTTCTGGTTTTCCAGGACCAACCCAGACGGTATGACCACTAAAACGCAGGCGGTAATGCCCGGCGACAGGGGCGCGGAATTGGTTGAATTTGGGCTCGATGGGTTCGTAACTACCGGCGACTACGCCTACTCCTTCGAGTTCACGTTTCACGGGATCAGCGGAGCCCACAGTGATGGGTGCGGTATCGCGGCGAACATCGGGTTGGGCTTGGAAGCCGAGCACAGGAAATGTTGCACGTTCCGGAGCGTTGTTGAACACCGAGAATTTCATCGGGCCAGTGTAACTACGTTGATCACGTGCGTAGTAGCGTTTGACCGTCGTGGGTAGTGGCGTGACCTGAGAGGCGATCACTTGGCGGAGCGCGTAATCGGCCGCACCGAGGTAGCGTGCCATCTGCACATGGGAAACATCGAGATGTTCGCCAACTTTATTGTAACGAAAAGCCTCACCGTCTTCAGGTAACGAGTCGCGCACTTGAAGCCAAGGCGCGTGTAGAAGATCACGCAGAGCGTTTTCGTATTCGTAGCGATTGAGACGGCGCCGACTGGAGCGGCCCTCGCTGGCAATTCGGTCGCGGTCGATTTGAGTGAGCGCCGCGGACAACGTGTCGGTGAACGCAGATAGCTCGGTGGGCGTCGGACGCGGCTTGGACTTGGGCGGCATTTCGCCTGAATTCACGCGGTCGAAAATTTTGACCCAAAGCGCGAAGTTTTTTGGCTCCGAGTTGAGCGAGAACAGCGTGGACGAAGTCAGGTCGAGGTCGCCTTTCTTGTCCTCGTCATTATGGCAGCTTGAGCAGCGATTATCGATCATGCTCATGACCGGCTCGGGTAGCACGGCCCCTTTCGCCCAAGTGATCGGGAGCATGAGCGGGGCGGAAATCAAAGTCAGGATCCGTATGAAATATGGGGTGCGCAACACGGCGAATTTAAAAAGACGATGAACGCGAGGCGAGGCTTAGACAACGGTGCAGCAAAATTACATGAGGATGGGAGCCTAGCGGACGAGTGAGCGCAAGGTTCCGATTCCATATTAACGCAACCTCGAAGCCTGCAACTTGAGTCGTTCGGCTTCGTCGTAATGATCTACGGCTTCGAGCGGGCGGCCAAGTTGGCGGAGAATTTGAGCCAGATTTTCATGAGCCTCAATGAACGCAGGGCGAAGCCGAAGCGCGTGACGAAATTCAACCACAGCCTCGGCTAATTGGCCTGTACGGGCGAGAGCGACCGCGAGATTACAATGCAAGTCGGCGTCATCTGAAGCGACCTGCAGGCCGGCGCGAAACGTGCGTGCGGCATCAGTCCAGCGTTCGACCTGCGCGAAGGCGTTGCCCAAAGTAGCAAAAGCGGCCGGCGCGCGCGGATCGATACGAACAAGCTCCTCGAACTGCGCGATTGCTTCGGTCTGACGTCCCGCGCGGGTAAGACTGGCACCCCAATCTCGGCGGATCTTGGGGGAGGCGGGGCTGAGTCGCGCAGCCTCGGCGAAGCGAGCGAGCGCCTCGTTCAGGCGATTGGCGGCGACGAGCGCGAGCGCGTAATTGGTAATGGTTTCAGCGGATTTAGGATCCAGCTGGAGCGCGCGTTCGTAACTAGTGAGCGCCTCGGGCAAGCGACCGGTGTCGCGCAGAGCGTTGCCGCGATTGCCGTGCGCAGTGGCGTAATTGGGCTGGAGGCGAATCGCGGCCTCAAAATGCGTGAGCGCATCACTAAGGCGGCCCTGCGCACTGAGTTCGCAAGCGAGGCTGTTGTGCGCTTCGGGGTAGTCAGGCTTCGCGACGAGGGCTTTTTCGTACTGTGCGGTGGCGTCGGCGATGCGGCCGAGACTACGGAAAGCGTTACCGAGGTTGTTGTGCACTTCGGCGTAGCCGGGGCGCAGGATGAGGGCGCGCTCGAAAAGCGGAACTGCCTCTAGGGGTTGGCCGATTACCACGAGTTCGCAGGCGAGGTCGTTGTGGCCAGGGGCGTCGTCGGGGCGAAGTTTGAGGGCGCGCCGGAAGCTGTCGATGGCTTCGTCGTGGCGGCCTTTTTTTGCAAGGGTATCCCCCAGATTAAACCATGCCATCGCGGCGGCGGGGTTGCGCGCGAGGGTGGAACGCCAGAGAGATTCGTGGCTGAGATATTCTAGACTCTCACGCCAGGTGAGTATGCCCAAAATCACCAAAATCACGGTGGCGCCGATCACGCGGAGCCGAGCCCACACAAAGGTCGAACGTTCGAAGGCTACGGTGAGACCGGCGCCGGCGAGCGCGAGCGGGCCCATGCTGGCAAGGTATTGAAAATGATCGCCGACGAAGGAATAGCGGAAAAAGTAGATGTTAAAAAATCCGAGCACAGGAAACAGCATCGCGCCGAAATAAATTGCTGCGGCAAAGACTGGCCGTAGGAAGCCATCTCGCCGCCACCAAAGGTAACCGAGCATCAGCAGCATCGCCCCAAGCGGGCCATATACCCGCAAGTCTGTGCCGTCGATCTGCCAGCGCGGGTAAATAAAAATCAGGTCGCCGGGCCACGCGAGTTTACCAAGGTAAAACCACACGATGTGGCCGGCGATGGCGCAACGCTCAGGCCAAGTCTGCGCCCAAGCGGAACCTTCTGCGCCGGAGTGGACGCGTTGTTCCCAAATCGTCCAAACGGCGGCGCTGAGCGACAACGCGAAGAATGGGACCAGTGGCAACAGATCGCGCCAGCTAAGTCGGCGGCGCAGCCACCACAGGCTAAAGGCGAGCACGACGGGCAACGTCACGGTCGAGGGCTTACTCAAGATCGCGAACACCGCCCACAGGAGCGCTAGTACGTAGGTGCGGACGTGGGCCACAGCAGGTCGGGTCTCAGGCGCGCCGGAAGTGATGCTGCGTATCGTGGAGGACGAGGCTGCGTCCCCTTTTAACTCTAGCCACCGTACGTAGAAATTAATCGCGAGGAGAAAAAAGACAGCTGACTGCGTGTTTTTGAGTTCGCAGATCCAGGCCACGGATTCGGCCTGGACTGGATGAAGTGCCCAGAGCGCGGCCCCGAACCAGGCGCCGCGCACGTGCAGTTGGCGTAGTACACGCCAGAGCAACACTGCAGAGAAAGCATGGCAGGCGAGCGTGATAAGATGGTAGCCCAGGGGCTGTACGCCCCAGAGTGCGTGTTGCACCCAGAAATTAGTAAGAACGAGGGGAAAATAATTCGCGGCGGCGGTTGTCCAAATCTCTCGCAGACCGAGTGGGCCGATGATCGTGGGATTGGCAGTGACGTGGAGGTCATCATCCCAGAGGAATTCACCCGGGAGTACGCCGAGGTACGCCAAAATCACCGCTGCCAAGAGAGCAAAGCCCCACAAATAAGAGCGGTCCGTGGTGGACGGACAGATCGGCGCTGGAGTGGTCGGGGGACGCATGCGGGGCAAAGGAGAGCACAGGGATTAAGCGGACTGAGGTCAACGCCGAGACGGTTGGGCAGGGCCAGCGTAAATAAAAAACGCCAGCCCTCGGGCTGGCGTTTGGCGATGAGTCAGGGGGGTGCAGGCTTTAGAACTGGCCCTTAACACCAAAGACCCAGTTAGACCCGTAGGATTCGATTTGGCGCAGGTAGCCGTTCTTGCCTTCCTGGGTACCCGTAGGGGACTCGTACCAACGATCAGGCATGTTAGTGATGTTACGGCCCTGCACGTAAAGAGAAACGTATTTAGTGATGCGAACCGTGAGCGAGGCGTCGAACTTAGTTAACTGGCCGACGTAACGGCCGTAAGTGCTGCTCTCGGGTTTATCATCGACCCAAATCATACCGAAGGAGGCGTTGAATCGGCCATAGGAGTAACCGAGACGAGAGGTGACTCGGTGAGGAGCGAGTTGTTGGCGGCGTACATTCGCATAGGTGCGTCCATAAGTGAGTCCGACATTAAGACCGCGCAGATAGGGACCAGGTAGAAAGCCGAGCGTCTGATTATAGCTGATGTCCATGTTTCGCAGCTGCTCTTCGACGGGGTTATTAGTGCGTACACGGAAAGTGTAAGCCGCGAAATCCGGGTCATCGATACCGAACTGCGAGGCGGAAAAATCGAAATCCTGAATGAAGTTGCGGGCCTTGTCCTGCGAGAAGGAGATTGAAGCCTGACCAGGGGAGCGACCCTCGAAATAATAAGCGAGGCGGGTCTGGAACACCGTGTGAAACTCGGGAAGCAATTTGGGATTGGGGGTAGAGACGCGCTGGTTGGTCTCATCGATATTCCAAGGACCGGTTAGATCGTTGATCGGCGGACGGGCAATGCCTTTGTTGGCGCCGGCCTGGAATTCGAGGTTAGGTAAAATTTGATATTTCATCAACAGAGACGGAAACCAGTTTTGATAATTCGAAGTACGATGCTTGAGCGGCTGGCTCTCGTATTGATACTTCATGCCAGCAATGGTGAGCGGGCGGCCAGAATTAGTGCCGGTAGCGTTAACGGTATAGCCCGCAGCGATTACGGCGTTGCGCGACAGCGGATTGAGCTCGTCGAAAGTATTCTGGGTTTCCTCCAAACGGAAACCGTAACGGAATTGAAGCTTAGCGTTGATACGCATGTCGGCCTGAAGATAGCCGGCAGTTACAGTTTGTTGGAAATCCCGCGGATTGGCGATAAAGCAAGTGTAGTAATTTTCAGGAGTGGCGGTAGAGACAAACCACTCTGGGTGTTCGCGGAAAAGTTTGGCCATCTGGTTACGGTTGACCCGAGGGGGTACGCCTTGCGCGCCGTTGATATTAAACAAGGCGAACGTATTCAAATGGCCCGATTCGAAAGGATTAGGTGAAACGTAAGCAGACCCGAGGTTTGCCCAATTGCCAAAGGTGGATATTATGTTAGCGCCCGTGGTTGAGCTTACGGAGGTAGTATTACCGCCAGGCCCGTTATAAGACCAAATATTCCACGCACTAAAATCATTATTGTTACGGGTTTCTTCATCCCACTTGGTGCCAAATTTTATCGAGGTCGGGAAGCGCTGCATAAAGGGCAGCACCCACTTGGCGTTGAGCGTGCCGGTCCATTTTTCGGTGATCCAAGTACGATCGTCGTTAGTGATACGCGTCCCGCCAGAGCGGCTGTCGGTGCTAGTGAAATTAGCGAGGTTGAACCAATCGGGGCCGCTATTTTGACGAATGGTCCACTCGGCGGAACGAGGGTTGGCACGAGTGGCAGTCCAGCTACTAGCAACACCGCCGCCTTCGGCATTAGCGAAGCCGCGTTCGAGGGATTCGTAATTATTAACGGAGCGAGACATCGCGAGCGCACCGTCAATAATCCAGCCACCCAGCTTGTACTCAAAGCGTGGAGCAAATTGTCGGGTGTAGGTAAGTTTGGCGGAAGATCCACCGCCGTTGTTAAGCGTGGCGACGTTGTTCACACTGCCCGATGCTGCACGGGTGGCGACGACATTGGTCAACCCATCGCCCCCGACAGTGGAGCGGCCATTATTAACATTGGCGTTGTCGTTGGCGGCGACAAAGGTGAAGTTACGGTTGAAAAACTCGCCGTCGAAATAGCTGTAAACAAGGTTGAGTGAAAGCGTGAGGCGGGCACTGGCTTTCCAATCGGCGGTCAACAGCAACGCGTCTTTACGGATCAATTTTGGACCGTCCTTAAAATCAATTTGGCGGATAGCCATGGGCCGATTATCTCCAACAGCAGGATTGGCGGTACGGTTATAACCGTTACTCATCAAGAGTTGCTCGGTATAGGAGTTCGATTGGCTGGCGCTGAGCAAAACGCCGAAGCGTTGATTGAAAAATGATTCGGCGTATTCGAACTGATAGTTAGGTTTCCACTTCTCTTCTTTGTAGTCAGCGGGGCCGGGGGTCTGGGAGAGTGTAAACTCCTCACCGTTTAAATTATAACCGACATTGTAAGCGATACGGCGACCTTTGCGATCGAAGGCTCGCTTGGTCTTCATATTGACGGTGCCGGCCGGCGCATCGGCGTCGTTTTCCGGACTCGCGGTGCGGTTGATCTCGATGGAATCTATACTTGTAATTGAGAAGCCTTCGAAGCTGGTAGCGCGGGAAGATGCGCCACCGCCACGATTGGCATCGGCGCTGGCCGTGCGCATGCCATCAAAAGATACGCCCACGTATTGACCGTCCATACCGCCGAGGCGCGGGCCACGGGGTTCGGATTCAACGTAATCAAGATCGACACCAGGAAGGTATTTCAGGAATTCGCCGACGTTGCCATCGGCGACATCACCGAAAATATCGGAAGAGACCGATGTGGTGATATTCATGTTACGGCGCTGGGCCATGATGGCCTTGGAATTACCTTCGCGCTCAGAGGCGACGGAGAACGCCGCGAGCTGGATCACACCGTCTTTAGCGCCAGAAGCGGTAGCGGCCGTGCTGACAAGGCTGATTTCTCGCACAGCGGGCATGCCGACTGTAACGTTAAAAGAGTCTTTGACGGTAACGTAACCGGAAAAGGAAACGGAGATCGCCGCGGGGCCGGCAGGTACGTCGGTAAATTGGAAAGAACCGTCGCCTTCCGTGTAGGTTACCTTACTGGAACCCTCGAGTTTCACCTCAGCGTTACGTACGTATTCTTTGGAGACTGGATTAAAAACCCGGCCCTGCACAGTGCCGGTACCAGTTTGGGCATGGACCAGAGCCGCGGCGAAGAGCCAGCAGCAGATTAAAACAACCAATGAAAGCATGCGCCGACGAATAAATCTAGACATGGACATTGCTCGAGGGGTGTTGAGGGAAAAAAAGCCGACGAGGGTAAACCGTTAGCTTAGCTGCAAAAAGAGGGGGTAAGCGGCTTGTTAATATGGGGAAATATCCCGAATCTAAGGCAAGTTTATTTTAATAAAATCGAAGCCTTTTTTTCTAAACGACAGAGCGCAGCACTTGTTTTCAGAGCAATTCGCTTTCAGGTGAAACAAGGCAGCCCAAGGCCCGAAAAACGCATCGGAACCTCCGCGCTCATCCTAGGGAATTAAACCTCACGCCTTCATTACACCGCAGTACTGCTGTACCCGCTCTTGTCTGGCATGCTACCCCCATCCACCCAAACTAGTGTGGGCGCCGGTCACGCACCCGTCCTCGAATCTCTTCGGCCTTTAACCTCCCTAATGACATCCACACCCTCTAAGCGCGCAAATCCCTCCCTGACCATCAAACCGGGTGCTGCGACCTGAAAACTCGCGTGGATACGTAAAATGATTCCACGTTTGGACGTATTAGATCTTTCGCTGCGTCTTCGCGGACTAGGCCGGGCCTAATTACGCTATTGCCTTAATTGATACCACCCCCGAGAACGGTTTAACACCATCAACTGGGTCTAGAAAAACAAGTTTCTCAACCTCTTGAGTCAGCTTCCCGCACTGTCCCCGCCAACCCGCCGCACGCAACATTCCCAAAGCAACACCGCAGCGGCGACCGAAACGTTTAACGATTCGACTTTACCTGTGCCTGGGATGGTAACTAGCCGCGTGCACGCCGCGACCACCGCAGGCGAGAGCCCCCTCTCCTCATTACCCATCACTAACGCGAGTGGCTTCTTGGAGCCCGAGGCAGCCTCGGGTCGGCCACCCCGGGTCGCCGCGCCGATCACATCATAACCCGCCGCCACCAGCTCCTTGGCCAAAGCCGCGATATTTTTCACCAGCCACAACTCCACGTATTCCAGACCGCCTTCCGCCACGCGATGCGCGGCCTCCGTGGGCCTCGCCGCTGTCGTGTCCTCTGCGAGGACGATCCGTTCAACGCCAAAAAAAGCTGCCGTCCGAGCGATCGCGCCAAGGTTATGCGCGTTGCCGATGCGATCGAGCACCAACACCGTAGAGTGCGTCTGAGCCCAAGCGCGAATATGCTCCACCGACGGCGCACGTAACGCGGGCAGCTGGACGATCGCGACGATACCGCCATGGTGAATCGAGCCCGATATTTTCTCTAGCTCCACCGGCGGCACGCAGCGGTAAACTTTTTTGGCAGCAGCGAGCACCTGGCTCATAGCGCCGACTTTCCGGCTAGTAGGCTCGTCGAAAAAGAGCCGTAAAATCGAAGCGGGATCGCGCTCAAACCGCGCCTTCACGGCAGCCAGCCCACAGATTTTGAGTTCTTCGCGGGGTGAAAGCTCGCCCGCCCGCGCATCACGCTTCACCGAAGCTGCCGAATCAAGCTGCGAACCCGGCCGGCCCACAAAATCTGTCAACGGCCGAGCTAGGACCACGGGCCGGTGCTGAGATTTTGAACGTTTATAATGAGCCATGCACGCAGATTGACCTGCACCCGCGGGTAAAACCAAACAAAACTTTCTCAGCCTCAAAACCCTTTGAAATGTTTTGGGTCTGCGGGATCTTGGTAACGCGTCGTATAAGTCTTGTTGCTGGCGGCCAGTTTCAGGAACGCATCGATTGGCACGATTTCAACGGGTCCATCTAGCTGCTTCGTGATTTCGACGAGAGTGTTAACGTCGTTGGATTCGCGCACATGGACGAGCAGGAAATACGGACGCTTGGCGTTGAGTGCGATGAGTTCATTAAGATCGGCAGCGACTTCTTCGCGAGGACGACGCGGGTCGATATAGTAATCGTAGGAAATCATCGCGCGGGTATCGCGCAGATCGCGCGTGCGGGCCGGGCCATAGCCGTTGATGAAGCCGATTACGTCAGGAAATGCCTTATAATAACGATCGACGGTTTCCTTGGTGAGATCAGCGTTACCGACATTTCCGTCGGCCGCGGAATTATCCATAATCTCCATAATGTGTTCATCGAGGGTTGCCATGAGCTGGCGCGCATCGGCCATCAAGACTTCAAATTTATCAGCCGGAATGTGATTGGGATACATGTACCCGGGGCCCGAGAGTCCACCGATGAAGTAGTCATTTTTCGTCGCGCTTTCGTGGAAATATTCCAGCGCGGCCGGCGAAAACTTTGTCCAGTTGACCGTCACTTGCCACCCGAAGGGTAATTTCCCGCGGCCGGGCTTTGTCCACACGCCGATGCCGATACTGTCAGACTGGACAAAGGAGATATAAACTTTCTGCTGAGCGGTAAGTTTCGCGTCGAGCGCGACTTGGTGGTTGTTGGTGAACTTAAATCCCGGAGTGAACGTAAACTGGCAGTTAAAACTGAGATTTGGCAAATTATGCAGTCCCTCCATGCGGAGACCATAGCCGGAGAGCAGAGTCGTGTGCTGTTCCTCGGTATCTTTGGCGTACGAATGCCAACCGAAAACAGTGGAGCCGGGCGCGAGTTCGGAAAACAATTTTTTCTCCAACGCCAGCTCCTCGGGGTGGTTGGGATTAGCGGAGAGATCGTGAAAAAACATCTTTTGGCGCACGCCCCAATCCGCCATCGCCGGCATACGCACGGCGCCAAACTGGCCGCCCATGAGCATGATCGCGTCATGCGCACAACGCGACCAATAGCGTGCATAGGCGTCACGATAAATCTGCGCGTCTGTCTGCCCCGTGTAGCGACCGCGCAAATCGTCAATACGCTTGAGGCCAAATTTCTCTACCTGCGCGACCTGCTCGGACGTGACGACCAACGCGTCTTCGAGGCCGGCAATCGTAAACGCGACATTCATCGTCGCCGGCACCGCTGGTTCCCAAATCACGTAGCCCTTGGCGTAGCGGCCGAAAAGCGTGAGTGCGGCAACGGCGGACTTCACCTCGGTAAAAGCGACGCCGTGTTTACGTTGATAAAATTCAAACAGTGGTCCGGTAATCTCCCATTGAAACTCCTTCGGGTGAACCACGTAGAGCTGAGGTGCGGCGCGATTGGCGAGGCCTTGCAGGCTCAACAGCATAATCTTCTCAGGCAGGCCTTTAGCCACGAGCCAGTCGCCATCAAAGTTCATGACCCAAGCCGCGCGCGCGGCAGGCATAGTTGTAGTGGCGCCTGTCCCGGCGGCCCGCAAGCCGGCTGAGATGAATGTAACGCAAACCAGAGCAATGATGATGGGACGCATGGCTTATTTCTCCCCGATAACTTTGGTGAAACGATAGACGAAAGGCTTGCCCCGTGTGCTGTGGAGCTCGATGAGCAACAATTCCTGGTCGCCATCGATCAGGCGTAACTCTTGGTAAATCCGCATTGGTCCGGTACCTTGCGAACCCTCGATCTGCGGCGTCGCCTCCACGCGCAGCGTGCGCTCACCGTCGAGCCACTCCGCTCGCACAGGCGTCAGCGCTCCGCGCACTTGATAGAGTGCCATATGCCGCTGCTCGACGCGGAAGAAATTCTGGACCGTCGTCGGCTTCGCCGTATCTAAGGTATTAGTTGAGGTGAGCTTGGTTGCGCGCCATTGCATATCGTGCCGCAGATCGACGCTCGTGCCCTCGAGTGAGACGACCAGGTCCCAGGCAGTCCAACCATCGAGCGCCGTGCTGCGCTTCGGATCGAGCCGCCAACGTCCGGCCAAGGCCGGATTAGCCGCCCACGCTGCCAACGGCAGCACCAACAACAACCCCAGTGCTTTCCAAGATATGAATTTCATGGCTGACCCCATCAACACCGCGCCAGGACCGAATGACTAGGTGAAAGTATCTGAAAATTAAAAAATTACGTCCGCGCCTTCACCATGCCGACCACGGTGAACTCCTCTCGATCATGATAAAGATGTCGTACCAAAAACCCCGGGGCATAAAGGAACAACGGCGAATCTGCCGCGTGCAACTCCCGTAGCAGAGCGACCGAATCCACATGCCCGAACTTCAGATTAAACACGAAACGGCGGCACCATCCGCGCGCAAGCCACGGCTCCACGATGTTTTTCATCACGTGGTGGGGTTCCTCGAGCAAGTCACAAAACATCCAATCGTAAGCCGTGTTCTGCTCTAGGTTGAAATGAAAGGCATCGCCGGTGAGATGCTCGATCAAGGGATGCCCAAGCGCCCCACCCTTAAGTGGGCCATTGTCCACCGCGATCACTCGCGCACCTCGCTTGGCCGCGCTGTAACTCCAGCCACCTGGCGCTGCGCCAAGATCCACGACTGTTTCGCCCGCCTGTGGCTCGATCCCGAGCACCACAAAAGCCTCCTCGACCTTTAGATAGCTTCGCGATGGCGCCGCATCGTCGTCGGCCATTCGACGTTGTCCGTGGATAAACGCATCTCGCGCGAGATACACGCGCCCGAAATCCGTGAACCACACAAACAGTCCCCGTGCATCTCCCAGCCCGCGTGGCAAATCCGCCACGGCGAGCTTCGCGACGCGCGCAAGACGTTTTTTTAATTGCTCGTGAAACGCTTTCTCGACGCCGCTCATTCGGCGCCCAAGTCCAACCAGTTCAGCTGGCCCCCCAAACACGCAGGGCCACGCCGCCTCGACGCGTTCGCCGCGAAGGCTCGATAAAAAAAACTCCACAATTTGATTCGCGAGTGCGTTGACCGACTCGCCTTTGAGCTCGACTGCACCACGCATCGTCACGTGCGGAAAAGCTAATCCCGCTACCGACGCGATATCAGGCGCAACGGCCCAGCCCGGCCCAGACTCGGTCACGGCGAGCCCCGCGTCCGTGAGTTCGCGCACGAGCACTGATTCAAAACCGGCCTGACAGGTCTGTAACATAC
>Ga0136642_1000005_pt1 | contig 194035 bp, 176 predicted proteins | sample LowCatLa1302831Y_FD_115313 | JGI IMG/M metagenome (GOLD analysis project Ga0136642, IMG submission 115313) | Freshwater microbial communities from Lower Cathedral Lake, Yosemite National Park, California, USA - 13028-31Y | ecosystem: Environmental > Aquatic > Freshwater > Lake ... | reverse complement strand
TGTGGCTACCACAGGTACCAATGGAACGTTTATCGACACATTGACGGTACCTAGCGATGCGGGTGGTAGTTCAATTACGGTCACGGCGACTTCTGGCAATTTAACCGCGAGCACACAGATCACCGTGACTGGCCCTATTACCGCAAGCTCTATTGCAGTTAATTCCAGTGCGTCAGCCATCTTGCAAAATGGGACCACGAGCGCGACGATCACAGCAATAGCGCTTGATAGCAACCACAATCTGATAGCAAACGTGCCTATCACGTTATCAGCGAGTTCAGGTGCGTTGCTCGTAAACCGCACGACGACCGATGCAACGGGCACTGTGACTGCGACTCTGAGCACGGGTGGTGACCCGAGTTTGCGCACAATTACGGTCACGGCGATTTCCGGTGGATTGACGGCGTCAACGGCGGTGGAGGTTATTGCAACTGGCTCGGCAAGCCCAGTTGCTGCGTTATCGCTTAGTGCTTCGCCGACGTCGATTCTATCGGACGGATCTACGCCTTCGACCATTACAGCTTACGCGCGTGATGCGAGTAACAACCTCCTTGCTAACGTACCGGTTGTTTTTACAGCGTCGTCAGGAGGCATTGTCGCCAACGGCACGTCGGTAACGGGAGCAGTTGGTACGGTGACGGCGCAGCTAAACACCGCAGCTGATCCGACGATTCGAACAATCGTTGTGAGGGCTACGGCAGGCATTATTTCTGCTACCTTGAACGTTCCAGTAGTTGCAGCGAATACAAGCCTAGGCGTGCAAATGGGCAGCGGGCAGGTTGTTGGAGCCGCGGTGTCTAATTTTGCCGCTGGGATTATTGGTCTGTCAGCGCCAGCAATCTCGCCTACAGGCACGACGACCCTACAGGTCGTGCTCGAGAGCGGTGGGCAACTTTATACGCAGCCGACAACGGTATATTTCAGTTCAACCTGCCTTGATTTGACCAGTAATCCATCTGTTCTTTCTGGGACGGGCGTGTCTGGTACGACGGCGTTAACTTCGACGGGGCTAGTTCTCGCCACATACACCCCAGGAGCCGCCTGTTTTGGTCGTAGCGATACGATTACAGCGAGGGCGACGATTGGTGGGCAGACTTTGACAGCGACCAACGTGGTTGCGATTTCAGCAGCGGGAGGAATTTCGCTGGTGACGGCGCCTCCGGCCATCCTTGCAATTAGTGATGTGAACACTCAGGGCTATACCCCTGCACAGCCTAAGTCAGCTCCCATTAAATTCCTTGTGACGGATGGGTCAGGTGCGCCGCTGGTTGGCCAGTCAGTGAATCTTAACTGGGCTTTGCAGCCCTACGTAAATGTGGGCTACGGCGGCGCGCCTGCCGTCGCCCCCACCTTATCGTGTGGTACGCCGCCGTGCACATTGACTACGGACTCAAGTGGCACGGTTTCTGTAACCTTGACCAGCGGCAGTGGCCCGATGGCAGGCACTCAGGTAAATATCACAGCGAACACTTTAGTCGCAGGTGTCCCGGCTAGTGCTGAAACAGGCATAGTCTATATTGGCACTGGTATTCCTTCGGCTGCGAAAGTGGGCATCAATTTACAGTGCCCCAACATTGAAGCGGGCTTTTCAGGAAGTGATAACTCTACAAATAGTGCTGCCCTTACAGCGCTCGGCGTCATAATGGCAGATCGATACAACTATCCAGTTCCCGCAGGTACGTTGGTGTCATTCTCAGCTGAAGGCGGCACGTTGTCACGGTCGTCATGTGTGACCTCCAACGCGAATGGAGTGAGTTCGTGCAGCGTCAATTGGCAGCCGAAGGGAGTATTCCCTACATTCGATACCAATTTGGGAATATGCAGCGCTTTACCTGTTACGGCAGGTACATGTGACCGCAACGGGCGTGCAAGCATTCTTGCAACGGTTGTTGGTGAGGAAACTCTGAACGACCCAACCAATCCAGAGCCAGGTCAGCTCGCTTACCAGAATTGGCAGTTACTTGGTGATGCTTTCCGCGATGATAACGAGAATGGTGCCTTCACCACGGGCGAGTACTATTTTGACTCGACGTTTGCGTCACCATCAAAAGCAGCTTTTGAAGCTGTTGGCGTTTTGGGTGGAGCAAGATACATCGGCGCCCTTTGTAATAACAATGGCGTGTGCGCTTCCCTGCCGGTGCTTGGTCTTGGAGCGCAGCAGATCATCGTGATGTCAGGTAGTACGCCGGATGGCACGCAGCCCTCTACGTCACCAACCTACACGCTGTCGGCTGCGCAGGCACAGTCGGCCGGGTTCCAATTCACGCTCGCTGATGCCAACCTAAACCCATTGCCTGCGGGTACGACCATCACCGCATCAGTTGGTGATAGTCAGTTAGTGGTCAACCCAGGCACACGGACGTTTACAGTGCCGTGTGAAACAGAGCCAAACACCATCAGTGTGTCGGTGGTGGGCAGTAGCGCTATTACGTCAACGGTCGTCAGTACGCTGAAGCTGCTGGTCAAGAGCCCGTCCGGTATCACGAGGACATTGACGTATACGGTCAACATCACTCCTTGATGCGAGGTTTTGCCGATAGTTGAACTAACGGCCGCCTTTGGGCGGCCGTTTTCGTTGTGACTCGGCTACACTACGGCTATGGCAAATTCAGAGACTGACCTTCGGTCTTTAGTAAGCGCCCCACGCAACATCTTCCTGATCGGCCCGATGGGATCTGGGAAGTCGGCGGTTGGTCGGGCGCTAGCACGTCTTTGCAAGCGTAAATTTGTTGATAGTGATATCGAGATTGAAAGACGCACCGGCGTTGATATCCCCTTTATCTTTGAAAAAGAGGGGGAGCCTGGGTTTCGTCTCCGCGAACGTGAAGCTCTTGATGAGTTAACGCAGCGATCAGGCATTGTGCTTGCTACCGGGGGTGGCGCCATTTTGCGGTCTGATAATCAACAGGCTTTGAGGTCTCGTGGCGTGGTGGTTTATTTAAAGGCCTCCATTGAGCAGCAGGTGGCGCGGACTCGCCATGGCAGGCACCGGCCGCTGCTGTTAGGTATCGATCCGCGGGTCAGGCTGACTGAGCTGATGTCGGTGAGGGAGCCTACATATGAGGCGCTAGCGCACATCGCTGTCTCAACTGACCGACGCAAGGTGCAGTCGGTCGCACAGGATATTTACACCGAGCTGATAGCAATGGGGATTGTTGATGCGCCGCCAGAGCCCGTCGATTCAGCCTAACTATCGGTTTTATATAGATAACTGTAAATTTGTAAACCAATACATCATTTTAAGCCGCACACTCCCAGAAGACCACGCGAGTAGTTCTTGTTATCGTCTGCCCTATGAATACAGCGCCCACTTTGATTCAAATTCAGCTCGCTGAGCACAGCTATCCGATCCATGTGGGTCGCGGCTTGCTGCGCGAGTCCGCGTTGATGCAGGCAGTTACGCCTAAGGGCCGCATTTTGATTGTCAGTAATGAGACGGTTGCATCCTTGCACCTCGGCGGACTTCAGGCGAGCCTAGCCGGACGCGATGTTGCCGTATGTCTCCTTCCCGACGGAGAGGCCTACAAGACGCTGTCGACCCTTGAGCAGGTCTACGACCGCTTGGCTGCAGCACGCATTAATCGGGACGGAGTCATTTTTGCTGTCGGCGGTGGTGTGGTTGGCGATATTGCCGGGTTTGCCGCGGCTACCTGGCACAGAGGGATTGATTGCGTACAGGTACCAACGACACTGCTCGCGCAGGTGGATTCCTCTGTGGGCGGTAAGACAGCTGTTAATCATGCGCAGGGTAAGAATCTAATTGGTGCGTTTCACCAGCCGAAGGCGGTGTTCGCTGATCTGGAAACCTTAGCAACCTTGCCTGATCGTGAGTACAGCGCTGGACTCGCTGAGGTCATTAAATACGGCCTCATCCGTGACGTTAAATTCCTGACCTGGCTCGAAAACACGATGCCACAGCTACTAAAGCGAGATTATGCCGTGTTGCAAGAGGCCGTCAGCCGTTCATGCGCGCACAAAGCTGCGATTGTAGCTTTGGATGAGCGGGAAGCAGGCTTGCGTGCCCTCTTGAATTTTGGCCATACGTTTGGTCACGCGATAGAAAATGCCGTGGGATACGGCCAATGTCTGCATGGTGAGGCAGTCGCCATCGGTATGGTGCTTGCTGCTGAGACCTCAGAGCGCTTAGGTTGGATTGATGCCGCGAGCGTTACACGTATACGTAACATTCTAGTTAGCGCGCGGCTGCCGGTAACCGCACCCCGCATCGGCGTCGCTCGAGCGCGAGAACTGATGGAGCTCGATAAGAAGGTGCAAGCCGGAAAAGTTCGACTTGTGTTGTTAAGGCAGCTCGGGGACGCCTTGGTGACTTCGGATTACAACAGCAAAGTCCTTGACGCGGTCCTTGATGAGAGGATGGCGTAATGGCCGACCTCCCGCATATTAATCCCGATCATGGCCTCGCATCCTATGCGTGTCATGAATCAGCATCACAAGGGCGCATGCATAGCGAGCCCGCTCCTGCCGGCCATCGCGGTGAATATGAGCGAGATCGTGATCGCATAGTCCACTCCAACGCATTTAGGCGTCTCGTCTACAAGACCCAAGTGTTTGTTAATCATGAAGGGGATTTATATCGTACGCGGCTCACGCATTCACTTGAAGTGGCTCAAATTGCAAGGTCAGCTGCTCGCGCTCTGGCGCTCAACGAAGCCTTATCGGAAGCAATTTGTCTTGCCCACGATTTAGGACACACGCCCTTCGGGCATGCTGGACAAGACGCATTAAACGAGTGCATGCGGGATTACGGTGGTTTTGAGCACAATCTGCAGTCATTGCGTACTGTAGATCAGCTCGAGGAGCGTTATGCCGAGTTTTCAGGCTTAAATCTCACCTTTGAATGTCGAGAAGGGATTTTAAAACACTGCTCAGTAAAAAACGCCATACAGCTTGGGGCTATTGGGAAGCGCTTCATCGAACGTCGCCAGCCGTCCTTAGAAGCGCAGCTCGCGAATGTTGCTGATGCAATCGCTTATAATAACCATGACGTCGACGACGGATTGCGAGCTGGACTGATAACAATTAAAGAGTTATCAAGCATAGCTATATTTGCACGGCATTACGCAGAAGTTGAGCATCGGTATGCAAACATTTCCGAGAGAAGACTGATTCATGAGATCGTTCGGCGCATGATCAATGAAGTAGTGACGGATCTCATTGACGTCACTGGAGACCGTTTGACTGCAGCGAATGTGCGCAGTGTGGCGGACGTGCGAGACGCAGGCGGCCCATTAGTAGGATTTAGTGATCGTGTTGCTGCTGAGCACAGGGAGCTGAAACAATTCCTTCAAGAGCGCCTTTATCGTCATTTTCGCGTCGTCCGTATGACAACGAAAGCGCAGCGCGTCGTACGCGAACTTTTTCGTGCTTACTTTGACGACTTCAGACTGCTGCCAGACGAGCATCGGCAGGCAGCTGAAGAGCAAGAGGCGGTGTCTGGTCTTGACGGACGAGCGCGCGCAGTTGCCGACTATATTGCCGGAATGACTGATCGCTATGCGATTCTTGAGCACTCTCGGTTATATGACCCAAGTGTTCCCCAAGGATGATTTTACTTACCTTTCCCCACTTGCAGATAGACGGCTTAATGATCTTATGAAAAATATTCCCGCCAACGAACGTTTAATTTTTGCGCTTGATGTGCCAAATGTCGACGCCGCTTATCGATTAGTAGACACATTGGGAGATTCTGTCGTTTTTTATAAGGTAGGTCTTGAGCTACTGATGTGTGGCGGCTACTGGGAGCTGATTAATGCTCTTGTAAGCAGGGGGAAGAAAGTCTTTGCCGATATAAAGTTTTTTGATATTCCCGCGACTGTTGCCAATGCGGTCGCCCAACTCAATGATCGTGGAGTGACCTTTACGACCGTCCACGGCAACCAAGGAATCATGGAGGCCGCTGTCTCTGCAGCAAAGGACGTCAAGGTGCTTGCTGTCACTGTGCTTACCAGCCTTGATCGTGGCGATCTGGATGACTTAGGGTTCAAATGTGACGTAGACGAATTGGTGATCTCGCGAGCCCGCCGTGCGCTCGCTGCAGGTTGTGCGGGTGTTGTGTCGTCTGGCATCGAGGCTGAGTCTATACGCCGCGAGCTAGGACCGCGTTTGCTTGTGGTAACGCCGGGCATTCGTCCTGTGGAGAATCGTGCCGATGACGATCAGAAAAGAGTGCTAACCGTAGAGCGGGCATTTAGTGCCGGCGCTGATTATATTGTGGTCGGTAGACCGATTCGTGATGCAAAAGACCCGCTCGCGGCAGCTGAGGCGATACAAGCGTCGATCCTAGCTGCTACATCAGTACCCTAGCGCTTAATTTCTCATGCTCGCGCCATTACAGAACGATGTTTTATTGAGAGCGCTATTGCGCGAGCCAGTACCGCGGACGCCAGTCTGGATGATGCGTCAGGCAGGACGCTACCTGCCAGAGTATCGGGCGACACGAGCAAAAGCGGGCAGTTTTCTAAATCTTTGCATGAACCCGGATTATGCTTGTGAAGTCACGTTGCAGCCGTTGGCGCGTTATCCTCTAGATGCTGCTATTTTGTTTTCGGACATTCTGACGATCCCGCATGCTTTGAAGCTTGGACTGGCGTTTGAGACTGGTGAGGGACCGACGCTTGAACGGCCTGTGCGCTCACTGGCAGATGTGAGGTGCCTTGCATCGCTCGACCCGGAGCAGGATCTACGCTACGTCATGGATGCAGTGCGGTTAATTCGCCGCGAACTGGCTGGGCGAGTGCCATTAATCGGTTTCGCGGGAAGTCCGTGGACCGTCGCGACATACATGGTCGAGGGAGGATCTAGCAAGACCTTCAATAAGATAAAAGGGATGCTCTACAACGAGCCGCAAACCCTACACTTGCTTTTAAGAAAGCTTGCATCCGCGACGGCTGATTATTTGAACGCACAGATCCGAGCTGGTGCACAAGCAGTCATGTTGTTTGACACGTGGGGTGGTGTACTTACACCATCTGCTTATCGTGAGTTCTCACTTGCCTACATGTCTGAAATCATTGCGCAGTTGCTCAAAGAGCATGACGGTCTGCGGGTGCCATCCATTGTATTCACCAAGGGTGGTGGCGCTTGGCTTAAGGACACCGCAGCAAGCGGCGCCGACGCTCTCGGTGTTGACTGGTGTACAGATCTTGCAACGGCAAAGCAGTTGGTGGGTGACTTGGTGGGCTTGCAGGGCAATCTCGATCCATCAGTACTTTATGCGCTGCCAGATGTGATCCATTCAGAAGTAGGTCGGGTGCTGGCAAGCTATGGCAACGGTTCCGGACACGTCTTTAATCTAGGACACGGGATCCACCCTGACGTCAATCCAGACCACGCAGGAGCAATGATTGAGGCTGTGCATGCGCTTTCGCCGCAGTATCACAGGTCGCTTGCGCGATGAATCTTTTACTTGTTTTGGTCGGTGGCGCCCTGGGTAGTCTCGTGCGCTATCTTGTCTCCGAGGCGCTAGTACTAGGCGGAGCATTTCCTTGGGGTACCCTCGCAGTCAATGTCTCTGGCAGCTTTGTAATTGGCTTCACAGCGGGCGGGGCCGGCTTTGGTGGCCGATTTATCGAATCGTCTTTCGTAAGACATTTTGTGCTGGTTGGCTTGTGTGGGGGCTATACGACGTTCTCAGCGTTTAGTTTGCAGACAGTCACGTTACTGCAGGCAGGGGATTTCGTGCGAGCAGTGCTCAACGTCGTGACATCCGTGACAGGCTGTTTGGTAGCAACACTGGCTGGTTTTGCGCTCGCAGCCGTGCTATCCGGCTGATCGGTGGACCGGTAATGATTGATTCCAGCGAGAAACAACAGGCACCTATTCTTATGCCGGCCACGGAGGCAGATATTGATGCGCTAGTGGCGCTCGTCAATTCTGCCTATCGTGGTGAGGAAAGCCGCCAAGGCTGGACCACAGAGGCGAGTTTTCTGGGTGGGCAACGGATCGATCGAGAGGCGATGGGAGAGTTGATCGGCACGCCTGACCAGACCGTTTTGTTGCTACGGGATTTTGTTGGGATCAAAGCATGTGCACACCTTAAGCGATTAACGCCAGATTTAGTTTATCTAGGGATGTTGTCTGTGCGGCCGACGGCACAAGGTGAGCGGACTGGACGAGTCTTGATGCTGAAATGTGAGGAGTACGCGCGTGAGCATTTTGGAGCCCAACGAATTGAGATGACGGTCATCGATATTCGTCATGAATTGATCGCGTGGTATGAACGCAGAGGCTACCGACAGACACCAGAAACCCGCCCGTTTCCGTATGGCAACGAGCGCTTTGGGGTTCCGCTGCGCGACGACTTGAAGTTTTTAGTGATGACTAAAACACTGCAAGTCGGATAGGTGTCAGTTGTATGGGTGTTTTTTTAGTGGCTCTTGGGTAGCTGATTGCGCAGTTCACGCCGGAGAATTTTCCCTACATTTGTTTTCGGAAGCTCGTTGCGAAAATACACATGTTTAGGGACTTTGTATCCTGTTAATTCTTTGCGCGCATAGTCAATAACTTGCTCTTCCGTCAGCGAAGGGTCCTTTCGAACCACGAAGACAGCAACGACCTCTCCCGAGTGCTCATCTGGTTCAGAGATTGCGGCAACCTCTTGTATGCCCGGATGATGGGCGATAACTCCCTCAACCTCATTCGGATAGACGTTAAACCCGGACACTAAGATCATGTCTTTTTTGCGGTCTTCTATATATACAAATCCTGCGGAATCAATGCGACCAATGTCGCCTGTACGAAACCATACACTGTCGAGCATTGCTTTTTGTGTTTCGTCGGGACGGTTCCAGTAGCCCCGCATAACTTGCGGGCCTTTGACGCAGAGCTCGCCTAGCTCACCAATCGCAACTTCTGTGCCTAAATCATCGCGGACTGAAACATCTGTGGATGGCAGTGGTAACCCAATTGAGTTGTTAAAGTCGGAGTGAGCCGGGCACATTGTGACTACGGGCGATGTTTCAGTCAGCCCCCAGCCTTGTGATAGCGTGGTCCCAGTCACGCTCTTCCATCGCAAGGCAACCGCGGCTTGTAGTGCCATTCCACCCGCGGTACTGGTGACTAACTCCGAGAAATCTACTGACTCAAACTCGGGTGTGTGTAGTAGCGTATTAAAAAGCGTGTTAACGCCATAGTAAATTGTACAGCGAAACGCTTTTAGCTCGGTGATAAGCGCTTTTACGTCACGCGGGTTAGTTATGAGCAGTGTATGGCCGCCACGCTTTAGCCACACAAACGCGACTGCTGTGAGGGCAAAGATATGATAAAGCGGTAAAGCTCCTAAGATACGTTGCTGCTTATTCTCATCCACTATGAACTGACTGGCCCAGAGGGCTGCTTGTACTGTATTTGCAACCATGTTTCGGTGCGTGAGTACGGCACCTTTTGAGACGCCAGTGGTTCCACCGGTGTACTGCAGGAATGCGATGTCGCTCGGTATGACATGCGGTACATCGAGATCGACCCACTTACCCTGTTCAAGGACTTGCATAAATGAGTAGGAGTTTGGAATGACGTACGGCGGCACCTCCCGACGTATCGATCTGAGCATAAAATTGCATAGGGCGGCTTTTGGGAATCCCAATAAATCGCCGATACCTGTGACGATAACAACGCCGATATCGGTAACCGGAAGGCATTCCTGCACGAGACTCGCAGCCTGCTCATAGACGACCAGCGCTTTCGCGCCAGAGTCTTTCAATTGGTGTTCGAGCTCGCGGCGTGTGTAAAGTGGATTTGTGTTAACGACAACAAGACCAGCTTCCAGAGCGCCAAACAGTGCGATGGGGTATTGGAGAATATTCGGCATCATAAGGGCGATGCGGTCTCCTTTGACCAATCCCGCTTCTTTTTGCAACCAGGCGCCGAAGGCACGGCTCATAGTGTGCAGCTCGCGGTAGCTAATGGTTTTGCCTAAATTTGAGAAAGCAGGACGATCCGCGTACTTCGTACAAGTATCAGCCAAGAGGTTGCCAAGAGATGGATACTCTTCAGGGTTGATCTCCGCAGGGATGCCCGCGGGGTATGATTTCAGCCAGATTTTGTCCATAACAACCCCCTTGGTGGCCTGCCGATTAGCTTGCTGCGCTGCCACAAAATTGACGCCCTGTCGCAAGTCGAACGCGGCCTATCCTAACAGTGTCGGCACATGCTTGGCGCTCCGTCAGGGCGTTCAAGCCTTACCGCTATCAAGTGCGTAGAGGCTCAGTGTGATGGTCCAGTGGCCACTGATACGAGCAACAGTGGCTAAATACAGGTCAGGCGTCGGTAGGCTAGGAGATCGGTTACGCTCATCTCTATTTGACAGCATGACATGGCTTTCAACAGTATCGAATCCTCGCGGCGACGGAATCGTGCCAAGGCTGCATACATCGGCTGCAGACGTGAGGAGGTCACTACCAAACAGACCCGTCTGCAGCGAGTCCCAACAGGTCCCAGTGGGTAGCAAAACCAGTTTAGGTCGCTGCATGGTTGCGGCGACGCGGAGTAATTCGCTGAAGGCCAAGTTTGTTCTAATCAACACCCGACAGGCGCTCACCTCAGCCGTTCGGTCGATGCTAAGCCTGGGTCTCCAAGGGCCTATACCCACCAACCATACGAGGGCCCGTAGCCACAACATGGGTAGCTGCCAGCATAACCCGAGCACGAATATCGCGCTCCCAACCCCTACCAACAAAAACAAGCTCGGAATCGTAAAGCCGTGCCGCAGCAGCCAAGCCCCTAGCAGCGCCGCACCAACCATGAATATCGCGTTCCAGATACTGACCGCACTAATAATACGCGCAATGGAGTCACGTGGTGCGCGTTGCTGTACCAGCGCATATAGGGGAACGATGTACACGCCGCCAGATATGCCGATCAACACTAGGTCTCCTAGTATGCGTATGCCGCCCACGCCGTGCAGCATTGCTTGCCAGCTCGACGTCACTACATCGATTGGTAGCTGCGATGCAAAATATAAGTCAACACCAAAAAGAGTCAGCCCAGCTGCCCCAAAGGGTATTAAGCCCACCTCGAGATGTTGCCTCGACAGGCGCTCACACGACAAAGATCCAATGCCAACGCCGAGCGAGAAGCATAGAAGGAGCAATGTCACGACGCTCTGGGTGCCGTGCAAGTGGAGTTTTACGTACAGAGGGATCTGCGCCAGCACCACTGCGCCATAAAACCAAAACCACGATATCCCGAGAACTGCTACAAAAGTTACTCGATCCGATTGCGCCGCTTTCAGGTTGCGCATCGTGGAGCGCACAAGATTCCAGTCAATATGCAAACTTGGCGCCGATGGCGCTAATCGGGGAACAAACAGGCTGAACACTAGCCCACAAAAAGCAAACCCAAGCACATAGTAAACGAGCAGTAAGAAATCTCCATGCGATGATAGAACTCCAGCGACCAGAGTCCCAAGTAGAATTGCCAAAAAAGTTCCCATCTCGAGCAAGGCGTTCCCACCAACAAGTTCGTATTCCGCAAGCACGTCGGGCAACAAGCCATATTTTGCAGGGGCAAAGAAAGTCGAATGCGCACCCATCAAAAAAAGTGCGCCCAATAAGAGGGCGATACTGTGTCTCATAAACCCATAACCAGCGATGACCATAATGAAGCACTCGGACACCTTGACCGCGCGCATGATCAAGGTTCTGTCACAACGATCTGCGATCTCACCGGCAAGACCTGAAAAAATGACATAGGGGACAATGAACAGCCCGTTACCGAGATTGGCAAGCAACGCCGGGTCGACACTACTATATGTGGTCGTATTGAACGTGACGATAATCAACAAGGCGTTTTTGTAAACGTTGTCGTTGAAAGCGCCAAATGCCTGCGTGCAAAAAAATGGCAGGAACCGACGCTGCGTGAATAATCGAAACTGCTGGAATCCCATGAGTGTGGTACCTGCCAGTTACTTTTTTCGACCGGCGTTATTCAGCAACGGAACCAAGGAGGGCCAAACTGTATCGAGCAACTTACTTTGTACGCTTGCAACAGGGTGCAGCCCATCTGCTTGGAAATTACTCAAATCACCAGCGACACTTGCAAGTAAAAAAGGAACGAGCGACACATGTTGAGCGCGTGAAACTTTGGGAAATATCTCTGCAAAGCGGGAGGTGTACTCTGGTCCATAGTTTTGAGGTAGCCTCATGCCTATCAGGATTGGCTGTGACTTTTCTTGCTGACAACGTGCCAAAATAAGTAGTAAATTGTTTTCAATTTCTGCAAGTGGTAAACCACGCAAGCCGTCATTCGCGCCAAGTTCGATAATGACAATCTGCGGGTGATGCGTCGCAAGCAGGTGAGCGATGCGAGTGCTACCGCCCGCAGTCGTTTCGCCGCTAACGCTGGCATTGATCACTTCGTAGCCGTATCCTTGCCGGCCCAGCGCCTTTGAAAGCAAAGCGACCCAACCTTGTGCAGGCTGAATGCCGTAACCTGCGCTCAATGAGTCACCGAGAACTAAGATGCGCCTTTCATTATGGGGAGCGCTGGCTAGGTGCGTGTCTGCATAGACTGGCGGGACGAAACCGGCATTGATGGCCCAGACGAGAAACGCAGACATGAGAGCGTTCAGGGGCCGCCAAACCCGTTTAGGCCGGCGACGCGATGAAATTAGCGAAGGTAAATGGTACACATTCAGCTTTAGTGGAGAGGACAGTCGTGACGGTACTTGAGGCACGTAAAGTGAGCAAGCAGGTTAGCAGCCCAGAAGGCGTCCTGACCATTTTGCACGATATTAGTATCGCCATGAACCGCGGTGATTCAATAGCGGTCGTGGGAGCTTCGGGCGCCGGTAAATCGACACTACTTGCTATTTTGGCCGGGCTCGACACGCCTTCTAGTGGGCAGGTCTGGTTAGATGGCCAGGAGATTACAGGACTTGACGAAGATGGCCGTGCGGCTGTGCGTTCGCGCAGCGTTGGTTTTGTGTTCCAAGCGTTCCATCTCGTGCAGTCCTTGACCGCTCTTGAGAATGTCATGTTGCCACTGGAGCTTACAGCCGTTTTAGGGGCGAAAGACAAGGCCCGTGCTGCTCTAGTCGCTGTTGGCTTAGGTGCGCGTGCAGACCATTATCCAAGTCAGTTGTCTGGGGGTGAGCAGCAGCGCGTCGCGATTGCGCGTGCTTTCGTGAACAAACCAGTCGTTTTATTTGCGGATGAACCCACTGGCAACCTCGATTCCGCGACCGGGGCTAAGATCGCCGACTTGCTTTTTAGCCTCAACGAGGCTGCGCATACCACGCTCGTACTCGTCACGCATGACCGTAGTCTCGCGCAGCGCTGCAAGAGACTCATTGAGCTCGACTCTGGGTGTCTACTGAGTGATTCGAGGTTACCGTGACAACCACGGTGATTTTTGCCCTCAAGGCGCTTGGGCGTGAGACGCGCGCCGGCGAACTTAAAATTCTCTTTGCGGCGATAGTAGTCGCTGTTGCGGCTATTACTGCTGTCGCTTTCTTCACATCACGCGTTTCCGATGCATTTATGCAGCAAGCAGACGAAGTCTTAGCCGCAGATCTGCGTCTTGAATCCGGTCGTCCCTTGGATGGCAACAACAGATACACAGGCCAAGCGCAGCGACTAGGACTTCGTGTAGCGCACACGGTAAGCTTTTCAACAGTGCTGTTTAATGGCGAAAACAGTCAGCTTACGAATATCGTGGGTGTCAGTGATAGGTATCCATTGCGGGGCGTCTTACGTATTGCCACTGACTTAGAAGGGGTAGGGGTCCCGACTACAACACTACCTCAGCCAGGCGAAGCATGGGCTGATATTCGGATACTCAGTCAGCTACGAGTCCCCCTCGGAGCTTCAATTCATGTCGGCAGCCTCTCTGTTAAAATTACGCGTGTCTTGGCCTATAGACCCGATCAAGGCGCAATGTTTTCCGTTCTTGCGCCAACGCTGTTGCTCGCTGAGAACGACATCCCTAATACCCACTTGCTACTCGAGGGAAGTCGTGCCACTTGGACGCTGCTTTATGCTGGAGCAGCACCAGAGATATCAGAGTTTAAGGCTTGGTTGCGCAACAACAAAAGTGCGGCTGAGCGGCTAGTCGTGGTCAGCGAGTCTAATGCACAGCTGCAGAAAACCCTGGAAAGCTCTACACGCTTTCTTCAGTTGACTTCGCTTTCCACGCTATTGCTCGCAGCGATAGCAATTGCTTTGACTGCACGACGTTACTCGCAGCGCCAAATGAGTACGATTGCGCTGATGAAGTCTCTAGGAGCAAGTCAATGGTTTGTGCTGCGTGTCACAGCCCTACAACTATTTATGACTGCTTTCGCAGGCGCAGCTGTCGGTATAGGTTTCGGGTGGGTAGCTCAAAATGCGCTAGTGTGGCTACTACAGGATTTGATCCCAAATTCGATGCCTTCGGCCCGAGTGGCGATCGCCGGTCTTGGGCTTGCAGTCGCACTGATTACATTGCCCGGATTTGCACTGCCTCCGCTCTTACGATTACGCAATACACCACCGGCTCGAGTATTGCGCCAAACAATGGAGCCCGCTCCTTTAAGCAATGTGGCTAACTATTCTTTGCCGTTGCTAGCATTTTCGGGGGTGTCTTATCTGCTTGTGCGCGACTGGATGTTAATTGGATACGCTCTTTGTGGCCTACTCATTGTGGCAGTCGTCTTTGGATTGGCAGGCGCCTTAGTTGTAAGAGTGACAGCAGGAGTCCGCGGCGTGGCAGGGGTCGCCTGGCGGTATGGGATAAGCAATATCGGGCGGCGTGGCGGGGAAAGTATCGTTCATATTGCAGCATTTGGTCTTGGATTCACGGCGCTACTTTTGCTTTCAGTTGTACGTGGCGAGCTTTTAAACGATTGGCAGCATAGTTTGCCTAGCGACACCCCCAATCATTTTCTGTTCAATATCTCTGAAATACAAATAAAGCCATTAAATCAACTACTCGCATCTTCTAGGATCGTGTTGCCAACTTATATGCCGTGGGTACGGGCACGGTTAGTCGCCATCAACGGGGTCGCTATGCAGAAAAGGCCGCGGGAACTTACTGAGCGCGGTCGAGCGTTTGTCGAACGTGAGCAGAACCTAAGTTGGTCTTTGAAATTGCCACAGGATAACCAGGTTACTGCTGGGGAATGGTGGAACGAGCATTCTCTGAGCTTTCCTCAGGTCTCGGTGGCGACTGAGTTTAAGGATGAGCTGGGGCTTCAGTTAAACGATGTGCTGACATTTGATGTGGCGGGAGAAATAGTGAATGCTCCAGTGACCAGTATCCGTAAGGTTCGCTGGGACGGCTTCAGACCCAATTTCTTCCTCGTTTTTCCGCCCGGGGTTCTTGATGCTATGACCGGAACATTTGTGACAAGCTTATACGTGGGTCAAGAAGGCCGTAAGACGCTTAGTCAGGTCGCTCGCTCATTCCCAAATATAACTGTTTTAGATGTGGGCAAAATCATTGACCAAATTCGAGTATTGATGGAACGCGCGGCATTAGCGGTACAATACGTTTTTGTTTTCACGGTTTTGGCAGGAGTCATGGTCTTGCTTAGTGCCCTAGAGGGCAGTCGTGATGCGCGCTTGTATGAGGCGGCGATTGTTAGAGCACTTGGTGCCAGTAGGCGGACATTACTGACTGCCGTGGCAGTGGAGTTTTCAGTCATTGGTGCCTTAGCCGGATTACTCGCATCAAGCGCCGCCGCCGTTGCAGGGTGGCTAATCGCCACGAGGTTGTTAGGCATTGCCTACCATTTCAGTGGAACTTTGTGGATTTATGGCGCTGGTGGTGGTGGGTTGGTTGTTGGCTTGATTGGCCTCTTAGCAACTCGGTCGGTAGTATCAAGCCCCCCCTCAATGGCCCTGCGTGACCACTGAAAGGGTGCATGCGCGCAGTTAGTGTGGTGACCTGAGGTGGCTCTATGTCGTTGACACCAGAACTCGCAGCGTGGCGTAAAGCGCAGCGTCAGCGCTTACTTGACGTGCGACAAGCCGCGCCGCTTGAGAATAGGGAGCGGTGGAGTTGGGCCATTGATGCGATTCTTTTTGCAGCTTTCCGCTTCACGGATCCTTGGGTGGTGGCCTTTTGTTGGCCTTTTCAGGCTGAGTTTGACGCGCGCCCGTATGTGACGCGGCTACATGCACTTGGCGTCAGGTTGGCTCTACCGATGGTGATTGCGAAGGATCAGCCACTTGTTTTTCTGCAGTGGATCCCAGGGGATACGATGCAACCAGGTGCCTATGGCATACCAATACCTGCGAGTCATCGCCCCATTCAGCCGGACGTGCTGCTTGTGCCGCCCGTCGGTATTGGTGCTGCTGGCGATCGTCTTGGATATGGGGGCGGTTTTTTTGACCGGACACTTGCCGCGCTAAATCCACGTCCTCTGACGATTGCGCATGCGTTTGAGTTATCACGTATCCCCACCACCTACCCACAGAGTCACGATATCTTGATGGATTTTGTGGTTACTGAGATGGGTATTGAAGCTGCCACTCCATCAGGACTTGAGATGATTGCGGCCGAGGAGTGCCAAGTTCTTTATACCGAACTGGCGCGGCAGCGCGGCCTGCCGATAGGAGAAATCATATAATGAGTGGCGCCATTCGCAGTGAATTAGTGCGAGGCTTAGGTTTGACGGCCGCAATCGCTATTAATGTCGCAAATATGATTGGCACGGGTGTTTTCTTAAAAACGCGCGTCATGACTTGCAATGTTGGCAGTGCCTCTACCGTGTTGATGGTGTGGATAGCTGCTGGATTATTGTCGCTCGCAGGGACGTTCTCGTATGCTGAAGTTGCAGCAATGATACCCGAAGCAGGTGGCGACTATATTTTCTTGCGTCGTGCTTATGGTCGGCTGATTGGCTTCTTATATGGCTGGACATTTTTTACTGTTGCGCGCGCGGGCTCGCAGGCAGCTTTAGCCGTCGGCGTAGCGATTTTTTTAAATGTGGCTTTCGGTGGTGGCCTTGAAGTGGATGTTATTCAACATACCTTTAAAGGCGTTTCATGGCATTTAAACGGTCTCACGATTGTCGCTTTGTCTGCGATCTGGATTGTGGCTTTAGTAAATTGCCGACCTGTAGTGACTGGAGGCCGTGCTGCGATCGTACTGACAGTTCTCAAAGTCGCTCTGGTTGTTGCTGTTGCCATAGGGGCATTTATCTTTGCAAAAGGTACATTTTCACATTTTACTGTACCTCTCGTTGGGGGTCGGTGTGAAGGTGTCGCATCAACGGCACGTGGCGGCATCGCTGGGTTTGGCGCGGCAATGCTTGGTGCCCTTTGGGCCTATGATGGCTGGAACAACGTTACACCGCTTGCAGGCGAGATTAAGAACCCCTCGCGCAATTTGCCTCTAGCCTTTTTTGGCGGGACGCTGATAGTGGGTTTGCTATATGTAATCGTGAATGTCTCCTACTTTTATGTGCTTAACCCGACTGAAATTGCAGATATCTCAACTGGCTCATCCGTGGCAACGGAGGTGCTAAGGCGCTTTGCAGGTCCGCATGCGGTCACGTTTATTGCAGTAGCACTGATGATGTCGTCATTTGGGTCCCTCCATGCATCTGTGTTAGCAAATTCCAGAATACCTTTCGCTATGGCGCGAGAGGGGCTATTTTTCAAAAGTCTTGCGCAAGTATCGGCAAAGTCCCGCGTTCCAGTACGTGCCATTGTCGCGCAAGCTGCTTGGGGAAGTGTGCTTGCACTGTCAGGTTCATATGATCTTTTGACTGATTCGGTGATATTCGCCGCATGGTTATTTTATGGTTTAAGTGCTGGCTCGTTGTTTGTATTTCGTACAAAAATGCCTAACGCTAGTCGGCCATATCGTGCATTTGGCTACCCTGTGGTTCCGGCGGCGTTCATACTGGTGACAATTTGGTTAATCGTAAATACATTTGTCGCGACCCCACGACTTGCGCTTACAGGGGTCGGTGTTATGGCGGCTGGCTTGCCCTTCTATCTTTGGTGGTCGCGTAGTCTTGGAGGCATCAAACCGACGTGACGCCTGCACCTGTTGGTAGGTGCGGTAACGCATTAAAGCTAACTAGGCTGCGCCGTCGCTTCGACCAGCTAACTTCGCATTGAGCCGTGTTTTTCAGGACGATAGATAAATCGATCACTCGATCTTCATCGGTACCGAGCAGCCAGCCTGCGGCAGATGCAATAAATCCGCCAGATGTGAATGCCACAATGCCATTGCCATTAGGGTCTCTGCAGAGCTGATTAAGTGTTTCAAGGGTTCGTACCCGAAATGCGCTCCATGTTTCGACGCCAGGGACTTCAATAGCCCCGTGAGCCCACTCGCGCATGACACGATCGTAGTGACGATAGAACTCTAAGACCGCCTGTTCTTTTTCAGTCTCGCCCAGCGGTCCACCGAGTGAGTCTGTGTGTGCATCAGATCTGCCAAGGGCATGTTTGATCACCGTGCCGCCATGATGCTCATCTAGCCCTGGCAGATCAGACGCCTGCGGGAACGCTATTCCAAGTCCTTGATAGGCTGCTTTCACAAGATCGTATGTCTGGCGATGTCGTTTCCGAGGACCAACGAATGCTTGGTGGAACTGTTTGCCGTGCTTGGCCCAGTGCTCGCCAAGAGCAGTGGCCTGAGTTTCGCCTAGAGGTGATAGTTGGTCGTAAGACGCAGCGAAAAAAGATGCTTGAGCGTGACGGACTAGTGTCAGATGTCCCATTGTCTGAGAGCCTTCGTGAGAGTAGCTATTCGGGCGATGATTGTAGCGTTATGCTGTTCTTAGGCGACACGGCGGGAGACTTATTTTGCGGCGACGCACGTGAAAACCGCAGACAAAAGACCAGCTAGATGATGATCTTATCAAACAAAAAAGATGTTGTGAAAGACGACGTTAGTCTGCGCAGTTACTTACCACAGAAGGTACCTTAGGCCGTATGTGGCCGTCGCAAGCTCTTAGAGAGAATGAAAAAGATCAATGAGCAGCAACGAAGTGCCTTTCCAGAGCATCTGAATGCCGATGCAAAATAGGAGGAATGCTGATAAACGCACAATGATTGCCGTACCGGTAGCCCCTATTGCGCGGGCTAGTCTTGCTGAGTGTCGGTACACAACGAATACCACAAGGCTTAGTAGGGCAGCAGCTAGTACGGTCTCCAATAGAAAGGCGAGTAAGGCCTCTCCCATTCCATTAGGACGGTTTGCGCCGAGGGAGATTGCAACGGAGATAGTGCCGGGTCCGGTCGTTAGTGGCATTGTTAACGGATAAAATGCCAACCGACTTGCCGACATATGTATTGGTAGGGCATTTTCGGTCTCTGAGCGGCGTTGTGCAGTTGCTGCGTCTGGTCCACTCAGCATTTTCCAGCCTGAAATCGCAATTACGATTCCGCCGGCGACTTGCAGAACTGGGAGTGAGATACCAAAAAAACTGAGCACGTATGCGCCAACATAAAGTGACACAGTAATGATAAAAAAAGCGTAAATACCTACCCAGCGTGATACCTGTTTACGAACGCGAGCTTCGAGCGTCTGAGTGGCGCCAAAGTAGATAAAAGCGCCAGACATCGGGTTGACGATTGAGAAAAGCGCCGTGAACGCCAGCAGAAATGTAGTCACGGCGCTAGTGCTTTTGGATAGTGATCTGGCGATCCATCATTCAGATCAGGTCCTTTACTCCGTCGCGTTCCTCGCGTAGCTCGGCATCGGTTGCTTTCATTCGGGCGCGACTGAACTCGTTGACTTCGAGGCCTTGCACGATCTCGTATGACCCATTTGCGGTTGTAACGGGGTATGAGTAAATGACTCCCTCTGGGATCCCATAACTGCCATCTGAAGGAACGGCCATGCTGACCCAGTCACCAGCGGCCGTGCTGGACATCCAGGTACGCACATGGTCAATTGCTGACGATGCGGCAGATGCCGCCGACGAGGCGCCGCGTGCTTTGATGATCGCTGCACCGCGTTGTTGTACGGTTGGAATAAACGTGCTTTCGTACCATGCGGACTCTAGCAGCGATAGAGCGGGCGTTCCCTTCACTGTGCAGTGATGTAGATCGGGGTATTGAGTCGCCGAATGATTTCCCCAGATCGTCATGTGGCGAATGTCAGAGACATGGCTGCTTGTTTTTTCAGCAAGCAATGCGAGCGCTCGATTATGGTCGAGCCGCGTCATGGCAGTAAAATTACGTGGGTCTATGTCTTTTGCGTTGCGGCTGGCGATTAGTGCATTCGTGTTTGCGGGATTGCCGACGACCAGAACTTTGATATCGCGACTGGCCACTTCGTTGATCGCTTTCCCCTGAGCAGAAAAGATCTGCGCATTCGCCAATAGCAAATCTTTGCGCTCCATTCCTGGGCCGCGAGGACGCGCGCCGACGAGGAGGCCAACGTCACTATCTTTGAAGGCGGCATGGACGTCGTCTGTGGCCACAACTGAGTTTAGAGTTGCAAACGCACAGTCGTTCAGCTCCATAACAACACCCTGCAGCTGCGGAAGTGCCGGCGTGATTTCGAGGAGGCGCAAATTAATAGGTTGTTCGCTACCCAGCATGGCACCAGATGCCACACGAAATGCCAGTGCGTAGCCAATTTGGCCGGCGGCACCGGTGATAGTTACAGTAAGGGGCTTTTTCATCGTCGTACTCCACGAAAGACAGCGCAGCATTGTAGCGAACGATGCAGGTCACCACACGAGGCCTAATCTTCGGATTTCTTTTATTTTTGAACAGATTTACGCATACTCTTGTCAGAGTGATATAGTGTTGTATGTCACTATGTAGGTAATCTTGAGTGAAGAATTGGTAAGGGGGCTTCGCCCATGGTTCGCAGTTGGGGTGAGTCGAGGCCGATCTACTTGCAGTTACGCGATCGAATTGTGGCTGCAATTCTTAAGGAGACTCTTGTGGAGGGCGGCCGCTTGCCCTCGGTGAGGCACACTGCAACCACCCTGCAGTTGAATGCACTGACGGTTTTGCGCACCTACAGGCAGCTTGTGATGGAGCGTGTGATAGAAAACCGGCGGGGCCGTGGCATGTACGTGGTTGTGGGCGCACGAGTGGCACTACTTGGTCTTGAACGGGAGCGGTTTTTTGAGCAGGAGTGGCCACGCGTCCACGACCTGATCAACCTCCTCGGGCTACGCGTCGAGGACCTACCTGCCCCCGTGTTACTGCACCACTCGGATTTGCTGCACACTCAAAAATCGAGCTCAGTGGATACTTAAGTCAAAGAGGCGTCGGTCCATACGCCGCCCTGCTAAACTGCAGAATCATTCACAATCTGACGGGGAATAATATGACTGACCCTACCATTGCGAGCAAAACGCCATTTGGAATCGATGTTGAAGATGGTAAGTCATATTATTGGTGTTCCTGTGGAAAATCACAGAAACAACCATTTTGCGATGGCAGCCACAAAGGAAGCGACTTTGTTCCAACGAAGTATGATGCTACCGCCACGGCGAAGGTCTGGTTCTGCGGATGCAAGCACTCCGCTAACGCTCCATTATGTGACGGCGCGCACAAGAAGCTGTAGCAGGGCAGCTATTGCCTGAACGTTAGCCATCCTCAGAAGCGCCAGAAAGGCGTTCTGATGCTTCTAGCCAAGCATCTTCAATCTCGGCGAGTTGGCGGCGCAGTGAGCCATCGCGCGCGACGAGTGCTGCGAGGCTCGCGCGTTGTGATGCCTCATAGAGGGCTGGATCAGCGAGTTGTGCGCCTATCCGCTCAATTTCAGTCGTGACTGAATTGAGGCTTTTCTCGTGCATCGCAATCTCAGCTTTCAAGGGGCTCAGGCGTTTTCGGCGCTCTGCTTCCGTACGCTTGCGTTCGCGCGGATCGTCTTGTTTAGCGATGACAACCGATCCATTCGTTGTGCTCTCGCTATGCGTGTTCTTTAACCACGACGCATAATCATCAAGATCGCCGTCAAATGGGCTGACCGCACCATCTGCCACTAACCAAAGTTGGTCCGCTACTAGTCGCAGTAGATAGCGGTCGTGCGAAACGAGGATTAGTGCTCCGGCGTACTCTTGCAACGCCATTCCGAGCGCATGACGCATTTCAAGGTCCAGGTGATTGGTAGGCTCGTCGAGTAGTAGTAGGTTGGGCTGCTGAGAAATCAAAAGCGCAAGAATCAGCCTCGCCTTCTCGCCACCCGAAAATGGGCCAACGGGCTGAAAAACTCGATCCTGTGAAAACCCAAAACTACCAAGAAAAGACCGTTGCTCTTCCTCTCCTGCTGCGCGCAGGGTGGAACCACCGAGCCGTCGTACGTGATCGATCGGTGATAAGTCAGTTACTAACTGCTCCATTGAGTGCTGCGCAAAATAGCCGATGTTCAGATCTTGCGCGCACGTCAACTCGCCTGCTAGAAGTTGTTGCATGCCAGCCAGTGATCGGGTGAGCGTCGATTTCCCTGCGCCGTTGCGACCAAGTAAGCCAATTCGGTCGCCTGGTGAAATGCTGACAGATACACCATTTAAAATAACCTTTTGTGGGTAGCCAAAAGCTGCATCATCCAGAGCCAATAATGGCTTTGGCAGCTTGGCAGGCGACATGAAACTAAAGCTAAATGGTGAGTCAGAATGAGCAGGAAGAACTCGCTCGATACGCTCGAGCGACCGTAGCCGACTCTGTGCTTGACGAGCCTTGCTTGCTTTAGCCTTGAATCGCTGCACAAAATCAGTGATGCGCTGAATATGCCGTTGTTGCTTGCTAAATGCATCCTGCTGCTGCGCAATTCGCAACGCTCGCTGCGATTCAAAATCTGAATAGTTGCCGGTATAACTCTCTACACGTTCCTTCTGAATGCTAATGATACGACTGACCACTCGATCAAGGAAATCACGGTCATGGGCTATAACTCTGAGTAGGCCCGGATAAGCTTTAATCCAGTCCTCAAGCCAGAGCACAGCATCTAGATCTAAGTGATTTGTTGGCTCATCAAGCAGCAAAATGTCAGACCGTGACATTAGCGCCTGCGCGAGCGCAAGCCGCCGCTGCCAACCACCCGAATATTCTGATATTGGCCGTTCGATGTCCTTCGTACTAAATCCTAATCCAGCTAACAAGCGGGCGGCTCGGCTGGGTGCTGCATAGCCGTCGATCGCCGCTAGACCCGCATGCAGTGTACCAAGCAGAGCACCGTTATTTGATTTCTCTGCGATACATATCGCGGCTTGAATGTTGCGTAATTTTCTGTCCCCGTCGAGCACAAACTCGATGGTTGTGCGCGATGGTGAAATGACGTCCTGCGCTACGCTTGCCAGCGTGTGACCTGCCTGAATGGAGATATCGCCAAGATCAGGCGTCAGAAAGCCTTGCAGTAAACTGAAGAGACTGGTTTTACCGGCGCCATTCGGCCCTACCAGCCCAACCTTTTCATTTGGGTAAAGGGTAAATGATGCATTACTGAATAAAACACGTGGCCCTCTACGCAGGGTAACGTTGCGAAAGGCAATCATTGAGGCGACGGCCTACATGTGGGTATGGGAGGAAATTCAGCACGCGGTAATTTAAGCGACGAACTAAGATCCGTTACGTGCCTTGCGCCTGCTCATGTAGTCGCGTCTTAGATCCATCCGTAAGCAGCCGGCTACCAAGCTTTTGTGCTTTAAGCAGCTCCAGCATTGCGTCGGCGCTGACTGGCCCGCTATACAGACGCCCCTGGGCATAATCACAAGTATGCTGGTGTAAAAATTCGTGCTGTGCTGCCGTTTCAACTCCCTCTGCGACCACGCTAAGGGTGAGGCTGTGTCCCATTTCAATAATCGTCTTAATGAGGGTGGCGTGCTTGTTTGATTCCATCGCATTACGGACGAAAGACTGATCTATTTTAAGGGTTTGTATTGGCAGTTGTTGCAGTATAGAAAGAGACGAATAACCAGTACCAAAATCGTCAATGGATAGTGTGACCCCAACGTCCCTGAGTTTTTCCAACAGCGCAATTGCTTGCGGAGCATTAGACATCAGCGTCGTTTCCGTAACTTCTAGTTCTAGCGACTCTGGTGCCACGTTATATTCCGTGAAAATATCAACAAAACGCTCAATAAAGTTAACTTGGTGCAGCTGCCGGAGTGACAAATTAATCGAGATTCGGCCAGGCTTATCTATCACCTGCTGCCATTTGCTGTAATCAGCGCAGACGCGTCTAAATACCCACTCGCCTATTGGGAGGATCAGTCCAGATTGCTCAGCGAGCGGTATGAATGCCATAGGTGCGATATCACCGTGTCCCGGCAGGCGCCACCGTAATAGCGCTTCAGCTCCGGCAATATGGCCAGTTTTTACGTCTATCTTCGGTTGATAATTGATGATGAACTCGTCGCGTTCAATCGCGCGACGCAGCTTAGCTTTTAAGGTGAGCTGCTCGACGGCGTGAATGCCCATGTTAGACGAATAAAAACTAAAGGTCCCGCCACCACTTTGCTTTGCATGGTACATGGCCGCGTCAGCGTTGCGGATCAAGTCGATGGTGTTATTAGCATCGTCTGGACATATCGCGATTCCAATGCTGACCGTGAGATAGATTTCGCTGTCATCCAGATGAAATGCTCTACCTACATCGTCGATAAGCTGCTTTGCCATGACCTCAAGTGCTGAGGCTTGGTCGAAGTCTCTCGGCAGATTTTCTATCAAGACAGCAAACTCGTCGCCGGCGAGTCGGCCAATAAGGGCACTTTTCGGTACGATACGGCCGAGTCGCTCACTAAGAATCTCTAAAGTGCGATCGCCTGCAGCATGGCCAAAAGTGTCGTTAATGTCTTTAAATTTATCAAGATCGAGATAGAAAATTGCCAGCGCCGTGCCACTGCGGTTTGCGCGAGCGATGCTTTGCTGCAAAAGATGCTGAAATTGCAGGCGATTTGGAATTTTTGTCAGCGTGTCATATGTCGCAAGGTACAGTATGCGGCGCTCTGCCTTGACGCGATCTGAGATGTTGTGAGCTACGAAAACGCATCCTTGAATTCTCTCAGGAGAGGTTTGGCTTTGATTTTTATCAAACAGTGCGTTTTGGCGTGGGTCAGTGATTTTCGCGCCCGATATAGATACGGGGACGTTTTCGCCAGATTTGGCTCGAATCATAAACTCGCGTATTTCGGTCACAGCGCGATCAAGGACAAATTTACGCCGCTCATCGGGCGCGATTAAAGAGCCCATATCTCGATCCAAGAGCTCTGCTGGAGAAAAACCGAACAAGTTCGCAGTAGCATCATTAACTCGCGTGATTCTGCCGGATTCATCAGTGACCAGTACCGCGTCATTCATGCTATTTAAAACAACATCAAGGTAGTGCTTGGTGTTGGTAGTCTCTGCAAGTTTTTCGCGGAGACGTTCAATAGATGCTGTGAGATTAAAAAGCTCTTTGTGTGCTAACGGCGTTGTTTCAGGAACTAGCTGACTTGCGTCCAGTTGATCGAGAGTCGTGGCTAGCTTGGCGAGAGGTTTTCGCAGGATAACCAGTACGATGAGGCCGCCGATGAATACACAGCCGAGGCCGAGCGCCACGGCGATGTCGGCATCGAGAGACGGTAGCCCGTGCCATAGGCTAGGGGTGATAATTGCGAGTAATAGGCCGATACACCCCAACAACGTGCACGCACCAGCCAATAGTAACCGGTGGCGCGTCAGCGAGAATGGGCTCTTGGGATTCATCCAATGCATGATAAGGGTTAAGCTGCTTAAATAGCGCAGAAATCGAGCGATTGTGCGTTTGGCTGATGCTGCATGGGGTTGCTTATGGGGCGGTATATCCTAGGTCCGTTAGAACTAACCGGCCGCAGTCGGTCTCATGTCATTGAAAATAAAGATATTTCATGTGTTTTGCATCGTGATGTGGTGCGGCCTTTTGTCGCGATGCGTCAGGCGGCTGCAAAAACCGGCATTTCGCTTGATCCGGCATCTGGGTTTAGGGATTTCGCCACTCAGGTGCGTATTTGGAACGCTAAGTGGACTGGTCAGCGACCAGTGCACGACCGGAGTGGACGCGCACTGGACGTGCTTGCCCTAAGGCCCGCCGCCCGGGTCGCCGCGATACTCAATTGGTCCGCTCCACCAGGGGGTAGCCGCCATCATTGGGGTACGGAAATCGATGTTTATGACCGTACTGCCTTAAAAGCAGGGGCTCGCCTGCAGTTAGTGCCTGAGGAATACGAACCGAATGGGCCATTTGCTGAATTAACCGCTTGGCTCGATGACAATATGAATCGGTGGGGATTTTATCGCCCGTATGTCACAGATCGGGGTGGTGTTGCCCCGGAGCCTTGGCATTTGAGCCATGCTCCTGCAGCGCGGGATGCCTCAAAGCGCTTAAGAATCGGCGCCATTCGGGCCGCGATTGCAGATGGCGGCGTGCTCGGGCGAGAGCCACTGCTAAAAGCGCTGCCAACGATTTACGCTCGCTACGTGCGGGCTGTCGATCGACCACCGCAATAGAGCTGCCCACTATGTGCGCAGATAACTGGCGCCATTGACATCTATGATGCCCCCGGTCATAGCCGCGGGAGCATCTAACGCGCAGTAGCAGGCTGCATTGGCAATTTCTGCTGCTGTTGCGACTCGCCCGAGTGGATGCTGAGCAAGTATCTCCGAGCCATTTGGGCCTTTTAAATGACCAGTAGCCATGTCAGTGCTCACCCATCCAGGGGCGAGGCAATATACATAGATCCCATTTGGCGCAAGAGCTTTTGCGAGCGATTGGCTCAACGAATTCATGCCTGCTTTACTTGCACCATACGCGGGCGCATCCGGTTCCCCGCGGAAAGCGCCGCGCGACGAGATGTTGATTATCCGGCCTCGACCAAATCTTGGATCAGCAATCTCTCTATCCATCATCGCTTGGGTAGCGAGAAATGATAAATGTGCTGGGCTTTCAAGGTTTGTTGTCAGCGTATGGCGCCACGTTTGCTGCCATTGCTCAAGCGAAGTTTTCACTGGTGGATGATCGACAAACACCCCAGCATTGTTCACAAGAATATCAACCTTTCCAAAAGAGGAGCTCACGTTATGCCAAAGGGTGACCGCGTCGGTACTCTGAGACAGATCCGCAGAGAACATCCGATGTCGATGTCCAGGGAGGTCAGCTAACACCGCCTCTGCCAGCGCGACGTTTGAGTGGTAGTGCAATGCAATCGTTACCCCACGTGAGGCAAGCGCAAGTGCAATAGCGCTACCAATACCGCGGGATGCTCCCGTAACGAGTGCGGTCATAGAAATGCTATGTGTACTCATGTCATCGGTCCTAGATGCTGCGCTAAATTACGTATTCTGCCAGGCCTCACGTAGGCGCTCCAACATGAGGCGGCGCACCCCTGGCATCGCGTTCGGGTCGCTCGTGAAGCAAGGCGGGTTTCTACGCAGTAAAGGCCAGTCTTCGGTTTTCAAAATCACGCGCAAGAAAGCCAAATGTTGCTGAATGGCACTGATGTACGGGTTCTTCCCCTCAAATAGTGCCTCCATATAGCGATAGGCGCTACCAAACTCGCCATCAAGTCGCTCACGCATCGTGTAGGCAACAAACTCTGGTGTTTTTCGCAGGAGATCAAGTCCAGATCCATACACTAAGCGTACATCACCATCGACAGTTCGATTCAGCGCGGCACCGCCAAGCACAAACTCAGGATACAGTCGATCGCGGCACTTTTCTAGGTAACAACGATCCGCCATTTGCGCGATAAAATCTGCTGTGCCAAGCAAGTGACCTATTTTTCGATCACGCCAGTCTGTGAGATGAATTTTGGCGAAAGGCACTTCATAGCCCGAGAAGTGTACTACACGTGTTGCAATGGAAACCCAGTCGGCCATACCAATCGTAGGGAGAAAGTTTGCAATAAAACGCGCGGAGCGGGTGACGTGTGAGCGCGTGTATTCCGCACCATTTTGCAGAGTGTCAGTTTGGTGCCGGATATAGCCAGCATCATGAAACAAAGCCGTGACCAGTCCCATGCTGGCGCGCTCAAAACCGAAGTGCTGATCTTGGGCGGTGGTCTTTTCGTAGCCAACGAGTAAACGCGCCATAGCGAGTACGACATCAAGTGAATGCTGTTGATCGTGGTAGATCGTATCAACACCGTTATAACCTGGGAGTTGGCCACTGAAGAGTGACTCAAATATGCCGAACGATTTCTCGATCGGTAGAAAGTCTCCATCGGGCCACTGCTCAGCAAAAAGTTGCCGTACCGCGTTTTCAACCGCGGAGGTCAAACTGACTTGTACCGTATCGGTTACGTCATAATCGTTTCGCCGATAGCGGGCATTGGCTACTGGAGGCGGCTGGACGGTACTCATAAGCCAAGTTTACGCCAATTTATTGGACCTATCAGTGCGCTAGTCACGAATTCGAGTCTCAGTACAATGATCAGCTACTTTAAGTTAAATGAGGCGATGACTGGCGTGTGGTCTGATGGCCGTTCCCAGCTCCGTGGTTCACGCTCAATCAAGCAGCTCCCACACTCCTTCGAAAGGCGCTCGCTCGCCAGGACTAAGTCGATGCGTAGACCCGCGTTGCGCCTGAATGCTCCCTGACGATAATCCCACCAACTGTAGGCGCCAGTAGCCTGTGAGAACTGCCGAAAGGTATCGATAAAACCAAGATCACGGATTCCGGCGAGAGCAGCGCGCTCAGGTTCGCTCACAAGTACCTGTCCTTCCCACGCGCTTACATCATGCACATCACGGTCTTCAGGCGCGATATTAAAATCACCTAGCACAATGATCTTTGGATATTCCTTAACGACAGCAGCTAGATACCGCCGCAAGCCTTCAAGCCAGCGCAGCTTGTAGAGATATTTATCTGATCCTACGCTTTGCCCATTTGGGACATAGACGTCAATGATACGCACACCCTCAACAGTTGCTGAAATCGCGCGCGCTTGTTCATCAGCAAAATCAGGAATTCCATAAATGACATCCGAAAGTTCCGACTTCGCGAGCAGTGCCACACCGTTATAGGTCCGCTGCCCATATGCAACTACGCGATATCCCAGATCCCGAATCTCCTCATTCGGAAAGCTTTCATCAGTAACCTTCGTCTCCTGAAGTGCTACGACATCAACGTGGCTCGAATGCAGCCACTGTCCGAGATGAGGAAGTCTGACCTTAAGAGAGTTTACGTTCCATGTTGCAACGCTCAATAGCGTACCGCTCATACAGAAATTCCGTCTTGCCGCAGCAAATACTCAACGTCAGGGCGATGACCGCGAAATGCAACGAACGCAGCCATTTGATCGCAAGCACCTCCCTGCGACAAGGTAGTTGTCAGAAAGTGTTTGGCCGTTATTGTATCGAAAACGCCCCTTTCCACAAACGCTGCGAACGCATCGGCTGAAAGTACCTCCGCCCACTTATAGCTATAGTAGCCAGCCGCATAGCCCCCAGAAAATATATGCATGAAACTATGGGCAAAGCGGTTAAATGAACAGCTTGGAACAACAGCAACATCGCTCCGAACGCTCTCAAGCAACTTATAAATGCTATCAACAGCCAGCGGAGCGGTAGGTTGTGAATGAACAACGAAATCAAACAGCGCAAACTCCAGCTGCCGTACTGCAGCAAGTCCCACTTGGAAGCGACGGGTTGCGAGTAAGTCTGTGAGTATTGCCTCCGACAGTGGCTCACCAGTGTCTACATGCCCCGAAATAAGAGGCAGGCATTCAGCGCGCCAAGCCCATTGCTCCATTAGCTGACTCGGTAATTCCACTGCATCCCATGGAACACCGTTAATTCCAGCGACAGTGGGATAGTCAACTGTAGTGAGCAAGTGATGTAGGGCATGACCGAATTCATGAAAGAGTGTCACTACTTCAGAGTGGGTAAGTAGAGCGCTCGCTTGTGGTGCGGGTAACGTAAAGTTACAAACAATGTTTGCAACAGGAGTGGTTACCGATCCTAAGAGCTTTTTACGGACAACGACCTCCGACATCCATGCGCCGGCCCGCTTTCCTTGACGGGCATAGAAGTCAGCATATAAGCCACCGATCTCAGCGCCAGAGGAATCGTTAATAACAAAATATCGGACCGTAGGGTCCCAGACGGACACTCCGAATCGCTCTGTTATAGAGACTCCGTACAGTTTTGTGATTATCTCAAAAAGCCCCGCAAGCACCCGTGTAAGAGGGAACCAAGGTCGTAGTGCTTCCTCCGAGATATTGTGTTCTTTTTGTTGCAATTTATCTGAGTAATAAGCGACATCCCATGCTTCGAGCGCAAAGCCTGCAAAAGCACTTAAGGTGTCAAATTCGACCCGCGCAGTCGGCAAATACTTAGCGGCCATGCCTCGCAAAAATTCTAATACTTCGGCCGGATTTGTCGCCATTTTTGTCGCAAGTGAGAGCTCTGCGTAGTGACTGAACCCTAGCAGCGTGGCCGCTTCATGGCGCAGTTTTAGAATCTCTACAAGTAAAGGGCCATTATCATACGCCGGTGAATGAGGGCCTTTATCAGACGCGCGCGTAACCCAAGCTTCATAAAATACTTTGCGAAGTTCCCTTGAGTCTGCGTGAGTAACTGCAGCGATATACGTTGGCTGGTCTAATTGGAAGTGCCAGCCAGGCTTACCGGCGGCGGTTGCGGCACGGTGCGCTTGCTCAAGTATATGGGGTGGCAGGCCGCTAAGTTGCGCAAGATCGATGACATGATAGGACCAGGCGCGCGTCGTGTCGAGAACGTGCTCCTCGAATGAGGACTGGGCACGCGCTAAGGACTGCATAATCGCTCCGAAGCGATCGCGATCTGCTGCTGTTAAGTCAATGCCGGCTAGACGGAAATCTCTCAGCGCATTGTTGACGACGCGCTGTTCTGTCGCCGATAGTATCGCTTCCTCAGCGGACAAAATGTGTGCGTAGGCTACTGCTAGACCCCGGTGCTGGCCTACCTCCGTCTGATAAGCGGTGAGCAGATCGATGCACTTGGCATAGGCCTCTCGCAGGACATCCGTGTTTGCGACCGCATTCAGGTGGCTGACAGGGGCGAATACCTGACTCAGTCGGTGTTGAAGTGCCTCGAACGGCTTGATGAGGCCATCAAACGTGGCGGATGGGTTAGCTAGAAGTCTTTCTATTTCAGTCCAGTTGGCAGTAATCTGAGTGCGCACAGCATCTTCAGCGTGTTCCGGCTTAATAAGGTCATAATTTGGCAGCGCATCGGTTTGTAGCAGCGGATTAGTCATAGAAAAACCTACCATTTTTATGAGCCTAAATCCTAACAGAGCGCGCAGAAATCATCTGACAAGATTATGATGGTGCACCCGTTTCCATGGTGCGTACATATGACTGATACATTTGACTACATAGCCATTGGCGGTGGTAGCGGCGGTCTCGCCACAGCACAACGAGCTGCTCAATATGGCGCCAAAGTGGCTGTAATCGAGTCGGCTAGACTCGGTGGTACGTGCGTTAACGCCGGCTGTATTCCCAAAAAAGTGATGTGGAATGCTGCGGGCATAGCCGATGCGATGGCCGGTGCCCATGATTACGGCTTTAGCCTCGCAAGCCACGGGCACGACTGGTCGTGCCTTAAAAGTGCTCGGGATGCCTATATCGCGCGTCTCAACGGCATTTATGAAACCAACCTTTCTAAGAAGCACATTACATGGCTGCGTGGTGTCGCCCGCTTTATTGATCCTCGTACCATTGTTATTGATGGTCGTCGAGTCACCGCGCCGCACATCACACTTGCGACCGGCGGCAAGCCGAGCGTGCCAACTATTGACGGTGCGGAACTCGGAATTACCTCAGATGGATATTTTGACCTAAAGGATCGGCCAAGGCGCGTTGCGATCATTGGCAGTGGCTATATCGCAGTTGAGCTCGCAAGCTCATTTGTGGCACTTGGTAGTGCCGTAACTCTGCTTATCAGAAAAGACAGTGTTTTACGTGCATTTGATGAAATGATTTCCAAAGCGCTGACGCGCGAACTATCCGCTGATGGTATTCAAATAATATCAGCAGCAGTGCCACGCGCACTGAAAAAGTTCAGTGAAACACACTTTGAGGTGGTGTTAGCGGACGATCGATCAGTAGGGCCATTTGACTGTGTGCTATGGGCCATCGGACGTGAGCCCATGCTTGATGGGCTAAATATTGCGGCGGCAGGTATCGCGACGGATTCCGCTGGCTTTATAAAAACGGACGCTTTTCAAAACACAAACGTCAGCGGAATTTACGCCATTGGTGACATTACGGGGCGAGCGCCACTAACTCCTGTAGCTATTGCCGCGGGACGGCGATTGGCAGATCGTTTATTCAACAAACAAAACGATCGTCATCTTAGTTATGAATTGATACCGTCAGTGGTATTTTCGCATCCGCCGATCGGCACGGTTGGTATGACGGAGTTAGAGGCACGCGAAAGATACGGCGATGCAGTGACGGTATTTAAGTCTGATTTTGTGCCCATGTACTACGCGCTCGCAACTAAAAAACGGCGCACGGAAATGAAATTAATCTGTATTGGGCCTGAGCAGCGAATCGTTGGGTTGCATGTGATTGGTCAAGGCGCAGATGAAATGCTACAAGGGTTTGCCGTGGCCATAAAGATGGGCGCCACTAAAAAAGATTTTGACGATACTGTCGCAATTCATCCTACAGCTGCTGAAGAGTTTGTGACGATGCGTTGATGGTGTGAGGATCGTATGTCATTGCGTATTTATCAAGGGCATAGCCCCAAGCTCGGCTTACGTGTTTTTATTGACGAGACGGCCGTCGTCATTGGACAGGTAATTATCGGCAATGACTCGTCGATTTGGCCGATGGTTGTTGTTCGCGGTGATGAAAACAGAATTACGATTGGTGATTGGACAAATGTCCAAGATGGGACGGTGTTGCATATCACGCACGCTGGGCCTGATAACAATGGCGGCATGAAGTTGACGCTGGGAAATGAGGTCACGGTGGGGCATAACGCGACTTTGCATGGTTGCACGATCGGTAATCGCTGCCTAATAGGTATGGGAGCTATCGTTCTTGATGGCGCTGTGATTGAGGATGATGTTTTAGTTGCAGCAGGGAGTGTTGTTCCACCTCGGCAAACACTTAAGTCGCAAACTCTTTGGCGCGGCAATCCAGCCCGTGAGGTCCGCTCGCTTACAGAGCGAGAGGTGGATATGCTGCGAAAATCAGCCGAACACTACGTTATACTCAAAGAGCAATACCGAGGCGAGCCAAGAGAAGTTTAGCTGTTGTCCTTGTCCCGCAAGGCGCGCAACACAGGTGCGGTGTCTGGCCTAATCCCACGCCAAATGAAGAATGCCTCAGAAGCCTGTTCGACGAGCATGCCCAAGCCTTGATGCGCCATAGCCGCCCCTTGCTCTTGTGCCCAGATTGTAAAAGGGGTCCCGCCGCTTTTATATGACATATCGTAGCAAACGGATTGTCTATGAATCACTCCGGTTGATACTGGGGGTGTGGCGCCAGAAAGGCCGGCCGACGTTGCGTTGATAATCAAATCAAAGGGACCGCGGGCGATGTTATGAAAGCCACTAATATGTATATGTCCTTTTCTAAGGTGCCGAGCAGCGAGATCAGCTGCCCGCTCGAGCGTACGGTTCGCGATGCATAGTCTGCTCGGCTTGCGATCGAGCAAGGGTCCGACAACGCCACGCGTTGCACCCCCTGCTCCAAGAATCAGAATATTTGCCCCAGCTAAAGTCAGGTTGAGATTTTCCTCTAGATCACGCGTTAATCCGACACCATCTGTATTGTCACCAATCAGGGCACCTGACTCGTCACGAAATATCGTATTGACTGCGTGCGCATCGGATGCGCGTGTAGTCAGGATATCAACAGTATCAGCGGCTATCTCCTTATGCGGTACAGTGACATTTAAGCCTTTCCCTCCACGCGCGAAGAAGGCCTGAATATCATCAGCCACGCGATCAGGAAGCACTTCGATGAGTTCATATCGCATGTGTTGGGCGGTAGCCGCCGCGAACATACCGTGGATGAACGGCGAGCGACTGTGAGAGACAGGGTGACCAATGAGCGCGTAGCGATCGCTTTGCGTATCCTCATTCTTCATTGCGCAGGGGTCCTGCTAACCACCGAGCTACATCTTTCGCAAAGTAGGTCAATATTCCGTCCGCACCGGCACGCTTTATCGCCACCAACGCCTCAAGAACTGCGGCGCGCTCGTCAAGCCAACCGTTTTGAGCAGCAGCCTTTATCATTGAGTACTCGCCACTCACTTGGTATACGAGCGTGGGGGCATGAAACTCGTCTTTGATACGACGAACAATGTCTAGATACGGGAGCCCTGGTTTTATCATTACCATGTCTGCGCCCTCTTGGAGATCAAGGGCTACCTCATAAAGGGCTTCATTGCTGTTTGCCGGATCCATCTGGTAGGTTTTCTTATCGGCCTTCCCAAGACTTGTTGCCGAGCCGACCGCGTCACGGAATGGGCCATAAAAAGCCGAGGCATATTTAGCCGAGTAGGCGAGTATTCGTGTGTGAATGTAGCCGGCAGCCTCAAGTGCATCGCGTAATGCGCCGACGCGGCCATCCATCATGTCTGATGGCGCAACAATATCGGCACCAGCCTGCGCATGCGATAACGCCTGTTTGACTAGCGCCGTTACAGTTTCATCATTGAGTACATAGCCCTCAGCGTTTAAGAGACCATCTTGGCCGTGGGTTGTATAGGGATCTAGCGCCACATCGGTGATGACGCCTAAAGACGGTGCATTTTTCTTTATGCAACGTACAGCCCGCTGTATAAGTCCATCCGAATTCCACGCTTCGTGGCCATCGAGTGACTTAGTGTTGGAAGCGGGCACGGGAAACAGTGCGATAGCAGGTATTTTGAGGCTAACAAGCTCTGCAGCCTCCTTCGCAAGTTCATCAAGCGTCATTCGACTGATGCCTGGCATCGAGTTTACGGGCACACGCTGAGCCGTTCCTTCGATGACAAATACTGGATAAATCAGGTCATCACAAGACAGCGATGTCTCTCGCATCAGGCGCCGCGTGAAAGAATCACGCCGCATTCGGCGCATACGAACACGGGGGAATGATCCTGGAGTCTGACCCATTAAGGCGGTCCTCTATTGCTGCGGATTAGCAGTTTCTTATGAATACAATCTCATCATAAGACGGTGTGTTACACCATGGGTTTTTCAAGTTATTTACTCAGGTACATGCCAGCTAACACGGGACCGCCCACGACCATCAACGTTAAGCTGCCGAAGCAGCCATGGTAGAGCAGGGGCTAGGTATTCATCAATTCGCCAAGGAGGGTTAATAAGTAGCATGCCCGCACCGTTTAATCCCCCTGGGCTATCATCGCGCTGGATACATAGTTCTACCAATAGTTGTTTACGGATTCCTGTACCAGCCATCCGCTCTAAGAAGCGACTACATCCGTCCTCCTGTGTTATTGGATACCAAACTGCAAAGATGCCCGTTGGCCAGCGCTGTAGGCCGACCAGCAGTGCAGTTTTTAATCTCTCAAACTCATCAGGAGCCTCATATGGAGGATCCACGAGAACCAGCCCGCGTTTTTGTTTTGGCGGCAGAAGGGCTGCAAGTGAGCCGTACCCATCGCGTTCGTGTATGTGGGCGCGTGAGTCGCGAATGGCCCGTCTTAATGAAAGCGCTTCCCGGGACTCTAATTCACACAAAGAGGCTTCATCACAATCGCGCATTGCCGCAAGGGCGAGCAGTGGTGATCCCGGGATCGCAACGAGTTTTTCTGCCTCGACACCGAGAGATTTCACAAGATCAAGATAGCGTTGTACTGGGCCAAGCGGGACCGCGTCTGCTCCTAGAAGTCGCTGCACACCAGTACGATACTCGCCGCCACGTTGAGTCTCCGGGGCGTCAACAGGGTACCAACCACGGCCAGCGTGGGTGTCCAAATAAAAAAATGGATTGGGTTTGCGTCCTAGATAATCTAGCAGCGCAATCAGCACGACGTGCTTTAAAACGTCAGCAAAGTTTCCAGCATGGTAGGCGTGGCGGTAGTTCACGGTTCGCAGCTTACGCTGAACCGATGCGGGTGTCCCCGGTGGAGATAAATTTATTAAGAGCCGTTAGAAAGCCAGTCGCGTGGCTTTAGGTAATCCACGTGAAGACGCGACTCCTGACTGTTAGGCTCTGGTTCATAGTTGGGCTCCCAGCGTACTAATGGCGGTAACGACATAAGAATCGACTCAGTTCGCCCACCAGACTGCAGTCCAAAAAGCGTTCCACGGTCATAAACTAGATTGAATTCAACATACCGACCACGACGGTAAAGTTGGAACTGGCGCTCGCGCTCGGTGTAGTTATGGGCACATCTTTTTGTCACAATCGGAACATAGGCTTTTAAGAAGCTATCGCCAATCGCGCGTTGGAATTTAAAGCTGTCCGTGAATCCCCATTCGTTTAAGTCATCAAAAAAAACGCCACCAACACCGCGGGTTTCTTTACGGTGTTTGAGATAGAAGTACTCATCACACCAACTCTTGTAGTGCTGATACACGTCTTTCCCAAAGGGAGCACAGGCGTCGTAGGCTGTTTGATGCCAGTGCACTACGTCTTCCTCAAATGGGTAATAGGGGGTCAGATCGTACCCTCCCCCAAACCACCAGACCGGTTGTTGACCGGCCTTCTCGGCGATAAAGAATCGCACATTCATATGTGTAGTCGGGACGAACGGGTTCTGTGGGTGAAAAACTAACGAAACCCCCATTGCCTCAAAAGAGGCGCCAGCTAGATCTGGGCGTCCCTGAGTGGCAGATGGTGGTAGCCCTTCCCCCATGACATGTGAGAAACCGACCCCCGCCTGCTCAAATAAACGGCCGCCTTTCAAAACGCGACTGTCACCGCCGCCGCCGCCAGGACGCACCCATAGATCACTCTGAAAATGCTCGCCGCCATCGAGTCGCTCGATTGCTGCCGTGATCGTATCCTGCAGACCAGTCAGGTAGTTGCGGACAGCGGTTTTATCAGGATTCATAAGAATGTGACGTGGCTGCTTAAACGGGTAAGCACTACGGAGTCGTTTTTTTGACAGCCGCCTTGCGCGATACTTTTTTCTTTGCGGATTTAGCGCGAGGTTTAATCGCCTTTTTTGCGGCTTTGGCCACAGGCGTATCCGTAGTTTGTTTCTTAGCGGCAGCAGACTTAAATTTAGCCGACCCGGTTTTCTTGCGGCCAAAACGTGACGTGCCGCGTAATGGTGCGGCTGCGATTAGCGAGCGCGCCTCCTCGAGAGATACGCTGACAGGGTCCCGATCTTTAGGGATTTTGGCATTTCGCTTGCCATCAGTAAGGTAAGCTCCAAAGCGCCCATTCAGAACCTGAATATCGTCTACGCCATAGTCGCGCAATAATCGAGCGGCATCTGCCACTTTCTTTTCTTCGATCAATTCAAGAGCACGTGGGAACTCCACTGCGTATGGGTCGTCAGTCTTAACTGAGACATACTTAGCTCCATACTTTATGTAGGGGCCGAACCGACCGATCCCGACTGAGACTTTTTCTCCAGTTGGGAGTTCACCGAGCGCACGCGGCAATGTAAAGAGTTTCATTGCCTCTATAAGCGTTATGGTGTCCATCTTCTGGCCTGGCCGTAACCCAGCGAATTTGGGTTTTTCAACATCGTCCTTAGTGCCTAGCTGAACGAATGGCCCATATTGACCTACTCGGACGCTGACAGGTCTACCTGATATGTCATCGACTCCAAGCTGGCGTGACTGAGCTACCTGCTCGCGGGTGACATTTGCCTCTATATCTCGCACGCGCTCAATAAATGGCTGCCAGAACTGAGTTAATACAGGTATCCATTCTTTCTCGCCGCGCGAAATTTCGTCAAGATCGTCTTCAAGACGAGCTGTAAAGTCATAATCCACATACTGTGGGAAAAACTTAACCAAAAACTGGCTGACGATTTTCCCCGTATCTGTAGGCACAAAATTGCGCCTTTCATCCTCGACGTATTTGCGACCCCGTAAAGTCTCAATAATGGACGCGTAGGTAGATGGCCGACCAATGCCACGCTCTTCAAGGGCCTTTACCAAGCCAGCTTCGGTATAACGCGGTGGTGGCTCCGTATAGTGCTGTTCAGGGCGTAGTTCGATTAGCTCCGGTAGGTCGCCTGTAACGAACGCAGGTAACCTTCCGCTTTCTTCGGCATCATCATCGTCATCGTTACGGTCGACTTCGTAAGCTGCAAGGTAGCCAGGCTTTACGAGTGTGGAGCCGCTAGCGCGTATGACGCCTACTGGGGCTGTGGCGGTTACAGTTAGCGATGGATGCATTGTCACGGTGACCTGCTCAAAGACCGCGTTGGTCATTTGAGACGCAACGGTGCGCTTCCAGATTAGTGCATACAATCGCCACATGTCTTCATCAATTAGGCCGCGTAGCTTCTCAGGCGTGTTGTCTGATGATGTAGGGCGAATGGCTTCATGTGCTTCTTGCGCATTCTTTTGTTTGTTGGCATAGCTTCTTGGCGCGTCTGGCAGCGCTTCTTTGCCATACAGGCTCAGTATGGTTGTGCGGATTGCGCTGATTGCGTCAACGGAAAGAGATGTCGAGTCCGTACGCATATACGTAATTAGTCCGATGGGTCCTTCACCAAAATCGACGCCCTCGTATAATTTCTGGGCTAGCTGCATCGTTCGGCGAGCACTAAATCCCAGACGGTTCGCTGCCGCTTGCTGTAACGTGGAAGTGCGAAATGGGCCTTGAGGGCTGCGCGAGCGTGGTTTTGCTTCGACGTTGACGACACGGAGGCGGCCTGCGCAGGCAGCGTTCAGTTTTTGCTCGACCGCTCGAGCTGCCGACTCGTTGGTGAGGCTAAATCGACTGCGGCTGACGTCGGATTCTAATTTCTCACCATCAACTTCTATAACCCTTGCTTTGAATGGTTGCCCGTCTTTCGCCGCATCGACTTCGAGCGTCCAGTATTCTTGACGTATGAATGCTGCGATTTCCGCTTCGCGCTCACAGATTAAACGTAATGCTACGCTTTGAACTCTCCCAGCCGACAGGCCAGGCATTATTTTTTTCCATAGCAGCGGTGATAAGTTGAAGCCGACGAGATAGTCGAGCGCGCGGCGCGCCTGCTGAGCATTTACAAGCTCGGTGGAGAGCGCTTCTGGTGCTGCAATCGCTTTCTGGATTTCGGTTTTTGTTATCTCAAAAAACTTAGCTCTAAAAACGGTTTTGTCTTTAAGGGCGCCACGTTCTTTTAATATTTCGCTTAGATGCCACGAGATGGCTTCTCCCTCTCGATCAGGGTCAGTCGCTAGATATAAGCAGCTGGCTTTCTTAAGTGCTTTTTCGATCGCATCTACATGCCGTTCATTCCGTTCAATCAGTTCATAGCGCATCGCAAAAGAATGGTTCGGATCGACGGCGCCTTCTTTTGGAACGAGATCACGGACGTGTCCATAGGAAGCAAGCACTTCAAAGTCCTTGCCAAGATACTTCTTGATGGTTTTGGCCTTGGCAGGCGATTCAACGATGATGAGATTGTTGCTCATGAGCCTTGGGAACTAAGTGACCGTAATGACTGCGCGGCTATGGGGTCGGTTGATAGAAAAACATATAGAGCTTTTAATGAATCGCAGACGATTGGCCTTCGAAAACCAGATCTTCCATACGTTGATAGGCCAGTTCTTGGCCTGGTTGGCTAAAGAGCACCATCAACACAACCCATTTCATTTGTTCAATATCAATTTCGTCGGCATCCAAAGCTAATAGTCTGTCTATAACCAACTCACGTTGGCTAGCAGATAAAATACCGATTGTTTCTAGTTGGATGAGGTAGCCACGTACCTCTGCCGTCAAGCGCGCTTGCTCATGGCCGTTAAAAACACGAAATGAGCGTTGATTGAGCGGGTTGACAGTCGCGGGCGTTTCCATGGATAGGCCATCTAGCCATTCCAGAGCACGCTCTATGCCTATCTTGGCGAAACCAGCGTGTTCAAGTTCGTCGCGCAGCACGTCGCGGCTTGGCTGTGGAATATCATCGGATTCGAGATAGTTCTCGAACAAATAAATCAAAATATCGAGCACATTGTCGTTCATCGGGGCTTTCATTTTTGTGCGTCAGTCGCACACGTACACCAGATATTATGGTTTTATATCAAAGATTTGCGATGTCCTCTCGGTGGAGATTTCTGGTCTCCATTAAGAGCAACATCGAGCGTTCACACAATTTCAAAATCGGGGCATCTAACCGCATTTCAATCGGCTTGTCCAACCAGTACATACTTAAAGAGCCCACGGAGCCGAGTTTCTCGGCTCCGTGGGCTCTTAGGGTATGAAATCTATTGGTTAGGGGTTTTTGACAGAATCGCCGACACGCATGTCGCTTTGCGCCCGCAAAATAAGTCCGTAGCTGAGCCTGTCATAGGTTTTAAACACCATGAAGGTTCCGGCTGCTTCAGATGGGAGATTTCTAGACGGCGCAAATGGACGCGTCATCTCGCCGCGAGCTGGTAGGCCGCCACGTCCGTAGTCCTTGACGGTATCGCCGGTCTGCCAGACCGTGAGCATGTTGCCCGCCTCAAGCCCGTGTCGCTTGCCGCGATTGATGATCACAACCTGATATTGACCGATCACATTGACGCCATTGATCATGGAAATGATTTGGCCTTTAACTTCGCGAGTGGGTGCGCGCGGGACAAAATCTGTCGAAATATCAACGGTTTCAGGGATCAATAGGTCGCCAATAAACGCCTCGCGAGCGGATTCGTTGATCATGAGCTTCGCCAGGCCTTTTTTACCTTCTGCCGCGCGCTCAACGCGTGCAGAACCGGCATAAATGCCCTGATAGCCCAGCACGGTTCTATCATCTGGGTCGGTGATTTTTTCACCGATGTGCACTATCTGATAGCGTGTTCCCGGTTCTACACCGGCCAGGCCGCGTGCATACAGTATGTCACCAACACCGGCGATGACGCGGCGCTCACCGAGCCCGGCTACGTAGGCACCGTGTTTGACGTCATCCGCGCTCAATACGCCGGGCTTAGACATAAATGCTGCGACTATTTCGTAAGGAATCGCCTTTATCGCCTCGTCAAGCGGCGTGGTACGCATCTGAGGGGACAGTTTTGCGTCAGCCGCTCGGCCTAAGTCGCCTCGCTCAACCTCAAGGTGTGGCCGACCGTTGACGTCGTACACCAAATGCAGGGTATCTCCTGGATAAATGAGGTGCGGATTTTTGATTTCTGGGTTGAGGTACCAGATTTCTGGCCAGTACCAGGGCTGGCTTAAAAATTTGCCCGCAATCGCCCACAGGGTGTCGCCGCGCTTTACAATATAGGAGGATGGAGCGTCCGGGGCGAGCGGCACAGAGGTGCTGTGGCCGGGTGCCGGGCTTGCAGGCTGATCGGTGGCTCCTAAAGCAGTGCCGTTGATAACGGCGATAATTAGGAGGGTTCCAAATGCTGTTACTAGTGTTTTCATTGGTTTACGTATCCATTGGCGAGCCTGATTAGAAGCCCATCTCTGCTCGACCTAACTCGAACCTATCTCGTATAATAAAGTCATTAACCAGCGGGCGTGAAGTTTAACTTGAATGCTGACTAAACTTTAGCAGCATTATCGCGTCAGATGCTCGAATAGCTAGTGCCACCAATATGACACGCCTCACAATTCTCGAATACCCAGATCCACGGTTACGTACCCGGGCGGCCCCCGTCGAGCGGGTGGACACAGCCTTACGGACGCTAATCGACAACATGTTGGAGACCATGTACGCCGCTCCAGGAGTGGGTCTTGCTGCAACCCAGGTCAACGTTCACCAACGATTACTGGTCGCCGATGTTTCCGAAGAGAAAAATCAGCCGTTAGTCTTTATAAACCCGGAAATTATCGCACGCGAGGCGGTGGGAAAAATGCAGGAGGGCTGCCTGTCAGTACCGGGCTACTTTGAGGAACTGGATCGCGCGCATGTGATCCGCGTCAGGGCCCTAGACCGAGATGGTAAGCCGTTTGAGCAGGTTGCCATGGATTTACTTGCTGTGGTCGTACAGCACGAGATGGATCACTTGGATGGCAAACTATTTGTTGATTATTTGTCTGATCTGAAGCGAACTCGGATCCGAAATAAATTAGAAAAAGACCAGCGTCAGCGTGTTCAAGAGCGTTCGAGAACGCGTACACCGGCGCTCTGACTCAGGTGCCATTACGCATCGTTTATGCAGGTACGCCGGCATTCGCTGTGCCGGCCTTGGAAGCTATTATTCGCGCCGGGCATCATGTAGTCGCTGTACTGACGCAGCCTGACCGCCCCGCGGGCCGAGGGCGAGTTGTGCAAATGAGCGCCGTTAAGGAATCCGCTCTGGTGCATGACCTACCGGTACTGCAGCCCGCCAATCTGCAAGATCCTGTAATTGCTGCTAAGTTGCATGAATTAAGAGCAGATGTGTTTGTTGTAGCCGCATACGGGCTGCTGCTGCCGGGAGCCGTGCTTAAAATCCCCACCTTGGGCTGTCTAAATATTCACCCATCACTATTGCCGCGCTGGCGCGGCGCCGCCCCGATTCCATGTGCCATTATGGCCAACGATGAATACACGGGCGTCGCCATCATGCAAATGGACGTTGCGCTCGACTCAGGTCCCATTTTTGCCATTGAGCGTGTCCCTATCGATCCACATGAGAATGCTGCTGAGTTGAGTGTGCGGTTGGCACACCGTGGCGCCGATCTGCTAGTCCAGGTATTGAAGGATCTGGCAAGTGGCAGCGCCATTGCAACACCACAGCCCTCGGAAGGGATCAACTACGCGCCTAAACTAAACCGGACGATGGCTCAAATTGATTGGGCGCGGTCCGCAGCCTTGATCGACTGCCATGTAAGAGCCCTAGTTCCATGGCCTATCGCCGAGACAATTTTTATGAGGGAAGTGCTAAAAATTCACCGAGCTCAATCATTGGTCGCAACCACATCCGCAGCGCCAGGGACAATTCTTGACGTAGGAGTCGGCGGAATTGATGTTGCGACGGGTGATGGCGTTTTACGCCTGTCGCAAGTACAAACGGCGGGCCGTAAAGTAGTTTCGGGTCATGAGTTTGCTCGAAATGCCGTTAGAGGTGGCTCTATTATCGGCTTAACATTTGGAATGCAGTTATGAATGACGGTGCGCAAAGCCGTGCCGCCGCGGTACACGCCATCTGTGCTGTTTTAGACAAGGGTAGGCGCATAGAAAGCGCGATTGCTGACTTTATTTCACATGATCTTTCGGGGCCTGATCGAGCCTATGCGCAGGCGCTCACATTCGGCGTCCTACGCTTTGGACATCGGCTACAACTCACGCTCATGCCGCTTTTGGCTAGGCCATGGGATAGTCAAGCGAGCGAACTTAAAGCACTATTATTGATCGGCGTGTACCAACTTGAATATGCTGAAACTCCGCCGCACGCTGCAGTGAACGCCACCGTCGCAGCGGCACGTCTTGTTGGGCAGGGACGCGCTGCCGGCCTTGTTAACGCCTGCCTTCGACGGTTCCAACGTGAGCGAACGGAGCTCCTCCGTCAAGCAGACTTCTCGGTCGCCGGAAGGTACTCACATCCAGAGTGGTTGTCGGTAGCGATCAGTCGTGATTGGCCTGAGCTGTTTGAAACGATATTAGCAAGCAACAACGAGCATCCGCCCTTAACCTTACGCGCCAACGCACGTCGTATCACCACTGAAGAGCTCGCTGACCGCCTTGAGGCGCGCGGCTTACGGGTGCGCATGTCAACGTTCGCCCCCCGAGCGCTCGTTTTGGAAGAGCCGACCGATATTAGGCTGTTACCCGAATTTCAAGAGGGTCTATGTTCAGTACAAGATGCTGTCGCTCAACTCGCACCGCTGTACCTCGGAGTCGCTCCTGGGATGCGAGTGCTTGATGCCTGCGCTGCGCCAGGCGGCAAGACCGGACACATCCTCGAAGAATGCCCAGAGCTAAAAGAAATGGTCGCGCTTGATATTGATGCAGCGCGGGTAAGTCTAATCCGCTCAAATTTAGATCGCTTAGGACTCGCTGCCACCTTGCAAGTTGGCGACGCGCTTGACCCAACTGCTTTTGTAGGCCAACGCTTCGAGCGAATATTACTGGATGCGCCCTGTTCCGGAACCGGTGTGATACGGCGCCATCCTGATATAAAGTGGTTGCGTCGGCCCGCTGATATTGCCCAATTAGTGAGTCGTGAACGCAAATTGCTGAATGCAATGTGGGCGTTACTCGAGCCGGGTGGTCGACTAGTTTACTCAACATGCTCCATTCTGCGATCAGAAAACAGCAGTTTAGTAGCACAGTTTCTGAATGATAACTCCGATGCTGTCGATGTCACTAAATCCGTAGGTCTTGAAGTCCAAGGATTGAACGCGTTGTCCCAAGTAGCTGATGTCGGTATATCAATATTTCCAGGAATATCAGGAACCGACGGTTTTTATTATGCGTGTCTCGAGCGCCGTACAGTATCAATATGACTCTAAGTAAATAGTTACAGGCATATCATGCACTCCACGACGATCAGATACGAAAAAGAGACTCACTGTTCGCGGCTAAACGCCGTGCTCGTTTTGTTAATGTTTTTGACTGCGAGCTTTGTGTACGCAGATGAAGAGACAGCATTGATTGGCGAGCCGCGCTTCGATGTGCGCTCCGCATTTATCGAACCAGTTGAAGGGATATATCAACTGCACGCTACCCTCGACCTAGCTCTTAGTAATAGTGCTCAGCAAGCGCTCCGAGAGGGGGTCCCTGTAACCTTTTTCTTGGACGCCCGTATCGAAAGAAAACGCCAGTATTTGCCTGACAAACAGGTTGCTGAAGTAACTCAGCGGTGGGAAATTCGATATGATGCGCTTTCTGAGCGGTATCTGGTCAGCGATTCAGCTGCCAACTCACAGAGTTCCTATGCAACGCTGCAATCTGCATTAGTTGTGCTGGCGGATGTGCGTGGTGTGCCGATGGGCCCCATTGGACTGACTGAAAAGGGTAAGCATTACGAGGCCTCGCTGCGAGCTGTCGCTGTAATTGAAGGCGGTCTACCAAGCGCACTAAAAGTGATGATGTTTTGGGTCGACTGGCGGCGCGAAACTGACTGGTACACTTGGACCTTGCGGCCGTGATTGGTCGGCCCGAAGGACGAGACGGGTTGGCCATTCAGGAGACAGGCAGCCCTCCAGTCGCGCCCAGGCGGCGTATCCTTGTTGTAATACTGACTTTGGCTGCCGTCGGAGCTTGCGTCGCATCTTTAGTGTTGCTGGCGACGGCTGCGCAGGATGCGCAGCGCTTCGATGTCTTGCAGCCATGGTTGTTAGCAATCAACTTTGCTGGCGTCTTTGTACTAATTGTATTGCTCAGTCGCAAGCTATGGGATTTGCTGTGCGATTGGCGTGCGAAGGTGCCTGGGTCACGCATGAAAGCGCGCGCAGTGCTTACATTTAGCGGGCTTGCGCTTGTCCCTTTAGTCATTGTGTATGCGTTTTCTGTTAACGCAATCAGTCGTGGTATCGATAGCTGGTTTGATATCAATGTGGGTCGAGGACTAGAGGGCGCACTCAATCTATCGCGCGCAGCACTAAGTCTTCGATTGCGGGATTTCTCGGCGCGTACTGAGAAACTTGCAGCTGAACTTAAAACGGCACATCCCTATGAGCTCATCTCCGATCTTGAGCGCTATCGACGAGTTGTTGGTGCAACAGAGATTTTGGTTGTAGGGGATCATGGCCAAATAACGGCCGCCAGCACAGATTTCTCGGCTCATATGTTGCCCAGAGCACCGCCAGAGGACGTTTTGCTTGCAGCGCGACAAGGGCGGAACTATGTCAGTCTCGATCCTTTGGCCGCCGGAGGTTACCGAGTTATCACAGCAGTCGCTTTGCAATCGACCTCCTCAAGTAACGGCTTGGTCCTGTTTGCTAGCTATGGTGTCCCAGAGCAGTTAGGTGGTCTGGCGGATGGTGTACAGACCGCCTACGCACAGTACGGACAGCGTGTCTATCAGCGCCCTTTCTTAAAATCCACCTTTATCCTAACGCTGACAATCGTTTTGCTGCTCTCGGCGCTAGGCGCTATTTACGGAGCTTTTTTTTGGGCAGCACGTTTAGTCAAGCCGGTGCAAGATTTAATTGCTGGAACAAACGCAGTAGGGCAGGGAGACCTCACAACACGACTTAGCCTGCCGTCGCACGATGAGATGGGATTTCTTGTAAATTCTTTTAATGACATGACGCAAAAACTGAGTCGGGCGCGAGCTGACGCTGAACGTAGTAAGTTTCTTATCGAGACTCAACGTGCCAGCCTTGCCGTCATACTCGCGCGGTTATCCACGGGAGTGATCTCTGTTGATCTTGATTTCACGCTACGCACCGCTAACGCCGCAGCCTCACATATATTGGGAACGAATCTCGAGGTACTTATCGGCCGTAAACTTGGGAGTGACGATCAGAGCTTCAGTTTGTACGCTGATTTCGTCGTTGCATGCCGGCGTCATATAGACGCAGGTCAGATAGAGTGGCGAGAACAAATAACGCTAATGACAGATAATGGCAGGCGCGAATTCATGGCTGGATGCACGACACTTCCGAACTCAGTTGGAACCCCGCCGGGGCTCGTTATTGTGTTCGATGATATCTCAACCTTGTTGAGCGCCCAACGTGAGGCCGCCTGGGGTGAGGTGGCGCGTCGCTTGGCACATGAGATCAAAAATCCATTGACGCCTATACAGCTGTCTGCAGAGCGGTTGCACCGAAGACTGCTGGGTGGGCTAAATACAAAAGATGCCGAAATTTTACAGAGCGGCACTAACACGATCATTCAGCAAGTTGAAGCGATGAAGCAGATGGTAAATGCGTTCTCAGATTATGCGCGAGCTCCGGCGATGGATCTTGCCATATTTGACTTAAATCAGTTAGTTCGCGAGGTTGCTGAGCTATATCGTGCGCAGGCGCATTCAGTGAAAATAAAATTGGTGCTTGCTGATGACGTAAGTCGCTTGAAGGCTGATCGGGGTCGCGTGAGACAGATTTTAAATAATCTAATAACTAATGCCTTAGAGGCTTTGGATACACACAGTGACGGTTGCGTGACCATATTGACTCAGAAGGACTATATTGATGGACATCCGGTGGTTGACTTGGAGGTCTCCGACAACGGTGCTGGATTTCAGCAGGATCTTATCGACAAGGTATTTGATCCCTATGTGACTAGTAAACCAAAGGGCACCGGTCTGGGGCTTGCGATTGTTAAGAAAATTGTCGAAGAGCACGGTGGTCGGATTGAAGCTGATAACGGTGACAGCGGTGGTGGCCGAGTGCGTATTTTACTGCCGATAGATGATGCTTCGCGAGAGACGCTCGCCACTGCGTTTGTCGCCCGAGATAGTCGATGGTCTGATCTTAGGGGGGGGTAGCGTATGAGCGTTGCACGGATTTTAGTTGTCGATGACGAGGCCGATATTCGCGGCACGTTAAAAGAAGTGCTAACAGACGAAGGCTATGCCGTGGAATTGGCAGCGAATGCTGCTCATGCGCGTACGGCCAAGCTCGCAAATGAGCCGGATTTAGTCTTGCTTGATATTTGGATGCCCGATACTGATGGAATTACCTTACTGCGTGAGTGGACCTCAAGCGGCGGTCCCAGCTGCCCTGTCGTTATGATGTCGGGTCATGGCAGCGTGGAAACTGCCGTCGAAGCGACGCGCCTTGGAGCATTTGACTTCGTTGAGAAGCCGTTATCGCTTGCAAAACTGCTGAGGGTGCTTGAGCGCGCCTTGGCCTCCGGACGAAGCGCCCGCGGTGCGGCGCGATCAAGTGACTCATCAATGCTAGCGCCTGTCGGACGCAGCAGGGTAATGCATGATCTGCGTGAAAAAATACAGCTGGTGTCTAGCCAAAACGTTCCAGTCCTCTTTGTTGGTGAGGTGGGGACTGGTCGTGAGGCCTTTGCTCGATATCTGCACTCTGTCAGTCCTCGCGCCAGCAAGCCCTTTGTGTTGATATCAGGAGGAGCGTTGGGTGAAGCGGACATGCTTGCGCGATTGCATGGTGTTGGTTCTAGCGAAGACGAGCAACCCGGACTCTATGAGCAGGCTGCTGGAGGCGCGATATTTCTAAGTCGTCTAGAGGATTTTTCTCCCACGTCACAGAAGATTATTCTTGAGGACATTGAGGCTGGTCATTACACAAGGCTCGGTAACAAGGAGGTCTTAAAATTAGATGTTCGTTTCGTAAGTTCAGTGCACGCAAGCATTTATCGAGATGCCAGTGCTGGGCAGGTCCGCAAAGATCTGCTGGCGCGCTTAAATGTCATCACATTGAGTGTGCCATCGCTGCGTGAATACGCAGAAGACGTACCGGAATTGCTGCGTTATTACGTCGATAGACTAGTGGAGGAGCAGGGCCTCAGATTTAGAAAATTTGGTGTTGCTGCGCAGAACCGACTACGTAATTACCCATGGCCTGGCAATATTCAAGAGCTAAAAAATCTTGTGCATCGCTCATTGCTGCTTGGCGGCACTGAAGAAATCGGTCTTTCCGACATCGAGAGTGGCCTTAGCAGCCCAATTGGCCGAGCCGAGCCGCTAGTCAAGCAAGATTTGCTAGCTTTGCCGCTGCGAGAAGCTCGCGAGGCTTTTGAGAGGGCTTACTTGCAGCAGCAGTTGATGTTGTGCAACGGTAAGGTGGGTCAGCTTGCAAAACGTGTCGGAATTGAGAGAACGCATTTATATCGCAAGTTGCGCGCCCTCGGCATTGATTTCCGTCACTCAGCGGACGAGTAAAGCAGCGAGCTCGTTGCATGGTTAGCTGTGCATTTGTCTGCTCAACAACGCAGCTTCGTCCTCGCCCGTGCCTTAGCGCAATTGCTGCTAGTTATCTAGTCACCAACTCTGATTACTAGTGCCTCTACATCAGCCTTGCGCAACCGTGTCCGGACCTTATTAAGGTCTTCGAGATTGCTGATAGGCCCAATACGGACCCTGTGCCAAGTGTCGGCATCAACAGTAACTTTCTGCACGTTTGATTCGATTCCTTGCAGCGCTAGCTGTGCGCGAACTCTATCGGCATCTGCATAGTTCTTATATGAACCCGCTTGCAGCACATAGGTCCCCTGTCGAGATTCTGCGATCGGTTTGACATCGCTATGAACGTCTTTTTCTTTCTCTGGAATGATGACTTCAAAGTTTTTCAGCTGCTTGTAGAAAGTGAATTTAGTGCCACTCCCGGTTGTCTCTTGCTCTTGGGCCTCTTCGGTAGCTGACAGCGGCGCTGCTGGTTTGTCCTTGCCAGGCGCTTCTGGTAAGGAAGGCTTTGCATAGCGCCAGACGCCAATGGCGAGGACCGCACCGAGCGTAAGTCCAAGTACAAGACCGATCCATCCAGAAAAACTGGCCGAATTATGAGATCGCCTGATCGCACCTTTACGATAATCGCGCACAGTTACATCGTCTGCGGAGCAGAGACCCCCAGAATGGAAAGACCGTTATAGATGACTTGGCGGGCTGCGAGAACAAGACTCAAGCGTGCATTACGTAGCTCGGGGTCATCAACAATGAACCGATGAGCAGCGTTCTCGTTACCTGCTGCATATGCGGCATGAAAGTCTGTTGCCAGTTCTCTTAAGTAGTTTACGAGAGTGTGAGGTGCGCGCGTCGCTGCCGCCAAATCAATGATTTCTGGATATCGTGTTGTGGTTACCATTAGCCTATGTTCGTGGGCTTCCACTAGTCTACTCAAGGAGTTGTAGCCAGCTGTCTCATCATGTATCAGCTCGCGTTCCGCTAATTGCCTGAATACACTCGCAACGCGTGCATGGGCATATTGAATATAAAAAACAGGGTTATCAGTGGTCCGTCGTTTAGCGAGCTCTAGATCAAAGTCTAATTGTTGGTCGTGGGAACGTGAGACATAGTAAAATCGACAGGCATCGTTACCAACCTCTTCGCGCAGTTGTCGCAGAGTAACGAAAGTGCCTTCTCGTTTCCCCATCGCAACTTTCTCGTCACCGCGATACAGGTTTACAAGTTGAAGTAGCGGCACTTCTAAACTGTCTGGGGGTTCGCCCATCGCCGCAAGACCACCGCGTACGCGCGCAACGTAGCCGTGGTGGTCCGCGCCTAGGACGTCAATGAGGCGTGAATACCCGCGGACACGTTTGTTGAGATGATAAGCGATGTCTGACGCAAAATAGGTTCGTATTCCGTTCTCGCGTTCGACGACTCTATCTTCGTCGTCCCCAAAAGCCGATGCTTTAAACCAGATTGCGCCATCCTTACGATAAGTGTTTCCGCTTTTCTCAAGGCGAGCGAGCGCATCATCAATGGCGCCAGTTGTTGTCAGTGCGCGTTCCGAAAACCAGTTGTCAAACGTGACACCCATGGCTTCTAGATCAGCACGCATATCGGCAAGCATGCCGTTTAATGCGTGATTAACAATTTGCTGAAATCCAAGTTCGCCAAGTAAGCTGCGGGCTCGTGTGATGAGGGCGTCAACATAGACGTCCTTGTCTCCCCCGATGGCTTCGTCAGGCGGAAGGTTAGTGACGACCGACGCAGCACTGCGAAAAAATTCCTTATCTGATGTGGCGGCGAGGCTAGTTGCGATTGGCGCTAGATAGTCTCCCTTATAGCCGTTTGCCGGGAAGGGTAGAGTCTCACCGAAATGCTGGAGATATCGGATCCAGACACTTAGGCCCAAAATGTCAACCTGACGCCCAGCATCATTGATATAAAACTCACGGGTGACGGTATGTCCAAATGCGGTGAGTAAATTGCCAAGCGCTGCACCATAAGCTGCGTGGCGGCCATGCCCCACGTGCAGGGGGCCAGTGGGATTGGCTGAGACAAATTCAAGTAAGATGCTCGGGCGCGTGTTTTGAGTAGTGCGACCGTAAGCGTTTTGCAGGTCCAGTACTCGTCTTATCTCATTATGGTACGCGTTGGCTGTCAAATGGAAATTGATGAAGCCTGGACCCGCAATTTCCACACGAGCCACGTCGAGGTTATCTGGGATTGCCTTAATGAGTTCTGCAGCGAACGCTTTTGGGTTCAGACGGACAGTTTTTGCTAGGCGCATAGCAATGTTGGTCGCATAGTCGCCATGAGACATGTCGCGAGTGCGTTCCACTTCCGGCTTTATGGCGCTTGTGTCTGAACTCAGCAATTCTGGGGGCAGTGCAACGAGTGCGGCGCTAATGAGTTGTTCTATCGTGGCTTTCAAGACAATTCCCGCAAAGGTAAATGGGCGCTACCAAATTGGCGTCAGTTTACCGGAATCAAGCAGTTCTTGAGGTGCTGCTATAGCTATTCAAGGATATTTAACTGGTCTCCAATGGGTCTACATCCACCGACCATCGAATTTTGCGCGCCTCTTTTAGAGCTTCGATTAAGGGGAGCCATTCCCTAAGAAGCTGATGTAGCCCGCTTCGGTCTGGGCCTTCTAGTAATAACTGGGCACGATATCGGCCTGCTCGCCGCTCCATGGCTGCTGGTGCTGGTCCCAGTAGCCGTACGTCCCTGCGCGGTAGCTGCTGTGCCTCAGTGCGTGCCGCACACAAAAAAGCCATCACGGAGTCTTTCTGCGGAGCGTCAGCTCGCAGCAAAGCCAGGCGTGAGTAAGGTGGCCAGCGAGCATTGGATCGTTCCAGCAGGGCGGTTTCCGCGAAACCTTCATAGCCACTCTGTAGGAGACTCACGAGTAGGGGGTGCTCAGGGCAAGCGGTTTGAACCAGCACCTCACCCGGCCGGCTGGCACGACCCGCTCGTCCTGCAACCTGAACGATATTTTGCGCAAGACGCTCGCTGGCACGAAAATCTGTTCCAAACAGTCCTTGGTCGGCATTCAAAATAACCACAAGAGTCACGTTAGGAAAATCGTGTCCTTTGGTTAGCATTTGAGTACCAACTAAGATCCGGGCGTCGCCAGTGTGTACACGGTCTAGAGCCGCTTCGATTTCATCCCGACTAGTAATGGTGTCTCTATCAATTCGAACGACCGGGACTCCCTTGAATAACTCATCAAGCGTATCTTCAACCCTCTCCGTGCCCTGGCCCATTGGTTTTAACTCCGTAGCACACGCTGGGCAAGCAAAGGGGACAGCTTGACGTGCTCCGCAGTGATGGCAGGTTAGCTCATGTGACTTTAGATGAAGTGTCAATCGAGCGTCACACTGGAGACAAGGAGCAGTCCAGCCACAGCCGGTGCAGTAAAGTGCTGGAGCGAACCCGCGACGGTTGAGATAGATCAGAACCTGTCCACCTGCTCGGAGGTGTTTCTCAATAGCAAGCACACTTGGCGTCGCAATCCCTTCCCGAGATTCATGAAGTTTGAGGTCTATGATCGAGATATGAGGTTGTACAGCTGCTCCGGCGCGTAGTGGCAGAATGAGTTTTTTATAGCGTGACGTATTGGCTGCGTGCAGCGATTCAAGCGCTGGTGTTGCAGATCCAAGAACGACTGGGATGCCGCTTTTTTGTGCCCGAAGGATTGCTAGATCGCGGGCCGAATAACGAAACCCTTCTTGCTGTTTGTACGAGCCGTCATGCTCCTCGTCAACAATAATGATGCCACAGCGTGCCAACGGAACAAAGATTGCAGAGCGAGTGCCTATGATCAAAGGTGCGCTCCCATTGCGCGCTGCGCGCCACATTTTTAGTCGCTCAAGGTCCGTCATCGCTGAGTGGAGTACGGCCAATGGCACTGCGAACCGTTTGCGGAAGCGCGCGATAGCTTGGGGTGTCAGCGCAATTTCTGGGACTAGCACTAGGGCTTGATCACCACGGGCCAGCACCTTGGCTATTGCCTGTAAGTAAACTTCTGTCTTACCACTCCCGGTAACGCCAAACAGTAAAAATGGTTGAAATTGATTTAGTGATGCACAAATTTCATCGACGGCTAGCGCCTGCGCTGCGTTAAGCACAGGGCTTGGGCTGATTTCTTCCTGCGGGCTGCTTATGTCAGGAGCATCGATCGTGCTCTCTAAGACCCAGCCGCGTTCGATAAATCCTTGTAATGCGACACGTCCTCTACTGCCTAGGGGACTGATTGCATCGGCCCCTACTGTCGTGCCAGACCGTAAAATAGCTAGCAACTCCATTTGTCGCTTCCCTAAGCGCGGTGTTGCCAAAGACTCTGTGCGACCAGTGTCAGATAGGCTCCAACGGGGCTCCGTGGCCGTAAGTGGCCGTCCCTGCCTTAGCAGCGTCGGAATTGCGGCAGCAAACGCCTCGCCAAGAGGGTGATGGTAGTACTGCGCCGCCCAGCGGACGAGCTCGAAACATGTAGCATCAAGTACAGGTTGAGTATCCAGTATTTCGAGGGCGCAGCGTAGCTTGCCTGCCGGCACTTCCGAGTGGTTTGCCACCTCTGCAAGAATCCCGAGTACAGTTTGCCGTCCGAAGGGCACACGCAGGCGTGTTCCCACTTGCAGTGATTCTGGGTCTGCTTCCGCTGGAGGCAAATAATCAAACAGTCTGCGCAGTGGCGTATCGATAGCCACGCGCAAAATATAGGACTGGGATTGCGTTATAGGCACTTTATTAAGCTATTCAGTAACTTACACTTGATATCGTCTTTCGCGAGCCGCCGAGCACACTGCATCATATTGCTCCTGTTGGGCGCTATTGTGGGTTCGTTATAGCGTACGCCCTCTTGTGCCCAATGACGTAGTAATACCAGTGGGAGGGGCTAAGTCATGGTGCACAATACGAGGGGGCAGCAGGTGTGTGCTGCAAACGTTTTCGCCTTTTTGGTAGTTGCCAGCCGTGAATCAAAACTCAAATAATCTCAAAGTGCTTGCCGAACGGGATGAGCGCTATCGTTTTCGGGTGCCGAGCCGTTGGTTGGCTATTGGCGCATCTGGAACGGCGGTCGCACTGCTCGTCGCCGTTTTGGTGGCTCGCTACCAGATAGGGCATTTCGCGGATCAATTGAGCCCCGTCGATGATGCCGAGATCTTATTGTCATTAGACGACCTCGCGTTTTATGAGCATGAACCAGATTTTTATGACTGGGCTGCCAATGAGTCAATTTAGTAATAAAATAAAGCGCATCTTCGATACATGGACTTGCTCTGTGTGTCGTGCGTGGATTTCAACCGCGTTTTTAATGATGACTGTATGTTGCGTGAGCAGCCTTAACATCTCCGAAGTACACGCTAATGAGCCTATGCGAGCCGTGCTTTGGTCTGAGCTGTCACCAGATCAGCAGGCTTTACTTGAAAAGTATGAAAAATCCTGGAGTCAGCTGCTGCCGGATCGCCAGAGCGTGCTGGCGGATGCTAGTTCGCAATGGATTGTGCTAGATCCAGTAAAGCGCCAGAGAGCGACCGAGCGGTTTGATAGGTGGCGTAAGCTTTCTCCGTCACAACGCGAGATTCAGCGCGCCAATTTTGAACAGCTGAAGAGGCTGTCACAATCCAGACAAACGCAAGTTCATGCTCATGCGGCGCAGTTTGAGGCGCGACCTATATCTGAGCAGCAGCTGTTGCTGAAACGCTGGCAAAGCATGACCTCTGCACAGAGGCATCGTGATAATTAACCTGCAATAAAGTACGTGCTTGTAGCAATTACGTATGGCAGCCCAAAACTACGGCATTCGTTTGGGTTATCGCTGCTTGTCGTGTAGATAGTTGACTTTTTCTAAAAACCATCAAGGTTAAATACTGCCTAAAAGGTATACTCCGACTAAGTAAGAGAAACCTATATGCCCCCGTTCCCGATCTCGATCGCGTGGCCAATGGCGATGCTGGTCGTTTTGATTGCAACCGTTTGGGTGCAGGTTGCCATGATTCGGCTTAACGAGTTCCGCGAGCGAGGCGCTGATCAGGAAGGTTCAAAACGTTCTGGCGATATGGACGCTATTCCAGAAAAAGACTCTGCTATAGATAATCTGAATAGTCTTTTTAAAGAACCAACGCTATTTTTTATTATCGCAACTCTTGACGCCGTAACGGATCATGTGACGCGCGTACAGCTCTACCTCGCGTGGGTTTTTGTAGGACTTCGGTATCTGCATAGCGCAATTTCTTTTACCTATAATGACGCACAGCACAAGGCAATTGTTTATGTCTTGAGTATGCTGTGCATGTTTGCTATGTGGCTAATTTTTGTAAAAGATTTGTGGCGCGGTTACTAAGAACACTGTGAGTTTTTGTCAGATCATCGTCACGTATAAGGGTTTTGTGTGAGCGTTGTGCAGCAGTCTTCAGAGTCTTGGGTTTTATCTGCGCTTGCGCCATTAAAAAGAGGTATTTTTTCGTCACTCTGGTTTGCAAGCCTTTTATCCAATATAGGGACTCTAGTGCAGACCGTTGGCGCAGCATGGTTGATGGTGTCCTTGACGCGTTCGTCCGATATGGTGGCTTTTGTACAGGGCGCAAGTGCCTTGCCGGTCATGCTGTTATCGATCCCGGCGGGGGCGGTGGCAGACATTTGGGATCGCCGTTCAGTAATGCTTGTGGCGATCGTCATCATGACCGTCACTTCTGCATTACTAACGGTACTCGAGTTTCATAACTCCCTGTCTCCGTGGTCACTACTCGGATTTACGTTCTTGCTGGGCTGTGGCAGCGCTTTGTATGGCCCGGCATGGCAGTCATCGGTTGGCGAGCAGGTTGCGACTAAACATCTACCAGCGGCAGTTTCGTTAAACGCTATTAGTTTCAATATTGCTCGAACCGTTGGTCCCGCTATCGGTGGTTTTATTGTAGCCACGTCCGGATCTCAGGCGGCTTTTCTGTTTAACACTCTTTCCTACACCGGTCTGATTGTTGTACTGGTTCGTTGGCGGCGTCGGACAGCAGAGCCAATCCTGCCTCCGGAGAGCATTATTGCTGCATTAGGCACTGGCGTGCGGTATGCGCGGCTATCCCCAGCGATCAGAACTGTACTAATTCGAAGTTTCATTTTTGGCCTGTTTGGTAGCGGCATCTGGGCAACTATTCCCTTGATCGCCCGGGACCTGCTGGTGGGCGGTCCGATGACGTTTGGTTTCCTGCTGGGGTCTTTTGGTGTAGGTGCGGTGTGTGGTGCCTTAAGTAGTACTTGGCTACGGCGATCGTATGACAGTAATACGATTGTTACTGCGGGATCATTGATTTTCGGTATAGCAATGATTGTTGTTGCACAAAGTCAGTTGATTTTTGTGTCAATCATTGCGTTATTGCTTGCAGGCGCTGCTTGGGTGCTTTCTTTTTCGACGTTGAATATTTCCACTCAAACGTCCGCCCCTCGATGGGTCGTGGGACGTACGCTCGCTATCTATCAGACAGCTGCTTTCGGTGGTGTTGCACTTGGAAGTTGGCTTTGGGGTGAGCTTGCGGAAACCGTGGGGCTCTCTATCAGTCTCACAACGTCTGGCGCGTTATTGGTGGCCTCCTGTTTTCTTGTGCAGCGTTGGCCAATGCATCCCGCGAGTCTTGTGAGGCTTGATCCGCTTCGTCTCGCAGGTGATGTTCCGGGTATCGCAGGCTTAGAGCCCGAGGCAGGTCCGATCGTGATTTCAACGGAATATCGGATCTTCGACGCAGATGCAGCAAAGTTCGTAGAAGTTATTTATGAGCTTGGGCGGATTCGCCGTCGGGATGGAGCTCGTCGCTGGAGCGTTTTGCAGGACCTCGTAGATCAAACCTGTTGGGTCGAGCGTTTTGAAACGGTCACATGGCTTGACTATCTGCGGCACCAGCACCGAGCTACCCTAGCCGATCGTGAAACAGAAGAGCGTGTCCTTGCACTGCATCAGGGGGGAGAGGCACCTAAAATACGATTTTTGCGCGCTAGGTCTGCAACAGAGCCATTTTTGCCTGACGCGGTGGCCCCTCGGACGTACTCCGGGGGGGGTGACAGCCATTTAGGTGGCGGCTAGTTCGACGGTTTCCTTAGGGGCGCTCGAAGGCACCAGAAGCTGATTCCCTTAGGTAGGGCGGAAAAACGACCAACTCGCGTTGAAAGCACTAAACTGTAGCCTTGCAGTGCCCGCCTATGGCACTTAATTTTTAGGATAACGAGTCTCTATGGGTCGCATATTTGAAGTTCGAAAGCATGCGATGTTCGCCCGCTGGAACCGCATGGCAAAGCAGTTTCACCGCATTGCTAAAGACATCACCATTGCCGTTAAGGCTGGCGGTACAGATCCAAGTTCAAATCCGTCTTTGCGGCGTTGTGTGCAAAACGCCCGTGCTATCAACATGCCGAAAGACAAAGTTGAGGCAGCGATCAAACGTGCCTCAGGTAAAGATGCAGCAAATTTCACTGAGATAATATACGAAGGTTATGCGCCTCACGGTGTCGCGATCTTGGTGGAGACAGCTACCGACAACCCAACGCGTACAGTTGCAAGCGTGCGGCATCATTTTTCCAAAGGCGGCGGCAATCTCGCTAGTTCCGGCAGTGTGAGCTTTCAGTTTCGGGAAATGGGCGTCTTTCGGCTGATTCCAGATGGCTTAAACCCGGACGAGCTTGAGTTATACCTTATGGATCACGGTCTGGAGGAAATGGGCGAAGGCACCGGTGAAAATGGTGAGCCCCAGCTAGTTATTCGCTGTCTGTTTCCTGATTTTGGCCAAGTGCAGAAGGCGCTAGAGGAGCGGGGGATAACCCCAATCTCGGCAGAGCGAGAGTTTGTTTGTACAACGCCAACGGAAGTGGCTGAAGAGCATGCCAAAGAAGTACTAGAATTGATTGATAAGCTTGAACAAGATGACGATGTCCAAAAAGTGTTTCATACGCTGGCGTAAAGGTTTTTGATATATGTTTTATGTGCGCATACTTATATTGATTGTGGCAGTTTCTGCATGTCGAACGGCATTGTCAGAGAATGCCAAGGCGCAGTCAGCTTCCGCTCCAATGACGATGACGGAGCTCCTTGCCTCCGCCAAACCAGCAGATTGGCGGGCAGCTGATCCAGACCATACTCTATATCTCGAGCTATCCACCGGTCGGGTGGTTATAGAGTTATCGCCCCAATTTGCACCGCGCCATGTTGCGAACATTGAAAAACTGGCGCGAGCACATTGGTATGACGGGATTGCAGTCACTCGAGTTCAGGACAACTTTGTAGCCCAATGGGGCGATCCTTTAAATAGCCGTCCGGAAGTAGGCGAAAAACGACTACCAGCAGAATTCACGCGTTCGGCGACTAACTCGTCCTTCGTTCGTCTTAAAGACGTAGACACATATGCAAGTGAAGTGGGATTTGTTAACGGGCTTCCGGCGGCGCGTAACAGCATTGATGGCGAGGAATGGTTGATTCATTGTTATGGAATGGTGGGCGTTGGCCGAGATACGGACCCTACCACCGCGATTGGCACTGAGCTTTACACGGTGATCGGTCATGCGCCACGCCAGCTTGATCGTAATATCACTATGGTGGGCCGTGTAATCGCCGGTATAGAGCTGCTGTCATCACTGCCGCGCGGCACTGGTGATCTCGGTTTTTACGAACAACCTGAGCAGCGGATGCCTATACAAAGCGTGCGTCTTGCGTCTGAATTGCCAGTTGCAGACCGCATGCCGCTAGAGGTGCTGCGCACTGACACCGCTGTATTTCAGAGGCTTGTTGAAATGAGGCGCAACCGGCGTGACATCTGGTACAAAAAGCCGGCCGGACATATTGACGTTTGTAGTGTGCCGCTACCAGTCCGCGAGCGTCTCGATCACAAGCGATAGGCAGCGGCCAAGTCCGGCACTGTCTATCCGAGAGTGTTATTTGTTTAGGTGGCCGCCGTCAGAGTAGGGTGGTTAAGATTTTCAGCGAGTGTCTTGGCGGACACCTCGCCTTCCCATCGCGAAATAACGATTGTTGCCACAGCATTTCCGAGCAGATTCGTCACGGCGCGCGCTTCGCTCATGAACCGATCGATTCCTAAGATCAGCGATAGCGCCGCAACAGGAATATCGGGCACGACGGCCAACGTAGCTGCGAGGGTGATGAACCCCCCGCCAGTGATGGTCGCTGAGCCTTTAGAGCTCAGCATGGCGACGAGTAGCAACGTTATTTCTTGAGTAATGGTTAATCGAACCTCGAGTGCCTGAGCAAGAAATATCGCTGCTAGCGACAAGTAAATGCAGGTGCCGTCAAGATTGAATGAATAGCCTGTCGGCACTACAACGCCTATGGTGCTCCGCTGGCAGCCAAGACGCTCAAGCTTTGCCATGAGCACCGCCAATACACTTTCAGAGGACGATGTTCCTATTACTGTCACGATTTCTGTGCGTAAATACCGGATGAGATGCGTAATTCGAAAGCCTGCAAGGCGCGCGACAGTTCCTAGAACCATAAGTACGAATAATACGCAGACCAGATAAAAGACCCCCATGAATTGCGAGAGCGCCGCGAGGCCTGCCCAGCCAAATTTCCCAATGGTATACGCCATCGCACCAAATGCCCCGAGCGGCGCTAGCCACATGAGTAACGATACTATTTTAAAGAGTATTGCGGACAGTGCCTCCACAACGGCGAGTAGTGGAGCTGCTTTCTCGCCGACGATAGATACGCCAAACCCAATAAGTAATGCGACTAGGAGAACCTGAAGTATCTCGCCCGATGTAAGCGCACTTGGAATCGTAGTGGGGATGACGTTGAATAAAAAATCTATAATGCTTTGCGCGTGAGCGGCGTCGACAAATTTTACGACAGCAGAATCATCAAGCTGTTGCACGGAGATGTGCATGCCTGAGCCGGGGTGAAATAGATGTGCGAAAACGAGCCCAAGTATCAGGGCCAAAGTGGACAAGATTTCAAAGTAGATCAGTGCTTTTACACCTAGCCGCCCAACCTGCCGCAGATCCCGCGCCTGTGCGATGCCAAGCACTACTGTACAGAATACAATCGGACCGACAACCATTCTGACGAGCTTTACAAAGCCATCACCCAGCGGTTTCAACAGGGTGCCAAACTCAGGGTAGAAAGAGCCAAGCAGCGCCCCTCCAAGCACGCCAACGAGAACCCAGAAATAAAGAGATCTAACAGCAACTCGCATGGTTTAGGCGTGTTTCGGAAACGTATTAAACTACTATCTGTCGGCTATTCGACGGACTTGATTGCTTGAATTAGCTGGTTCACAGCGCTTTGTGCATCACCGTAGAGCATTCGCGTGTTGTCCAAGTAAAATAAACCGTTGTCGATGCCTGAGAATCCTTGGCCCTGGCCACGTTTAATCACAATGACATTGCGCGACTGGTCCGCGTTCAAGATTGGCATACCGTAAATCGGACTCGATTTGTCGTTACGCGCCACCGGGTTCACAACATCGTTGGCACCAATAACTAGGGAGACATCCGTAGTCTCGAATTCAGCATTGATCTCTTCTAAATCTGCGATCAAATCATATGGGACTCCAGCTTCCGCGAGCAAAACATTCATATGACCGGGCATACGACCGGCTACAGGATGAATTGCGAACTTAACAGTAACGCCCCGATTTTGCAGTAGCTGCGCAAGTTCCCATACTTTATGCTGTGCTTGTGCAACTGCCAGTCCGTAGCCAGGAACGATAATAATTTTCTGAGCGAACACCATCATCACGCCGGCATCACTTGCCTCTATCGCTTTTTGACTTCCAGTCAGCGGTCCTGAGGTAGTCGATGCGCCTTCGCCAAAGCCTGAAAACAATACGTTGGCCAGCGAGCGATTCATCGCTTTTGCCATTAATTGCGTGAGCAGCGTCCCTGCAGAGCCGACCACAGTACCGGCGATAATCATGGCTGCATTGTCGAGCACGAAGCCCTCAAAGGCGACTGCAAGGCCGGTGAGTGCATTATAAAGTGAAATCACGACTGGCATGTCGGCTCCGCCGATGGGCAGAGTCATCGTGATGCCGAGCACTAGTGCTAGAGCAAAAAAGGTAGTGATAGCCGCCACACTAGTAGCAAAGCCACCTGCGATAAGCAGGCCGATCACGACGGTGCTTATTAAAACAATTATGTTAATAAACTGCTGACCATTAAATCGGAATGAACGTTTTATCAGGCCTTGCAGTTTGCCAAACGCGATTCCAGATCCCGAAAACGAGAGCGAGCCGATAAGGCCCCCAAGCACTGCCAATGTGCTGAAGGCGGCACCGTGTGTGCCAGTCTTGTAAAGCTCCACCGCAGATATTGCGGCCGCCGCACCGCCGCCCATGCCGTTATACAGTGCAATCATCTGCGGCATATCCGTCATCGCGACACGTTTGCCGGACCACCACGCGAGTGCGCCGCCCATTCCAATAGCTATGATGACGAGCATCATGTTGGTATGCGCAAGTTCTGAAAGCTCTGGTGCGGCGATTGGCGCCAAAAAGGTGACTAAGGTTGCAATGACCATGCCGAGGCCAGCCCAGAATATTCCGCCGCGCGCAGTTGCCGGAGAGCTCATGCGCTTAAGGCCCGTTACAAATAGGAAAGCCACCAAAATGTATGCAGTATCGATAACCCATTTAGCAGCAGATGCGTCGATAAAGCGCATTATTTATGCTCCCCGTGTGCCTTTCGTACGCCGCTTGATTTGAACATCTCGAGCATGCGTTCAGTCACCACATAACCGCCCACAGCATTACCTGCAGCGAGTAGGACCCCAACAAAGCCAATGATTTGCTCGAGTAAAGACGAGGCATTAAAAAGCGCAAACATGGCACCAACTAAAACGATGCCATGTACAAAATTGCTGCCAGACATTAGGGGCGTGTGTAAAATAACGGGAACGCGCGATATAACTTCATAGCCGGTAAACGCAGCCAGCATAAAAATATAAATTGCAACTACGCCACTTAACATCTTGAGCTCCTCGTTTTTCTATCGGTTTGCCGCAAGTAATTGAGCGGTCGGTTGATGTTTGACAGAGCCGTCATGAGTTAAAGCACACCCTGCAAACACCTCATCGGCCCAGTCGATGGCTAAAGATCCCTGCTTAAGTGCAGGGATCAGTAGGTTATACAGGTTACGCGAATACATCTCGCTCGCATGGTAGGCGAGCTGTGCTGGTAAATTGATAGGCCCTACGATACGGACATTGCCATGTATAACCGTCTCGCCAGCACGGGTTAATTCACAGTTGCCGCCATTTTCGGCAAGGATATCGATGATCACGGCGCCAGGTTTCATGCGCTCGACCGCGGCGCGCGAAATGATTTTTGGAGCAGGGCGGCCAGGAACGCCGGCAGTAGTGATTACGGCGTCGGCAACGGCGATGCGGCTGTCGAGCACTTCCTGCTGTTTAGCGCGTTCGTCAGCCGTTAGTTCTCGTGCATAACCGCCCGCACCTTCAGCGGTGACCCCTGTTTCGACAAACTTTGCACCTAGCGATTTGACCTGATCGCGGGTCGCTGAGCGAACGTCATATGCCTCGACGATCGCGCCTAGACGTTTAGCCGTCGCGATTGCCTGGAGGCCGGCCACGCCGACACCTATAATAAGCACTTGCGCAGGCCGTATGGTTCCAGCTGCAGTCGTTAACATCGGAAAAAATCGGTCTAAGGTGTTCGCAGCAATTAGAACCGCTTTATAACCGGCAACAGCAGCTTGAGAACTTAAGGCGTCCATGGATTGCGCGCGTGAGATACGTGGGACTAGCTCCATTGCAAAGCTGGTAATCATACGGTCGCGTAGTATTTTTACCGCCTCGAGATTATTGTGGGGCTGCATAAAGCCGAGATGCACTGCGCCTGACTTTAGTATGGCCGCCTCGCTGGGCGTCAGCGGCTGGACTTTCAGAATGACATCAGCGCTAGAGAAAATTTCATTTTTATCGTTTGAAAACAACACGTTTTTATAACTGTCATCCGGAAATCGAGCCGCAAGCCCAGCGCCACGCTCAAGCAGTATGGTGCCACCCGCGGCAATCAATTTTGCTGCAACTTCTGGGACAATGGCTACTCTCCCCTCACCCGATAGGGTTTCGCGAGCGATGCCAATGACTAGGCGGTTGGGGGGGCTTACATCGGCTGTCATACAAAATCTCCGCACAGAATACCCGCGACGGCACTAGGTCTTATCATAAGGCTCTTTTAGCCTACAAAGTCGAGTAAGTGAGCCTCTAATATCCGGGTTTATTGATTCTCGTCCTAGCGCATCGTATCTTATCACTGGTGAACGCTCTGTCATCCATCCCAAGTACTACTGACCTGGCAGTCGATTGCCCGGAATCGGCGCGGCTGTGCGAGCATGCCACAACGCTATCCCAGCAGGTTTTGCGCACCGATGTAGCGGGCATGCCGCTTGAATGGATTGACTACAAAGAAGCGGTGCGTCTATACCATACCGAGCAAGTCGCTTACGCTTGTGGGTCTCCCTTGTATCGACTACGTGGCGGCATAAATGCTCGAAGTGGTAAGCGCACTGTTGTCGAAGTGAGTTCGATCATTGCGACTATCGGGCACTCGAATAATCCGGGTACGTTACGATCTGATTATGTACCACCCCTCAATAATGAGACGCTGTTCAAAAGGGATGCCTACCTGTGTATGTATTGTGGCACTCGGTTTCCCACCCAGCAGTTATCCCGAGACCATGTCCGTCCGTTTTGCCGCGGCGGTGAAAATATTTGGACCAACGTAGTTACCGCATGTCGCCGCTGTAATAACGCGAAAGCGTATCGAACTCCAGAAGAGGCGCGCATGCACCTGCTTGCTGTCCCGTTTACGCCTACCTATGCAGAATACATTTATCTTAAGGGGCGTCGCGTTCTTGCTGATCAAATGCAGTACCTGCTGGCGCATTTTCCACGCTCCAGTCCACTACATGTGCGCATCCGCGAGTGGTCGAATTGACGTCACCCGTTATCTATTTAGTTGATGCAAGTTTTTTCGTATTTCGCGCCTACTATTCGATTCCAGATGACATGGCGGATGTCGATGGCAATCCAGTGAACGCGGTGTATGGATTTTCTCGGTTTCTCTCAGATTTAATTGAAAAAGAGCAGCCAATTCATCTGGCGATCGCTTTTGATGAGAGCCTTGCAAGCTCCTTCAGGAATCGCATATATCCAGCATATAAAGCCAATCGAGACCCAGCGCCGCCTGCATTAAAGGAACAGTTCTTGCGCTGCCGAGAGCTGTGCGGCCATCTCGGCGTTGCAACCTTTGCAAGTGCTGAATACGAAGCTGATGACATCATTGGAACTTTGTCGACGCGTATGAGAGCCGCTGGGTTTTCGTCAACGGTGGTGACCCGTGATAAGGATCTCTCGCAACTTATTCGCATAGGCGACGAGTTCTGGGACTACATGGCTGATGAGCGGTTTGGCTACGCTGATATTGCGGCACGATTCGGCGTATATCCGGAACGCATGGCGGATTTTCTCGCACTAACCGGCGATGCTGTCGATAATATCCCTGGCGTTCCTGGGATCGGTAAAAAGACCGCTGCTGCTTTGTTTCAGAAGTTTGATTCCCTCGATCACCTATACGCCAATCTTGAGCATATTCTTACGCTCGGGCTACGCGGCGCAGCTGGTGTTATGCAGCGGCTCAAAGAGCATCGACACACGGCTTATCTCGCCCGTGAGCTAACTCGAATAGCTTGTGACATGCCAATCAATCCGCGGCCTGATGAGTTGCGTAGGCGCGAGCCTGATCTTCCGGCCCTAGACCGCTTTTATGACAAGGCAGGCTTCGGTTTGATGTTGCGTCGTCAAGCAGAGCGTATTCATCACGCAATCAATATTGGTAAATGAAAACGCAACGTAGCGCGTTATTTGAAAAAAAGCTTATGCGAGACTAAAAGGCGATCATATAGTTGCCGAAACGAGCGTGCTGCGAGGGGTAAGTTCTGTGCCCAATCAGTATGTGCCGAGTCATCACCGCCATCAGTAATAAACTTTACGGCCATAAACTCGACCTGCTCGCGCTGGCATACTTTGGCAAGTGCGTAACCCTCCATTTCGACGAGGTCGCAGTCACCTAAGTCATGGCCAGATACGAATTGATCAGCGCTTCCGCAAGTCGCCTCGCGCATGAACGGCAAGCGTCGCTTCACCGAGATGTCAGCAGGAATGGTATCGAGAGGAGTATGCCCGAGCGGAAAGCCCAGTGGTCTTGCGTCCATGTCGCGTTGGACAAAGCGAGTACATTCAACAAGCGTATGGCGAGGAATAGATGGGCTTCCGGCGGTGCCAAAATCCAATACTAGGCTCGGTTTATTGAGCATCAGTTGTTTGGTAAGCGCCCAAGCAGAGTTGATCTTGCCTATGCCCGTATAGAGTATCGGAGAAAGAATGTCGTTAAACTCGTCAGCTGCTTCCTCGCTCATCGCAAAAACAACAAGTATGTCCGCTGCATTTAGTTGGTTCATGGGTATCTAATCGCTCATAGTACTGAGTAATAGTTGGGTGCCTTCTGGAGCGAGCAGCATGACGTGATGTGCCGGGTCTAGTCCTGGAGGTAGAGAATTGTTAATCAATATGTCGCGACTCAGTAATTGATCTCGAACATGGGTCAGATCCTGCACCCGGAATAAAATGGTCTCGCGTGCCCATCCGCGAGCAGTATGCAGTCCCATGCTGATGGCATTGCTAATCAGCGGTACATGGCTAACAGGCAGCGTTTCTTCGAGCATTGCAACAAAGTTTAGAGTTTCCCAAAAGCTGGTCGCGTCTTTGAGGTTGCGAGATGCAATTAGCAACTGCTCAAACCACCCCAACAATGAGATGGTTTCTGGGATCAGCTGAGAGTAGGTCGGAGCCTCGATTAGGCGGATACAAGTCCCGTCAGGGGATCTAAAAAGTAACTCATTGAAGTGCTGATCATCGAGCTGCTCTGTTTCGAGGAGAATCCCTGCTTTTTTGAAAGAATGAATATGTTGATTGATGTCGGGCAAGACATAGTTAAGTGCTATTCCACTCAGTTTTGTCTCATGTAGACCTAGCGAGAGACGACCGTCAGTGACAACGGTATATCGATACGGCCAGACATCCATACTACTTGCTGTAGTAAAGCCAAGACGAGTGTAAAAGTTCCAAGATTCAAGGATGTCATTCGTCTGTATGGACAGCTCTGACAGTCGTCCTAGCATGGTTTATCGATAGATCAGAAAATACACAAGCGCACCACTATGCTGGTAAATGACCGAATAAAAATCCCAAACGTAATAGGCGGATTACGGCGTAATTCCGCCAATGCACAGATACTTGAGTTCAGTGTAATCGAGGATTCCATACTTTGAGCCCTCGCGGCCAATACCTGATTCCTTCCATCCCCCAAAAGGTGCCTCTTCCGTTGAGATGATGCCCGTATTTAAGCCAACGATGCCGTACTCAAGCGCTTCTGCAACGCGCCAGGACCTCGCGAGGTCGCGCGTATAGAAGTATGCAGCAAGGCCAAATTCAGTGTCGTTGGCCATATGGATGGCTTCTTGTTCTGTTGCAAAGCGGAAGATTGGCGCGACAGGTCCAAAGGTTTCTTCGCGAGCGATTCTCATGTGTGGTGTCGCACCCGTCAGAATCGTGGGCTCAAAAAAAGTGCCACCAAGGCTATGGCGTTTGCCGCCAAGTACAATGGTAGCGCCTTTGGCTACAGCATCAGCGATATGGTCTTCAACCTTTCTGATCGCCTCAGAGTCTATTAACGGACCCTGTTCGGTCGGGCCCTCAAGGCCGTTGCCGACACGTAATTTTTTCGTTGCTTCTATTAGCTTTGCAACAAAAGCATCATATATCCCAGCCTGTACTAACAGACGATTAGCACAGACACAGGTTTGGCCGGTGTTTCGATACTTACTTGCAAGCGCGCCTGTAACCGCGGCATCTAAGTCAGCATCGTCGAATACGATAAACGGAGCATTGCCGCCGAGTTCTAAAGACACCTTCTTAACGGTCCCAGCGCACTGGGACATCAGCAATTTTCCGATTTCAGTTGATCCAGTAAAAGTGATCTTAGCGACATCACGATTGGATGTGAGTTCACCGCCTATGGCAGACGCTTTCCCGGTAATGACGTTGAAAACGCCGGGGGGGATACCTGCCCGTGCTGCGAGTTCGGCCTGTGCCAGTGCCGATAAAGGCGTCGATTCGGCCGGTTTCACCACAAACGTGCAACCGGCTGCCAGCGCCGCACCCGCTTTACGGGTAATCATCGCGGCCGGGAAATTCCAAGGAGTAATTGCACCGACTACGCCGATTGGCTGGCGTAGCGCAAACAGGCGTTTGTCGGCTGCTGCGGCTGGAATGACGTCGCCGTAAATTCGCCGCCCCTCTTCACCAAACCACTCATAAAAGGAGGCAGCATAAGCAACTTCCCCTTTGGCTTCTGCAAGCGGTTTGCCTTGTTCAGCTGTCATCAAACGTCCCAAATCCTCTGTGTTTTCCAACATCAGGTCACTGAAGCGTCTGAGTAGCTTGCCGCGTTCTTTGGCTGATTTTGCGGACCAGGCCGGTAGAGCCGCCTTGGCGGCAGCGATTGCGCTGCGAGTTTCGTTTGCGCCACAGTTAGGTACGGTGCCCAATACAACCCCGTTGGCTGGATTTGTTACCGTAATCGTTGTGCGATCGTCCGAGTCCTGCCATCGCCCGTTGAGGTAGTTTTTGTCACGTAGCAACGATGGGTCCGAAAGCGAGAGGGGAGTTGTCATAACGCGCTACCGTGAGTAATTGGATGAGCTAAAACGAGCCGAGTGGGCATTTTACCCTCCAGACGCCGGAGCGGCTAATCTTGACCGACTCCGCGCCCAGCGCAAGCGTCATTTTCGATTAACACCTGCACTCGCCGCCATAATCGGTAGCATAATTGTCTAAAGTGCTCTTGGAGTTTAGCGAAATGACCGCCGTCACCGTGACTCGACAAAATGCTATTGCCATCATTGCCTTTGGCCTTCCGCCCGTCAATAGCCTCGGGGCTGTCACTCGACGGGATTTGGTCGCCGCCTTTGATGAACTTGATGCTGATTCGGCGGTAGCCGCAGTTGTGCTGACGGGTCTGAACGGGCTGTTCTCAGCTGGTGCTGATATAAAAGAATTTGGTAGCAATGGGGCAGTAGCCAGTCCAAATTTGCGAGAAGTGATCACAATACTCGAGGGAATGACCAAGCCAGTAGTCGCAGCAATAGAAGGCGCATGTCTGGGTGGAGGGCTCGAATTAGCACTTGGCTGCCATTATCGCATCGCATTAGCGAGCGCTAAGCTTGGACTGCCTGAAGTTAAGTTGGGGCTAATGCCTGGTGCTGGTGGGACACAGCGGCTCCCGCGCCTAGTTGGTGTAGAAGCAGCACTAAACCTCATTTTGTCCGGAGAGCCCGCTCCCGCCAAGGTTTTGCAAGGCACGCCACTGTTAGACGCTGTAGTTGCATCAGATCTGCTCAATGCGGCAGTCGCTTTAGCTGCGGAGAAAGCAAAAGATCCAGTTAAGAACCAACTGCCAAAAGCAAGTGCTCGGGCGATTCGTGAGCCCAATGCGGAGGCGCTATTTATATTTGCCCGGAATATGATCAAAGCAGGCTTTCCTAATTTTCCAGCGCCCCTTAAGTGTATTGATGCAATTGAAGCGGCGACAAAGGGCACCTTTGACGAGGGTTTGGCTGTCGAAAGACATTTATTTGAAGAGCTTATGGCGGGATCTGTCTCGCGCGCTCTTCGGCATGCCTTCTTTGCTGAACGAGCCGCGAGCAAAATTCCCGGCATCAAAGCTTCCCTGACCAAGCGAGACATGAAGCTCGTAGGCATTGTTGGCGCGGGGACTATGGGATCTGGTATCGCAATCAATTTTTTAAATGCAGGGATCCCCGTCATATTATTAGAGCTGAATAAAGAATCCTTAGATCGCGGTCTTGAAAAAATTAAAGACATCTATGCTAGTCAGGTAAAAAAAGGGCGTTTGTCCAAAGAGGGTGCAGCCGCCAAAGCTCAGTTACTAACGCCAAGCCTCGACTTTTCTAGTCTTGCAAATGCGGATCTCATTATTGAGGCTGTATTTGAAGACATGAGTGCCAAAGAACGTGTTTTCAAGAGTCTTGATGCGGTAGCTAAGCAAGGAGCGATACTGGCAACAAACACATCAACGCTGGATGTTAATAAAATAGCGGGATTTACCAACAGGCCCGAAGATGTTCTTGGAACGCACTTCTTCAGCCCAGCAAACGTAATGAAACTACTGGAAGTAGTTCGAGGGACAGCGACGTCCCCAAGCGTTCTTATCACCGTTATGGACTTAGCGAAGGTTCTACGAAAGACGGCTGTGGTGTCTGGCGTCTGTGATGGGTTTATTGGCAACCGAATGCTTGAACAGTATGTTCGGCAGGCGTTGTTTATGTTGGATGAAGGTGCCAGTCCAGAATCTATAGATGCGGCTGCTGAGCAATTTGGTTTTGCGATGGGGCCTTTTCGGGTAGGTGATCTTGCCGGCAATGATATTGGTTGGCATATCCGCAAGCGTCGCTATATAGAGCGACCACAGACTAAATATTCGCAGATAGCAGATCGCTTGTGCGAGCTTGGACGATTTGGACAAAAAACCAATGCTGGATGGTATGACTATAAGTCAGGTGACCGAACCGCTTATCCCGCTCCGGTTGTTGCGCAGCTTTTAACTGACTATCGTCGCGAAAAAGGTTTATCTGCGCGGAGTATTGGCGCAACAGAAATCGTCGATCGACTGGTATTTGCGCTCGTCAATGAGGCAGCAAAAATCCTTGAAGAAGGGATTGCGCTAAGAGCATCGGATATTGATCTGGTTTATCTGACCGGCTACGGCTTCCCGGTATGGCGTGGTGGGCCGATGTGCTATGCCGACGAGGTTGGTCTTTATGCTGTTGTTCGGCGTATGCGTGAACTAGGTCGCAGCGCGTACGGCGACCCTGACTTTTGGACACCTGCACCCTTGTTGCAGCGACTCGCCGATCAAGACTCGCTGTTTAATGCACCCGGAGTAAGTTCATGACTCGCGCAGCAGTGATTGTTTCAACAGCCCGGACTCCCTTGGCAAAGTCATGGCGTGGGGCCTTCAATTTGTCACATGGCGCCACTCTTGCTGGACATGTCATAAAAGCAGCGATCGAAAGAGCACAAGTCGATCCGAAGGAAGTAGAGGACGTGCTGATGGGGTGCACGCTGACCGAGGGAGCTACAGGCAACAACATAGCAAGGCAAAGCGCTCTTAGGGCAGGGTGTCCAACGTCAGTTTCTGGTGTGACCGTGAATCGCTTCTGCGCTTCTGGACTACAGACTATCGCCATGGCGGCTCAGCGAATCATAGCCGGGGAGGGTGATGTCTATGTTGCTGGTGGAGTTGAAGCAATTTCTGTAGTGCAAAATGGGGTCAATAACAGTTTTATAAAAGAAGCCTGGTTAGAGCAACATCAGCCAGATATTTATTGGAACATGCTGCAAACGGCAGAAGAGTTGGCAAAGCGGTACGGGATTACCCGCGATCGCATGGATGAGTATGGTCTACGCAGCCAGACGCGCGCGTGCGCTGCACAAGATGCGGGCGAATTTGCTCAAGAAATAGCGCCTATTACGGTGACGAGAGCCATTCTTGATCCGGTCACTGGCAGGATGTCTAGTGGGGAAGTGAGCGTCGCTGTAGATGAGGGTCTGCGTCCTGGAACAAGCCTTTCTGCGCTTCAGAAGTTAAAGCCCGCTGTTTCTGGTGGTGTCATAACGGCAGGTAACGCCAGTCAATTCTCGGATGGCGCTGGTGCATGTGTCGTTATGAGTGCCGATTTGGCTGAGCGCCGTGGTCTTGAGCCATTAGGGCTCTTTCGAGGCTTTGCGGTAGCTGGCTGTGATCCTGCGGTAATGGGAATCGGCCCAGTGTTTGCAGTGCCTAAGTTACTTAAGCGTGTTGGTCTTGGGATTAAAGATATCGACCTTTGGGAACTCAATGAAGCATTCGCTGTGCAGACGCTTTATTGCCGCGACATACTGGATATCCCTGATGAGCGCTTAAACATACACGGCGGCGCGATCGCGGTTGGCCATCCCTATGGAATGAGTGGGCAGAGGCTGGTAGGTCATGCGCTCTTGGCTGGTAAGCGCCAAAATGCTAAAAATGTGCTCATAACCATGTGTATTGGTGGTGGTATGGGCGCCGCCGGACTGTTCGAGGTTATTTAGACTGAGTAAGCCTGTAAAAAGCTGTGAAGTGCAGGGACGTTCCCGCACGCTTCTATTACAATAACCCCATATTCATTAGCTACTTAGGCTGCTCAGTTGCCCACTCGTATCGATCGCCGCTTTGATCGTAATCTTGCCGGACTCATAAACTCCGGTGAACGGGGCGTTTTGCTTTGTGGGCTTAAGGGAGTGGAAAAAGAATCGCTACGCGTCTCTACTAATGGTCATATTTCAAGCAAGCCCCACCCGCGAGGCCTTGGTTCTGCTCTAACGCATGAGCATTTGACGACGGATTATTCTGAGGCTCTCGTTGAGCTCGTAACCCCAGCGTTTACCACTAGCTGGGAGCTGCTTCAGTACCTCACAGAAATGCATCAGTTTGTTTATCGCAACATCGAAGACGAGTTGCTTTGGAGTACAAGCATGCCCTGTTTGCTGAACGGCGATGCAAGTATTCCGATCGCTCAGTATGGCACTTCAAATATTGGTCGGATGAAGACTATTTATCGTCGTGGACTTGGCTTGCGTTATGGAAGGATCATGCAAGCTATTTCTGGGGTTCATTTCAATTACTCCTTCCCCAAACAGTTTTGGCCTGTACTCGCAGATGTCCTTGAGACACATGATAGTGGTCAAGATTTTCAGTCTGACACCTATTTTTCGCTACTGCGGAATTACCGGCGGCATGGTTGGATCATTCATTATCTGTTTGGCGTGTCTCCAACCGTGTGTCGCTCTTTCGTTGCTGGTCGTGACGATCATGGTCTTGAGGAGTGGGATAAAGACACTTTGTACGCGCCTTACGGCACATCCTTGCGAATGAGCGATCTGGGTTATCGCAATAAAAGCCAGGCGGATGTATTAATCTCGGTTAATTCACTGGCAGACTACGTGCGTGATATGAGTCGGGCAATTTCAACGCCTAGCGAGGAATTTAATCGTATTGGGGTGGAAGTCAACGACGAATGGCTGCAGCTAAATGGGAACCGTCTTCAGATAGAGAATGAATATTATGCGTATATCCGCCCAAAGCGCGTAACGAGATCTGGTGAGAGGCCTACCAAAGCCCTGCGTCGCGCGGGCGTTGAGTATGTCGAGATGCGCTCTTTGGACGTGAGTCCGCTAGATCCGGTGGGAGTCAATCAGTCCAAGCTGCGATTTTTAGAGGCGTTCGCTGCTTTTTGTGCGTTGACGCCAAGTCCACTGATCGATCATGCAAATCAGTTGGCGCTTGATCAAAACCATGTAACGGTCGCTAGGCGCGGGCGCGAACCTGGGCTGATTCTCAATTGGGAGGGTCGCGCCGTCGATATGCGCGGTTGGGCGTCAGAAATTCTGGACTCGATGCAAGGCGTTTGCGAGATGCTTGAAGAAGGCGATGCAGAAAAGCCCTATACGGCCGCGTTGGCTGTTCAGGCTCAGAAAATCAGCAACGTTGAGGTTACTCCCTCAGCACGAGTTCTCAAAGAACTGAAGACAACAGGCGAGTCATTTTTTGCTTTTGGCATGCGTTTATCCAAAGGTTACAAGTCATACTTTAATGAGCTCGTTGCCCCGGAAACCGTAAAGTTCTCCGCGCTCGTGGCGGAGGCAAGCCAATCTTTGCAGGCGCAAGCGGATCTCGAGCAGGCGCCGCAACAGCCTTTTAGGGAGTACCTAGGTCGCTATTTAGCGGACTAAAGTCCCCAGGCCCCCTATTTAGGCGTATGGCTGGGGTAATTATGTGATTCTGTTAACATAATTTGATGGTGAAGCTATCGGCTAGGCTTAATCCCCGATAACCTGAACTCAATCTTGATAGGGTGTTCTTTCTTGGGTACACGGAACCCGCCAAGGACTGACGGGGGTGAGTAATATGCGAAACGTTCTAGACTTAACCGGCAGGCTCAAACTCGGTAAGTTACTCGGCATGGCCGATGCGGCGAACGATGATAAGAAGAACCTCCCCGAAAATGCATCCGCTGAGCGCGGCGAGAGCACCGGCGGCTGGGATCCATTCGAGGTTTGGCGTACGCGCGTGCGCAATGCGCGTCGCAAATCTGATTTCCCCGGTCAGGACTAGCAAAGCGCTCAGTCTTTATTGAAAAACGATTAGAATGCCTTACGCTATTCAGGCTCCACTGGTTTTTGTCCTTAGCTTTACCTGATTGTGCAGACGAAGGCGTTCGATTGAACCCACTTGAAACTCAGCAGCTGATTATTGCAGATCAGTCCGCGACCCAGCGCCAACTGCGCGAGGGCTTTACGTGGTTACGCTTTGAGAATGACCTTGAACAAGAGTTCAGGCGCGCTGACGTCCGCACTCGGCTGCCACAGATTCGCTTCAATCTGTATCTCGCGACAGCAGCTGCGATGGCCTTTGCCGCATTGAATTTTCTGACTATCGATGCTGGTCGAGTGACATTTGGCGGCATGGGGCTTTTTGCAGCAATCTTGGCCGGCCTTGCCGGTCTTATTGCCGTTGCCAGCGTGCCGACAGCACGCAAAATCTACCCACGCTTTGCTGCTATCGGCACTCCATTTCTCGGCGTTTTAGTCACACTCGCAGCGCTGCGATCAACCGAAAATGGCGCGCCGGTAATGCTCGTGGCTGTACTGACCGCCACACTTTACATCTATATTTTGGTCGGCCTGCTTTTTTACCAAGCGATCCGTACGAATATTATTTTATGGCTTGTTTACGTGCTGTTTGCCGTGATTGATGGCTTGCCTGAAGCTGACATTATTTATAACTCTTTAGTTCTCCTGATTATCAACATAATTGGTATCAGCATGGCCTATGGGCTCGAGATGGAGTCGCGGACACACTTCCTTGAAAGACGGCTGCTTGCTGAGACAGCCGCCCGAGATGGTTTAACAGGCATTCATAACCGACGCCGCTTCGATGAACAGTTACAGAATTCCTGGCTGCAGGCGCAACGTGAGCAAGTTGCACTTGCCCTATTAATGGTCGATATCGATTACTTCAAGGCATTTAATGACCGACATGGGCATCAAGCTGGTGATGAGTGTCTCAAGGCTGTTGCTGTCGCCCTATCTCGTGCGGCGCGACGCCCCCTTGATTTAGTCGCGCGTTTTGGAGGTGAGGAATTTGCAATCATTCTTTACAACCCTACGCCGAATTATCTTCAAGAGATATCTACGAGAATCCATGCTCATGTTGCAGCGTTGGGTATACCACATGCAGATTCGAGCGTAGCCCCATCAGTCACAGTGAGTGTCGGGGTGGCGTATGTCGCTCCGAGCGATGACCGTAGTTATCAAGGCTTTCTACAATTGGCAGATGAGGCGTTATATCAGGCCAAAAGCGAGGGCAGGAATCGGTCTGTGTTCAGTGAGGGGGCCTACGATACGCTCAAAACCGGCGCCTTTCGGATGTCACGCCGCGTCATTTAGCGCGTTCAAGCTATCGCTCAATTTGCCAAGGATCGCTATCATGTGAGCCTAGGTGCGTCGTACGGGTGTGCCAACATTAGTAGGATAGAGCAATGCTTCGAGATCCAGCAAAAGCGCACGGGATTAGGCGTCTGCTCATCGCAAATCGTGGCGAAATCGCAATTCGCGTCATGCGTGCAGCAAATGAACTAAATATAGTCACAGTCGCTATATATTCTGCTGAAGATCGCTTTTCGTTGCATCGTACCAAGGCCGATGAGAGTTATCAGGTTGGTATTGGCAAAAGCCCAGTCGATGCATACCTAGACATTAACGACATTATTCGTATTGCTACCGATGCTAAGTGCGACGCCATCCATCCCGGATATGGCTTCCTGTCAGAAAACCCAGACTTCGCTGAGGCATGTGCCCAAGCTGGAATCGTGTTTGTCGGGCCCTCGCCCGACACCATGCGCGTCCTGGGTAATAAAGTCTCTGCACGTAATGTTGCCCTTGCCGCCGGCGTCCCGGTCATGCCAGCAACGCCACCGCTGCCTAACGACTTCAACGAAGCTCTCGCATTGGCAGACATCATTGGCTATCCCGTTATGCTTAAGGCAAGTTGGGGTGGTGGTGGTCGAGGTATGCGCATCGTTGAAACGGCGGCTCAGTTACCAGAGCTCGTGACTGCAGCACGACGCGAGGCGAAGGCGGCTTTTGGTAATGATGAAGTTTATTTGGAGAAGCTTATTCGTCGCGCTCGTCACATTGAGGTGCAACTTCTTGGTGACGCGCACGGAAATCTTGTGCACTTATGGGAGCGTGACTGCACGTTGCAGAGGCGCAATCAGAAAGTTATTGAGCGCGCTCCCGCAGTGTTCCTTAACGAATCAGAAAGGCAAAGTTTATGTCAGTGTGCCTTACAGATCGGTCAAGCTGTTAAGTATCGAGGCGCTGGAACTGTTGAATTTTTACAGGATGCCGATAGTGGCAACGTTTATTTTATCGAGGTCAATCCGCGCATACAGGTTGAGCATACCGTTACAGAAGCTGTAACTGGAATCGATATTGTCAAAGCGCAGATTCGGATTGCCGAAGGGGCTGAAATTGGAAGTGACGCATCCGGCGTGCCTGCGCAGCAGGATATCCGGATGGTCGGGCATGCTATGCAATGCCGAGTCACGACTGAGGACCCCGAGAATAACTTCATTCCTGACTATGGAACAATAACTGCTTATCGCAGTCCAGCTGGCTTCGGCGTACGTCTCGACGCAGGGACTGCATATGCTGGCGCTATTATCGGACGCTCATATGATTCATTGTTGGTTAAAGTAACGGTCTGGGCGCCGACGGCCGAGGAAACAATTCGTCGTATGCATCGCGCGCTTTGGGAGTTTCGCATTCGTGGTGTAGTTACGAACCTACGATTTCTTGACCAACTTATCAATCACAAAGATTTCTGTAGCGGCGCTTATACGACACGCTTTATTGACTCGACACCTGATTTATATATTTTCACCAAACGCCGTGACCGTGCTACGCGCCTGCTGAGCTATCTCGCTGATGTGATCGTGAACCCAGGTGCCGACTTGCAGTCTAGAGTCCGGCCAAGTGCAATAGGTAGTCCGCGGTTACCAAAAATCGAGCTGCCACCAATTTTGCCTGGGGCGAAGCAACTATTTGACGCCGAGGGGCCTTCGGCCTTGGCCCAGTGGATGCTACGGTCGCAGCGAACGCTGATCACCGATACCACTATGCGTGATGCGCACCAGTCGTTGCTTGCCACTCGAGTACGCACGCATGATTTAGTAGCGATAGCACCGCATTATGCGGCGCTGTTGCCAAATCTTTTTTCGGTTGAGTGCTGGGGTGGGGCGACATTTGATGTTTCGATGCGGTTTTTGCGAGAAGACCCTTGGGAGCGACTGCGACGTTTTCGGCAAGCGATGCCCAACATGCTCTTACAGATGTTATTACGTTCAGCAAATGCTGTCGGTTACACCAACTATCCCGACAATGTCGTTAAATATTTTGTAAATCAAGCCGCCCAATCAGGGGTTGATATATTCAGAATTTTTGACTCACTTAACTGGGTTGAGAATATGCGTTTTGCGATGGATACGGTCGGTGCTGCGGGTAAGGTCGTTGAAGCCGCGATTTGTTATACGGGGAATCTATGTGATCCCGCTGAGAAAAAATATGATTTGCGGTACTACGTCTCGCTTGCAAAAGAACTTGAAAAGGCTGGCGCGCACGTTCTTGCGATTAAAGACATGGCTGGTTTGTGCAGCCCAAGGGCCGCAGCGATGCTCATACGGGAACTCAAGCAGGAGTTGACCATACCACTGCACTTTCATACGCATGATACCAGTGGGATCGCTGCTGCGAGTGTACTTGCGGCGGTTGATGCGGGCTGTGATGCGGTAGATGCAGCCATGGACTCAATGAGTGGGTTAACCTCGCAGCCAAACCTTGGTTCTATTGTTGCAGCATTGCATCATTCTGCGCAGGATACGGGGCTGAATATCGATAGGGTGCGGGCTATTTCAACGTATTGGGAGCAAGTGCGCCGATGCTATGCGGCTTTTGAGAGCGACATTAGGTCGGGCGCGTCCGAAGTTTACCAACATGGCATGCCTGGTGGTCAGTATACCAATCTAAAAGAGCAAGCTAGATCACTTGGCATCGCGAGCCACAGATGGCCGGAGGTAGCCAGTGCCTATGAACAGGTGAATAAGCTGTTCGGCGACATAATCAAAGTGACGCCTAGCTCAAAGATCGTTGGTGATATGGCGATAATGATGGTGACCAGCGGTCTTACCATTGCACAGATCGAGGATCCAGAGCACGAAGTGGCGTTTCCAGAGTCGGTGGTTAGTTTTTTCCATGGGGACATCGGGCAGCCGCACGGTGGTTTTCCAAAAGCTCTGCAGCGCAAAGTGCTTAATGGTCGTGAGCCGATTACGGTCCGGCCTGGTTCGATTCTCCCAGCTCTTGATTTGGTATCGCACAGGAGCAAGGCAGAGGCGGCCGTAGGTCGAGTGATTTGTGAGAATGAGTTTGCGTCGTATCTCATGTACCCGAAAGTATTTGAGGAGTATGCAAAAAGTGTCTTGCGATTTGGAGACGTTTCCGTACTCCCGACGCCTGCATTTTTTTATGGAATGAGTGTGGGGGAAGAGATATCTCTGGAGCTAGAGCGAGGCAAGACGCTAATTATTCGTCTTGTTGCTGTCAGTGAGGCACATGATGATGGGACGCGCACCGTCTTTTTTGAACTCAACGGACAGCCACGCTCCGTACGCGCAGTGGATCACAGTCGTGCTCCGAGGCGACCTACCCCCGTCAAGGCCGAGGTCGGCAATCCCAAGCATATAGGCGCGCAGATGCCCGGAACGGTTGTGACCGTCAATGTTCGGTCTGGGCAAGATGTCGCACGTGGTGAGATTCTGCTGACGCTGGAAGCTATGAAAATGGAGGCGACAGTACGTGCGGAGCGCGATGGGCAGGTTGCTACGGTACTTATCCAGCCTGGGCAGCTAGTTGAATCGAAGGACCTGCTGATTACATTGGCCTAAAGGCTGCTACCGGGTCAGTACGTACTGGCCAGGGGCATCGCATAGCGCATCTCCCATCGTTGGAGGCGTAGTACGTTTCCCTGTGCGTGTTGCTAACCACTGTTCCCAAGCCGGCCACCATGAGCCCGTCTGGAGGGGGGTATTTTGTAGCCAATCATCCGCATCTGGCGGAGGCGTGAGAGCGGTATGCGTACTTAGGCGATATTTTCTTTTTGGATGAACTGGGCCGCTGATGATGCCTGCGTTATGGCCGCCACTAGTCAGTAGGAACGTTAAATCTGTAGATCGTACCAAGCGAGTAATTTTGTAAACGCTCTTCCATGGCGCCACATGATCGGTCTCCGTGCCAACGACAAAGGTCGGCACACGTATGTCAGATAGTTGTACTGGCATGCCGTTGACTGGGAATCGTCCGGCAGCCAGTTCGTTATCCAAATACAGCCGATATAGATACTCGGTATGCATGCGGTATGGCATACGCGTGCCGTCTGCATTCCATGCCATGAGATCTATCATCTGGTCTCTACGGCCTTTGATATAGCTGTTGAGCAGAGGCTGCCAGATGAGATCCCGAGGCCGCAGCAGCATGAAGGCGCCACTCATTTGTTGGCTATCCAACACGCCCTTTTCGCGCATCTGAGCTTCAAGCAAAGCGAGCTGATCACGGTTAATAAACAGCGATAATTCTCCGGGTTCAGAGAAATCGGTTTGCGCCGCAAACAGTGACATGCTGGCAATGCGCGGATCCGCATCCCTCGCCATTGCGGCCGCACCAATTGCAAGCAGCGTTCCACCAATGCAATAGCCTACTGTGTGTACGGGTTCGTCAGGCACGATGTTCGTGATCGTCGTCAGTGCGCTTTTGATACCAAGACTAAGATAATCATCCATCGAAAAATCTCGATCTGCAGCATCGGGATTTTTCCAGGAGATCATGAACACGGTGTACCCATGGTCCACCAGATACTTCACCAAAGAGTTTTTTGGTGACAGATCCAGAATGTAGTACTTCATGATCCAAGCAGGCACGATGAGTATTGGCTGTGCATGGACGTCGGCCGTGGTAGGCGCGTATTGGATGAGCTCTATTAGAGAGTTTCGAAATACGACTTTGCCTGAAGTGAGCGCCACGCCTTTGCCCGGCTCAAATGCCTCCGTTCCCGCGGCAGCGCGCTTTTGTAGCGTTCTCGACAGGTCTTCGATTAGGTTTTGAGCGCCGCGTAGCAGATTTTGGCCACCATCAGCACGCGTCAGTTCTAGCAGTTCGGGATTTGTAGCCAAATAATTGCTAGGTGCTAAGGCGTCCAGCCACTGACGAATAGTGAATTCGATGAGGGAGGTCTGGTCGTCTTTCAGATCATGAAGGTTTTGAGGTAGTTGCTCGAGTAGCGCGGCGCCATTTTGATAGGTGCGCGCCCACATATTGAATGGAAACTGTTGCCATGCATCTCCTGCAAAGCGGGCATCCGGGGCATGAGTCGCGCCATCGCTGGGCGACAGCGGTTGTCCCGCAAGCGCACGACTAGCAAAAGTGAGATTGTCGATGGTGGTTTGCATGGCGGCCTGCATGAGTTCCGCTTGCCGCGTTGGGGAGGTCGCCAGCTGCCCAGCCCAAGCAGCCCACGCATTGGCAAATGGCCCAAACGCAATACCACCAGTCATCTTGCTCAGTGCGGCCTTAAACGCTTGATCGATAGCGTCATTGGTCGGAGCAGTGACGTTGGTCGTTGTGGGTGCGCCGGACATGGTTTTCCAGATAACAAGCTTGGAGTTGCCGTAGTTTAGCCGTTTCTTGCATCGCAGCAAATTGGTGTGTCTTATATTACTGTGTCTTTTAAACCGATGGCGCTGTCTGCCAACCGCCCAAGATCACAGTGTTGTCGGTCTTGAATGAGTTTTTTTGCTGCCATGTAGTCTTTTGGACTGTTGATACAGTCCATCGCGAGCAGTTCCTGACCTCGAAGGTAGCAGCAGGAGAAGCTGTTTGATGTCGGGTCACCGCGCAAAATGGCTCGATCGTAGTCGAAAGTTAGTCCAACAATCAATAACTTAAGATCAAACTGATCCGACCAAAACCATGGGATTCGATCATGAACTAGAGACCCTCCCAGCATGTTTGCGGCAGCGGTTTTCGCTTGCTCAAATGCATTGTCGACAGACTCCAAACGGACCCGTCGTCCGTACCGCAGGCTTGGGTGATTCGCGCAATCGCCCGCCGCAAAGACGTCTGGGTCACTAGTGCGGCAGTACTCGTCGACGGCTATACCGTTGTCGCATGCAATTCCAGCATGCGCCGCAAGCGAGGTGACGGGCAAGACGCCAATACCGACAACCACGAGATCGGCTGGGAAGGATTGCCCACTGAGGGTTTCTACGGCAGCGACCCGTGCCGGATTTTTTGTTGAGGCATGTATAGCGCTCACCAAAGCCTGCGTGTGAATGTGCACCCCCTGCTTGGCGTGTGCCTCGGCATAGAAGGTAGATATTTCTGGTGCTACCACGCGGTTCATGACGCGATCGGCCATCTCAAGCACAGTGACTTTTTTGCCAAGCTGACGGCAGGTTGCCGCAACCTCGAGACCGATGTATCCACCCCCGATGACCACGACATGCTCAACCAGAGGCAATTCGGCGCGAATACGATCCACATCAGTCACGGTGCGTAGGTAATGCACACCTCCGAGCTCGCTGCCAGGGACAGCGATTCTGCGCGGAGTCGTTCCGGTAGCGAGTAGCAGCCGCTCGTATTGCAGCTCGTCCCCGTCTGACAAAGTGACAATTTTGCGAGAGATATCGAGCTGTTCTACTCGCATGCCAAGACGAAGGTCCGTATTTGGGTGTGCGTAAAACGCCGCAGGCTTCACATACAGACGCTCAACCGCAAGTTCACCAGCCAAGAATTTTTTTGACAGTGGTGGGCGCTGATAAGGTATTTCTGCTTCATCGCCAATAATCGTGACTTGGCCTGTATGGCCCCCACGCCGCAGGCTATCAAGAGTCTGCGCGGCGACCTGGCCGGCTCCCACGATGACATAGTGATCTTTCATCTAAACCCTTCCTAAATCTGACCGACACTCTATATCGGCGGTGTCACTATGCAATAGAGTAATGTCCTAGCCCGCTGTTTAGCCCCGAAACAAAGACCCTTTGTAATTCAAGCATTTGACCACTAACGGAACCGTGCAATCGATGCTGTAACCGCTAAGCATATGATTTACAATGGTTCCCGGTTCAAACTGAAGCCCAAAATGTCAATTGAACTAGCGTAGGTTAGTCAAATTCTCGGTGATTATCAGGAGTCCGCCAAATGAAACTCGTCAGCGCGATCATTAAGCCTTTTAAACTCGACGATGTCCGTGCTGCATTATCCGAGATCGGGATCTCCGGCATGACGGTGACTGAAGTAAAAGGCTTTGGTCGTCAGCGCGGGCATACAGAGCTGTATCGTGGCGCCGAGTATGTGGTTGATTTTGTGCCGAAGACGCGCGTTGAAGTAGCAGTCAAATCCGAGTTGCTTGATCAGGTGATTGAGGCAATCGTCACCGCTGCGCGTACGGGCAAAGTGGGTGATGGAAAGATTTTCGTCTCCGATATAGAGCGAGTCATACGTATTCGGACCGGAGAAGCAGACGAGCAGGCGCTCTAAGTAGCTCAACCACATCAGATTGACTTCATGGTCTTCGGTTATGAAAGAGTCGGATTTGTCATTGTACAAAACAGTTGAAGCGCTTCAATTAGCGAGTGCACGGCGGCATATCGTCTTATGCGTGGGGGGCGGCAAATGTGCGACTGACGAGTCTAGTGGTGATGCGTGGACTTTTTTAAAGCGACGACTGAAGGAACTAGGCGTCGTGGATACCGTTGGTGGTGTTTTACGTACACGCGCTGCGTGTTTGAGGGTGTGTAAAGCAGGACCAGTGGCGGTGGTCTATCCCGAGGGGGTCTGGTACCGGGACTGTACGGTCGAAAATCTAGAAAAAATTATTCATGAACATTTGCTAAATGGCCGAATTGTTCAAGAGCTAGTGGTTGTGGAAAATCGACTGGCGCACTAACCAGCGCGTTGCTGATTGCTATTGGAGTAGTAAATGACTCGTGGAATTTTGATGCACCGGACGGGTGGGCCAGAAGTCTTGCAGTGGAGCGCGTTTGAACTGCCGCGGTTAAAGCGCAATGAAGCCAAAGTTAAGCACACAGCAATAGGGGTCAACTATATTGACGTATACGACCGCACAGGGCTGTACCCCGCGAAATTACCGATGTGTCTGGGCCGTGAAGCGTCTGGAGTTATCGAGTCTGTAGGCGCGGGAGTCAAAGGCTTCGCTCCTGGTGATCGCGTCGCTTACGTCCTTACTACCCCGGGTTCCTATGCCGAGGAGCGCCATGTGCCTGTGGACCGATTGGTGAAAATTCCGGACGACATCTCCGATGCGCAGGCCGCGGGGATCATGCTCAAAGGCATGACGGCTTACTACTTGCTGCACCGTACCCACAAGCTTAAAAAACGTGAGGCTATTGTTGTTCATGCGGCAGCAGGCGGTGTGGGGTTACTGCTAGTGCAGTGGGCCCGGCATTTAGGTGCGCATGTCATTGGCATCGTCGGCAGTGAGGAAAAAGCAAAAATTGCCCTTGAGCACGGTGCCAACGACGTCATTTTGAGTGGTGCTAACGATTTAGTGCCACAGGTCCGCGCGTTGACAAAAGGCAAAGGCGTTGCGGTGGTTTACGACGCTGTCGGCAAAGATACGTTTGAGTCTTCGTTGGATTGTTTGGCACGGCTTGGGTTGATGGTGAGCTATGGCAATGCATCCGGACCCGTATCTCCCGTTGCGCCGCTCGAACTCACGAAACGCGGATCGCTGTTTCTGACCCGGCCGAGCCTCTTTCATTACATCGCCAGTAAAGCTGACCTCAAGCGTGCCGCTAGCTCATTGTTCGCGGTTGTGGGTGCGGGGATCGTTAAGGTGCGGATTGATAATAGCTATCCGCTTGCGGATGCAAGACAAGCTCACATAGATCTTGAAGCTCGACGCACAACTGGCTCGGTTATCCTATTGCCAAGTTAATCTGGTAACACGATCTGCCGTAGTGCAGTACCACTGGCGAGTCGATCGAAAGCTTCGTTGAGCTCCTCGAGGTTCACGCGTTGATCAAGCAATTTATCGATTGGTAGTCGACCGCTGCGATACCAGGAAATATACAAAGGAATGTCGCGCTCTGGGACGCAACTGCCTAGATAACTGCCTTTTAGAGTGCGTTCTTCGGCGACGAGCTGTGTTTGGGGGAGAGGGAAGCGCGCATCGGGTGCCGCAAGCCCTGCAGAAATGGTTGTGCCGCCGCGAGCAGTGACTGCAAATGCAAGCTCTAAGGCGGCGACGTTGCCGGCCATCTCGAAGGTGTAATCTGCGCCCCCGCGTAGTAGCTGCTTGATGTCTTGAATCGTATTTGACACGGTTGGATCAAATACATGAGTGGCTCCCAGCTCTACAGCAAGGCTGCGTTTCTTTTGGTCTGGATCGATTGCGACAATATTACCCGCATTCAGGGCGCGGGCTCCTAATAATGCGGCGAGGCCGACGCCACCTAGGCCTACAATCGCCACGTTTGCGCCGGCTGGCAAGTTTGCTGTGTTTGCGACGGCTCCGACTCCAGTGATGATGGCGCAGCCAAAAATGGCTGCCTCCTCAAACGGCAGAGTAGGGTCGATTGCTACTAGGCTTGTTCTTGCTATAACAGCGTGTGTGGCAAATCCTGAGACTCCTAAGTGGTGATGGAGTGCAATGTTGTTTTCCGACAGACGGCGTGATCCAGAAAACAGTGTTCCAGCGCTATTTGACGCAAATCCGGGTTCGCATAAAGCAGGACGATTACTGGTACATGGGACACAGTGACCACAGCTCGGCACAAATGCCGACACGACGTGAGCACCTACAGCCAGATCTGTCACTCCAGGACCTATCGATTCGACTATGCCCGCAGCCTCGTGGCCGATGACCATTGGCAATGGCCTCGGCCTCGTGCCGTCGATAACCGACAGATCGGAATGGCATAAACCAACAGCGCGGATCCGTACCAATACCTCACCCGGTCCGGGCGGCTCTAGATCGATTTCAGCTATGCGTAGTGGGCCGCTCCGGGCATAGGGCTTGCTGTATCCCAATTGATCGAGTATTGCTGCGCGGATTTTCATAATATGTGCCTGCTAATAGCAATATTTGTGCTCTCTGGTAGTCTTGACTGCACTGTTGGGTTCATAGGTAGTTTATCGTGGATGCTTTGGTTACAAGTCGAGCTGCTTATAAAATATTTAAAACGGTAACGACTCGATGGATGGATAACGATTCCTACGGACACGTCAATAATGCAGTGTATTACTCGTATTTTGATACGGCGGTGAATTCTTACTTGATGCAGGCGACTGGTAGCGACACGCGACTGCTAGGCGCTATCGGGTTGGTGGCGGAGACGAGTTGCCGGTTTCTGAAATCACTATCATTTCCCGAGTCAGTTGACGCAGGCTTAATACTGGAGAAGCTGGGCACCTCAAGCGTGATTTACCAGATCGGCCTATTTGGTGGAGACTCCACAGAGGCTGCAGCGATTGGGCGGTTTGTGCATGTTTATGTAGACGCACTAACCCGCAAAGTCGTCCCAGTCCCAGAGATTATTCGCGAGGCAGTAACAGCATTGCTGTGACCCGATGTAGGGAACGTATTTGCCTCGTCCTTGCTATTGGTGGGCAATGCCAAGCGCGCCGCTACGTACGACCTCAAGGATTTCTGCATATTCAGTGACTTGCGCGAGAAATCTGGATACTTGGGCCTCACTGCCGGTAAGTTCGACCACAAAGCCATGGGGCTCGTTGGAAAGAATGTGTCCCATTGTCGCAGCCACTAGCTCTTGCAGCGGTTGTAACTGCGTTGGTTTGGCTTTCAGCTTTAGCAGCAGCAGCTCGCGCTCAAAGTGCGCGCCTTCGGTGAGATCAATGACATCGACAACATCAATGAGCTTGTGCAGCTGACTGCCAATCTGAGCAATGACGGCGTCATTGCCGGTGGTTACCAGGGTTAACCGAGAGACGGTGGGGTCGTCGGTAGGCGCAACGGCCAGCGATTCAATATTGTATCCCCGGGTCGAGAATAGGTTCGCTACGCGGCTTAAGGCCCCAGCTTCATTTTGTAACAGAATGGCGATGATATGGCGCATGCGGTTGTCGATTGGTCAGAAGTTGTCGCACAGCATACCGTGCTTTTTTTTATAGTCCATGGACGTGGCTGCCGCCGATTGCTAATCTCACTCCAATGTCTACAAATACTCCTAACTTGGCCCCTAACCGCACATTAGCCACCGTGGGTGCAGCACACCCTCGTGCTGGCCAGACCATGTCAGGGGCGGAAATGGTCGTCCAAGTCCTCGCTGACGAGGGCGTCGACGTGATTTTTGGCTACAGTGGCGGGGCGATCTTACCGACCTACGACGCCATTTTTGTGCACAATCAGGACACACGGCGGCCGCCTATGCCCCTGATTGTCCCTGCTAACGAGCAGGGGGCCGGGTTTATGGCGGCGGGTTACGCACGGGCCAGCGGGCGCGTGGGCGTCTGCGTGGTCACCTCAGGGCCTGGTGCCACCAATACTGTTACCCCAGTCCGGGACTGCATGGCGGACTCCATCCCAGTGGTTGTGCTGTGCGGTCAGGTGCCAACGAGTGCCATTGGTTCTGACGCATTCCAAGAGGCCCCGGTTTCGGCGCTGATGGGCTCTGTGGCTAAGCATGTGTTTTTAGTCACTGACCCCGGCAAGCTTGAGGCAACGATACGTACGGCGTTCGAGCTGGCGCGTACAGGTCGGCCAGGTCCCGTGGTAGTGGATCTGCCGAAGGACGTGCAAACGTGGCAGGGCGTTTTTCAGGGCAGCGGTACGCTACCGATCCCTGGCTATCGACGACGTTTGCAGCAGGTTGAAACGCAGCAACTCAGTCCAGCGAGTATCGAAGAATTCTTCAGTCTACTTGGCGCTGCCAAGCGGCCACTCATTTACGCGGGTGGTGGCGTCATTAATGCAAATGCCGCAGATTCGTTGCGGACGTTTGCACATGGCTTAGGAATCCCCGTCGTGACGACGCTGATGGCGATTGGAGCTGTTGATACAACGCATGAGCATTCAATGCGAATGTTGGGTATGCATGGTGCGGCATTTGCCAATTATGCAGTCGATGATTGTGATTTCTTGATTGCACTGGGCGCACGTTTCGACGATCGAGTCGCTGCCGTTCCATCGCGCTTTGCCAAGAATGCTGTAGCGATTGCGCATTTTGATGTCGATGCGTCCGAGATTAATAAAGTAAAGCGTGTCGAGTTTAGCTACGTTGGAGGCCTTGATGATGCGCTCCATAGGCTGGCGGCTCACGCGGTTGCTGTGCGCTTTGAGCGTGACTGGTCAGAGTGGCATCGCCACTGTGCGCAGTTGGCACAAACACATCGTATGAACTACGACCGTGAAAGTCCGCTGATTCAGCCGTACTACGTCATAGAAGAACTCAACCGACTGACTCGGGGTGAAGCCGTCATTTCAACTGGTGTGGGGCAGCATCAGATGTGGGCGGCACAGTATTTTGACTTCAAAAGTCCGCGATTGTGGCTGACATCAGGCAGCATGGGAACGATGGGATTCGGATTGCCCGCCGCGATCGGCGCGCAATTCGCACGGCCAGACCGAATTGTGATTGATATTGATGGTGATGCCAGTATTCGCATGAATCTTGGTGAGCTTGAAACAGTTACGACCTACGATTTGCCGGTAAAAATTGTAGTGCTAAATAATTTCGGCGATGGCATGGTCAAGCAGTGGCAAAAGCTCTTTTTTAAGGGTCGGTTATCTGCCAGTGACAAATCGCTGCACAAAAAAGATTTCGTTAAAGCGGCAGAAGCCGATGGCTTTCCATGGGTACGGCGGCTGGATCGTAAAGAAGATGTGCCACGTGTTGTTGAAGAGTTCATTGCGTTTAAAGGCCCAGCATTTCTGGAAGTGCTAATTGACCCAGACGCAGGCGTTTATCCGATGGTGGGCCCAGGGCAAGCTTACGATGAAATGATTACCGGCGAGTATATAGTCTCACGTGGCAAAGGTCCGACGCGCCCACCCGGCGCAAATGAAATGTTTTAGGTTTTTGTGTCGGCGCAAGCGCTTACAGTTCCGACTTGGCCAGCTGTTTTGCGTTACGGCCTGCATTTTGGATGCGTGTCTTTCGGTGGGCCTGCCGCACAGATCAGCATACTGTATCGCGATTTGGTCGACGAAAAACGTTGGATAAACGCACAGGATTTCGCCCAAGCATTAAATTTCTGCATGCTACTGCCCGGTCCTGAGGCACTGCAGTTAGTGATCTATATGGGCTGGCGGTTGCGTGGTGTTTGTGGGGGATTGGCCATGGGCCTGCTCTTCCTACTGCCGGGAGCATTGCTGTTACTCGCTCTGTCGTTTGGTTTTGTGATTTTTGGAGCGCATCCTGCCGTGGTTGTAGTGGCCACAGGTATGAAAGCGGTGGTTGTCGCCTTACTGATGGATGCAGTCTCACGCTTTGCCCGGCGTACATTGACGACAACAAGCTTCGGCCTTGTCGCTGTAGGTACCTTCATTGGTGTAGCACTAGTCGGCTTGCCATTTCCGCTGGTGGTCATGGCAATATTTTTTGTTACTTATGTGTTAGCACGGCCGGGACAGCAGCAGATGCATCGGCGCAGTCACAATATTGATTGGCGCACGGGCGCCGGCGTGCTCGGCGGTGGCCTCGCTCTATGGCTGTTGCCATTGGTTTTCTTAAAAAGCAGTCCCGGGGGACTCTTATTCGCGCAGGTCTACCATACATTCTCGCTTGCTGCGGTTGTCACCTTCGGCGGTGCCTACTCAATACTTGGCTATATCAATCATGAGCTTAGTGCAACTCTACACTGGATCAGCGAATCACAAGTTATTGCTGGGCTTGCGGTTGCAGAGACTACTCCTGGACCTTTGATGTTGGTGTTGCAGTTTTATGGATTCATCATCGGCTGGAACAACCCAGGATCAATGGCGCCATTTTCCGCAGCATTGCTCACCGCCTGTCTGGTGGCATGGGGAGTATTTTTGCCGTCGTTCGTACTTGTTCTTTTTGGCGCGCCACGTATCAGCCAGTTTTTTGGTAACCATCGGCTGGAGTACGCGCTCAGCATGGTAACGGCGAGCGTCGTGGGAGTCATCGCGAGTTTTGCACTGACCGTAACGTCGAGCGTGCTTTTTTCTGCAGGCCTAGTGCATCCAGATTGGATCCAGTGTCTCATCGCCCTAGCAGCGCTTACCGCAATAGCTAATAAGGTCCATCTGGGGTGGCTTTGGTTATTAGCTCCAATCGCAGAGTGGCTCTTAAGGGGCGTGCTGCACCACTAGGCTTACCGCTTGGGGGACGCCTCGGCTAGCATCTCGTCAACTTTAGCGATAAAGACAGTGATTGGTTGCGCACCGAGGATGAGGGTTCCAGCAAGGCTACCATTCCCCTTCTTCGCCAAGATAAAGCCAGGCGTCCCACTGATGCCGATGCGTGTCGCCTCAGCAATATTGCTCTCGATGTATTGACGCGACGCTGAGTTAGCGGTGCAGCTATCGAATTGCCCCGCACTCAGCCCAAAACCGAGCGCGATTTGCCGAACCTTTGCCGCAGAAAGCGCCACCTGCGATTGAAAAAGCGCCTCGTGGATCGCCCAGAACTGCTCTTGTTGGCCGCCGCAATAGGCGGCAATTGCTGCCGACATAGCGTACGAATGAAATGACAGAGGCATGTCTCGCACTTCGTAGCGAAGTTTCCCCGTCTCGATGTAGCGTTTGTTAAGCTCCGGCAAGGTCTCATCATGAAAGCGCTTGCAGAATGGGCACTGATAGTCGGTGTACTCAACGAGTACCACTTGTGCGCTAGCCGAGCCGAGCGCATTTGCGCCGGAATCTTTGATCTCAATTGATGGCGGGACATCAGTTCGTTGTGCACCGTGCTGCTCTTGGCGCAGGTCACCAACTAATTGACGCAAATCTTTCAGTTCGGTGAGGATTTCCGCGCCCTGTTGCGCGCTTAATGACGGCGTGGCCGGCGACACCGCGCAGGCGCCGAGCAGCAGCAGATTAAGGAAAACCGACGTCTTTAAAGCGTGTAGCACTACTTTCGATGCCGCTGCCATGCTTTGACACCTCTTAAGAACTAAAGAAATAGCCTACCATAAGCAGGTAGGAGCAGGTCATGCCTGCGATACAATGCACCGAGTTGACTAGTTACAGTCTGAGGGATGTTATGAAATTTCTGCACACAATGGTTAGAGTATCCGACCTTACCGCGTCGCTCGATTTTTATTGCAACAAACTTGGGCTGGCTGAGATCAAGCGTTATGAGAGTGACGCGGGGCGTTTCACCTTAGTGTATTTAGGCGCGCCAGAAAATCCTGATGTCCATGTCGAGCTGACATATAACTGGGATCCAGAGACATATGGAATTGGACGTGCTTTTGGTCACTTAGCGTATGAAGTCACCAATATTTATACAACGTGCCAGAAACTTATGGATGCTGGGGTCACTATAAACAGGCCGCCGCGCGATGGTCGAATGGCTTTCATACGTTCCCCCGACAATATTTCAATTGAGTTGCTGCAGAAGGGTGATGCGCTCCCCTTAGTCGAGCCGTGGAAGTCGATGACAAACACGGGTCAGTGGTAGGTCTAGCGAGTGCGTCTCCAAGGCGCCCACAGATTAGGCCGAATCGTATGTGCTGCTATTTCGCTACTTGTAGCGATACCAGCATTTGGGTGGGGGCAGCAAGGGCACCAAATTGTTGGGGCTGTTGCCGAACAACTACTCGACAAGCGCACATTGCGCGTGATTGCGGACTTAACTGATGGAGAGCACTTAGACGTCGTGGGGCTTTGGTTAGACCGCGAGCGCTTGACACTTAAGCACACAGTTCCTGGTTCCGAGCGGTGGCACTATAATGATCGCCCAATTTGCACGCCGTCGCTTAGCTTTGAACAGTACTGTCCCGACAATCGGTGCGCTTCACGAGCCTATGATAAAAATCTTAGGGTTTTAAAAGATCCTGCAAAACCAAAAGAGCAAAGGCTATTTGCCTTACGAGTTATTGTTCATCTTGTCGGTGATGTGCATCAGCCACTACATGCTGCCAACAATAACGATCGTGGTGGTAATGACGTTATCGTTGTGCGGCCAGGGCATCACGGAGAACATAAATTACATAGTGTCTGGGATAATGATTTTGTAATGCTGGCCATGGAAGGGCAGAGTACTCAGCAGTTTGCAGAGCAGTTGGTGCGAGGTAACCAGACGCAGCTAAAAGTCGGATCAGTCTCAATAGATGACTGGCTAGAGGAATCCTATGGGCTGGCTCAGCGTCAGGTCTATGGTCAGCTGCCAGATTTTCGCTGTGGGGAGTCGCTGCATGATGTCGTGCTATTGACTACTGAGTATCAGCAGTCGGCGGTTAAATTGGTAAAGCAGCAGCTGCTGCATGCTGGAATTCGACTTGCCAACGTGTTGCGTGACAATCTGAGCTAATTAGGTGTGTTACTCAGAGTTCGAGACCGCGGGTAAAAATAGTTCCGGGTCCACCCATGCGTGATTGAGCATGACGCTGAAATGTAGGTGAGGCCCCGTCACCCTGCCGGTGGCTCCTACCATTCCGAGGGTTTGTCCCGGAGTTACGTGCTGCCCGAGACTCACCTTAATGCGGCTCAGGTGGCAGTACAGACTGATGAGGCCTTGTCCATGGTCAACAATAACCGTATTGCCGTTAAAAAAATAGTTGTTTGCTTCAATGATGGTGCCTGCGGCCGCTGCTGAGACTGGCGTCCCCGTTGCGGCAGCAATATCCATGCCGGTGTGTGGATTGCGTGACTGTCCGTTAAATACGCGGCGCAGACCGAAAGAGCTTGAACGTAAGCCATTGACGGGTGCGCCAAAGGCTAGATTGGAGGGCGGGTTGGCTGTAAAGATATTGAACAGCGCAGCAAGGCGCTTGCTTTCCTTGTTATAGCGAGCGAGATCTTTTTTCGAGAGGTCCACGTGCTTAGGTTCAACGGTAAGAGTTTGAGTGGCATAGAGTTTGCTCTCAATAATAAGACTACGTTTTTCTTTATCGCCGCCCGCTCGGTGCACCTCTACGAATTGCTCGCCTGGCTCAATTGATAAGGGCAATCCAACGATTGCCTGCCATTGCGAGTCGGCATCAACGACCAATACCTGATGCCCATCGTGAAACACTTCAGGAGCTGCGCCACTACTTGGGCCAACCGTAATGACAGCGATTCCTCCAGGCACTAGACGCGCTTGAGGTAATCCGGTTGTAATCGCAGCACTACCCACTAGTGAGCATAAGAGGCCGAGCAGTGTAGCTAGACGGCGAGTAAACTGTAGGCCGGCGTATGACATGAATGTAAAACTCGGCAAAGCGGTAATAGTAAATTATGGCTAACGATAAAAAAAACCTAGGTCCCATATCTAGTGACTGGTGCATGATTTTAACACCAGAGCAGCAGCGGGTATTGAAAGATGGGGGTACCGAACCACCACGATCAAGTCCACTTGATAAGGAGTATCGCGCGGGTGCTTATCGTTGCGCCGGCTGTGGTAGCTGTTTATTTACCTCTGACACGAAGTTTAATAGCGGGACTGGTTGGCCTAGCTTTTTTGCTCCTGTAGCCGGTGCTATTGCCACCCATACGGATCGCAGCTACGGAATGGAGCGCACCGAAGTTGTTTGCGCGCGCTGTGATGGTCACTTAGGGCATGTGTTCCCAGATGGACCACAGCCAACGGGGTTAAGGTTTTGTATCAACGGGACCGTTTTGGTTTTTGAACAATCCGATACCTAGCATGGTGCTTACATTGCTTTGCTGACTGGTTAGCGCTTTTTCGCGCGATACGTTATGTAAAAGCGCGGCGCGCTATTAACAATAACTAGCGAATGCACTGTCTCTTGATAGATTTTTCGGAGCGATTGCTCAGACAAAGTGTGGGCTACGTCTGAGTTTAGGAAATGTCGGTAGTGCGTTACGCACAGCAATAAATAACTCAATTAGACTGTATGGAGTGCAGGGTCTCCATGCCGATGTCATTAGCATCCCATTCGAGGTCCTGGCCAACCCTGTTATAAAGCGGCATTAGGATTATTATGCAAGCATCAGCGAACTTAGTGAGTACCGCTCGTCTTAGGCGTAGCTACGTCGAATGTCAGTATGGTCAGCTCCACTTGAGTTCGGCACTGCCACATACCGGTGGATTTAATGAAGCGCTGCCTCTGATCTGCCTGCATGATCACGGTGGCTCGAGCAACATGTTTGCTCAGTTTCTACCTTTAATGGCAGTCGATAGATCTGTTTATGCGGTGGATTTGCCCGGTTATGGCGCGTCTGATAGACCATCGGCCGGTGCCGGCTTCGTGGATAGTGTGGCAACCTTAGTTCGACTATTTGACGATCTATGCTTAGACCGGATTGATTTGTTGGGCGTGGGGCATGGAGCCGCGCTTGCAATTGAAATTGTGCGTCAAAGACCTAGCTTAGTGCGCAGAGCCCTATGTTTGGGACTAGCGTCTGCCGTAGCGGTTGCCGAGCCATTCGCACAAAACGCGACAGCCGCTACAAATCGACGAACGATCGATACCGGTATGGCGCTGTCCGGCATTGTTAGCGAATTGCGGGGTATTAGTCGTACGCAGATTGAATTTCCAACAAAAGCACTACTCAAAACCATTCAGCAGCTACTCGATTAACAGGTTAATGGAGCGTGAATTAGATGTCTGTATCGATCGTCGAATAGAGCTCTGCCTGCCCCAGCAGCCACAGTAGTGCGCGTCGGCGTGCTCGCACAGACAGCATGATTTGCATTGCGCGCTCTGCGGATGCCTGAGCCAACGGAGCTTCATCAATCCATGGTGTTCCATCGGGTCCAAGTCTTATGCACGTCGCGTTTGCGCTATCAATTGCAAATCTAAAATGAGTAAGGCTAGGCGGCGTTGAGCCTGCGGCACTACAGTCCAGCCACCACTGGGCCACCTCGAGTTGTTCCGCGAGCGAAACCATGTCTGATCGTGGCTGCAGCCGTAAGGAATCAAACAAAGTCGCTGCATTCGGATTTAACCATCCGAGCTGCTCGATGACGGAAACCACATCTAGCTCCACGTCGATCTCTGGCAAATCAATGGCCTTAAGCCCCCACGCAAGGACCGCAGTACCCACGCTATGCAGGTTTGCTGTCATCATCTGCGCATGGGAGAGTGTGCCTAGCGGCTGCAGGAACAAATCTCGCTCCGCATGCTCAAATTCGCCATCCACCCCAATATGGATAAGCCACTGATGTATGTGCCGATGCAGATCATGTGCCTCGGCGTGGCTGCCGTCATTTTCCAGCGCAACTCGGCAGGCTATGGCCGCCAGTGCTAAGGCGCGTAGCGCCGCCCGATGGGGACTCGGCTGTGGGCGTCGAAACTCTACATCAATACCAATCCTTAACAAGGAAAGGCCAACCCGGAGTTCTGTTTCTCAACCCTTTTATTCATAAAACTCCAGTTTGTAGGGGATCAGGGAGCCCCGAGTATTGCAGCTGTGGCCGCGTTAGCCCCAAGATACGCCTATGAGTAAAAATTACGTCGAGTTGATACGTCAGGCGCACGTCTATGAGGTCGCAATCAAGTCACCACTTGAACCGGCTCCCCGACTATCAAAACGTTTACAAAACCACACGCTATTTAAGCGGGAAGACCTTCAACCTGTATTTTCCTTTAAGTTGCGTGGTGCTTCAAACAAAATCGCCTCACTGACCCACGAAGAGGCAACCCGCGGCGTTATTTGCGCATCGGCCGGCAACCACGCGCAGGGTGTTGCATTGGCAGCAGGACGTCGTGGAATTCGTGCTCGTGTGGTAATGCCTCGCACCACGCCCCAGATAAAACTTGACGCGGTACGAGCTCTTGGTGGCGAGATCGAGCTGGTCGGTGATGACTACGATGCTGCCAACCAGCATGCTCAGAATGTTGCCACCGAGGCGGGCCTCACTTTCATCCATCCCTTTGATGACGTACACGTAATTGCCGGGCAGGGCACTATCGCTATGGAAATTCTGGAGCAGAATCCAGGGAAGATTGATGCGATTTTTGTCCCTATCGGCGGTGGAGGTCTGATTGCTGGTATCGCAAGTTACGTAAAAGTCATCAGACCGGAGATCAAAATAATCGGCGTCGAACCAGAGGACGCCGCGAGTATGCACGACTCGCTGGCCGCTGGCGAAAGGATCACGCTTGACCGTGTGGGGATCTTTGCAGATGGCGTCGCGGTTAAACGAGTTGGCGAGGAACCGTTCCGTATTGCCAGAAAGTATGTCGATGAAGTGATTCTTGTTACAACAGACGAGATTTGTGCAGCAATTCAAGACATATTTGAGGACACGCGGTCCATCGTAGAACCAGCAGGCGCTCTTGCCGTAGCTGGTCTTAAAAAGTGGGTTGCGCGCGAAGGCGCCATTAATAAAACAGTCGTGACCCTTAACTGTGGCGCCAACATGAATTTTGATCGCTTGCGGCATGTCGCTGAGCGCGCTGACTTGGGGCAACAGCGAGAAGCGCTGTTCGCAGTTGAGATACCTGAAAAGCCAGGAAGTTTTTTGAGATTCTGTGAGATCGTAGGGACACGTAGTATCACAGAGTTCAACTATCGCTTTGCCAACGCGAATAAAGCACATATGTTCGTGGGCGTCGCATTATCCGGTGGGGCGGCGGAAAAAGACATCGTCGAAACCGAAATGCGACAAGCAGGATTCCCAGTAATCGACATGAGTACTAATGAGGTTGCGAAGCTCCACGTACGCTACATGGTCGGGGGTGTGGCTCAGGGAATACAAGACGAGCGCCTATTTCGATTCGAGTTTCCTGAAAGGCCAGGCGCATTACTAAGATTTCTTCAGGCTATTGGCAGCCGCTGGAATATCAGCTTATTTCACTATAGAAATCATGGATCAGACTACGGTCGAGTATTGGCCGGAATCCAAGTTCCGCAAGCGACTGAAGCCGACTTCTTGATGCATCTGAAGGAGCTAAAGTTTTATTTTGTCGAAGAAACGAACAACCCTGCTTACACCAGTTTTCTGGGCGGCTGATTTTTTAAGCTTAGAGAGTATGTGCGTAGGAACGTGGTGCGATAGAACGCTATGATTTATAAAAGTCGACGGATAGCACGGCAGTCATTCATTCAACTACGAGGGTGTGAGCATAGAGTCCTTGCTTGGGGCGACCCGCATGCTCAGCCCAGTGTTTATCTACACGGATGGGCTGATACGGCAGCAACGTTTCAGTTTGTGATTGATTCATTGCAAGTAGAACATTCGGTAGTTGCTCTTGATTGGCGTGGTTTTGGGGGTAGTCAGTGGCGCAATGAGCCTTACTGGTTCCCAGATTACCTTGCGGATCTTGATCAGTTTCTTGACATAGTGAGTCCCCGTGCAGGCGCTGTACTCATCGGTCATAGCATGGGAGGGCACATTGCCAGTTTGTATGCTGGTGTGCGGCCCGAGCGTGTGCGTATCCTTCTCAATCTAGAGGGTTTTGGTCTACCTCCTACGGCAGCTGCCGAGGCGCCAAGTCGCTATCGGCAATGGTTAGACGAGCTACGGGTAGAACCTGTCTTTTCGCGCTTTGCCTCTATCGAAGATTTTGCAGTGGTCTTAAAACGCCGTAATAAGCGGTTGACGGATAGCCGCGCACTGTTTGTTGCGCGTGAGTGGAGTCGGCGTTTGCCGGATGGGCACTACACAATTTGTGCTGATCCCTATCACAAACTAGTCAATCCAATATTGTATCAACGAGATGCGGCCAAGGCTTGCTGGGCAGAATGTGTGGCGCCTGGGCTGTTAGTTTTGGGTGGGGAATCCGAGTTTCGGCGTGGCTTGGGCGACGATGGTGATAGTGAGGCTCTTGCACAGCTTTATCAAAACATAGAAGTGGTTACGATTGCGACAGCGGGTCATATGCTGCACCACGACGCACCCGAAGAGTTGGCGCGCATCATAGAGCCTTGGCTGGCGCACGTTAGTGACGCTGGACCTGTATGAGTAACGGCTGATGGTATCTTTAGTGTGGTCTCGCATGCATGGTATGCGACAGGTTTTTTCGACACCATCGGTCGCTCGGTTTCTTGCGTCTCGTCTAGTCGGCGCACTCGCAATGCAGATACAGACGGTCTCTATCGGAATTCAAGTTTACTCCATTAGTCACAGCGCGCTTGATCTAGGGCTGATCGGTCTATCGCAGTTTCTGCCGTTTATTGTATGTGTGCTGATTGCCGGTCATGTAGCGGATCGCGTTGATCGAAAAAGTATTGTGTTGTCTTGTTTGCTTGTTGAATGCATAGGTGCTTTATTATTATTACTCTGGACGCTTTACGGCAATCAGCGCACTGGGATTGTATTTGCCATTTTAGTGCCCGTGGGCGTGGTGCGTGCTTTTATGGCGCCTGCAAATAACGCGTTATTCCCAAACCTTGTTAAACCTGAATTATTTGGTAACGCCGTTGCAGTCAATTCCTCGACATGGCAAATCGCGACTGTGGCAGGGCCTGCGCTCGCGGGTGTCCTCTATGCAACATTAGGGCCTGCCGCCGTTTACGGCCTAGTTTTGTCGCTTCTTGCCGTCGCAACGTGTGTGTATCGTGGAATTGTCACGCCACGTTTGCTCAAATCGACGAGTCCGGCGACGTGGGTAAGTGTTGTGGAAGGCTTGCGGTTTGTGTGGCGACGGGATGTAGTCCTTGGCGCTATTTCGTTAGATCTATTTGCGGTTCTTTTTGGCGGCTCGACAGCCTTATTGCCAGCTTTTGCAATCGATGTGTTGCACGTTGACGCAATCGGTCTTGGCTGGCTGAGAGCAGCTCCTGGTATCGGTGCAGCAGTCGTGGCAGTGGCTTTGGCGGTGCGGCCAATTAATCGGCGTGCAGGTTTTTTCATGTTTGCCGGAGTCGTTGTATTTGGGCTCTCTACTATTGTTTTTGGGGCATCAACAAATTTCTGGCTTTCGTTGCTCGCTTTGGTGACACTCGGAGCCGCCGATATGATCAGTGTATTTATACGTCATGTGCTCGTGCAGTTGGAGACTCCAGATGAAATGCGTGGTCGTGTCGGTGCCGTTAGTTGGATGTTTATTGGTGCATCAAACGAATTCGGCGAGTTTGAGTCCGGCGTGACCGGCGCCTGGTGGGGATTAAAGTCTGCGGTGATGCTCGGTGGACTCGCGACTGTGACGGTCGCAGCTTTGTGGATCCGCTGGTTTCCACGGCTGTGGAAACTTGACAGGCTTTAGGCCTGAAGCGCGTTACTAGCTCGGGTTTTCAAGGCTGAAGGTGCCAGTTTCGTCATCATAGGCAAACGCTTCAGCATATCGCGCCCAGCTAACGACCGCGCGCAGGGTCTGATCGGCCGAGCCTGGCGACATATGGTCCTCAAGCTCATCCAGGAAGCGGCTCTTAGGGGCATGATGGCTCTCGCGCTCATCGAGCACGCGGCGAATATGGGCGGCGAGTGGTACGTACGCAAGCATGTGTCGGGCGAACATGATTTTGCGCTCATCGCTGCTTGAGTCAGCAAATGCGAGGCCATCCGCGGTCAAGTGCAAATCGCCACCCTCGACCTCTGCAAAACGCAGCATTTGCAGTGATTCAACTACTGGGAAAAGCTCATCGATTTCCAGTTGCAATTCTGAGGCTATCTCGGGCAAGTCAGCCTTGCCATTGAACGGCTGGACTGCAACGGTCTCTAGTAGGCCTGACAGTAGACTTGAGGACACACGTGGCAGGATTGTATCGATCCCCGTGCCGGCGGTTCGTTCCAGGCGAGTGACTGTACCTCGGCTTGGTTTCGCCGTCATTTCGACATAAATTCGCTCGACGAGGGCCGCAAAGGCCGGATCGAGGCGGTCACGGGGCCTTGGGATGGTGACGTCGATACTTGTCACAATACGGCCAGGGTTAGTGGCGAATACTAGGATACGGTCACACATCTGTACCGCTTCCTCAATATTGTGGGTCACAAGCACCACTCCTTTGATCGGCATCTTGCCTTCAGACCACAAATCGAGAAAGTCTGTGCGTAAGTTTTCCGCAGTGAGCACGTCGAGTGCTGAGAACGGCTCGTCCATTAGCATAATGCTTGGGTGAACGACCAAGGCGCGGGCGAAGCCCACGCGCTGACGCATGCCACCTGAGAGTTCGCGCGGATACGCGGATTCAAATCCATCGAGACCTATTAGATCGATTGCCTGTAAAGACCGACGCCGTATTTCTTCGCGGGAGACATGGAGCGCCTCTAAGCCAAGCGCCACATTTTCATAGACGGTCAGCCATGGGAAGAGCGCAAAGCCTTGAAACACCATGGAAATACCAGCAGCGGGGCCTACAATTTTTTGGCCCAAATAGCGAACTTCGCCGCCAGAGGGCTCAGACAGTCCGGCAATAAGGCGTAGGAGCGTGGATTTTCCAGAGCCAGAGCGTCCCAACAAACCCACAACCTCGCCAGGGGCAAGGCTAAGACTGACATCGTCTAGCACGAGTAATTCACCACCGTCGCCGCGTGGGAACGTCTTGCGAGCACGATCGACCGTCAGTAAGGGCTGTGAATGAGTCGCGGGTCTAAGGATTGCATTCATGTGCTTAGCTCAGCCGAAACTTGCGTTCCGCAAAGTAGTACAAAGGGCGCCATAACAGGCGGTTAATCAGTAATACGTACACGCTCATTGTGACGACACCGAGCACGATTCGATGAAAATCGCCAACGGACGTTGCATTAGCGATATATGCGCCTAGGCCTGTTGCCTCAACATGCTCATTTCCCCAGCTGGCTACTTCGGCCACGATACTTGCATTCCATGAGCCTCCAGATGCTGTCAGAGCGCCAGTCACATAAAACGGGAAGACGGCAGGTAGGGCCACTCTACGCCACCAGAGCCAGCCGCGGACGTGGAAGTTTTGAGCAACATGCCGCATTTCACTCGGCATGGCAGAGGCACCCGCGATGACATTAAACAGGATGTACCACTGAGTGCCGAGAATCATTAAAGGACTCAGCCAGATATTTTGGTTGAGTTTCCATGTAACGATAACGAACACAACTACCGGGAAAAGAAGGTTCGTTGGAAACGCGGCCATAAATTGCGCTAAGGGCTGCACCACGCGGGCAACGCCCGGTTTTAATCCGATCCATACACCGATGGGTACCCAAAACAGGCTCGCGAGCGCGATCAGCACGAAAACTCTGACCATCGTGATGGCCCCAAGGCCGATGGTTACGGCAATGTCACGCCAATTCAATTCTGGAGCCAAGAATTGAAAGGTTTGCCATAAAGCCAGTGTCAGTAGAGTCCCTACAAAAATCACCCCCGCAAAATCCAACCTCTTGGCTGCTAGCGGGGATTCAAATTGTGGCAGTCCGGGCGCTGCCACAAAGGCCGCGCTAACGACGCGTGAACTGCGCCGCATCATGCGCAGGGTGCGTGCTACAAAATGTGAGGCCCCGAGTGCTTCTAGGAGCCAGGATTTGGGTGGTAGATCTCCAGCTTCTTGCTCAACACGAAAACGGTCCGCCCATGCTACTAGGGGTCTAAAAAGTAACTGATCGTAAATCAGGATAACGATCAACATGGTGCCTATGGCCCAGCCGACCGCAGACAGATTCTTTTGCTCAATCGCGAGGGCGATGTATGCCCCCATGCCAGGCAAGGTAACCGTTGTGGACCCTACGCTGATGGCCTCGGAGGCCACTACGAAGAACCAGCCACCGGACATGGACATCATCATGTTCCAAACTAATGGCGGCATGGCAAACGGGACTTCGAGACGCCAGAAGCGAGCCCAGGCTGACAGTCTAAAGCTACGTGCCGCTTCGGCGAGCTCTGTGGGGACAGTCCGCAGGCTCTGATAAAAGCTAAAAGCCATGTTCCAAGCTTGGCTCGTAAAGATGCCAAAAATGGCGGCAAATTCAGCGCCTAGTACCTTGCCAGGCGCTAATGACATAAACCAAACAACTGTCATTGAGATAAAGCCTAAAATGGGGACAGACTGCAGCACATCGAGCAAGGGCACTAGTAGACGCCCGGCGCGCGGGCTTTTTGCCGCCCATGTGGCATAGGTGAAGGTGAATAGCAGCGACAAGCACATTGCCGCAAGCATGCGCAGCGTGGTGCGCGCGGCATACTCCGGGAGATGGCTAGGCGCTAGCGAGATCTGTTTGGCGGTGATGGCGTCGAGTGGCGCGAGGACGCCCCTGCTGCCTGCTGCCAGAAAGGCGAGCAGACCAACAATTAAAAGTAGAGCTATTAGGTCAAAGCGCGAAGGCGCGCCGCGACTAGCCGTACTCCAGGCGGTGGTTGTGTGCGGCATGGGGGGCGAGTACTAATGGAAATAGCCTTGGAACCTAGAAGCGCGAGAGTCTGACACAAATATGCGACGGATCAACTATTCATAAGCCGTTTTTCGAATTTGAGCCAATTACGAATACAGCGCCCCGAGTACTCCTGTCGCTACACGGGCGTCGAAGACGGGGTCACAGGCCTTGGCGAGCCGCCCCTTACGCGGGCTTTTTAAACAGATAGTGGGAGACCAGCCATTCCGCGCCGTTCTTGTAGCCCCACAATTCGGCGCAGGCCATAAAAAATACCCGCCACCGCACCCACCACAGGGTCGTGTTTTCGACTCCATACGTTGTCTCTAATAAAGGCCGTATCGAGTCGGCGTTCCGGTCCATGTTGCGCAGCCAGTCCTCGGCCGTGCGCTGGTAGTGTCGGCCATCAATTTGCCAGTGCCTAACGATTCTAAGATCCTCTTGAAAATAAAGAAGTAGATCATCCGAGGGCATGATGCCACCTGAGAAAAACCAGCGTGCCATCCAATCATCAGCGTGTTCAATTTCAAACGTATAGGTATATTCGCGATGGGTAAAAATATGGACAAATAAAGTGCCCTCCGGCCGTAACCAGTCTGCAATTTTTTTCAGCAACGTGCGGTAGTTGCGCATATGTTCAAACATCTCAACGGATACAACTCGATCAAACACCGTGCCTGCTGGAAACTGCAGAACATTTGCGTCGCAAGTCATGATTTCAACATTTGTCAAACCACGTTCTTTGGCGCGCGCGCGAATAAAAGTGCGCTGTGAGGCAGAGTTTGATACTCCAACAATTCTTGCCGAGGGGAACTTCTCTGCCATATACAGGGTCAGCGATCCCCAGCCACAACCTAGCTCAAGTATCCGGTCGCCATCGCTGATTTGAGCACGCCTAATCGTGAGTTCTAGCATCGCAGCTTCAGCGGAATCGAGTGTGCTACCGCCTCGGCCAGTTTCAAGATCAGCAGTCCCCGCTAGGTCGTAAAGGCAGCTCGAGTATTTTAAATGACGGCCTAGTACTAGTTCAAAAAAGCCGCTAGGCAACTCATAGTGCTGCTCATTTGCATCCTGCGTGTGGATCGCGATGGGGCTTTCACTTAGCGTTGCAACAAGGTCGCTCAAGTGTGCTTGCTGCGCTTCAGGATTCCCTCTGTTTTCAACCCTTAGTCGCTTTTTTAGCAGCCTGCGTATGGCAAAGCGAATAACAAAATCAGGAAGCATGTTTTTTTCGAGCAAATCGATTTGCCACGAGGTTGTAGTGTTTTTTGGGTCAACAGCCGCCTTCATCTTAGAACCTCACTTAAACTGACATCCATAATTGACAAACTCGGATAGAAGTTCGCAAGAGAACTCAGCGTGTCAAACCTATAGTGCACACTTAGCGATCATCCAAGCGCCTCATTAGCAACTGCTCGAGTGGCTCATTCGCTTTGAGGCGAGCCAGTTCTCGTAGCATAAAGATCGCCATTGCAATATTACCAAACAACATGATTGCGACGAACCATAGCACTCGGCCTTTTGCACGTTCCTTGTAGTAAACCCATACGTAGAACGTCAGAAAGCCAGCATAGGCATCACAAAGTGTCGCGATAGTCCACGCTCTGTCCGGTTGTCTAATAAGCCCTTGCCATTGCCAAACAGATTGACTACTACTTGCCCACAGAGTTACGGCGAGCATGAGCAGCAGTATGCAGGCAAACAGCAATCGTAAGACGTCTCGGCTCGTCACGGTGAACTCCTTACGGTGGGAGCACATGGCATATTATTCGGCGTGCACGCAGCCCCTGTATGTCGCTTAATACGACCGTCCGCATGATACACAAGCGGCATCTTGGTCTCAGTTAGCCAATGCTCTAATGCAACAAGATCCTGTGCTACTGTCTCGGCAGCCGTAACTTCGCTAAATACTGGATAGGCGTCACCGCCACCGAGCAAGTAATCGCTCGCCGCCACAGTGTAGCGCTTTAGCCGATCAATGGGCTGACCGTCGGCATCCCAAGCCGCAATAATCTGTCCGACTGCTGGAGCGCTTAGATCATATTCATAACGTAAGCCAGATGGGTGTAAAAATAAATGTGTTTTAGCGTGTATGCCAGTCCACTGCTCCGTTAGTAAGCGCATTATTTGTTCGCCGGTTAGCGAGAAGCGTTTTACGATGTTCCCGAAAGGCTGAATTGAGTGCAGTTCACCGTATGAGATTGGGCCAGCCTCGAGGTCATGACGTAGCCCTCCTTGATTCATGAATGCGATGTCTGTGCCGGCAGCGGCACGCTGCGCATCGGCCACCAGATCGCCGAGGGCGGACTCTCCGGATGGGGTGGGCTCGCGGCGAATGGGCAGCGCTGCGATACCGATCTGGCGATCAGCTAGGGCATGCGTTTTTTTATTGGCTTCCGTCACAATCTTTTGAATCTCGCGATCAGGATGTTGGCCAATCGTGCTGCTGGTCCAGGCAGTCATGATACGGGCGGACTTTTCGATCGTTCGACCAGTCGCCTGATCTATAACTAAATCGATAGCGCTGTAGGAAGTGCCATAGCTACGAGCCTGAGTAATTAAAGTTTCCGAACCGTCACGTAGTCTAACTAGCATGTTATTAAAACTGTGGGTGTGGCCGGCAACGATGACGTCAATGCCACCGTCTAGTTCAGCTAATACATCCTTTAGACCGCCCTGAATTTCGTCTAGGGCCAAAGTTGCTGGCTGGGGTGTGGAGGGTGACTGTAGACCTTGATGTATGACCAACACGATGGTGTTAACTCCAGCGGCCTTTAGGCGCGCCACTTCTTTATTGATTGCAGAAGCCTCAGATGTGAAGCGCAGGTCGTGGATCTGTGCCGCTGAAACGAGTAAGGGTGTTGATGAGAGGCCAGCGCCGATAATGCCGATACGTAGATCGCCAAGATCCGCGATCAGCGAAGTCGGGAAAAGCGACTCGTCTGTACCCTCGAGTAAAACATTGGCAGCCGTAAACGGAATGCGACTGCCAGGCCAAGCGGGCGTTTTATTTCTGGCGCCACCGTAGAGCAGTTGTGTCAGCTCAGTGGTTCCACGGTCAAATTCGTGATTGCCTACCGTTGCAATCGTTTGGCAACGCGTAGTGGGCGGGACCGGACCTGATTTTTTAGGCCGACTGATGTACGGGCAGTCGCCGACGGCCAAAGCATTCAGTACACGGATCGTTGGCTCATCTTGCAGTAGAGCAGAGATTAATGGGCTTGCACCGATGGAGTCGCCAGCAATGAGTAATAGTGAGTGCTTCTTTATTGAGGCTCTTTCGGCAGCGATGTAAGCTGCGAGGACGGCAGCGCCTCCAACCCCGTGGCCGGTGGAATCGGTCTGTGACAGCAGCTCTCCGTGAAAGTCATTCATGCCGATCAAGCGGACACTGACGGGGTTGCTGGCGATGAGTGGCGCTCTCCAGCTAACCAGCGCGGTTGAAGCGCGTCTGAGCAGCGCATCCTGTGATTCTTGGGAAATAGCGCAAGGGATGAATAGGACACTAGTCACCAGCGCCCAAAGGCAACGGTTTAACTTAGACATCTGCTGGTCTCCGTGGCGCACGTCGTGATTCTGATCAACATATTAGGGAAGTCCATTATCAGGTATCGTACGCGCCAGTGCACAGGGGGATGACATGATTCAGGCAATCATCGGTTGGTACCTAGGCGCGCTCAGCACGGGTGGGTACGCTCTCGTTGCGGTCTTGATGGCACTGGAAAGCTCTATCGTGCCGATTCCATCGGAAATGGTCATACCGCCGGCGGCTTTTTTAGCGGTCAGCACGGGTAACATGTCTCTTGCAGGTCTTGTCCTCGCCTCGACGGTGGGCTCATGGTGCGGGGCTTCCATGATGTATGTGCTGACCCGATTTTTTGGTAGACCGCTCGTCCTGCGTTTTGGACGCTATATCCTGCTGTCTCCGCAGGCGATTGAGCGGGCGGAACGTTGGGCGACCCAATTTGGTAGCTATGGCGTCTTTGCCGCGCGGCTCCTGCCGGTGATTCGCCATTTGATTGGAATTCCAGCCGGTATAGCGCGTATGCATTTTGGCTGGTACAGCGTAGCGACACTGATCGGTGCTGCTATTTGGAGCAGTGTGCTGTGTTGGGTTGGAGTCACCGCAGGACATGATCCAGCACTTGTTGCCGGTAACTTAAAACATGTGAGTGTCTGGATCCTCGGTATATTGTTGATACTGGCTCTAGTCTATTGGATTTTGGTGCATCGGTTCATGCGCCACACCGCGTCCAAGTAGTTACAAACGTGTCTTAGCGACGAGGTTTCACGCGCGCAGTGGCCTGCGCTACCAGTGGGTTATCCGGCCAATAGTGTTTCGGATATCTGCCTTTGAGCTCTTTTTTAACCTCGACATAACCGCGATTCCAGAAACTCGAAAGATCGCGGGTAACTTGTACTGGTCGGCGCGCGGGTGACAGCAGCTCAATAGTAAGGGGCGCTTTACCGGCGATCAGTGGCGTCGTGTGTAGGCCGAACAGTTCTTGCAAGCGCACAGACACCATAGGACCATCCGCTGTGTAATCAATCGGAATCTGTGAGCCGCTTGGAACGGTTAGATGCGTAGGTGCAAGTTTGTCGAGTAACTTTTGCTGGGCGTAATCAAGATTGTTTTTAAGGATATTTGTGAGGTTTAGTTTAGACAGATGGTCGCGTCTGCTAATGCCTTCTAAATAAGGGGAAAGCCAGTCAGCTAACGTATCCATGAGAGCCGCATCAGACAAATCTGGCCAGGTAACTGTTCCCGATTCTGTATCGATAGTTCTCAAAAAAAGTACCCGATCTCGGAAAGAGGTTGCCGTCGACGTCCAAGGAAGGCAGTTCAATCCCATCTCGGCGATCCCGGCAAGCATAGCCTCCACCGTTGCAGACGCCGAAATTCCTGTTAATGCACCGTCCTCCAAAACGAGCTCGCCAAAACAGCGCTCCCGTTTTGCAACCACAGCGCTTTGCCTTCGATCCCACTCGATACGGTCTTTAACAGTTATCGAATCTTTAAAGTGCTTCAACAGTAAAGACTTGTCGAGTGCTGCTGCAAGTTGGATGCGCGCGTCTCTATCGCCACCATCGACCGTCGCAATTACAAGAAATTCTTGCTGTGAGAGTGAGTCGACAGTTTGAAAGGTCGCTCCACGGCCATTTGCTAACACATAGCGGTTTGTTTCTGCGCGACGTCTAGCAACGCGGTCAGGATATGCGCATGCCAGCAGCAGACCAATATCCGGTACTGCAATCGCAGGGGCCACTGAGAGCGCGTCAGGCATCACGCTGGCGCGCTGCCATGTTGAGCTTAAGCGCCGCACGCGCTCCAGGGTTGACCTGTCCGCCTCTAGACCTACAACAGCGTGGCCATTTAAAAGATCGATGCGTTTTCCAAGATCGCTATCGCGGTTGCCGCTCCGTCCTTTGACCAAATCGCGGTCTGATAAGAGAGCTGCGAGCTGTGCTGCCAGGGCTTTCGCGGGTCCCCGCGCCGCCATTAGCATGCGACTCAAGCGTGGATGCATCCCCATACGCGCCATCGTTTGGCCAGCGGCTGTGACCCGACCAGTGGTGTCGAGAGCGCCGAGCAATTTTAGTAAATCGTTGGCTTGTGATAGGTGTGCAGGCGGCGGCGGATCTAGCCACGACAGTGCGTTTGCCTGAGTCCCCCAACACGCTAGCTCCAACGCGAGCGGTGACAGATCTGTCTCAAGTATTTCGGGGGGTGTAGAGGCCAGTAGTTCGCGTTCACTTGCCTGTGTGTAGACTCGGTAGCAAACGCCAGCCTCGACGCGCCCTGCACGGCCACGGCGTTGCTCGGCGCTTGCCAGCGAAACCGCCATGGTGTCTAGGCGACTCATGCCGCTCGCAGGATCGAACCGAGGGCGGCGCGAGACCCCCGAGTCAACAACAATGCGCACGCCCTCAATCGTGAGTGATGTCTCGGCAATACTTGTCGCGAGGATGATCTTACGATGACCAGCTGCTGGCGTTGCCAGAGCAAGATCTTGTTGTGATTGTGACAAATCGCCAAACAGGGGCAGTACAGCCGTGTAGGGCGGCAACTGAGTCTCGGTCAGGTTGCGGTGTAGTCGATGAATTTCTGCCGCGCCGGGCAAAAATACGAGAATGTCGCCGGTGTCCTCGGTGAGCGCGCGGCGGACGGTGGCGGCTACTTCTCGGTCTAGATTCTCTGGGCGGCGTTTTGCATAGCGTACTTCCACTGGGAAGGCACGGCCAGAGCTCGTGATTCGCGGAGCATGGCCCATGAGTCGTGCGACGCTTTCTCCATCTAAGGTCGCTGACATCACCAGTAGCCTCAAATCACTCCGTATATTTTTTTGTGCGTCAAGGCACAGAGCTAGCCCGAGATCAGCCGACAAGCTACGCTCATGAAACTCATCAAAAATCACTAACCCCACGCCCTCGAGTGCAGGGTCGTCATTTAACATGCGGCCAAGAATCCCTTCGGTGACAACCTCAATGCGCGTGTCGCGACCGATCTTTGTATCGAGCCGCATGCGATAGCCCACAGTTTGGCCAACGGCTTCGCCAAGGATCTGAGCCATTCGCGTAGCGACTGCACGAGCCGCAAGACGCCTTGGCTCTAGCATGACGAGGCGCTGCTCGCGCAGCCAACCGGCCGTGTACAAGATCAGAGGTACAAGCGTGCTTTTGCCAGCTCCGGTAGGCGCCTCAAGCACTGCCGCATGGTGTTGGTTGAGTGTCTCGTCAAGTTCTTGTGCAATCGCAAGAATAGGCAGAGACGGTAGCGCTGACCATTTTGAAACCTGAGTCACACGTAGGCCATTGTCATGGGAAGGTGTGGACATCCGTATTCTTAAGTCATGCCAGAGTAGCGATTAGCGACTGTTTGCCGGCTGCACAGACGGAATGCCGTTTCGATAAGGATCGTTTGGATCAATAATCAGGTTAGTTTCGGCCATTACAAAAGCAATTCCCTCGATAGTGGGAATGATGCCGACCCCAGACGGCTCAAAATAGCTCTCAAAGACACTGCCGATGATGCTTTCTTGTAGCCAGCGCTCGGCGGGTTTTAGTTTTCCATCGGCTGCTAGGCAGGCGAGCTTTGCGCTAGTACCCGTCCCGCACGGGGAGCGATCGTATGCTTTACCTGGACAGAGGACAAAGTTCTTGCTGTTGATGTGGGGGAGGCTCCCGGCGCTGGTGAGCTCAATATGATCAATATGAGCGCTACCACGTCCGGTGATTTTTTGAGACTCGAGCGCGAGCCTGATACGCCAGCTAAAATCCACCAGTTCCTCGATATTTTCTTGCACTAGATCCTTACCATGGTCGGCGCACAAAAAGAACCAGTTACCACCAAAGGCAATGTCACCATGCACAATGCCGTGGCCAGGTACTTTAACCTCCACATCTTTAGTATGACGAAAGGAAGGTACGTTACGTACTGAAACTCGGCCTGACGCATGCAGTTCAGTGGTCACCGTACCCACGGGCGTTTCAATCCGATGTACGCCGGGCAAGAGTAGTCCCTGCCAAGCGAGAGTCGTAACCACACCGATGGTTCCGTGGCCGCACATGCCAAGATAACCGACGTTGTTAAAGAAGATCACCCCTGCGGCGGCTGTCGGATCTACAGGAGGAGTGAGCAGGGCGCCGACGAGTACATCCGAACCCCGTGGCTCGTTGCAGACAGCAGCCCGAAAATCTTCGTGATTCGTTTGTAATGTTTTGACGCGGTCGGCCAAGCTGCCGGTCAGCGGGGGACCGCCCTCAATTACCACGCGGGTTGGTTCCCCGCCCGTGTGAGAGTCGATCACTCGAATGGTATTTAGGAGCACTTGTAGTTCCTTAAATGACAAGGACCGTTGTGTATCGTCTGAGGCGCTTTGCGGCACGGCGTACGATACCGCAGATCGGTGGGGCGATTCACATCGTTGTGCTTGTGAATGATCAGCTCGTATTGGCGCGCACTCGCTCAAGCTAACGGCCGGCTAACGCGGCCAGCTATAATGCGCCATGCGCAAAATAGTCGTTCTTTTCGGCTGTCTTTTGATGGTGGGATGTGCGGGACGCCTACATGAGCCGGGTCCTGCAGCACACGACATGGTCGCCCCTGTGGCTGCGGATGGTATGCGCGCGGCGGCCTTAGCCAGTTCATTCGTTGGAGTGCCGTATCGGTTTGGTGGCAGTACCCCCGATGGATTTGATTGCAGCGGACTGGTGTATTACGTGTTTAAGCAGCTCGGTGTGTCGGTGCCTCGTACCGCACTAGAGCAGCGTGCTCGGGCACGGCCCATTTCAAAGGATAGGCTGCAGCCGGGGGATTTGTTATTTTTTTATACGCCAAAAGACCATGTAGGGATTTATCTAGGCGGGGAGGAGTTTGTGCATGCACCGGCAACGGGGCGACTCGTGACCCGCGCCCACATGAATTCGCCCTTTTTTATTTTAGGCTTTGAAGGGGCCGGACGGCTCCCTTGAGTGCCGCAGCTAAATTACAGACGGATTCCTTGAATTAAGTGTGCTTCATACTTGTGGGAATTGATGATATTCGACGCAACATCTACCTCGACGCCTAAGTGGGCGCACCGATCTGAATTGACGAACCCCGGAGGTCTTTCCCATGTTTAAGAAACTTGCCCTATTGGCTGCTGCCCTGACGTTGACGATGCCTGTGTTTGCACAGGGAACCACCACGTCTGGTTCGACGGCGGCTCCTGCTACCAGCACCATGACCGATGCGAAGCCTGTGAAGGCCAAAAAGCACCACGCTGCTAAACATTCGCATAAGAAGGCCAAAGAAGCGGATGCGCCTAAGAACTAAGTCGCGCCTTAACAGCTAGCCTGTTGAAAGGGGCCTTCGGAGGCGTTGCCTCCGAGGGCCTTTTTTATGTGCATGGCCGGCTGATTTTGCCTGTTCGACGGTGCCTATTAAGGATTGCCGAATGGTTTAGTTGGACTTTTCTCGATCCCAGATGCCCGTCGGTAATGGCAACTGTGCCAGAGCGGTAGCGGATATTGTCTGCGGCAGCGCGACGTTGGCGTTGCGCAGAACCCATTCGAGTTGACGGCAGTGCTGTGCTACATGCCAAGCAGTCCGCTCGAGCACTGAGTGGAGCGTCTGGATGCCGTAATACGTGACGACAGTGGGCGGCGGACTCGATTCGGCATCCTGCCACCACAAATACAGATCTTGTTGGGTCTGTTGCAGTATCTCAGTGAGACCTTGAATTGTGCGCTCAGTGCCTTTTGGCTGCATTTCAAAATGCCGAAATTCCAGTTCACCGCCGAGGCTCGCAATCAGAAACCCTCTGACAATCCAGGCAATGTGAGCAGCAAGATCTGCCGTCGTGCGATCTGCGCGGGCTGGTAGCTCGACTTCAAGCAGCCCATCGGGAATATGCTGGGTGAGTTGTATAGCCGTAACTAGAAAGTAATCCAATCTAGAGATGAGTTCCGTGGGCTCTATTGGATGACCTACAAGTGTTATGCCGACAAAGCGCGCGAGTTCATCGATATCCTGGCCATGGATCCAATCCCTGCCGCATACGAGTACTGGAATAGAGCGCGCCCCGAGGGTCATGAGCGCTTGACGTGCGGTGGGGCTTTCGGCGACGTTAATTGATTCAAAAGCCAAGCCATGCTCAACAAGAAATTCGCGCACTCGTAAGCAGCTGGTACACCCGTGCTGCCAATACAGAGTCAGGTTAGCGCGAGGCATGCGAGTGACCGCTCAACGGGCTGCGATAGCGAAGCGTACAGCCCGTTGAGCTTAAGATTAAGCCTTCTTGACCCAGACCGAGCACCAGCCGTTTGCAGCGACCTGTCGACCTGCGAAAATGGGGCAGCCACCCATCGCATCGCCAGCCTTGCCTTGGAACTGCACGCAGTTCGCACACTTCTGCTCAGCCTTGTGTGTAGGACGGACCTTATCATCCACTTTTGTGGTGTCGGTCACATAGCCGAGTGCTTTTGCTTGAGGGTCAGCTGCATCCAGCATCGCGGCTGGCGCTGCATTCGCTTGTGAAAACACTGCGATGACTGGTACAGCCGCTAATCCAGTCAGTGCGCCTTTTAGCAGAGCGCGGCGTGGCATTTTGCTTTCAAACATTTCAAAACTCCTCAACGATAGACCAGCAGTAAATAAATGAGTGCCCCTCGCCGAACTGGCTTTCAGAACGATCCGGGGACTTGATTCTAAGCCGTCTGGCCGGTGATGTCCCAAGCCATTTTCGCTTTGTGCCTAGGCAAGGTAGCCGACAGCTAAGCGCAATGAGAATGATTCTTAATTGACAGCTTTACATCGCGCTTATACCGACTTGACTCATGACTGTGTAGTCACAGGCTCAACGACGGTCGCATACTCTTGGTCTGCGTCAATTACGCGATAGCCTTGACCGACAACGCGAGCTGGTATGGGCAACGCACTAATCAGGGAGCTCAGCACGGCTGAAAGATACGGTATGGATTGCACAAGCATGACAAGCACCCAGGCCCGCAGATCAATGCCGTCCATGCGCATACGATCTAGGCTGCCGTCACTCAGTCCAACGGTCACGCCGACCGCAGAAAGGATAAGACCAATGGCCATTAGTGCCTCGACACGACAAGCAGCCAAGGCGCCGAGGATCGTTTGAGTGTGTGCGATTTTCGGTGTCCGGAAGAACGGCTCATTGTCTGTGAACAAGCCTTTCAATACCGCCATTCCAATCGTATGCGCTAAACCAAGTCCTGCTATTGACGCCGCGATGGTCTGGCGTACTCCAGCACCGACGCGTACGTGATAAAGATGCATAAGCTTTGCCAGCTTAAACACAAACAGCGATAGCGGTAGCACAGAGAACATCGCCAGCGGCGCGTCGATCGACCGTGGAAAATAAATCATAAGTAGTGACCATAACAACGCAAACAGGTTGAAGATGACATTCAGCCCATCAGCGGCCCATGGTAACCAGCCCGCTAGAAAGTGATAACGTTGCCCCGCGGTCAGTTGCTTTGGATTTCGACCAAACAATTCAGCTGAATGTGCGCGAAGTATGCTCATCGCTCCGTAGGCCCAACGGAATCGCTGCTTCTTGAAATCAATAAATGTATCCGGCATGAGCCCCTTGCCGTAGCTATGCGGAATATACGTTGCCTCAAAGCCTGCCTCGAAGACCCTTAGACCCAATTCCGCATCTTCCGTGATACACCATTCCGCCCAGCCGCCGAGATCTACCAGGGTTTCATAACGGACCATAGTCATGGTGCCGTGCTGAATGATGGCATTACGTTCATTGCGCGTAACCATACCGATATGGAAAAAGCCCCGATACTCAGCGTGGCACATCGCCTTAAAGGCGCTTTGTCCATCGTCACGGTAGTCTTGGGGAGCTTGGACAATAGCAATCTGCGGTGCACTGAAGGTGGGCACTAAATCTTTTAGCCAGTTATTCTCGACAATGTAGTCGCTATCAATGACTGCGACGACCCCGGTGTGTTCTGCCGTGTGCCGAAGCGCAAAATTCAAGGCCCCAGCTTTGAATCCAGCCAGAGAGTCCAGATGGAAAAATTTGAAACGTGGCCCAAGAGCAGCGCAATGCGCTTCAACGGGGCGCCATACCGATTCATCCTTAGTGTTATTGTCGATTAACAACACTTCGAAGTCATCATAATCGAGACGCGCCAACGCATTAAGCGTTTCAATGACCATCTGTGGAGGCTCATTATAAGCCGGCACATGTATTGATACTTTAGGATGGTATGACTGGTCTGCACCGATCGTTGCCGGACCAACCAGAAGTCGTCGGCGTAGGTTCACCCAATGCGCTTCTGCCCACTCATGCGCCTCAGCGAGCAGCACCGCAATAACACCGAGCATGCCGATGAACAGAACGATACCAACGCTGATGCTCGTCATGGTCAAGTATTGCTGTGAGTAGTCGTAAATAATCCAAGTAGTGAGTGCACTGGTTGAGTAAATAATGAGCGCAAGAAAGCTACGGCCACGATTTTTTAAGGTGCCGCTGTGCATATAAAACCAGCACAGCATGACAGCTGCTAATATGACGGAAACGGCCGCTAGCATTTGCCATTGCGGCAGCCGAACGATGGGTTTCGTAAACTCAAATTTTGGATGGCGATTGGCATCGTAGACTCCCCAGTAAGCACCGACAGAGCCTTCGCTCTGGCGTTTCCATGGTTGGTCGAATGCTTCCATGATGTAATAGGGAACGTGCTCTTTCTCAGCCCAAGCCAAGAAGCGCCGTAAGAAGAGTGCCTCAGTTGCTTCGGAGGCCACAGCTTTTTCGCGTGTGCGGCCATTCGATGGCCAGCCCACTTCGCCAATGATGACGGGCTTGTCTGGGAACGTCTGTTGTAATTGATGGTAGATGTCGATGGAATAGGTGACAGCTTTTTCTACGTCGACTCCTTCCCAATAGGGCAGTAAGTGCACTGCTATATAGTCAACATGTTGAGCGAGGTCTGGGTTTTTAGTCCATACATGCCAAGGCTCGGCTGTACTGACGGGCTGCTCGATTTCTGCACGAGCGCGATCAAGCAGAGTTAAAAAATCAGCATACGGTAGATCGCCGCGTAATACGGATTCGTTGCCGATAATGACCCTGACAATGTTGCGGTACTTCTTACACAGTTCGATCGCTTTGTTCAGCTCGCTTTCATCGCGTTCACGGCGCGCGTCGACCCAGACACCGAGAGTGACGTTCATTCCGCGTTCGGCTGCGAGCTCTGGTATCAGACCGATGGTGCCTGCAACGGTGTAGGTGCGTATGGCTTGAACTTTGCCTTTTAGCAAATCAAGGTCTGAAGCGATTTCTTCGCGAGTCGGGTATTCCTCTTTGACAGCATCTTCATTTGGCTGATAGGGAGATAATGCAAATCCCCAGACTTTGTGCGGCCATTCAGGCTCTTTCTCTGGCCGATTAAGCCAGGCCCAAGTCGTAACGGTAATGACTGCGAAGGCGAGCGCAATGAGTAAGGCTGGGAGGCGTAAATTTTTGATGGCCATGGGGGTGTGAGGATACAGCGGACAGCCGCCTTACGGTGTTGCAACGTGCGCACACGGGCGAAGCGTGAGGTGTCAAAGTTTCCGTTTGCGTCTGTGCTGATAGGCTCTGTGGGGGCGGTTACGCTCGCAATTATGCTCGGATTAAAAAATCAATTAAAACAGATAGTTACAAAATTTCATCTTGTTCGGGGTCTTCCGCTGTCGCTGGTGTGGGCAGCGCGGCGCGCATTTCAGTCGCCTGCAGGTCGCGGGGCAAGGTATCAAGTTGCTCGAGCAGTTCGATGTCTTTGGCGTTTTCACCAATATTTAAAGCTCGGAACTTACGCGCCGTTGGCAGCACGCGTGATTCGAGCGAGTTCACGGCGCTATTGTAAGACGTTAGCGCCCGGCGCAGACCCGCGCCCATGTTGACCCAATGTGTAGCCATGACTTGGATGCGCTCGTACAGCTCTTTGCCTAGCATGGCAATTTCGCGGGCATCCGTTGCAAGAGCTTCCTGTCGCCAGCCGTAGGCCACAGTGCGTAGTAGGGCGATCAATGTAGTCGGTGTCGCCAGTATCACTTTGCGATTGATGCCGGCCTCAATAAGGGTTGGGTCCTGTTCGAGAGCCGCGCTGTAAAACATTTCACCGGGGATGAATAAAACGACAAAGTCTGGCGTGTTGGAGAACTGGTCCCAGTACTGTTTTTCGGATAGTTTTTTAATGTGATCGCGGATCTGCCGTGAATGATCGGCCAGCTTTTGAGTGCGAGCCGTGCCATCGGTGAGTTCTAAAGACTCAAGATAGGCCTCCAGAGGTGCTTTGGCGTCAACTACGAGAGTTTTGCCACCCGGCAAGCGTACGACCATGTCAGGCCGTAAATCGCCGTCATCTGTAGAGACTTGAACCTGCTCCTCAAAGTCCACTTGATCGAGCATGCCAGCAAGTTCGACCACTCGCTTGAGTTGCACTTCACCCCAGCGGCCACGCACGCTAGGCCGACGCAAAGCTCCAACGAGATTGCCGGTTTCGCGCTTGAGCTCTGTCTGACCTAACGATAAAGATTCGACCTGACTGAGTAGCTGGCTATAGGCCCCTACGCGCTCTTTTTCAATTTCACCGATGCGCGTTTGTACTTTTTCAAGAGATTCGCGCACTGGTTCGACTAATTGCTGAAAGCTCTGCTGTCTTTTTTCTAGATCGCCGCGTGCGGCCTGTTGCAATGTTTCAAATTGTGATTTTGCAAGGTCAATAAATTGCAGATTATTTGCTTGCAACGTCTCGGCAGCGAGCGAACGGAACGCGTCAGATAGTTTTGCCTGGGCTGAATCTAGCAGTCCACGCTGCTCGACGAGGGCGCGTTCTCTGGATTCGAGTTCAGTGACAAGCTGGCGCTTGGTTTCGGCAAGCGCTCGGACCTCGTGGTGTAGATTGGTAATCTCGGTTTCTTTAAGACCGAGCTCGGCGCGTAGGCCACCGATTTGGGCTGCAGTGGCTTCAGCGGCGCTGCGTAGGCCGGTTTCGATGAGTAGGCGCTCTTCAAGCGCACGCGCCCGGCGGCTACCGCCAAGCAGATAGCCCACGATAAGAGCCGCAACGGCGATGACCAGCAGGGCGAGTGTCAGGGGATTTATGGCCATGGCATAGTGTAATCTGGACTTGATGAAGAAGCCCGTCTTGTGGAACCGGCGAAAATCATGAGCCTGAAATAAAAGCGAATAAATGCAGACAGTTACTCTAGGTCTAAGAATTACCGCGTTGTTAGGTGCGGTCAAAGGCGGTAGACGGTACACTTCCCAGCGGGCCTGTAGCTCAACGGTTAGAGCAGGGGACTCATCGACTCGGAAGGTCGAGAAGGTGCCTTTACGTTGTAAAGCGTAAAGTGGACGGGATGAATTCAGGGAAACCTGCTCCTGCGCAAGCAGGATGGCAACCCTGAGCCAAGCCGGCGGTACACCGCCGGAAGGTGCAGAGACTACCTGGGGACGGGGTTGAAAGACCTAAGTGTCCTTAATAACAGGCTAGAGCGTCCCGCACCCGACCGTGGCTGAGCCTTGGGCGCAGTCACGAGGGTGAAGAGATAGTCCACTCCCGCGGGAAATCGCGGGGTTCAGTGAATCCCTTGGTTCTGGGTTCGAATCCCAGCGGGCCCACCATCTCGGATTATCACCCCCTTTAGGGCTACCTAAAGCCTTGAAGGGGAACGATAAATCGGCGGTTCGAAACCCCTCATTTCGGGTATAAATGAGGGGACCAGCAAATGCTAATCGCAGGGTCATTCTGCGTGCCTCCAACGTTCCAAAATCCCATAAAATACAGGGGTTCGCGAGGAACTGAAGGGCGGTTCGAACAGTTTCCTCGAAGCTCCTAACCGGACGCTCCGCAGCGGCCTTCCGTTCAGCCAGAACGATCTTCTGCTCTTCGTGCTGACGAATGCGTTTCTCCAATGCCGCGATCACGACAGGAGAATCAACCGCGATGATTTTGTCGAGGCATTGCTGCACTTCTCGCTCGATTTTTATGACTTCGTCCGCAATGGCTTTTGCCCGCTCCTTACTCGTCAGCGTCATGTGATCCCAAATTTTTTGAACATGACCTGCGCGACCTCGAAGACATGCGGCGGCGGTTCAATACCTTTGAGCAACGTTACAAATTGCTCCTCGATTACCTCACGGCGAACTGACTTCTTGTACCCCTCACATCCCCGGAACATGCAATGGTAGTAAGGATGGAGAGCAGAGCGGCCTTTTGACCAACAGGCCGTTAGTTGATGTCATGTGCGGACACTGCGGACAAGCGTGCGCACCCAAGGCGGGATAGCTCCTTTTTTAGGGCCGCGAACGCAAAGACAGTAAAGCGGTTGGAGACCACAGAAAGCTCGGCACCGGGAGCAAGGTGCTCGCGCAGTGTGTTTCCGACCTGACCGTTATTTTTGTTGTCCAATAACAAGGCTGATTATCCCGATTTAGTTGCGTTTCTTAGTGATTTGCTTGCTTACCCAGTCTTCTATAACCATCCCCAATTCTCACCCTCCAATCATTACAATGAATACCAAGTCGCACGGGCTTTGCCGTGCTGGCGCACGCGCCCCGCTGACACCAATTCGCGCAGCCTAACCTTGAGCGTATTGCGATTTGCGCCGGTCATTGATTCGAGTTGCACAATGGTCAGGCGCTCCTGTGCGCGCAAGGCTTTGAGCACTTGAAGCGACAAGTCGGACAGTTCGTCGTCGCCACCCTGGGCGGCGCGTTCGCGCTCAAGCCTCACCGCGAGGCTGTCTTTTTGTTTCTTTAGGCAACGCAGAAAGAAGCCAATCCACCGCTCCCAATCGGGCGTATCGCCTTTGAGCGTCGTTTGGGTCCGCCGTAGCGCCTTGTAGTAGAGGTTTTTGTTTTCCTCGATCACCCGCTCCAGCGAGGCATAAGGCACATAGGCATAGCCCGCCCGTAGGAGCAGGAGTGTGGTGAGCACGCGGGAAAGCCGCCCGTTTCCATCCTGAAAAGGATGGATCGCGAGAAACGTCACGACGAAGACGGCGGCGATGAGAAGCGGGTGCAGGGCTTCTTCTTCAATCGCTTTGCGTGTCCAGGCGATGAGCGCTTCCATTTCGCGCGGGGTATCAAACGGCGTCGCGGTTTCAAACACGATGCCGATTTCATGTCCGTCCGCGTCGAAGGCGACGACGTGGTTGGGGAGCGTCTTATAGGAACCGCGATGGCGCTCGTCCTTGTCGCTGTGGCGCAGCAAGGCCTGGTGCAGTTGCCGGACGTGGTCCTCGGTCAGGCGTAGATCGCCAAAGGCCTCGAATACGAGGTCCATTGCTTCGGCGTATCCGGCCACCTCTTGTTCGTCGCGAGTCTTGAAGGACTTGATCGCGATGTCGGACAGCAACGTCTCGACCTGTGCATCGGAGAGCTTCGCCCCTTCGATACGCGTGCTCGATCCAACGCTCTCGATGGTTGCCACCTTACGCAAGGCGCTAAGGCGGTCCGGCGAGAGCGTCTTGAGGGCTTCCCAACGTCCCTTGAACTCGTCGATTTCAGCGACGAGTTTGACGAGGTCGGGGCCTAATACGAGCTTGGGCTCCCTCATGATTGGGAGGCCTCCATATCTGATTTCATACCCGATTACACCCAATAATATCCGATTCTGCAAGCAAAATCGGAGGCTGAAATTGACGTCGAATTCTCCGTGTTTTTGGCGGTTTAATAGGGCTACGACGCTTATTGGGTGTAATCGGGTGTGCAATTGGGTATCCACTCCCTGCGCAGCAGGGCTCGCGGATAAAGCAAATTTCCCTCGGGCGTGGGTCTAGGGGGTACGAACCTCCTTGGTCAGGTGTCCAGAGGCGGAACGCTGCGGTCGAGGGTTCAGGGGCGCGAAAGCCCATGATGCAGGGTCCAGGGCGGGGTCTTGGGGAGGGGCTCGGAGGCCCGCTCCCCAAGCGCGATGAAACGGCGAACATTTCAATGGTGCAGGAAGGCTCAACGCTTGACCTGCGCCAGCGGCAGGGGGTATCCAACAGGGGGCGGCACGCCTCCCTTTGGCAAGATAGGTGTTGTAGTACAACACACATCTTGCAGCGAACAGAAAGGCGGACCCCAACTGCGATGTTAGCTTCGGCCTGCTGTACTGCATGCCATCACTAACTTCACGCTGGGGACTTTGTCTTTTCTTCGAGCATGATACCGATAGCCTCATTGCTCGCAGAAAGCACCATTGTCACCCAACTCCTATTCTTGACAAGGTCGTTGAGTGGCGTTGTTCATTAACGGACCTACAAGTTAGGTTTGGCTCCGTAGATGAGAGCGTGATTTACAGGAGCCACCGCATGAACACCACAAACCTTCCCAATAGCGAAACCGACCTCCAGTCCGTCATTGACTGGATGGGCTTCACAACGGCAGATGCGAAGTATCAGGCGTTGGTTGCGGCTTCTCAGCAGCAAGACTGGCAGCTCACAGATAGCATTTCTCATTAACCTAGAAATTGATTGACGCAAAAACCTAGAAAGTGTATAACTTAAAAACCTAAAAAAAGTACGACGCGAAAACCTAGAATTAGGATCATTGAAATGGCGACGCCCGCCGACAAACTGGCTGAGTCCTTGGCCGTACTGAAAGACCTTCAGGACGCTGGCCGGGTTGCTCTCCGCGCCAGCGACATGACCCGCACGCACCGCGAGCGACTGGTTAAAGCAGGATTCCTCAAGGTAGTGATGAAGGGCTGGTACATCCCTTCGCGGCCAGACGAACCGGCTGGGGAGAGTACCTCCTGGTATGCGTCATTCTGGGCCTTTTGCTCGTCCTATCTTGAATCCCGATTTGAAGATAATTGGTGCGTTAGCCCCGAGCAATCCATCAGCCTGCACACCGGCAATTGGACCGTGCCGCGCCAGCTGCTCGTGCGCTCTCCGCGCGGGAATAACAAACCGACTGGGCTTGTTCACGGTACGTCGATATTCGACATTCGGCTGGATTTGCCGCCCGCAGCGGACTGCGAGGTCAAAGACGGTGTCCGGGTTTATAAACTTGCAGCCGCACTGCTCGGTTGCTCGCAGGCGCATTTCCCTGCCCGTCCCACCGAAATGCGTGCGGCGCTGGCCATGGTCCAGGATGCCTCTGATCTCCTCAGCCTATTACTAGAGGGCGGCCACAGCACCATCGCCGGACGGCTGGCCGCTGCCTTCCGAAACATCGGGCGGCCTCGGATCGCCGATAACATTACCGAAACGATGCAGACTGCTGGTTACAGAATCAGCGAAAGCGACCCGTTTGAGGATAACTCTCTCGTCAAGTTCGGTGCTCGCGAAACCTCGCCTTACGTGAACCGCATGCGCATGGACTGGGCGAAGATGCGGGAAGAGGTCCTCAGCATCTTTCCACAAGCTCCGGGCCGTCCCGAAAGCGCGGCTGCGTACCTGAAACAGGTCGAAGAAATTTACGTCGACGATGCCTATAACTCTCTGTCCATTGAAGGCTATAAGGTCAGCGCAGCTCTTATTGAGAAGGTCCGCAGCGGAAACTGGAATCCCGACTCGAACAAGGCCGATCAGGACGACCGCAATGCGCTCGCGGCGCGCGGCTACTGGCAGGCGTTTCAGTCTGTGGAGCAGAGCATCAAGAAGGTTTTGGACGGGGAGAACGCCGGGAGTGTCGCCGACCGCGACCACTCTAATTGGTATCGCGAATTGTTCGGCCCGAGCGTGACGGCGGGCATTCTGCGCCCCGCCGATCTTGCCGGATACCGTAACGCCCCGGTCTACATCCGGCGGTCTATGCACACGCCGCCAAGCATCGAGGCGGTGCGGGAACTCATGCCCGCACTCTTTGAGCTGTTGGAGCAGGAAGCAGAGCCCTCCGTTCGCGTCGTTCTCGGTCACTTCATGTTCGTCTACATCCATCCCTACATGGACGGTAATGGGCGTATAGGACGGTTCATGATGAATCTGATGCTCGCCTCGGGCGGATATCCATGGACTATCGTGCCGCTCGAACGTCGCGCCGATTACATGGCCGCGTTGGAACGCGCCAGTGTGGATGGTGATATAAGGCCGTTCGCGACCTTTCTTGCCGAGCTGGCACGAGGCAGTGCGGGGACATCGAACTAGGCCGTGGGGTCGAGAAATGGATTGGCGTCGCCAAAACGCGCGATTGCGCTTTGCCGCAATGTATCGCGGACCTGAGTCAACCCGTTGAGGGTCTTGGCCAGCTCTTCATCGCCGAATTTCGCCACAAGAAGGCCCATGATCATCTCAGTCAACCGGCCAGCGTGCTCCATGGCAAACCAAGCATGATTGATCGAGCGCTCGTCCGAATACGGTCCGAAGATCAGACCGACTTTGCCGTCGCTTTCCACCCGCATGTCCTGCATCTTTGGAAGCGAATGTTTCATCCAGCAAAGCTGGACATAGACCTGGTATTCCCGTTCCGCGACGGTTCCATCACCGGAATCCATGGTATTCATCCGGACGACTTCCCGCCAGTTGGTCCCGAGTACCTCTCTTGGAATCTGGTCTTCAATCGACCGGGCGTTCAGTCACTCGGTTGCCTTTGCGGCCTCGCGTTCAAGAAATAGAGCGGTATGCCCGAGCTCAAACACTGAGGTGGCAAGAGTTCCGGCCTGCTCGGGATATCCTTTGAGACACAGGAGTTGGATATACGCCCCCAGAGGCATGTGTCCGGCAGCTTTCCGCAGGAAGGCTTTTTCTTCCTTCGTCAGCCTGAGAGAGAATGGCGGTGTGCTTCCGACGCGCTTGGCGTAGGTCGGGTTGTGCTCCACCGCGTCTTTGAATTCTCCGGCGATAGGCGGACGGTCGAGGGGGCCCTTCATGGCTTTGGCCCTCCGACTTTGGATTTACCGTTCTGGAGCCGGCTAAGTTCCGTATTCCACTGTTGCAGAGTGTCGAACAGGTGATCTACGGTGTCTTCATGGTTCGAGGTTTGTACCCCCGGGTCCACCAAACTACTTTTGCCTTGTCCGCAGTGACTTAAGGCATTGAAAGGCCGTGCTAAATTGGCGGTTCCAAAGGCCTCATTTCGGACATAGTTGAGCCTCGCGGCAAAAGCTATTTTTTCTGCAAGTACGACCTTTTCTTCTTCCAGTTTACGGATACGATTTTCGTAAGCAGTGATGACTGGCGGGACGGTTGTATCGGCAGTCCTGTTGAGAAACTGTTCAACCTCCTTGCCGCAGGTCAGGCTCTAGAGCTTTTCGGGACTCATTTCAGGGGAGCGGTCGGGCCGATATTTAGTACTCGTATAAGTACAAATCATTTAGGTCTAAAGACCCTCCTTATGCACTAGGCAACCAGACACAAAGAAGCTCATACTGCGACGAGATCCAAGACCTTGCGCCGCGCGCGCTCCTGGGTATGTTTGGCAACTCCATAGGAGGGATCACCCATGGCCGATTTTTCGACAGTGGCAGTTTCTTTGGTTGCAGTTTTTGCTGTCTACCTTGCATTTACCATGGCCCGAACGATCCCGCAGGCGACTGTGGGCGTCATTACATTGTTTGGGAAGTACCACCGTGTCATGCGCGAGGGGCTAAACTTTAAAATGCCTTGGGAAAAACTGAGCTATCGGTTGTCTCTGCAAAACCGAGCACTACAGCTTGAGTTTCAGGCGATTACTCAGGATCAGGCCAACGTTAAGTTTGCCACGATGGTGTTGTATGCGGTGGCAGGTTCTGATGAGGATGCTATCAAGAAGGCGGTATTTAGCTTTGCAACTCCACAGGAGTTTCAGTTAGCGCTACAGCGCACGATTGATGGATCGATCCGTCAGTTTGTTGCTACAACAAAACAGTCTGACATTTTAGGTATGCGCGCTGAAATCGTTGATCACACAAAGAAGAACCTTGATGAGGTCGTCTTGAACTGGGGATATGTGGTCAGAGACATACAGATTACCGACATGACCTTTGATAAAGAGATTATCGATTCAATGGCGCGGGTAGTGTCTTCAAAGAACTTGTTGGCTGCTGCTTCAAACGAAGGTGCGGCCTTACTCGTCAAGCGCACGAAAGACGCGGAGGCGGAGGCAGCCTATAAAACGATCGGCGCAGAAGCAGAGAAAAAGGCGTCTGCGTTACGTGGCGAGGGCTTGGCTCTTTTTCGTAAAAATATAGCCTCCGGTATGAAGGACGCCGCAGATAGTCTCAAGGCGGCCGGCGTGACAGCTGAGTTTTTGCTGTTTCTGGAATATACCGATGCATTGAAATATGTAGCAGATCATGGACAGGGCAAGGTTATCTTTATGGATAACGGAGCTTCTTCAGCCGCGCGCGTCATGCAGGGAATTTTGAGCATGGGAGCTGACACGAGTAGTGCCGCTTTACATAGTAAACCAGAGTAGGCGCTAATAAATCCATAGAGCGACACGATTTGCGTCGTGTCGCATAAGCCTTATTTAGCCTGCAGCTAATGCAGGCGCGTTGAATTGTAATGCGGCTAATTGCGCATAGACGGCATTGGTGGCTGTCAGCTGAGCATGGGTCCCAATACCCGCGATTCGGCCTTCGTCCATGACCACGATACGATTCGCTTTGAGCACGGTTGCCAGACGATGCGCGATGATGATGGTCGTTCGATCGCGCGTGACATTCTCTAGCGCCTGCTGAATGAGCCGCTCGCTTTCGGCATCAAGAGCGCTCGTTGCCTCGTCCAACAGCAGAACCGGCGGGTCTTTGAGTACAGCCCGGGCGATGGCGATGCGCTGCCGTTGCCCACCGGACAGGCGCAATCCGCGCTCGCCCAAGAATGAGTCGTAGCCGTTTGGCAGTGCGCGTAAAAATCCATCGGCCGCGGCCGCATCAGCCGCCGCTAGAATTTCAGTATCGGTGGCATCGGGCCGACCATAGCGTATGTTTTCTAGGGCGGTGGTACCAAACAGCACTGTATCTTGGGGGACAAGGCCGATTTGGTGGCGCAGATCTTCGGGAGCAAGTTCGCGTAGATCAATGCCATCAATGGTGATTCGTCCCGCTTGGGGATCATAAAAGCGCAGCAAGAGCTGAAACACGGTGCTCTTTCCAGCACCAGATGGGCCGACAAACGCCACTGTTTCGCCAGGCTCAATTGTCAGCGAATAGTCTTGGAGGGCGTTGCTATTGGGTCGAGAGGGATAGTTGAACGTCACGTTTTCAAATGTAATCCGACCAAGAGCTCGCTTAGGCAGGGCGGCGGGGCTAGCTGGTGCTGTGATGGCTGACTTGGCGGCGAGTAATTCTGATAAACGCTCCATAGCGCCTGCACCACGTTGTACATCGCCCCATACTTCACTGAGTCCGGCAGCCGCAGTGCCTACATACACGGCGTAAAGCAAAAATTGCCCCAGCTGTCCGCCCGTCATTCTCCCGGCGAGTACCTCATGGGCACCTAGCCATAACACGAGCGTGATTGCCCCGAACACCAGCATGGTGCCGAGTGCCGTTAAAATGGCACGTACGCGAGTTCGCTGAATACCGGTCACAAAGCCGGCTTCCACTGCCTCGTCAAAACGCTTTGCCTGCAGTGCCTCGAGGGTATAGGCCTGCACGGTCTGAATAGAGTTCAGCACTTCGCCAGCTAAGCCACTTGAGTCCGCGATACGATCTTGGGCTTTGCGAGACAAATTTCGTACGGAGCGTCCGACCACAATTAAGGGGATCACGACGAGGGGCAGCAAGATCATCAGCGCACCCATCAGTTTGGCGCTGGTCAAAGCTAACATCACGAGTGCGCCGATCATACTTAAAGTAGAGCGTAGTGCCATTGATAGAGAGGAACCTGCAATGGTTTGTACGAGGGTCGTGTCAGTGGTCAAACGAGACAGCACCTCGCCTGTTTTAGTGGTTTCAAAAAATGTCGGGTCCATTCGGATCACCGCCTGGTACACGGCGGAGCGCACATCGGCGACTACTCGCTCACCGATCCAGGTCACGTAATAAAAGCGCAAGGCCGCAAAGGCACCAAATACCACCGCGGCAGCTAAAAAGCTGCCAAAGTAACGGTCAATAGATGCTGCATTCTGTTGAGAGATGCCATGGTCAATGAGTTGGCGTAGGGCAACTGGCAGTGACAGCATTGCTCCTGCTGCTACGATCAGTGCAAAAAATGCAATCAACAGATAGCCGCGGTACGGGCGAACGAAAGGTCTTAGAGTTGCTAGTGGCTTAAGTGAGCGGCTTTTGGGCCGCTCTGGAAGAGAATTGCTCATCGGAAGGTGGTGACTCTGAACAGTGTTAGGTGGTTTTCGCCCCTAGGCGCGAACGTGGGGAGAGTAGCTTAGTGTAACTGGCTCAGCCGTCAGTTCACTCCGAAACTTTGCGAAAATGGGTCGAAAGGCTTTAAAGACCCTACCGTCGCTTGACGCCACTTAACCGCCAAGCAGTCAGTAGCCCACCTGTTGGCTTCGGGCAAAGATATGCAAAGGCATAACGTTGGTACTTAACTCGCTGCGGTGGTAGTTTGAAATTAATAGCGTCGCAAATTTACGGTGTTTGCAAAGAAATTGAACTACGGTAAGTAACCATAATCTAATGACCCAGAATGGGTGTAAAAAGGATGCGATGGCTTGGGCGGCATCTTGTGCTGCGACGCGCCGAGCGGTCTTTTAGAGCAACGTGGAGACTTTTGATATGCGGATATTGAGTTCGGTTGCGGCTCTTGCCGTCGTGGTCGGTGTTGGGGGCTGCGTGGAGGCCCCTGCGCGCTATGTACGGTCGGTCGAGCAGGTGTCACCACAGCGGATGCCCGACGTGATTGCGTACCCTGCCCAAGGGCAGTCTGCACAGCAGGCGGATCGTGATCGGTATGAGTGCCACACGTGGGCCGTTAATCAGACAGGGTTTGATCCAAGTCTCCCAGGGCTGCCGCCTGAGCACCGCGTGCGGGTAGTGGAAGGTCCGCCGCCAGGCTCCAACGTTGTGGGTGGTGCGGTGACAGGGGCCGTTATAGGAGCCGTTGTTTCAAGTCCACAGCAAACGGGGCAGGGGGCACTGTTGGGAGCGCTTGCCGGAGCGGCGATTGGTGCTGTAGCTGAAGCAGCTCGCAATGATGCGATGGAGCGTGCGGATGAGGCAGATCACGCGCATCAGGCTGCTCGGGTATCAGCACAAACACAGCAGGTGGGGGCCTATCGGCGCGCGATTAGCGCGTGCCTCGCAGGGCGCGGGTACACCGTACGTTGAATCAAAAGGAGACGGTCGTGAAAACTCAAACCCCGGTGTTTGGCGTGGCAAAAGCGGTTTGTACGCTAGCACTGCTAGGCGCGGGATTCTTTGGGGTCAGTGCGGCGAGCGATCGTGGCCCGCCGACGCATGAGCGCCACTTCGATGGGCGTTATGCACATAATCAGTACTATCCAAATCCTGGCCACGTGAGCCCCACCATTCCACGTCATTCCATTGAAGTGGAGCGTGGGGGTACCCGTTACAGATATGGTGGCGGGGTCTGGTATTCGGCATATGGACCACGCTGGCGAGTCGTGGGCCCGCCCCTTGGCGTGTATGTGCCATTGTTACCCGATTTTTACACTACAGTTTGGTTTGGTGGCCTACCCTATTATTACGCCAACGATTCCTACTACGTGTGGCGGGACGGTCAGCGCGGTTATGAGGTCGTGCAGCCACCAGTGGATGTGCAGTCATCCGTTGCACCACCGATTCAGGATTTGATTATGTATCCTAAAAATAATCAGAGTGAAGCGCAGCAGGGGCAGGATCGCTATGAGTGTCATCGTTGGGCGGCGGATCAGACGACATTTGATCCGACACGTGCAGCGGAGGATGTCCCTACAGCGCAGTGGGCGAGTAAGCGCGCAGAGTATTTTCGGGCGATGTCGGCGTGCCTTGAGGGGCGCGACTATAGTGTCAAGTGACGAGTAACAATCGACTACACAAGTACAGAGGTTTAGCGCTGTTTGGACGACACTGCGCTGCTCTGCTATTGCTGGCCTGCGGGGCGTGTGGCGCGCCTCGATTGGCAAATACTCCAGCAGCGCCAACTGATCTATCTGGGCACTGGGTGCTTGAGCCGGCGCTGAGTGATGATGCAGTGTCTTTGATTAAAGCGGCTCTGCCCGCGCCGCGCAAGCGCACTGCTCGAGCAGAGCGTGCGATGGATGCAGGCGAGCCGATCTCGATGCCCGATCAGCAAAGTGGCTCGGGCGCTGGTGGTCGGGGACAGCGTCAGGGTCAACGCAGTGGTGCAGCGGCGCCAGTGACGCAGCAGGCGGAGCCGCCGCCGTGGTTACGGGTGGGTCCCAGTGATTTTGTCCGCGCCTTTGCGCTACCCCCGGCCCGCCTTGAGGTGAGTGCGACGCAGGCGGTGGTTGTTATTGCCGGAGGCGACCGGCGTCGGTCTTTGGTTCCCGGGGACCCGGACCCGGTCAGTATCAATGACCGCTTTGGGTCGCGTAATGTATGGTCGGGCTGGAATGGAGCTGCCTTTGTGATCGATAGTCGCGATGGCTCCCGTCTGCGGGTGACCGAGCGTTATCAACGTGTCGCTAACGACCGATTTGAAGCATTCGTTGAATTTAACGCATCTGGAATCAAGGCGCTGAAGATCAAGAGCCAGTACCGTCGTGCAACAGCGCAAGAGTTGGCCGATCTACCAGCAGACGGACCGCCCCCGCCGGGGGCGCGGTAACACGCCCATTTTGAGCGCTGTGTATAAAGGCTCGCGATAGAGCCGATTCACGCGTATTGTGCCGTCGTTGTTGCGTGTCCGAGCCGAGGAATCCAAGTGTGGCATCGTCCGAGTTCTGTAATGCCCATACAATTTATAGATGGCTTGGCGCCCACTAGTCGTGTCGCTGTTTATGGATAAAGCTGCCGATGTATCGATTGCGGACGCGCGAGCGGCGTTTCGTGCGGGCCTTAAAGACATGGTGCCGGCATTTCCCGCGATTGTCGCTTGGGGGCTCGTGACTGGAGTTGCGATGGCGCAGTCGGGCCTGCCGCTGACGAAGGCTTATGGCCTATCCACCATTTCCTATGCCGGTTCCGCCCAGCTCGCCGCATTGCCACTATTGGTTGGGCATGCCCCAGTGTGGGTGATTGCACTGACTGCACTCATGGTGAACTTACGATTTGTGATTTACAGCGCAGCCCTCAGGCCTGTACTCGCTGAGTTGTCATTACGTCGCCGCTTTGGTTTGGCTTATTTGATTGGTGACATGAGTTTCGTGATGTATATGCGTCACTCATCAAGCAAATCCCCGGCAACTCGGGCTGCCTATTTTGGCGGACTGTCAGCGGCTAATTTTCTGCCATGGCACTTTGGCTCCTATGTGGGCCTCTTTGCGGCCGGGCATATTCCCGCGGATTGGGGACTCGACTTTGCGGGCTTGTTGGCGCTACTTGCGCTGCTGGTCCCACTGCTTGCGAGTCTTCCCACCGTGGTGGGCTGCGTGATCGCGGGGATTGCAGGCATTGCTCTTAATGGACTGCCAGCCCATGCCGGATTAATCGTTGCAACGTTGTTAGGGATTGCTGGCGCGGTCGCAGTGGATCATTTGAGGCCTTCCTAATGATCGATGATCTAGGCACGTGGCTTTCTATTGTAGGCGTTGCTGTTAGTGCCATCGTCGCACGCACGAGCTTTGTTGTTTTCGGCGCTCGCTTAAAACTGCCGGTGGCGGTTGAGCATGCGCTGCGTTTTGCGCCGGCCGCAGCCTTGGCCGCTATTTTGGCGCCGGCCCTCGTTCTGCGGGGCTCACATGTGGATGTTTCGTTTACGAATCACAGACTCATCGCTGCAATCGCTGCAGCGATGGTGATCTGGCGCACCAAGAGCATGCTATGGACTATTTTTGCTGGGATGATTGTCCTAACAGCGCTGCGCCTGTATGCCTGATTTAGTCTTCCATCAAGAAACTGCGCAATTGCTCTGAACGGCTCGGATGGCGGAGTTTACGCAATGCCTTGGCTTCAATTTGGCGAATACGCTCGCGCGTCACATCAAACTGTTTACCAACTTCCTCAAGCGTATGGTCTGTATTGAGATCAATGCCGAAACGCATTCTCAATACTTTCGCTTCCCGCGGCGTTAATTGTGCGAGCACGGAATGAGTGGTCTCACGCAGACTCTCGGCTGTAGCCGATTCTAGTGGCGACTGCACAGACGAGTCTTCGATAAAGTCGCCGAGATGCGAGTCTTCATCATCGCCGATAGGAGTCTCCATTGAGATAGGCTCCTTCGCGATTTTGAGCACTTTACGGACCTTGTCTTCCGGCATTTCCATGCGCACCGCCAGTTCTTCCGGCGTCGCTTCGCGGCCCATTTCTTGGAGCATCTGTCGCGAAATGCGGTTTAGCTTGTTGATTGTCTCAATCATGTGCACGGGGATACGAATAGTGCGCGCCTGATCGGCAATGGAACGGGTGATTGCTTGTCGGATCCACCAGGTGGCGTAGGTTGAGAATTTGTAGCCACGGCGATATTCGAATTTATCAACCGCTTTCATGAGGCCGATGTTGCCTTCCTGAATTAAATCGAGGAACTGCAGACCACGGTTGGTATATTTCTTCGCTATCGAAATAACTAGCCGCAAGTTGGCTTCGACCATTTCTTTCTTGGCTCGACGTGCCTGCGCTTCGCCTACAGCAACTTCTCGGTTAATTTCACGGACGTCTTGGGTAGTCAGATGCAGGCTGACTTCAAGAGCTTTGATCAGCTCTTGGCGTGCCAAAATATCGGGCTTGAGACGCGCAAGTGCGGCCGAGTGCTTGCGCTTCAATTTGATCTGTTTGTCTATCCACGCGGTCTTCGTCTCGTTCTTAGGGAAAACCGTGATGAAATCCTTGCGTGGCATGCTGGCTTGCTTGACGCAGATCAGCATAATTTCTTTTTCATGGCCTCTAATCGTGGCGATGTGCGCACGAAGATTAGCAATCAAGGCTTCAAACATTTTTGGAGCAAGTTTTAGCTCCAGAAACTGGTCGGCAATCTTTTTGCGGGTTTTCTGAGTTTTTGGGTCCTTGGGGCCCGCGGTATCCAACGCTTTCAGGTGCTGTGCGTGCAGTTTTGTAATCGCTGCAAACCGTTTTGCGGCTTCAATCGGATCAGGCCCCGTTTCGAGCGCCTCTTCTTCCTCAGCCGGCTCGTCTTCTTCGGTTTCGCTCTCCGGCTTCTCGAGAGCCATAAGTTTTGGATTTTGGGGCTGTGCGATTTCATCTGGCGCATTCGGGTCAACGAATCCAACGATGATATCGACGAGACGAGCTTGTCCTGTTTTGACTGGCTCGTAAGCGCCCAGAAGGTAGTCATACGTGGCGGGAAAGTTAGCTAGGGCCGATTTCACGGCATCTAAGCCTTCCTCAATGCGCTTGGCGATACGGATCTCACCCTCGCGGGTGAGTAGTTCCACGGTTCCCATTTCGCGCATGTACATGCGTACCGGGTCGGTGGTGCGTCCAAATTCGGCGTCAACGGTAGCAAGTGCGGCTGCTGCTTCCTCGACTGCTTCGTCGTCAGTGGCAACCGGCCCGTCGGCCATGATCAAGGATTCGGCATCCGGGGCTTTTTCGTAGACCGGAATTCCCATGTCATTGATCATATTGACAATATCTTCGATCTGCTCTGGATCGACGATTTCACTCGGCAGATGGTCATTGACCTCGCCGTACGTTAGAAAGCCCTGCTCTTTACCCTTGGCAATCAAGCGCTTGAGTTGCGATTGACGCTCATCGGGAACCGCGGTCGCGGGCAGGACGGAGGCTTTCTTTTCGGTCACAGTGGGCACCCTCTATCCGAATTTAGGTTAGCCGATCATCTTACACTGACCTTAAGATCAACCCAAGGTCCAAACGGTCTTTTTTTGGGTGGTCAAGAATCGTGCCGAGGCTAGGGCTTAACGCCGCTAAAAGGTCCGAACTGCGCTCGAATCGAGCCTCCCCGCGGGATAGCCAGCAGATTAAGGCCGAAATTTGCAGAAACAAGCGAATCGAGACGTGACCGTATTAAGCGATCGGCGGGGTTACAGGGCGACGTTGTTTTTGTAGCTCGGTCAGTTCGCGTTTTTCCTCGTCACTAAGGCCCGTCGATTCGGCAAGCGCGATCAGCTCATTCCAACGGCGCTCGGGACCCGCCTCACTCAGTAGCCGCGTGATGCTGGCCACGAGTTCGCGGCTTACCGCCGCCACATCGAGGTCGGGTAATGGCGCTGCGGCGAGTTCTGTTAAGCGGGCATGTTCGGCACGATCGCGCCAGCGCTCGACAAGCTGGGCGGAGGATAGCTGCGGGCTTGCTTGAGCCGTTTCAATAAGGTCCGCCAATACGTCTAAGCCCCGATCACCGCTCATGCGCAGTGCCTCCGTTGTGCGCACGGCTCCCGCGGCTTCAGGGCACTGCACGACACGAGCGATGGCTTGGCTGATCAGTGAGCCACGCCCCGTTGTTGGTCTGGCGCTAAGTCGTGTCCGAGACATGGGTGAGGCGTTGGTGGTTATGGTTCTTTCTGCAGGGCCGCGGCTTAACAAGCCCGCGAGGCGCGCGGCGGGCATACGTACATCATGAGCTAGGCGCTCGATAAGTAACTCACGGTAAATACCGTCAGGTATGCGCGCAATCATCGGCTTTGCGAGTTCCGCAAGACGTGCCCGACCGTCAACGCTTGCGAGGTCGATATCGATAGCCAAGTGGCTCACAAAATACTCTGATAGCGGTAGAGCTGTTTGTAAACGTGTCTCAAAGGCCGTGCGACCCTCCGCTGCGACTAGTGTGTCTGGATCGTGGCCTTCTGGAAGAAACAAGAACTTCAGTTGTCGCCCATCTTTTGCGTGCGGCAAGCACGTTTCAAGTGCACGCCAGGCGGCTTGACGCCCCGCTTTGTCGCCATCGAAGCAGAAAACAACATCATTTGTGACGCGGAACATTCGGTTTAAATGTTCTGGAGTAGTCGCGGTACCTAGTGTGGCAACCGCATAATGGATGCCTGCTTGGCTGAGGCGCACGACGTCCATGTATCCTTCGACCACAAGCAGTGTGCTGATTGTGCGCAGCTCTTGCCGCGCTTCATACAGGCCGTACAGTTCGCGACCTTTATGAAACAACGGAGTCTCTGGCGAGTTCAGGTATTTGGGTTCGCCCTCGTCAATAACGCGACCGCCAAAACCAACGACTCTGCCGCGTGTATCGCGGATTGGAAACATGATGCGATCGCGAAACCGATCATAATGCCCCGCGCTGAGGTTGCGCTGTGCATCGGCGGTACGCTCAATGATGAGACCTGCGGTAAGCAGAGTCTGGCGGCCAACGTCGGTTGAGCCGAATGTGCGCAGTAAGCCATCCCACCCGGCAGGGGCATAGCCTAAGTGATAGCGAGCTGCTGTTTCTCCGGTAAGCCCACGTTGCTTCAGGTAATCCTTGGCCCGCTCAGACTCACGTAGCGCATCGCGGAAGTGTTGATCTGCGCTGGCGTTCATTGCATATAAGTCATCAAGCTGGCGCTCACGCGGATCGGCGGCGCTACCGCCTTCACGTGGGACCTCAAGTCCCGCACGCGCCGCGAGATCTTCGATCGCCTCCGGAAAACTTAAGCGATCGTGCTCCATCAGGAAGCTCAGAGCTGTGCCGTTCGCACCGCAACCAAAGCAATGGTAAAACTGTTTGGTTTGGGAGACCGTGAATGAAGGGGTTTTTTCCCCATGAAATGGACAATTTGCCTTCCACTCGCGGCCAGCTTTTTTCAGGGTTATGCGGCCACCGATAACGTCAACAATATCGGTACGAGCAAGGAGTTCGTCGATGAAGGCGCGTGGAATTAGGCCGGGCATGTTTGGCCCCCGGATCGCTTCAGCCGCCGAGCAGCGCCTTGATGCGGGCGCCTACAGCGCTCATGTCGGCACGCCCTGCGGCATTGCCTTTGACGATCCCCATGACTTTGCCCATATCTTTAATGGACTGGGCTTCGGTCGTTGAGATTGCCTCTTGAATTATTGCATCGAGTTCTGCGGCTGACAGCTGTGTAGGCAGGTAAGCGGACAGCACCGCAATTTCTGCCGTCTCTTTTTCAGCAAGGTCTGATCTGCCGCCTGCTTCAAATTGGCCGACTGACTCTTTGCGCTGCTTGATCATCTTTTCAATGACTGACAATGTCTGACCATCGTCCAGCGTAATGCGCTCGTCGACCTCGCGCTGTTTGATGGCCGCAAGGAGCATACGGATTAGCCCTAGGCGCTCTTTGTCGCCCGCCCGCATAGCGGTTTTCATGTCCTCAGTGATTGAGTCGCGCAAGGCCATGATTAGAGCCGTGCTGCAATCAACGCGGGGTGCGCGGGCTGCCGTCGCGAGTGGTCCGCTTTAGATGCCGCTTAACAGCAGCAGCTTTTTTACGCTTCCGCTCTTGGGTCGGCTTCTCATAGAATTCGCGACGCCGCAACTCAGTGAGTACCCCAGCCTTTTCACAGGCGCGCTTGAAGCGCCGCAGGGCGGCGTCAAAGTACTCATTCTCGCGGATACGTACGCTCGGCATTGAGATCGACCTTCCTCGGGTGGTGCCCAACTGGTAACGGGGCACGGAACCGATAAGTCTACGGATATCGCGTGCGAAAATCAAAGTCCTCCTGCGTTATGCTTGCCTAAAGGGGTACGACGGGACTGTATCTTTACCCTCAGGAGTGCTGTTGAACGTCCTTGCAATCGAATCTTCCTGCGATGAAAGCGCTGTTGCCATCTTCGGTGGCGGGCAAGGCTTACGCGCGCAGGGCGTCTACAGCCAGACCGATTTGCACGCTGTGTGGGGCGGGGTCGTGCCTGAACTTGCGTCGCGCGACCATATTCGTTGCCTAGCTCCCATGATCAGCCAGGTACTGCTCGATGCAAGCTTGAGCGCGATTGATATCAATGGAGTGGTTTATACGGCTGGACCTGGGCTCATCGGAGCGCTATTAGTGGGGGCTGGAATCGCAAAAAGTCTCGCTTATGCGTGGAAAGTGCCCGTTTTAGGCATAAATCATCTAGAAGGCCATTTACTGGCGCCCCTGCTGGAAGCTGATCCGCCGTCCTTTCCCTATCTGGCGCTGCTGGTTTCCGGCGGCCACACCATGCTGGTTGATGTGCGAGGCTTAGGGAGCTACCGCATTTTAGGAGAGTCGCTGGATGACGCCGCTGGGGAGGCGTTTGATAAGACGGCAAAATTGTTAGGGCTGGCCTATCCAGGGGGCGCTCGGCTCGCCGCATTAGCCCAAACCGGAGTTGCTGGTCGGTTTCGGTTTCCGCGGCCTATGCTGGATCGTCCTGGTTTTGACTTCAGTTTTAGCGGTCTGAAGACCGCCGCCTTGCTTGCGCTACGGGGCCATGAAGATGACGTCGTTGCCAAAGCTGACCTTGCCCGCGCATTTGAAGATGCGCTGGTTGAGACGCTCGCGACCAAAACAGAACGAGCGTTGGTCGCAACTGGGCGCAAGACGTTGGTAATTGCTGGGGGAGTGGGCGCTAACGTCTCTCTGCGTGCGCGGTTGGTTAAGGTGGGGCAGAAGATGGGCGTGCGTACGGCGTACCCTCGGCCTGAATTTTGTACCGACAACGCCGCTATGATCGCGCTTGCAGGGCATGCCCGATTATCGGCCGGTCAGCGCGATGACTTGGGCATCGTGGCGCGGGCACGGTGGCCGCTTAACGACCTCGTACCTCCACCATCGATATCTGGTGCGTTCGGGGCTTGACGCTGGTAGGGTTCGCGCCATAGAAATTATTGAGAAAGTGAGATTTACGATGACGGATACGATCTTCATCAGAGAGCTTAAGACCGAAGCTATTATTGGTGTCTTTGACTGGGAACGCAAAGTTCGCCAGACCGTCTCTTTTGATTTCGAATTTCCAGGGAACATTCGTCACGCAGCGAAAACCGACCATATTGATGACACGCTGGACTATAAAAAAGTCGCGAAGCACGTGCTTAGTTTCGTCGAAGCTAGCGAGTTTCAGTTGGTTGAGACACTGGCCGAGCGCGTCGCTGAACTGGTGTTGCGAGAGTTTGACTTAGATTGGGTGAGGCTGGTGCTTAGCAAGCCGGGTGCTTTGCGTGGCAGCCGTGATGTCGGAGTTTCTATTCAGCGCACTCGTGCTGATTTTGTCTTTAGTTCCTGATGTCACAGTCTGCTGAGTCGGGGAATGCACTGTCGGTAAGGGTTTATCTCGCGATTGGCTCAAATATCGCACCGAAGAGCAGCATACGGTTAGCGTTGTCAGAGCTTGCTAATAAATTTCCTGATCTGCGTGTTTCGCCTGCCTATCAAAACACTGCGGTGGGTTTCTCTGGGGACGACTTTATTAATTTAGTGGTGTGCTTTGACACAACTTTATCACTCGCTGATTTGCTTCAAGCGATATACGAGGTAGAAGCTGTCTGTGGCCGTGCCCGCAATGATCCTAAGTGGGCGCCCCGCTGCATGGATCTTGACATACTGCTGTATGGGGATTTGCTTGGAGTCTTTGCGGGCACGGTGCTGCCGCGCCCTGACCTACTTAAGCGGGCCTATATGTTGGGTCCGTTAGCAGCTTTAGAGCCCGATCTTGTACATCCTACGGAGCATAAGACCATCGCACAGTTGTGGCAGCAGTTTGCTCGTCAGGCCCATCCGCTGCAGCCAGTTGATCTGAGTGTCGATTGAGTGAGGCTACGGGCTCGCACTAGTGCCTAAAAACCGTTTGTGCTACGGCCTCCGTCGATGGCTAACACTTGGCCTGTGACAAACGGCGCATCTGCCGCGAAGTATAGTGCGGCTTTAGCGACATCTTGAGGCGTCCCGACACGCTTTAGCGCAGTGCGGTCCACGATCGACGCCTTCATCTCTGGGCTCATTGGCGTCTCTGGCCACATTACAGGGCCAGGCGCGATCGCATTGACGCGCACCGATGGGCCAAGCTCGCGCGCTAACGAGTACGTCAACATCACGAGCCCGGCTTTTGCAGCGCAATAAACAGCGTGCGCTTTGAGCGGCCTGAGCCCGTGTATATCCACGATATTCAAAATCAATCCCTGGCGCTTGCTGAGTTCTGGGGCAGCTGCCTGCGCAAGAAATAGTGGTGCTCGGAGATTTGAACCCATCAAGTCATCCCACGCTTCGAGTGTGATTTCCCCAAGTCGCGTTGGGTAAAAGGTCGAGGCGTTATTGACCAGTACATCAAGTCGGCCAAACGTATCCACAGCAGCATTTATAATGCGCGGCAGCGTAGCTACCTCCAGCAGATTTGCGCAGTGGCTCGCGGCAGACCCCGGACGAATGCTGTTGAGTTCATCGACAAAAGTGGTCGCAGCAGTGCCTGAGCGATGATAGTGCACCAGAACATTTGCGCCGCTAGCGTGCAGCAAGCGCGCGATCGCGGCCCCTAGACGTCTAGCGCCACCCGTGATTAAGGCAGTATGTCCTCGGAGCGGTTGATTTGAGTGACTGCTCATCGTGCGAGGATACCCGTCCGCGCACCACGAGCGCTAGTGTTCCCGTAGCAGTGCAGACTTGACCGCTACCGGGTGCTGTGGCGCAATGAGACTCGGTCGGCGCATCGTTTGTGCTACCACGCCCCAATCCTTCCTAATTTTTTAAAGCCTCATCAATGATTGGACTTGAACTCGAACCACTGTCGAATGACGAGCGACTGCACGAGGATAAAGTGCGCAGCATGATTACCGCGGTGATCGCTGCTAGTGGGGGATGGATCTCATTTTCAGAGTTTATGAACCTTGCGCTGTATGCGCCGGGCCTCGGCTATTACGCAGCTGGTGCACATAAACTTGGTATTGGTGGTGATTTTGCTACCGCTCCTGAGTTATCGCCGATTTTCGGCCGGTGTATCGCGACGCAATGCGAGCAGGTTCTGACTGCGGTAGGCGGCGGGGAGATCCTCGAGTTGGGCGCCGGGACCGGCGCACTCGCTGTGGACATCTTAGAGCAGATGAATCGGGATCACTGTCTTCCGACGGCTTACCGAATTTTAGAGCCCAGTCCTGAACTGCGTGTACGTCAGCAGCAGCGACTGCGTGCGATCGACGAGAACCTAAGCTGTCGAGTCAGTTGGCTAGACAGCCTCCCAGCCGATACGTTTTGTGGCGTCATTCTGGCCAATGAGGTGCTTGATGCGCTGCCAGTGGAGTGCTTTCAAGTCACCAAAAGCGGTGTGGAAAACCTCGGAGTCATTGCGGCGGGTAACGGATTCGCTTGGACTCAAAAGCCGGCAAATGCTGCCATGATAGCCGCAGTAAGTGCGCTTGCGACGGCTAGAGGCGCAGACTTCGTCGATGGCTATCGTAGTGAATTGTGTTTATCGTTGGAGCATTGGCTAGCAGCGGTTTTAAAGCCCCTTAAAAAGGGTGTTGCGCTTTTTGTGGATTATGGATTATCACGCGAGCATTACTATGAAGACTCTCGTGCTGGTGGCACATTGGCGTGCTACCACCGTCAGCGTCAACATCACAACCCTTTTCTCAACGTAGGGTTACAGGACATTACTGCTTGGGTAGATTATACTCGTGTCGCTGACGCCGCTGTTGCGCTCGGATTGACGATTGAGGGTTATACGACCCAGGCAAATTTCTTGGTGGGCCTTGGGTTTGACAAGCATCTTTCAGCGCTTGGTGAAACGCTCACACCGGCGAATCGGATTGGGCTTACTCGGTCTGCAGCACGACTCGTCATGCCACACGAAATGGGGGAGACCTTCAAATGCATGGCCCTCGGTCGAGATTATCTAGGCGCGTTGCGTGGGTTTTCCGTGCGCGATTTTACAGCGTCGCTGTAGACGCTCTACGGTCACATACAGCGGTGACGGCAGCGAGTCGGGCGACGCGTAGTCGCTCGCCGATCGCCGCGCCGCTTAGTCCTGCGCGCTCAGCCTCAGTCAAGGCCACACGACATATTGCCTGTAGCACGGCTCTTAAAAAATCACCCTGCGGATAAAGCGCATCCTTGAAGCCGGTGCGACCCTGGGCATCTGCCTGGCAAGCGAGAAGAAATTCCTCAAAGCGCTCGGGGCGTCGCTGGGCATCACATTTTTCTAGTAACTCAAGCACTGTGCTGGGGCGCAATTCCAGTGCTCGATGGCAAACGCCATGATGCTGCGCCACGATCAGTGCTAGTTCACGAAACTCATTTGGTATGCGCAGGCGGATACTAAGTTCATTAACAAGCCTGACACTGCGATCCTCGTGTCCTTTGTGAGCAGGCCATTGGTCCGAAGGAGTCTGACCTTTACCGAGGTCATGGGTCAGTGCCGCGAAACGTACTCGCGACAATGGGCTGAGTTGGGCTGCAGCCTCAAGCACCAGCAGAATATGCGCGCCAGTATCAATTTCTGGATGCCACTTGGCTGGTTGAGGGACGCCCCAAAGCCGATTAATTTCTGGAAAAATATCACTTAGCGCGCCAGTCAACCGAAGTGTGGCGATATAAACGTGCGGTGCGGGTTCGGTTAACGCTCGCTCGGTTTCTTGCCAAACGCGCTCCGGAGTCAGCGCCTTGGTTTCGCCCTCGCTAACCATTTTTCGCATAAGTGCTAAGGTCTCTGGCGCGATCGTAAATCCGAGATGTGCATAGCGAGCGGCAAAACGTGCAATACGCAAGATGCGCACAGGATCTTCCACAAAGGCAGGAGAGACATGCCGTAATACACGTTTGATTAGGTCGTCGCGACCACCACACGGGTCAATGATTTGGCCGTTGTCGTCTTTAGCCATCGCATTGATTGTCAGATCGCGGCGGCGCAAATCTTCTTCGAGAGTGACGTCTGGTGAAAATCGTGTTTCGAAGCCGTGATAGCCGGCGGCTACTTTGCGTTCAGTGCGGGCAAGCGCGTATTCCTCGTTTGTCTCAGGGTGAATAAATACAGGGAAATCTTTGCCAACTTGTCGATAGCCGTCGTGCGTTAGCGTCTCAGGCGCGGCTCCCACTACCACCCAGTCACGTTCTTTGATGGGCAGCCCGAGCAGTTCATCTCGTACGGCGCCACCAACTAGGTACGTTTGCATGAGCGGATCCTGCTGCTAATTACTTATTTGTCTGGTGTTTCTTTAGTGGCCACTCGGCTGCCGGCGGCATAGCGTAGTTCAGCGTACCGCACCGCTGGTTGGCGCGGACCCAAATAAAAGTGCACCACACTCTTTAGCGCTGTTGGAGTCACTCCTAAACTCAGTAGATCTTGGCGAGTTGATACGCTATCAACGGCCAACGAACGGTAGTTATCCAGTGATAGGGGCTTCCCAGGGAGCAGACCCAACAGAGCTGCTTGCACTACCCCGATCGAGTCAGGGAGCGACAGGACATAGCAGCGTTTGCGAATGACTTGGGCTACGTACTTAATTAGCGCGCTTAATGTAAATATATCCGGACCGCATAGCTCAAAGCGTTGACCCACAGTTGCTTTGTCCGCTAGTGACCGACTCATTGCTTCGATGACATCGCCTATATACACTGGTGCGAAGCGCGTGCCGCCCCGCGCGATGGGCAGCACGGCGAAAAAGTGTCCCCATGCGACGAGCTTAATCAGTGCGGCGAATTTATTCATAAAGCTATCGCCCGGCCCAAAAATGACTGATGGCTCAAAAATGGTCCAGTCGATATCACTGCTTTCCTGGATGAGTTTGTTTGCCGCAGCTTTGCTACGTAAGTAATGACTCGGCGCGTCTGCCCTGGCTTTGAGCGCGCTCATGTGGAGCAATCTGCGTACGCCCGTTGCTTGGCAGGCCTGAATGACGTTCGCGGTTAATTCCGTGTGTGCGCGAGTAAAGCCTTTGCCAGAAAATCCGCTTTCATTCAGGATGCCGACTAGATTGATAACAGCATCTGAGCCCGCAATTGCCGTTTGCAAGGCACTGGCGCTGTAAATATCGGTGTCCAATAAGTTTAAGCCGGGGAGCACGAGCAGATCGCTGTGTCGCGCACGATGGCGGGTTAAGACTCTGACCTGATGTCCGTCACGAATCAGACGGCTGATCAGCGCTCGGCCAACGAAGCCGGTGCCGCCGAGCACGGTAATGAGCAATGAGCGCATGGTTACAGTCCCAGTATGATGAGCTGTCAAGTATAGCGCTGTTCGGCCGGGTCCCCGCGCGCATTCGGCTGCGCGCGGGGATGGCTGGGATTTAGCGGACCGGGATGATCAGCAGCCCGTTGCCACGACGGATCGTCAGTACCAACGTTGTGGCGTCTTTGGCCGCAGCTCGCAACTCTTTTACTGAATTAGTCGGTTTGCGATTGGCATTCGTAATGACATCATTGGCTTTGAGCGGCGTCTGGCTAGCGGGGCTGCCATTTTCGATGGAGCGCACTAGCACGCCTCCGCCTGGCGCGTCGGATAGCTCAGCGCCCTCGAGCGCGTGGTGGATAGTGGCTGACTCGCCACCATTTTCCTCGCCACCGGAGCGCACCTGCACGACTGCACTCATGTGCCTTGCCTTGCCGTCACGAATGACAGATAGATCAACGTTCTCGCCAACGCGCATCAGACCAATACGATTACGTAACTCAGCCGATGATTTAATGGCTTGACCATTGACGGCGGTAATAATATCGCCGGCTTTGATGCCGGCTTTTTCTGCAGCGGACCCGTCTACGACCTGTGATACCAGTGCGCCTTGCGCGTCTTTAGCGCCGAGATTGTCAGCAACATCGGGAGTTAGGGTGACTATATTGACGCCGAGAACACCGCGCTTGACCTCGTGGTATTTGACGAGCTGTTCCATCAGCGTTCGTGCCATGTTTGACGGAATGGCGAAACCGATGCCGATGTTACCTCCGGAGCGTGACAAGATGGCTGAATTGATCCCGATCAGTTCACCCTTGAGGTTGACGAGCGCGCCACCTGAGTTACCCGGGTTAATTGAAGCGTCTGTTTGGATAAAGTCTTCATAACCATCTGGATTGATGCCAGAGCGGCCTAGTGCGCTAACAATTCCGAATGTGACGGTATGCTGGAGACCAAAAGGGTTGCCAATGGCAACAACAAAATCGCCGACTTCGGCTTTGCTCGAGTCACCGAGAGGCATTTCTGCAAGCTTACCGTCCTTTACTTGGACGACAGCAATGTCAGAGGCCGTGTCTGCACCTACGACTGTACCTTTGAGGTCACGACCATCAATAGTGCTGACTGTTATTTCCGTAGCATTTTCCACAACATGGGCGTTAGTAATGATCAGGCCTTCTTTGGCGTCGACAACGACACCGGACCCTGCGCTTTGAAATTGGCGCTGTCGTGGCGCTTGATCTGGCATCTCGAAGAACCGTTTAAAGAATGGATCTTCCAGAAGGGGGTTACGCTGAGCATGATCAGTGACGGTACCGCGGGTTGCGATATTCACAACGGCTGCAGAGGCTTTTTTTACGATGGGGGCGAGCGAGGGCAGCGTCGTGCCAATGGCTTCCGTGGCTGAGTGCCCTTGAGCTTGGCATGTCGGTGTCAACACCAGTAGCAAGGTGGCGATGCTTGCCGCCGCTATACCGTGCGGTAACGTGATCGGTTTCACGAAGCGATGAATGCGCATGAGGTGCCCTTTTATTAACGAATTAAAAAGAAAGTCCAAATTTAGCCGCTAGCTTTGCAATCCAGCCGCAGACTGTCCGTGTAGTAAACGCAGACAGCCTGCGGGGTTGGAAAGTTCCGTGCGCCCTGCGGCAAATTGTGGCGGTCTTTAGGCAGCCTCAACCGTGACCCGTCGTGCTACGGTTTGGGCTTGTTTTGGTATGAGGACTTCTAGGACCCCGTTCGAATAGCGTGCTTTGACTGCTTGGCAGTCTGCCGTATCGGGTAGGTTGAAGCGTCTGTGAAACGCACCCGTTGCTCGCTCTATGCAACGGAAACCTTCGTGCGCGGTGCGCTCCGCAAGGTTGCGGGAGCCAGAGAGAGTGAGCGCCCCTTTTTCGAGAGTGACTTCAATTTGCGCGGGGTCAACGCCTGGCAGATCAGCGTGCAACACAAATTGAGTAGCCTGCTCGCTAATATCCACGGCTGGTGACCAGCCGGCTGCCGGCGGTCGGATGACGCTCTGTGAGCTCGCTGCGCTGCGGTACGCCCGATCCTGCTGTTGTAGCTGGTCCATCAGTAACCAAGATTGCAAAGTGTCAATACGCATTGGAATACTCCTAGTCAGTGTTTTGATTGGCGTCTTACGCCGATGGTCTTGAAGTCAGGGCGAGCGAGCGCTTTTCAAGGATCGTGGCCCTCGGTGATGCCGTGACGGTGGATAAACTGTGGATGAACGGTGCATCGACCCGGTTTTTCGGTGGATACAACATCTAGTGTTGTGATTTATTGTGGCTATTGACGTAATCACCGAGACGTGCTGTCCTGTTTTTGGCTATAAAAATGCGTAACATTATGTTTTACAAAGCAAAATATAAAGTCATTAATAACAAAAGAAAGGCTTGACTCCGAGCCTCGCGAAAAATAACGTAGTCACTTGCACACAAGATGTTGTGTCAGCCAGGGGGCGTCAGTGTTTGGTTGCTATCGCGAAGGCCGCGATGACCTGTGATACAGGCCATGTGGTGCGCGTGTCCCAGACTTTTAACAGCCCGATTTGCAGTGATTTTTGGCTCAATGGAGCGACTTTATAAGATGAGCACCGCCTACAAGCTCGATACCAATGATGGTGCAATTCCATTTCAAGCGGCTTCGCTTGATATTTGGGATAAAAAATACCGGTTGACCTCAAAAGACGGCTCGCCCGTCGACGGCTCTATGGATGACACCTACATGCGTGTTGCCAGGGCATTGGCAGACGTGGAACGCATCGAGTGCCGTGAAATGTGGCACGAGCGCTTCTTATGGGCGCTGCGCAAAGGTGCGATCCCAGCGGGGCGTATTATTTCTAATGCCGGTGCTCTTGAACATAAGCCTGCGACGTCCACGATCAACTGCACCGTATCCGGCAGTGTCGTGGATTCAATGGACGACATACTTAACAAAGTGCATGAGGCTGGTCTAACGCTGAAAGCCGGTTGTGGCATTGGCTACGAATTTTCGACCTTACGACCGCGCGGCGCTTACGTCTCGGGTGCTGGCGCATACACTTCAGGTCCACTGTCCTTCATGGATATTTACGACAAGATGTGTTTTACGGTGTCGTCCGCTGGCGGACGTCGCGGTGCACAGATGGCTACTTTCGATATTGGTCACCCCGATGTGATGGAGTTTGTGCGCGCGAAGCGCGAGAACGGCCGTTTGCGTCAGTTCAACCTATCGCTATTGGTTACGGACGAATTTCTAGAAGCCGTCAAAGCAGACCGTGAATGGAAGTTGGCTTTCCCGCTTTTGCTTAAGGAATACGAGGCAGATAAGCCGGATCTATCCGATCCCGCCCATTTTATTTGGCGTGAGTGGCCAGTATCGAACAGTTACGTGACGCGTGACGATGGATTGGTCTGCTGCAAGGTTTACAAAACGCTTCCAGCACGCCGCATGTGGGACGTCATTATGACGTCTACCTATGATTTTGCGGAGCCCGGCTTCATTCTCATCGATCGAGTCAATGAGATGAACAATAACTGGTGGTGCGAAAATATTCGGGCTACCAACCCGTGCGGCGAGCAACCGCTGCCGCCTTACGGATCGTGCTTGTTAGGCTCAGTAAATCTGACGCGGTTTGTAACGCATCCATTCACTGCCGACGCTGCTTTTGATTGGGATGAGTATCGCGCGGTGGTGAAGGTATTTACTCGGATGCTCGACAACGTCGTTGAGGTCAATGGATTGCCGCTCGAGCAGCAGCGTAATGAAATTATGCGTAAGCGCCGTCATGGCATGGGATTTCTAGGCCTAGGTTCCACCATCACGATGCTCGGTATGTCCTATGGCTCCAAGGAGTCGACTCAGTTCACTGAGGCCGTATCACGCGAAATGGCTGTTGCCGGCTGGGAAGCCGCGCTCGAATTGGCGCACGAAAAAGGGCCGGCTCCAATCATGACTGAAGAGTTTCCGGTCACGGAAGCTATGCTGCGTCAACGTCCAGAAATGGCGAAGGACGGATGGAAGGTTGGTCAAAGTGTGCCTGGGCGTATCTTGCATGCACGCTATAGCCGCTACATGCAGCGAGTGGCGAGCGTTGCTCCTGGGCTCGTTGAAGATCTCGCCAAAGTTGGTGCTCGTTTCACGCACCATACGTCTATCGCGCCAACAGGCACCATCTCGTTGTCGTTAGCCAATAATGCTTCAAATGGTATCGAGCCGTCATTTGCGCATCATTACTTTCGAAACGTCATCCGTGAGGGCCGCAAGACCAAAGAGCGTGTAGACGTTTATTCATACGAGTTATTGGCATATCGTGTGTTAGTCAATAATCGCGCAATGCCAGGCAGTACGAAGCCTGATGAGATGTTGCCAGACTATTTTGTTACTGCAGATAGCATCACCCCAGCGCAGCATGTTGATATTCAGGCGGCATCACAGAAGTGGATTGATTCAAGCATTTCTAAGACCGCGAATGTGCCAACTGATTTCAAGTATGACGCGTTTAAAGATATCTACCTCTATGCCTATGAACAGGGCTTGAAAGGCTGCACGACGTTCCGGTTCAATCCAGAAGCTTTCCAAGGCGTCTTGGTTAAGGAAGAAGATCTAAAGAACACGACCTATGTGTTTACGCTTGATGATGGTAAAGAAGTGATGGTTCGTGGCGACGAGGAAATCGAGTACGACGGTGAAAAGCATTCGGCTGCAAATTTATTTGATGCGCTGAAAGAAGGCTACTACGGGAAGTTTTGACATGATTAAAATTGAAAAGCGCATTACTAAATTCCGTGTTGATAAACCGACAGATCCGGCCGAGGTAAAGTCGGCAGAAGAGCGTCGGACTGGCGTTGCTGAGCTTCGTAAAGATGGCGGAAAAGTTATTTGGATGCACGAGAAACTTGAGCGTCCGGAAGTTCTAATCGGCTCGACCTATAAGATCAAGACGCCGGTGTCAGATCACGCCATGTATGTCACGATTAATGACATTGTATTAAATGAAGGCACGGAGCATGAGCAACGCCGGCCATTTGAAGTGTTCATCAACTCAAAAAATCTAGATCATTTTCAGTGGATCGTTGCTCTTACGCGTATTATTTCAGCAGTTTTTCGTAAGGGCGGTGACGTGACCTTCCTAGTGGATGAGCTGAAGGCCGTGTTTGATCCACGCGGCGGCTATTGGCAGCCGGGTGGAAAATTCATGCCATCGATCATCGCTGAGCTTGGGTATGTAATCGAGAAGCATTTGCAGACGATCGGGTTGATGCCACGTCCGGAGCTTGACGTGCATCGACGTAAGCTGATCGACGAGAAGCGTAGCGAGTTTGAATCACGCAACAAGCAGCAGGATGCATTTTCGCGCGGGCACTTCCCCGAGGGAGCGCAATTGTGCACAAAGTGCAGTACTGCTGCCGTGGTTATGATGGACGGCTGCATGACGTGCCTGAATTGCGGCGATTCAAAATGCGGTTGAGCGGCTAGCGCGCCACCATCAGTGAAATACCGGACGCCCAAATACAAAAGGGTCGCTTCTACAGCGGCCCTTTTTTTTATAGGCCGATGGGCGTTATGAGGGTTCTGTTGGGCCTATGCGTAAAGTACGGGTCGCGAGCCGCACTTCGAGTAGAAAAGCGACGAGTGCGCCCACTAGGCACAGCATGGCAAGTATAAATAAGCCAGCAACGGGCAATGCCAGATTGAAGTGTACGAATGCACTCGCAAATAACATTCCTACCACGACTGACACCAGGAGCGCGCAGCAAGTGCTCAGTGCGATTGCCGTGTTCATGAGGCGCGCGCGTCGACTCACCGATTGCAATTGTCGCTTCAGGTCCTGCGCTTCAGCCCCTGATGCCTGCCGGTGACGATCCTCCAGAGGGCGGGCGCGGTCTACGACGCGGGCAAGTCTGTTTGTCAGGACCCCAAGCAATACGCCAACACCGGAGAGCAGAAACACCGGCGCCACGGCCAGTTGTATGGTGTGGGCAATATTTGCGACGTCAGTGAGGGTACTTTCGAGAACCACGCTCCATCATAGCTGATGTGGCGCCACACTAATATTCACGCGAGCTGACCATCCGAGCAGGTGCTGGAATGGCTCTATTAAAGTTTGCGACCGAATTTGTGAGGGCTAGGCTCCAGCGTAAAATCGACGATGTCCGGACGCCGCGTGGTAGGGGCGTGCTCGTAGGGATTAAAACCGGGTACTTTTGGCGTAACCTCCGTCGGCGTGGTCGCGCGCTGGTACGGGTTTTGACCCCTTAAATTACGTTTCCCCACGAGGCGTTTGCTTTCTGCCTCGGCTATTTCCCGTAGCGCTAAGCCCGTTGGTACTTCCGTCAGTACCTTGACCCGCTGCGTGGAGGCGTTGCGATCAAACTGCCCTGTTTGGATTGCCCACTCCCAAACGGCATTGCCGCGGTCGTCAAAGTTCACGCGGCCCGTGCGTGACGAGTCGTTCTCAGGACTATTTCCCACCGATTTCAACTTTGACATGGTGTTTGCTCGCGTTAATAGATACGTGACCTCAACCGTACGCCACCCCTTGAGACCCTATGCGAACAAATGCTTGTTTTGTGAACCGTGCACGGTAGATTATGTGACGCGCGTACCACAGGTGAGTCCGCTGCGGCCCAGACGGCCGATCTTGGCTACGCTTCGTTGGAGATATCCCGCGTCAGACTCACTTCGCAGTACAATGTGCGCGCATGATGGCAGGTGCTTTGATTTTGCGTTTAGAGCGAGGTAAATGGATGGGTTTTAGCGCGCGATCTTTCCGACTTTTCGCATGCTTAGCCGCTTTTGCGGGAGTCATGTTTCTGCTAGGAGCGGCGCCAGCGCTCGCGACGCACAGCGAATTCCCACGCCCCCTAGAACTTGAGCCTGACGTTCAGTTTTGGGAGCGGATTTATTCGAAAGTGACGACTCAAGGTGGGTTGCTACACGATGATCGTCGCCTTGATGTGGTCTATGAGGAGATCACGTTTTTGCCGGGCTCGACGCCTCACGATCGGGCAACGATGGTCGATGGCGCGCGCGGTAAATATGAGCGCATCTTGAAGTCGTTGGCGGCATCAACCGAGGCGGATCTGACTACAGAAGAGCAGCGCGTTTTAAGCCTATTTCCTGCAAATGTCAGCTCGGAAGCGCTGCGTGACGCGGCTGACCACATTCGTTTTCAGCTTGGTCAGGCAGATCGTTTTAAGGAAGGGTTGATACGTTCAGGCGCGTGGCAAGAGCATGTCGAAAAAACACTAAAAAAAGAGGGGCTGCCTGCCGAACTTGCCGTGCTGCCACATGTCGAGTCCTCTTTTAACCCGCGCGCTTACTCAAAAGTGGGTGCAGCCGGATTGTGGCAGTTTATGCGCGCCACTGGCCGGCGCTGGCTGCGCATCGACAATGTGATCGATGAACGTCTGGATCCGTATAAATCAACTATCGCTGCAGCGCACTTTCTGAATATGAACTACTCTGTTTTAGGTTCGTGGCCTCTTGCTCTGACCGCCTATAATCACGGTGCGGGGGGCATGCGAAAGGCTAAAGAGCAACTCGGGACCGACAACATAGTGACGATTCTGCGCGGTTACAAAAGCGATACCTTCGGTTTTGCCTCCCGAAATTTCTACGTATCGTTTCTTGCTGCACTCGAGATTAGCAAGAATTATGACAAATATTTTGGAAAAATTGCGAAAGCGCCAGCGGACACAAGTCATACTCTGACACTGCAGCACCGCACTCAAATGACCACATTAGAGCGATCTCTACATACCGATCGAGACGTTCTAAAAAGTCTTAATACATCGCTAATGGATCCAATATGGACGGGCAAGCGTGCAGTTCCCGAAGGCTTCGAGTTGCGGGTTCCGACACTAGTCAGTACGGAGCGTGCTGTAGTGGATACCACCCACAGAGTGCGTCGTGGTGAAACCCTAGAAAAAATTGCCCTGAGTACTCATGTCTCGGTAAGCGATTTACGAGCACTAAACCGGCTCAAGCCGAGCGCTCAACTCAAAGTGGGAACAGTATTGAAGTTACCCGCATCCACGCCGGCATCTCAAACTAGCGCAGTGCAGAACTGCGATAGAGCCACCTTGGCTGCTTGCAACACTGCAGATGCTAATAAATGCGACAACGGTGCCTCATGCGATCAGCATTAGTAGGCGTGAGTGTCGTGGATGCGTATGTGGTGCGCAGATTTGGTCTTGCCATGATTGTGGTACTTCTTTGCGGTTGTGCAACGCAGCGAGCTTATAAGGGTCCTCTGCAGCCGGCGAGTGATCTCGCTGTTATTGAAGGCGCGCCACTGATTACCGCAGGGCTGCCATTTCGGGTGGTGCTGCGTAAAGTCGATCAGACGGTTATTGGATTTGGGTATTCTCGGGCAACAGTTGAGCCAGGTAAGCATGTATTGCTAGTTGACTGCATCGTGGCCGGTCCGAATACAATTAACCGCTTTGAGATTCCAGCAGAGTTCTCTGCGGGTGGTCATTATCGTCTCGCCGCTGCAATCAAGCCAGGAAACAAGGATTGTGAGTCTGTAAGTCTCGATAGGCTTCAATGATGACATTAGCCTTTGCGAGCAGTTCTTCGCTACGAGCACTTCTGGTATCGGTAGCAGTCGCGCTAGGGTGTAGCTTGACGCCGGTCCAGCGAGCGTTTGCGAGTGGCGAAACGTTGCGAGCCGCGGACGCTGTGCTGGTCGTCAAAAACGAAAGGCGATTGTATTTACTGCGCGATGGCCAGCCTTTTAAAACGTATAAGGTGGCTCTCGGCTTAAATCCGTACGGCCGTAAAGAAAAAGAAGGAGACTACCGGACACCAGAAGGCAGTTATGTGCTCGACGTGCGTAATGCAGCGAGCGAGTATTTTTTGTCTTTGCACGTGAGCTATCCGAATGAGCATGATCAGGAGAACGCTCATCGGCATCGGTGGGCTCCGGGAGGCGCGATCATGATCCATGGTCTGCCCAATGTGCTACACCGTAGCCCTGCGTATTATCGAATATCTGATTGGACTGATGGGTGTATTGCACTAAATAACGACGACATGCTCGAGGTATGGCTGCTGACGCATGACAATACACCGATTGAAATTCGTCCGTGAGCGATACTAACGGCACCAATCGGTCTGAAGATTTTGTTAATGCGTCCGTAGTTCCACACGGCAGCCTTGACCGGCTGTCGCAGCAAGAGATTAAGCAGCTACTTGATCGAGGCCAAAAAGGGCTGTACTCGCTTTTTCGGCGCTGTTCGCTGGCAATTCTAAACGCAGGCAGTCCAACCGACGATCCCACAGAGCTGTTATCCAAATACGCGGCGTTTGAGATTCGTATCTTGCGGGGTGAATCTGGTATCAGCCTCGAAGTAGAAAACGCACCGGCGCATGCTTTTGTGGATGGATTGATGATACGTGGAATTCGTGAGCATCTTTTCGCTGTGCTGCGCGATATTGTCTATGTTGCCAACGAAATTATGGAAAGTGGGCGTTTTGATTTGCATGATGCAGTCGGAATATCGAACGCTGTGTTCTGTATTTTACGCAATGCTGGAATCATTGCCTCCGATAATCGTGTTGACCTAGTCGTTTGCTGGGGCGGTCATTCCATATCGCGCTCAGAGTATGAGTACACCAAACTTGTGGGCTATGAGCTTGGCTTACGATCGCTGAGTGTATGTACGGGCTGCGGTCCTGGTGCCATGAAAGGGCCAATGAAAGGAGCCACGATTGGGCATGCAAAACAGCGTATTCATGGCGGTCGTTATATAGGGATATCGGAACCCGGCATACTGGCAGCTGAGTCACCGAACCCGATTGTTAATCACTTGGTGATCATGCCTGATATTGAAAAACGTTTAGAGGCGTTCGTGAGGCTTGCTCATGGGATCGTCGTCTTTCCAGGTGGTCCTGGCACTGCCGAGGAAGTGCTGTATCTTTTAGGTATATTGCTGGAGCCGTCTAATGCAGCACAGAACTTACCACTCGTGCTCACCGGTCCACAGGGTTCCGCCGACTGGCTAAGTCGGATCGACACATTTATCGGTCTAACATTAGGTGTTGCAACTCAGAAAAAATACCGGATTATTATTAATGATCCAGCTGAGGTTGCGCGAACAATGAATAGCGCGCTGCGTTGTGCCGGTGCAGAACGCGTCAATGGTAGTGAGTCGTGTCACTTTAACTGGGCATTAAAAATTCCCAGCGACTTCCAGCAACCATTTGAAGTAACACATGAAAACGTAGCCGCGTTGAACTTGACTCGGGATCAGCCGCTACACCTGCTTGCGGCGAATCTTCGTCGTGCATTTTCGGCGGTAGTGTCGGGCAACATCAAGGAGCATGGCATGCGCCAGATAGCTGCCAAAGGACCGTTTCAGATTAACGGTGAGCCTGACCTGATGCATGCCTTAGATGATTTATTGGCATCGTTTGTTGCCGAGGGGCGCATGAAACTTTCAGGGGTCTACCGGCCCGTGTATCAGGTGATGCTCTAAGGTCTATGCGGGTTGGGAATCGCTAAGCTGTGACGTAAGTCCGGTAGCTACTGAGTCGAACTGGGACACTGGTTACTCTATGGCAGCTAGTGGTACCCCATGAAAGCCCTCAATCGTTCTAAGGCACGCGTCGCTCAAGTTGACCGGGATGAATCCCATTCAGATTCGACGGTTGTGGTTGCACCCCAATCATTAGCCTCCGGCAGCATAGTCGCTGGTATCGTGGCTGAGGTGGTCACTAGCAGGCGCCACGCGGCGATCACCCAGAAGCTCTATGACTATGCTCAGTACAAGCTGTGGGCTGACAAGGTGAGCGTGGGCTGGGATGTAGCCACTGACCTGAAGCTATAAGGGGGGGGCTGAGGCTGGACCGGCCCGACACCCTTGCTAATTGGCATCGTTTGACCCTTGATTCCGGTAATTTTGCCCTAAGATTGGCAAAGCTGGCCCGTGCCAGCACGTATTATCCACAGCCCTAACCGGACGGGACCTTATGAGCAGTGCTACTCAGCGCGAAACGCGCGGTTTTCAGACCGAGGTGAAGCAGTTGCTTCGCCTCATGATTCATTCGTTGTACTCCAATCGAGAGATTTTCCTTAGAGAGCTGGTTTCTAACGCTTCCGATGCCTGTGATAAGCGTCGTTTCGAGGCGGTTGCTGGCGCCTCCGGCGATACGCCTGCCGATCTTTTCATCCAAATACGCTCTGATAAAGAGGCAAAAACTCTCACGGTTACCGACACGGGTATTGGTATGACCCGTCAGGATGTTGTTGAGCATCTGGGGACAATCGCTAAATCTGGGACCGCTGAGTTCCTCTCCAAACTCTCTGGAGATCAGCAGAAAGACTCGCAGCTCATTGGACAATTTGGTGTTGGCTTCTATTCGGCATTTACGGTCGCTGATCGCGTCGAGGTATTTACCCGTCATGCTGGCGCTGCCGCGGATCAGGGCGTGCACTGGGAGTCCGACGGTTCCGGCGAATTTACGGTCGAAAACTTTGAGCGTGCTGATGTGGGGACTCAGGTCGTCTTGCACCTCAAAGATGATGCGCTCGATTTTGCTGACAGTTGGCGGCTACGTAGTTTGATCAAGCGGTACTCTGATCACATCGGTTTCGCCATCAAAATGCCAAAGAAAAGCGATTCGAATGACGCCGACGATGCCAATGAAATTAAACCTGAATCCATCGAAGAGCTCGAGACTATTAACAGCGCGCAAGCACTTTGGACTCGTCCACGCAACGACTTAAAAGATGAGGACTACGTCGAGTTTTATAAGCATGTATCTCATGATTTTGCAGCTCCCATTGCCTGGTCTCACAACAAGGTTGAGGGTAAACGCGAGTACACAACGCTACTTTATTTACCTGGACGCGCTCCGTTCGATTTATGGAGTCGTGACGCGGTACGCGGCCTTAAGCTATACGTTAAGCGAGTTTTCATATTAGATGATGCCGAGCAATTCTTGCCGATGTATCTTCGCTTTGTTAAGGGAGTTGTCGATTCGAGTGATTTACCCCTAAACGTCTCGCGTGAGTTGCTCCAAGCCGATTCAGAGATTGAAGCAATGCGTGCTGGGATTTCGCGCAAAGTGCTCGAAATGTTGGCGCGCTTAGCCAAAGAAGAAACTGATAAATACGCAGTTTTCTGGAAGGAATTTGGGCAGGTTTTAAAAGAGGGAATTGCAGAGGATACTGCTAACCGCGAGCGTATCGCTAAGCTGTTGCGTTTTGCATCGACTCACACGCACCGTGAAGAGCAAGACCAGTCATTAGATGAATACCTGGCTCGTCAAAAACTCGGACAGAAACAGATTTATTACGTTATAGCTGACACATGGAATACCGCGCGGCAAAGTCCTCACTTAGAGCGATTGCGAGCGAAGGGTATCGAGGTGTTGCTCTTAACAGATCGGGTCGACGAGTGGATGATGTCGTATCTGGGAGAGTACGAAGGGAAAACCTTCCAAGACGTAAGTCGGGCAGATCTTGATCTTGGTGACCTGTTGACGGCTGAAGAAAAGGCAGCCGATGAAAAAGGGACAGAAGCAGCACTTGCCCTCTGTGGTCGTTTGCGAGAGGCGCTGTCGGGCCGAGTCGATGCTGTCAGATCAACTCAGCGTCTAGCTGACTCGCCGGCATGTCTGGTGCTTGGCGCTGATGAGTATGGAGCACAGATGCGCAAACTGATGGAGGCTACAGGTCAAAAGCTTCCCGAGAAACGCCCAACGCTAGAGATTAATCCAGCGCACCCGTTGTTGCAGCGTTTAGAGAGCCTTGCCGACGAGGAACAGTTTAAGGAGCTCGCGAGCCTGTTGCTTGATCAAGCGATTTTGGCAGAAGGCGGGCAACTCGCTGAGCCGGCTGAGTTTGTGAAACGGCTTAATCGTCTGCTTTTTGCCAAGGCATAGCCACAGACTAGGGATCTTGGCTTAGAAAGGCCGCATAATACCGCCCCATTGGATCAATCTATGGGGTGGGTATGCGTGACTTCAGCCGTTTCTTTATAACGACTTCGCTGGTACTGGTGGCAGTGGGTGTCTCGGTTAATGCCGCATCCGCAGAACAAGCACCTGTTAAGCAAGACACCACTGCTGCAGTTCAGTCAGATGCTGCTGCAACCAGCACAGACGCTATAAGCCCTGCCCCGTTAGTGGCAGCCGCGCGGCGCATCGCCGAGGGTGAGGGAATCGTCATCACGGATCTCGTGGTAGGTAATAGCGCGCCCGCGATGACAGGCGCCATTGTGCGCGTGCATTACACGGGCTGGCTTTATGACCCCGCGTCGGTTGATGGTAAGGGTCTAAAATTTGATAGTTCAGTTGACCGTAATGAGCCGTTTACGTTTCCACTTGGCCAGCAACGCGTGATTCGGGGCTGGGATCTCGGTGTGGCTGGGATGCAACGTGGTGGTAAGCGGCGACTGTTGATTCCGGCTGATCTTGCCTACGGCGCCCGTGGCGCTGGGGGCCTGATCCCAGCGAACGCCACTTTATTATTTGACGTTGAACTCATTAGTTTTCGGCCGCCAATGTAAGTTACGCTTTTAGCCATTATTTCCATCGCGATCTTGGAGTCTTGATACACATGAAAAATATTCCAGTGCTCATGCTGAACTGCATAACAGGTCTCGCGGCGAGTAGCATCGCTTCGGTCAGCGTAGCAGCTACTTTGATACACGCCGGACATTTGATTGATGGAGTTGGCGCTCAGGCTGAATCTGAAGTAACGATTGTCGTTGACGCCGGTACGATCAGAGCTGTCGAGAAAGGATATCGCACAGCATCTGCAGGCGATACGGTCATTGAACTCAAGGATGCGACCGTCATGCCAGGGCTCTGGGATATGCATGTGCATCTGACATCTGAATACAACAAGAATGCCCAGTTGCAAGGGTTTACCTTAAACGAAGGTGATGTTGTACTGGAAGGCGCATTATTTGCCGAGCGCACCTTGAATGCAGGATTTACAACGGTCCGCGACTTAGGATCTGCATTTAATGCATCGATTACCTTACGTAATGCCATCAATAAAGGAATCGCTAAAGGGCCACGGATTTTTGCCTGCGGCAAGGCGATAGCAACTACGGGTGGGCATGCAGATCCGACCAATGGGTGGGCGCAGCGCTTGATGGGTGAGCCTGGGCCTCGCGATGGCGTGATCAACGGTCCCTTTGAGGCTGCCGAGGCGGTTCGGCAACGCTATAAGGATGGCGCAGATACGATAAAAATCACAGCGACCGGTGGCGTGTTGTCGGTTGCGAAAAATGGTCTCAACCCGCAGTTCACCGAGGACGAGATCCGCTCTGTCGTCACGATCGCTCGTGATTACGGTTTTAAAGTGGCAGCCCACGCACATGGTGCTGAGGGCGTTAAGCGCGCGATACTTGGTGGCGTTGACTCAATAGAGCATGGGACTTTCATGGATGATGAAGCAATGCGCCTGATGAAGGAAAAGGGGACCTATTACGTACCAACGCTCTCTGCTGGACGGTGGGTCGCGGATCGGGCCGAGGAGGAGGGTTTTTTCCCGGCTTTGGTACGGCCGAAGGCAGCAGCCATCGGCCCCCAACTCAAATATACCTTTGCGAAGGCATATAAGTCAGGAGTCAAGATCATGTTTGGCACTGATACCGGTGTGTCTGCACACGGTGAGAATGCGCATGAGTTCCGCTACATGGTGGACGCCGGGATGCCCGCGCTGGAGGCAATTAAAGCTGCAACCATCGTGCCCGCGCGCTTTATGGACGTGGCTGATCGTCTGGGCTCTATAGAGGTTGGTAAAGTAGCTGATATCGTCGCGGTTCCAGGGGATCCGTTACGGGACATCACTGTGATGGAACATGTGCGTTTTGTGATGAAAGACGGCAAAGTTTTTAAGGACGCGCGCAGTCAGTGAGTGGGCGTGACCCGATAGTCGGGAGACCGACCGTTGAAAAACTCCATATTCCGGGTCCGGTCGGTGTTCTAGAGGCGGTTGTGGAAGAGCCGGTCGGGTTTGATGGTAAGCATGCAGCGATTTTGTGCCATCCACACCCGCTGCATGCTGGGACGATGAATAACAAGGTCGTGTCCACGGTAGCGCGAGCGTTACGTGTGCAAGGGCATGCTACGGTACGATTTAATTTCCGCGGCGTTGGCGCAAGCTCCGGGGAATTTGATGGCGGCTTTGGCGAAACGCATGATGCGCTGGCGGTCTTTGACTGGGCGGTGACGCGTTGGCCCGGCGCCACGATTGCTGCCGCGGGCTTTTCTTTTGGCGCCTTTGTTGCATTCAGCGCGGCCAGTCAACGTCCAGTTGAGCGGCTGATTACGGTAGCGCCGCCAATCGAGCGCTTCGATTTTGCGAGCGGCCCGCTTCCAGTATGCCGCTGGTTGGTGATTCAAGGTGATAATGACGAGCTTGTGGATGCTGTTGGCGTCGTTCATTGGGCACAACAGTGTGTGCCATCGCCACACATGGCATTACTTGCAGGAGCTGGACATTACTTCCATGGTCGCCTTAATGACCTAATGTCGATTATTCGTGATGATTTTGCAGATGCGCCATAGCTTTTAAGGAGCGGCGCATGAGTGCAGACCATAAAAAAACCGAAGCGGTGGTGCCGCTTCGGTTTTTATAGCACATGAGCACTACGCGCTCTTGTGACGGCTCTGCTTAGTTGACAAATGCCTTGAGCGATTTCAGGGCAACTGCGCGCACTTTCTTCGAAGCTGGCTTTGCCTTGAAAGTCATCGTCTCGCCGGTGAAAGGATTGACGCCCTGACGAGCTTTTGTCGCAGGCTTTTTGACAACTTTCAGCTTGAGCAGACCGGGCATAGTGAACAAGCCCGAGCCACGCAGGCTCTTCTTGATGATTCCGTTCAGCGACTCGAATACGGCGCCGACTTGCTTCTTGGAAAGATCAGTGTCCTTCGAGATGCTAGCTAAAATTTCTGACTTGGTCGGTGCTGAGTTCTTTTTCGCCATTAGTATTCTCCTATGGGGTTTTCGATCCGGGCTTTTCCATACGGTTTCTTTCGTGCCACCACTGGACGTCTCACTTGTAGACGGACCCAGCAGCGTTTAGAGCTTGAAAAACAGTCAAAAAGAGCCCGCGGTTAAAATCAACGTGATCGACAATAGCACATCAATTAACTTATTCCACTAGTTTTTAAGTGGTTTTTAAGTTTTGCGTTGTCGCTGTGAATTCAGCGTTCAATGCGCGTTGGTCGGATCGGACTAGAAATGTAGTGGAATAGCCGGCATTCGACGCGCGCTATCGGCTGAGTACTGTTGAACGATTCTTAAAGTAGGGCTTTTAAGGCAAAAAAAGCGGGAGCAAATATAAATAAGGGCTGGGAACTCACCCAATCCAGACCGGCAGTTGCGCGCTTAATTGATTAAGTAACTTGAGGAGCAGCACGAGCAGCACGCTCAGTAGTAGCGGCGCTAAATCAAGTCCCTCCAGCCGTGGCAGCACGCGTCTTAGCGGTCGCAGCAATGGCTCGACCACCGTCCCGATCAGCCGGCCCGCCGGGCTATACGTGTCAGTCGTTACCCAGCTTAAAACGGCCCATAAGATGACTGCGAACAACAAAAACGTCAAAACTTCATGAACTAAAAGTACAACGGTAGTTGCTAGCAGGGCGGGACCCGCTGGTATGGCCTGCCCTAGTACTACGGCGGTTAGGAGAATTCCGCTCGCACGGCTAACGATCGCCATCAGTAAGGATGCTGTATCGACGAGCCCCACTGCTGGCAGCGCTTTGCGTAGCGGTCGGATAATGGGGTTGGTCAGACGGATGATTGCTTGTAGTAGCGGTATCCGAGCGTCTGCTTTGAAAAGCTGCAGCAAAAGGCGGATCAAAAATGCCCAAACAACGCAGTCGACGATACAACTGATGATTTGTGCTAGCAGGCTACGCATTCGCTGGATCTCGTGTTGGGTCAAGGTCGATATCGCCGAACTCTCTGGCAAGGAGTACGGAGCGCTGGGCCGCGGCCGCAACGGCCCGATCCACAATCTTGCCCAACTGGGCTTCTTCAAAGACGGCTACGGCAGCGGCGGTTGTGCCGCCTTTGGACGTGACCTGTGCTCGAAGCGTGGCAGGGTCGTCGAGCGATTGGAGTGCAAGTTTGGCGGCACCGCTTGCAGTGTGCAGTACGAGTTCACGCGCGATTTGCGGAGTGAGGCCGCGGGCGATGGCGGCAGTCTCTAGCGCTTCCATGAGCAGGAAAAAATAGGCAGGCCCGCTGCCAGATATCGCCGTGACAAGATCGAGCTGCTGCTCGTGCTCGACCCAAACCACCCTGCCGACTGCAGCCAACAGATTGGTCGCGACGTCGCGGCCGAGTGCGGGCACCTCTGATGCCGCATGGAGGGCAGTAATGCCGGCGCCTACAAACGCGGGACGATTGGGCATCGTGCGGATTAAGGTTACAGGCCCAAGCCAGCGCACAATATTGGTGGCATGGATTCCGGCTACGATCGAAATGACCAAAGGCTGCTGTCTCTGTGCAAGCGCCTTTAGCGCGCAGGCGACGGGTGCGAGTAGCTGTGGTTTGACGGCGAGCAGCCAAATCTTGGCGTTGGCAGCCGCTTGCGCATTGTCTGCTGTACAGGCTACTTGCGGGAAATGCTCCTGAAACCAGTTTAGTTGGGCCTGCGCTGGGTCAGCAACGACGATTTGCTCGGGACTCAGCCCAGCTGCGATCCATCCTCCAATCAGGGCCCGTGCCATTTGGCCGCCGCCGATGACGGCGATGCGTTCGTTGAGGTGAATGGGAACGGTCATGCGTTGGGAGTCCTTTTACCGAAGAGGGCGGTGCCGATCCGAATATGAGTTGCCCCTTCCAGAATGGCTGATTCAAAATCATTCGTCATCCCCATAGATAGTGAGTCAAGGCCTAAACCTTGGCGGTTGAGGTCCGTTTTTAGTTCGCGCATGGCGGCGAACTGCCGACGCTGCGCCGCCGGGTCCTCATTTTGCGGGGGGAGACACATGAGCCCCCGTAACCGGACGCGCGGTAGCTGCTCGATGGCAAGCGCGAGACCCGCAACCTCATGCGGGGGTATACCTCCCTTGCCCACCTCTGCCGCTAGCTTCACCTGTATACATAATTGCAGCGGTGGCGCCATTGGGGGGCGCAGGTCAGATAGGCGCTGTGCAATCTGTAATCGGTCGATTGTGTGTACCCATCCAAATGACTCAGCAATCGGGCGGGCTTTATTGGCCTGGATCTGCCCTATAAAATGCCAAGTGATGGGGGCGCCACTGATTAGCGCGACCTTAGTGACCGCCTCCTGCACATAGTTTTCCCCAAAATCGGTCAATCCGGCCGCGATGGCGGCCCTGATTGTCTCAACGGGCTGTGTCTTGGTAACTCCGATCAGGGTAATGTCGCTAGGGAGGCGTCCGGCCTGAATGGCAGCCAGCCTTGCCCTTTCCCGGATCGCGGCAAGGACTGTCACTGAAAACTGGGGATTGGTTAACATATTAGCGGTCATGGTGAATGCGTATACTCCGCCTTAGCCTGACTGGTCTGTTCCGGTCTTTGTGGGGAATCGTATGGGTGTAGATATTGCCCAGTTGCTCGCGTTTGCCGTAAAGAATAACGCATCGGACTTACACCTCTCGGCCGGAATGCCGCCGATGATCCGCGTCGACGGCGACGTCAAGCGCGTCAACATGCCATCTTTGTCGCATAAAGAAGTTCATAGCATGGTGTACGACATCATGAATGACAAGCAGCGCAAGGCGTATGAAGAATTTTTTGAGACTGATTTTTCCTTTGAGATCCCAAAACTTGCGCGATTTCGGGTTAACGCTTTCAACCAAAGTCGTGGTGCAGGCGCCGTATTTCGTAACATTCCCTCAGTTGTCCAAACATTAGACGATCTGAACGCACCTAAAGTCTTCAAGGACTTGTGCATGTTGCCCCGTGGTTTGGTGCTCGTGACTGGCCCGACCGGGTCGGGTAAGTCAACCACGCTCGCGGCACTCCTGAACCACTGCAATGAAAATCGACCAGATCACATCATAACGATTGAAGATCCAATCGAGTTCATATACGAGTCAAAGCGCTGCTTGATTAATCAGCGCGAAGTGCACCGTGACACATTGGGATTTTCAGAGGCCTTACGCTCAGCTTTGCGTGAAGACCCAGACATCATTCTCGTCGGCGAGTTGCGTGATCTAGAAACCATCCGCCTCGCGCTCACGGCTGCTGAGACCGGACATCTCGTATTCGCCACAGTGCATACAAGCTCTGCCGCAAAAACAATTGACCGAATTGTAGACGTATTCCCAGGCGACGAAAAAGAGATGGTGCGCTCTATGCTCTCCGAGAGCTTACGTGCCGTTGTGTCCCAGACATTGCTCAAGCGCGTTTCTGGTGGCCGTATTGCCGCGCATGAAATCATGATTGGCACCCCAGCCATCCGTAATTTAATACGTGAGGGAAAAGTCGCGCAAATGTACTCGTCAATTCAGACTGGTTTTGGTGTCGGCATGCAGACCTTAGACCAGTGCCTACAAGATTTAACTACTCGCGGAATCGTTAGCAAGGAAGAGGCGCGCTACAAAGCGCAAAACAAGGACACTATTTAATGGAAGCTGCGCTCAAGGATGGCGGCGGCGTGATGGAGCGCGACCAAGCAATCAAACTGATGCTTGAGCTCCTAAGGCGCATGGTAGAGCGTAATGGATCAGATCTATTTATTACGGCAGGTTTTCCGCCTGCTATCAAGGTTGATGGCGAAATAAAGGCGCAGGCAGATCGGGTGTTGACTCCCGAACAAAGCGCGTTGTTAACGCGCTCAATAATGAATGACCGGCAAGTTCGTGATTTTGATGCCACCAAAGAATGCCAGTTTGCGATTGCACCGCATGGCATAGGCCGGTTTCGCGCCAGCGCCTTCGTGCAACAAGGTTGGACCGGCTGCGTAGTACGTATGATTAATAGTAGCGTACCTACGGTTGATCAACTGGAATTACCGCCGATCCTTAAAGATGTGGCGATGACTAAACGTGGTTTGGTCATTGTCGTTGGCGCCACAGGCTCTGGTAAATCCACCACGCTCGCGGCCATGCTGGATCATCGCAATGCAAATACTCAAGGGCATATCGTTACTATTGAGGATCCTATCGAATTTGTTCATCCCCACAAAAGCTGTGTTATCACCCAGCGCGAAGTCGGGGTGGATACGGACAGCTGGGCAACAGCCTTAAAAAATACGCTTCGGCAAGCGCCGGACGTCATCTTGATTGGTGAAATTCGCGATCGTGAAACCATGGAGTTCGCGATTCAGTTTGCGGAAACCGGCCATCTAGTGCTTTGTACCTTGCATGCTAACAATGCGAATCAGGCCCTCGACCGTGTTATTAACCTATTTCCCCAGGAACGGCGTGAGCAGGTATTAATGGACCTATCATTAAACTTACGCGCACTTGTCTCGCAGCGGTTGGTGCCACGCGAGGGAGCTGATGGGCGTATCGCTGCAACAGAAATCATGCTGCACTCGCCTCTGATTGCAGATCTCGTATTCAAAGGCGACATTGCGCAAATTAAAGAAATTATGGCTCGCTCTAACCGACTCGGCATGAAAACTTTCGATCAGTCGTTGTTTGAGCTTTATGAGAACTACAAGATCAACTATGAAGATGCTTTGCGTAACTCCGACTCGACAAACGAGCTGCGTTTAAAAATCAAGCTTGATTCCCGTCGTGAAGAGAAGCTCAGCCATGAGCAGGCCTATAGTTTGCGCATAATGGATGATTCAAAGGCCTAAAATGGTTGACTCTGTGATCTTTGCCGACTCTGGGACCGGACGCAGCGATAAAATCGACCTCAGTCCTTTTTTTAAGCTTATGGCCGACAAAAAAGCGTCTGATCTTTTTATCTCACCTCAAGCGCCGATTAAGGTCAAAGTAGAGGGGTTGATTTACCCCACGAGCCAAAAAATCATCGCGCCAGAAATGGTTAGGCAAATTGCTTACGGCTTGATGACTAAAGAGCAAGCCGCTCAGTTTGAAGCGGATCTCGAAGTTGATTTTTCGTATTCGGTTCACGATATTGGCCGCTTTCGTGTCAGCGTATTCTTTCAGCGGGGATTTCCCGCGATTGTATTACGATATATCACGCAGGAAATGCCACGCTTAGATCAGTTGCGATTGCCAGACACGCTACGCGACCTGAGTTGCTTAAAGCGCGGTCTCATCCTGATGGTAGGTTCAACCGGTTCTGGAAAATCAACCACTCTTGCTGCGATGATCAATCATCGTAATGAGACGGCATCTGATCATATTATAACGATTGAGGACCCAATCGAGTTTTTGCATAGCAACAAAAAATCGATTGTTAACCAACGAGAAGTGGGATCCGACACGCATTCTTATGCGCGTGCATTGAGGGGCGCCATGCGCGCGGCACCCGATGTCGTCATGATTGGTGAGGTACGCGATAAAGAGACGATGGATGCAGCTATCACGCTTGCTGGAACCGGGCACCTTTGTCTAGCAACATTACATGCAAACAATGCCGGAGAAACCCTTGATCGGATTATCAATTTGTATCCGGTTGCCCAGCACGGGCAAGTGTTTCTAGACCTTAGTCAGTACCTTCGTGCAATCATTGCCCAGCGTCTAGTGCGTGGCATCGATCAGCGCCGTGTCGCTGCTATAGAAATGCTTCTGAATACGCCACACATGCAAGACATCATTAAAAAAGGCGATGTAGTCGCTATCAAAGAGGCTTTGCGCCGATCCACCGAGCGGGGCCTGCAAGACTTTGATACTGCCTTGCACGCGCTTGTGAAAAGCGGCGTTATTAGCATGGAGGAGGCGTTGGCAAACGCTGACTCCCGAAGTAACTTGGAGACCCGCATCAATTTTGGTTGATAAATTGATGTTGGCGTGACCAGTGGGCGCAACTATTCCGCTGCCGCTGGGAAAACCGTGTTTGCATCGAATACCGGGCCATCAACACAGACTCGTTTCATTGCGGGGCCGGTTGGGGTCATTACACGTACCGTGCACCCGGCACAGCCCCCGACCGCGCAGGCCATGTACTCTTCTAATGACACTTGGCATGCAACCCCAAAGCGTTGGGCGACCGTAGCCGTTGCTGCGAGCATGGGAGTGGGGCCGCAGGCGAAGATCTCTACTTTAGATAGATCAGGCGTCGACAGGTGACTCAGCCAGGCGTTCGCGAGTTCGGTGACAAACCCCACATAACACCCCGCGTATCCTACGCGCGATGCCAAGCGACTTGGCAAGCCCCAGCTCTCTAGCAGTGGCATTGCTGCTGTCGCTATCGACGGCATGCCGCTAACAGGAATGCTTGAAGCCTGATGCTCGAAAGGGAACGGTAATTCAGAGCCTAGCAAGATTAAGGGTTTGAACCCCGCACTTTGGTGACGTACCAGCCACTGCGCAAGAAATATCATCGGCGGCATTCCTACACCACCACCGATCAGTAACGTCAGTGGTCGTGACGGGTCAGCCACAAAGCCATTACCTATCGGCCCTAGGCAAGATAACGGTGTGCCAGGACCTGCTGCTGACAAGGCGGCCAGGCCATCGCCGACCACTTTATACAGTATTTCAATATGGCCGGTATGGGGATCGGCTCGTTGTATTGATAGGGGTCGACGCATTGGCAGCATTGGATTGCAAGTGATGTGTATGAAACTACCGGCAGTCGCCCTCGCGGCAATCCGTGGCGCCTTGATGGTCAGTACAAACTGTTGGCCTGGCCATTCCTGTTGATTAACGACCGTGGCATCTTCTAATAGGATGGTACCGCGGTGACATTTTTGGTTCGTTGTGGTCATGGTGAGTGCTGTCGAGCTTTGCGGTTGGCAACTACAGTTTCAAGAACTGCCATTCGGATGGCGACTCCGTTGGCCACTTGCTTCAAAATCACGGATTGTGATCCGTCGGCCACTTCGCTCGCGATCTCGATTTCGCGATTCATGGGCCCCGGGTGCATGACGATGGCGTTGGGCTTGGCAAGTTTGAGTCTATTTTTGGTCAGTCCCCAACGAGTAAAGTAATCACTCGATTCAGGAATTGCTGCGTCCTGCATACGCTCCTTTTGGATGCGCAGCATCATAATCACATCAGCGCCTGCAATGCCTTTTTCTATTGTGTCAAAGCGCACCGCCCCGGACATCTCGTCTGCATCAGGCATCAAGCCGTTCGGCGCCACGATGCGTAATTCACCAACATTGAGCGCTCGAAATACCTGATATGCAGAGCGTGCCACACGCGAGTGACGAATGTCGCCAACCACAGCCACAACTTGATCCGCAAACGGTCCTTTATGCTGGCGGATTGTCAGAGCGTCAAGAAGTCCCTGAGTGGGATGCGACAGGTGTGCTTCACCGGCCGATAACACACTGACATGGTCTTCGACATGCGTTGCAACAAATTGTCCTACCCCAGGTTCCGCATCCCGAATGACAAACACATCTACGGCCATGGCTTGCAGGGTGTAGATGGTGTCTAGTATGGTTTCTCCCTTGACGCGCGACGACAGCATGATTTCGAGGTTTATCACTTCTCCGCCGAGGCGGCGCGCAGCTAGCTCAAACGATGAGCGTGTCCTTGTGCTCGGTTCAGTGAAGATATTGCCAACAGTGATCCCATCTAGGGCTTGGCTACGAGCTGGAATACTTCCAGGTCTACGTACGTAGTGCTCGGCTCGATCAAGCAGCTCATAAATGTGATCACTAGACAGACCCTCCAGAGTAATTAGATGCTGCAAGCGGTTGTGCCGGTCAAATTGACTGAAAGGGTGCATGCCGGTTACTCGTTGTGGGGCAATCGTGACTGCTCGTGCAGCCATTGTTCCAATAGTACGCACGCTGCGGCCGCATCGACATCACCAAGTCTTAAGCGTCGTGGTCGTGCTCCGGTCGCCCGTTGTTGGCGCAGCCTGTCTTCCGCCTCTTTAGATGACAGTCGCTCGTCAACCGTAATGGTCGTGAGCAAAAAGCGTATGCGCAACTGCTCTGCAAATCGGGTCGCAGCTTTAGTCAGGCGGCCCGCAGTGCCATCCATATTGTAAGGGATACCGGTGATCAGCAGATCCGGGCGCCAGTCGTTAACGTAACGGGACAGCGCCAGCCAATCGGCCTCGCCGTTGTAAGCAGTGACAATTCCTAACGGGCGTGCTGCCTGAGTGAGTGTGTCACCTGCTGCGATGCCAATACGGCGCTCGCCAAAATCAAGGCCGAGTGCTAGCACTGGTTTTATGGAGAGGTCTAAGGCTGTGCCATGGCTGCCCTCAAGCATGGCCTGCCTGCATTGCCAATCGGCCAAAGTCGACACCGAGTAAGCGTCCAGCGGCTTGCCAGCGTTGCTCATACGGAGTGTCAAAAATAATAGAGTCATCTACAGGCACATTGAGCCATGTATTGGCCCGAATTTCTTCATCGAGCTGTCCTGCATCCCAGCCGGCATAGCCGAGCGCCACGATCGCGCGTGATGGTCCTGCGCCACTTGCCATTGCAGTCAAAATGTCGCGTGACGTGGTGACATGCAGTGTTTTGGAGATATACATTGTCGAGTCCCACACTGGTGCTTCTGCGCTGCTCGGGCGGTGCAGTACGAAGCCCCGCTCCTGCTGGACTGGGCCGCCACGCAGCACAAGCTGTTCTTTAAGCTCGGTATCCTCAGTCTCTAAAGAGAGCTGTTCGAAGACATCGCCAAGTACCATATTGAGGGGTCTGTTTAATATGATGCCGAGCGCGCCTTTGTCCGAGTGCTCGCAAATAAGGGTCACCGTGTGCCCAAAATTGGGATCTGCCAGCGTCGGCATGGCGATGAGCAGCTGATTGCTTAGATAGCCGTTTTGCATGCCGCTAGTATCAGTCGTGACTGTCGGCGCTACAAGATGGGCCATTAGCGTGTTTCATCTGTCATGCGCATAGTGGCATCTTTGAGTTCGCCGCCGAGAAACTGCCATTCATAGGACAGTCGCAAAGCATCATGTGAAACGGCGAGGTCGCGTGGAAACGGGTCAAACGGTGCTGCGAGTCGTAGAATGGCGAGTGCTGCTTGATCAAGTTCCGGGTGGCCACTCGAGCGCTGGACACTGACGCTACCAAGCCGGCCGTCTGCCAAAATTTGCACTTCTAGCACTGGGTTGCCCGTTAATTCCTTCCGCCGCAGAGCGGCTAACGGGTAATTTGCCGTGCCAACCCGCTCAATCTTTCGACGCCAGCCGTCTAAATAGACGGCAACCATTGATTCGCGCACATTGGGCGTAATCGACAGTTCGCGTACGACCTCGCCTTTTAGCTTGAGCGTTCGGCCGTCATCTGCAGCAAGTGATTGCGGACTCAGCGGTAAGGCAGATAAGACCGACAAGGGTCTGCTGTTATCAGTAGAGGCGATTGCGGCAGGCTGATTGCGCCCGTGGGCACTCGTGGCAATAACGTCCCGTTCATTCCTGGTGGACTGCGTGGCCGGTGTGTCATGTCCATCTTCGGCTCCTTCGGTCGCCGGTGCAGTGTCCATCGGGATATTGTGATTAGATTCAGTAAGTTGAGACTTATCGTTAGTGCCTGCGCCGTGCTGATTGACCTCTGCGAGATAGTCCGCTGAGGTGTTTTCCTTGGTTTCGGCAACGGGATGATGCACAAGCAGCACGCCAAACGAGGGCGCCATCGCGCCATGCCGGGTTAATCCCGCACTAAACGTGACCCCAAGAATGAGCAGTGCGTGCAATCCTGTGACTACAAACAGCATCGCGATCAGGCGGTCACGGGCCGGGGGCGCGGCTTCTTGCTGCCGCACAAGCTCATCAAGGAGCATCGTGTCTGCCACGCCACAATTATAGCTGCGTGATGTCGATTCGACACTCAAAATTTTGCTTTAGCGGGCGCGAGCCTTTAATCGGAGTGCGATTGCGCTCATTAGGCTGTCGCCAATATTGGTGCCAAATTGGCTATCAATTTCCCGGATTCCGGTGGGACTCGTCACATTAATCTCTGTTACGAAGCCACCGATAACGTCTAGCCCCACAAATAGCATGCCTCGGTCCCGTAGTTTGGGGCCAATTTTTTGGGCGAGCCAGCGGTCCCGCTCGCTGAGTGGCCGGCCGATGCCAGTGGCTCCCGCGGCAAGATTGCCACGGTTGTCTTCGGATGAAGGGATGCGCGCGAGCGCGTAGGGAATCGCTTCACCATCAACAAGGATGACTCTAGAGTCTCCGGTAGTTACGATTTCTGGCAAGTACAGTTGGTTGATTGCGTACCGACTGCCGTACTCCGTGAGCGTCTCAAAGACGACGGTGGCATTTTTATCGCCCTGTTCGATGACAAAGATTGAGCGTCCACCCATCCCATGTAGTGGTTTGCAGACAATTTTGCCGTGTTCCGCAAGAAACGCCGCCATGTCGGTCATATTGCGAGTAATTAGCGTAGGCGCACAGCATTCTGGAAACCAGGCGGTATAGACCTTCTCGTTCATGTCGCGCAGGCCCTGCGGCCTGTTGACGACGAGGCAGCCTTCCGCCTCCGCTCTTTCTAGAATATACGTGGTGTAAATGTATTCCGTGTCAAACGGTGGGTCCTTGCGCATCAATAAAGCGTCTAGGGTGCCCAGTGGCTCGATCCGAGCGTCGCCTAGCGAAAACCAATTCTTAGGGTCATTTTTAACCACCAGCGGGCGCAGCCGACCATAAGATCTCCCGTCCCGTAGCCAGATGTCCTGCTGCTCCGCGTAGAGCACTTCCCAACCACGGGCTTGGGCTGCGAGTAGCATTGCCAGCGAAGAGTCTTTAGCTGGCTTTATAGCCGCTATGGGGTCCATCAGGATGGCAAGACGGATTGCAGCGGACATGCGTAAACCCTCGATCAGCGCCCGGAACTTCCATGCTGTACGGCGGCCTTGAAAAGCCAAGCCCACACCGTACCTTTGGTGGTCACCATAGTACATCCGTTATGGCGGTAAGGCAGCCAGTGATTATCCCAACTTTGCATCGTTTTAGAGTCGGAGTATCAACGTAAGCAGCCTAAGCTTGGTATATTAAATCATCCGAATCTGGTTTTCGGGGTGGTGGGCAAGGGTGTGTGTTCGCACGGTTATCTCGGATGGTAAGGCGTAGGTGTCCGCGATGAGTACCTCTATTTCTAATGTAGCTAATCCTCGGTTGACTGGCCTGAAAGTGCTGGTCATCGATGACAGTCGTACGATTCGGCGGACAGCAGAAACTTTGCTGTCACGAGAAGGATGCACCGTCTTTACAGCGATCGACGGTTTTGATGCATTGTCCAAAATCTCCGACCATCAGCCAGACATCGTGTTCGTGGATATTATGATGCCTCGCCTTGACGGCTATCAGACCTGTTCGCTGATAAAGCACAACAAGGCATTTCGCTCTATGCCAGTTATCATGCTGTCTTCTAAAGATGGTCTGTTTGATCGTGCGCGTGGTCGCGTGGTGGGTTCAGAGCACTATCTAACAAAGCCATTCACTCGGGACGAGTTGCTGTCTGCGATAGAGCAACATGTTGTCAATCGACACTCTAGTCAGTCCTGAGGTAGCAACCTTATGTCCCTTATTTTGATCGTCGACGACTCGCCCACAGAGGTTTATGTCATCAGGCGAGCACTGGAGAGATCTGGTTACCGGACCGCGTGTGCGGCTGATGGCGCGGAGGGTATTCGTATGGCAAAGGCGATGAAGCCTGACCTCATATTCATGGACATTGTCATGCCTGGTGTTAACGGGTATCAGGCCACTCGCGCTCTAGCAGCTGATCCTACGACGAAGCGGATACCAATCATTATGGTTACCAGCAAGTCTCAAGAAACAGACCGTATCTGGGGCTTGCGCCAAGGAGCCGTCGACTATCTAGTCAAGCCAGTGTCTGCCAAGCAGTTAGTTGAAAAAGCCCAAGAAGCGCTCGCCGGCTGATTCTCCTATGACATCTATAGATTCGCTGCGTGCATTACGGAATCAGCCATTCGAGCTGCTCGCCCAGTTAGAGCGAATGGGTCGCCACGTGGTTGGCACTCGCGATGGTGCTGTTGGCAACGAATGGGTTGGCGTTGCATTTCGCGTCGGATCAGATAAGTTTCTGATTGCGCGCGAGGAAATGCGCGAAGTGCTATCCATACCTGCAGACCTTACGCGCGTTCCCGGTGCTCGCTCATGGATACGAGGGCTCGCCAATGTGCGTGGTCAGCTTTTGCCTGTGATCGACTTGCGCAGTTATCTCGGTAGCGGAATGACATCGCTTACCAGAACTGCGCGCATTCTTGTGGCTAACAGTCGTGATACGCCATCAGGGTTTTTAGTTGATGAGGTCCTCGGCTTCAGACGCTTCGCTGATTCTGACTTCGACGTAACCTTGCCAACAACACTGGTACGTTGCGAGCAGTACCTTAAGGGAAGTTTTCGACGTGACGCAGATGTCTGGCCGGTCTTTAGCTTGAAAGCGCTTATAGACAGCCCTAGCTTTCTGCAGGTTGCCTCTTGAGTAGGTCGATGGCTGTGACAAATAGAGTTGAATTAAAGAGTGTTGCGTTTTATGAGTAAGTTAAATAAATCAGTAAGTTGGTTGCCGCTACTACTTATATTGTCACTTGTTATGTTATCGATTGCAGCGGCAATAAATGCGGCTCTTTTTCTAAATTACCAAAATGCATTCGTCGAGCCGCTATATGCCATCGTATCGTTAACTGTTGGAGCAGGCGCATTGATCGGTGGCCTTATCGGGACCACACGTTCTGTACGAATCCAAGAAGAAGCGCAGCGGCAATCTGAGAAAAATGCAAAAAATCAAGACGCGATCCTGCGGCTATTAAACGAGTTATCGAGCCTTGCTGATGGGGATCTAACGGTGCAAGCTTCAGTCACCGAAGACATTACCGGTGCCATAGCAGACTCGATCAACTACGCGATCGAAGCGCTTCGCGAACTCGTCATAACAATCAATGGATCTGCCATCACCTTAGATGCCGCAGCGAAGTCCACCCAAGCGGCTGCCGCGCATCTTGCTAAGGCAAGTGCCAGCCAGTCAATGCAGGTAGCAACAGCCACTGAGTCAGTATCTGAAATGGCTGCCTCGATTGAGGAAGTTTCAGGCAATGCCGAACGGTGTGCTGATGTTGCGCGACACTCCGTAGAAGTGGCGCATAAAGGTGGTGACGCCGTGCGTCGCACTATTGATGGTATGAACGCTATACGCGAAACCATTCAGGAAACTTCGAAGAGAATCAAGCGCCTCGGTGAGAGCTCCCAGGAGATCGGTAATATCGTCGAGCTCATTAATGACATCGCTGAGCAAACAAATATTCTGGCGTTGAACGCCTCGATACAGGCTTCAATGGCAGGTGAGGCGGGTCGAGGATTCGCGGTGGTAGCAGACGAAGTGCAGCATCTTGCAGAAAGGGCCGCCAATGCAACTAAGCAAATCGATGTATTGGTGCGTGCGATTCAAGGCGATACCAACGAGGCCGTCGCCTCGATGGAGCGAAGTACCACTGATGTTGTCGGCGGCGCGCTCCTTGCAGAAAACGCAGGGGCCGCGTTAGAGGAAATCGAACAAGTTTCAAACCAAATTGCAATCTTGATGCAAAACATCTCGTCGAGCGCGCGCCAGCAAGCCGTTGTTTCAGCGAGTATTTCAAGAAGTATGCAAGTGCTGCGGGAGATTAGTACGCAAACGTCTGAGGGTACGACTGGTATGTCGCAGTCGGTAGGCAAGCTCGCTGATCTGGCATCACAGCTTCGTCAATCCGTTGCTGGGTTTCGTTTACCCCTTGCCAGTTCTAACGCCGCTGCTGGTAGGAACGTGCGACTTAACCGTGAGGCCGCTCAGAGCAGCGAAGTGAGCGGGACTGAAGCAATTGAGACTGTCGCATCGCTTGGGGATAAGGCTTGATTCATGCGTGAGGTGGCAGAACAGACGTTGTATGTTGTTGCAACGGAACTGGCAACCACATTAGCGGAAGCGCGTGCGGCGCTCGAACGCTATGCGGAAGGCGTCCCAGGCAAGCAGGCAAGTGAAGTTGTTCTCGATGAGCCGCTTCGCGCAGACGATCTATTGCTTTGCGCGGAACTGCTGCATTCAGTACACGGCGTGTTACGTGTTGTCGAGGTGCATGGTGCTGCTCTGCTCGTCGAAGAAATGGAGCAGGTGTGTCGCCACTTTGTGGCAAAAGCGCCTGATCTACAGAGTCGACTAGAAGGTCTAGACGCCTTAATGCGGGCAATGGCTCACTTGCCAGCATATCTTGAGCGTGTACTCGCCGGTGGACGCGATCTGGCGTTAGTGCTGCTGCCACTACTGAACGATCTTCGAGCGGTCCGTGGGCACCCTTTGCTGTCTGAAGGCACCTTATTGCTACTTAATTTGACCTCGGATACCCAACCCAAGGCAGCACACAGTGGTCCGGACGGTCCTGTGATTACAGCGCAGATTGCCCGACGGCTGCGGCCGCAGTTTCAGGCGGCGCTGCTTGGGGTCATACGGGGTGAAAATGCTCAGGCTCGTCTTGAGGCGCTAAGTACGATCGCCAATGAAATCGAGCGGGTGGCAACAAAGCAGTCAGTCTTTCAGCTGTGGTGGGTAATCGGAGCGCTCATTGAAGCTTTGCGGGATGCTGGAATTGAGGCGACCGCGACTGTGAAACGACTGCTAGGAACAGCAGATCGAGAGCTCAAAAATCTATACGAAGTGGGCGAGGTGCGCTACGCCGAGGCGCCGCCGATAAGCTTTTTAAATAATCTTTTATTTTACGTGTCTCGATCTCGAAGTAATGGCGAGCGAGTTACGGCAGTACGTACATCATTCGGCATAAAGGACTTGTTGCCAGTCTCCGAACAGATCGAAAACGAGCGTGAGAATTTATCTGCTCCATCACTTAAGTTGATGGAGACCGTGGCCTCGGCGATCAAACACGATCTATCGCGGGTCAAGGACGTGCTTGATATCTTCGTTCGAAAAGGAAGTACTGATACGACCGAGCTACGTATTCAATTGGAGATGCTGCGAAAACTCGCTGACACTCTCGGCGTTCTTGGGCTTGGGGATCTGCGTGAAAAGGTGCAGCAACAGCTTACCCGTTTTTCTTTGATGATTGATGGAAGCGTCCCTATCAATGAACGAGCGTTGATTGAAATCGCTGCCAACCTGATCAGTGTTGAGGATAATCTTGATGCACAATTAGTGCGGCTAATTCTGCCGCGCGCCATCAACGACCATTCCCCCACAGACGATCCAGAGTTTTCAGCTGTTCGAAATGCCGTACTACGAGAATGTATTGTCAATTTGGCGCGCGTAAAAGAGGCAATTTCCGCGATCGTGATTGGTGGTGAAACTGGCATTTTAGTTGAGCTACCAAACTTGCTTGGCGAAATTAAGGCCGGGCTTGGCATGTTAGAGCGAACGCGTGCCGCCGAAATTGTGTCAGAGATCGGTGCGCGCGTTGCAAGTCTTACAGCAGCCCCAACGCGCATCACCGGCGCAAGTCTGGACCGGCTGGCCGATGCGATTGTATCAATTGAATATTATATGGAAACGCTCCAAAGTGGTCGCTCAGACCCTTGGTACATGCTCGATAATGCTGAGCGGTGCTTAGCTGAGATTCAGCCGTTTGGTGATGATATGCCTTCTCGCGCAGAGGTCGCAGGTGTAGCCACTGTAGCAGAGCATGTGTCGCTTAATGCCACGCCGGTCCGTGTAGGCGAGGCGCCGAATTTACATGCGGACGTGGATTTTGAGATTGTCTCTTTGTTTGTCGAAGAGGCGCGCGAGGAGCTTGCCGTCATTGATGAGCTGCTGCCTTACTGGGATGCAAATCCGCTTGATCAGGATTCATTAATACGGTTACGGCGGGCTTTCCATACTCTTAAGGGTAGTGGCCGCATGGTTGGAGCGCGCGCTTTAGGGGAGTTTGCTTGGACTATTGAGAACTTGCTGAATCGCGTGCTGAGCGGCACTTTGTCGCGCAGCTCACTAATGCTGTCACGACTACGTGAGGCCGTTGCGCTGTTGCCTCAATTGATCCGTGACTTTGAGCATGGGGTCGCGGCAGGTGTCGATGTGCGCGTGGTCTCTAGTGCGTTAGAAGCGTTGTCCGGAACGGACACTATTTCTAGGGAGGACATAGCTGAGCTTGCGATAAACACTAAAGACACTGGATTAGATGCAGATGGTTTCAATGCTTCAGTTGACCTAAGCGCTAGCGCTCGTTCAGACCAAGATGAAAGCCGCGTTCCCATTGCTTCTGTCGGTTTATCTACTATTCTTATTGAACGAGATTCGATTCTAGATGAGATTTATCGCCGCGAAGTATTGGGTCATCTAGCAATAATACGAGCGTATCAAGCGGCATGCGTCAGGGAAAGTGCTCCCTACCACGTAACTGAGGTTTTATACCGTGCGTGCCACACGCTCGCTGGCGCCTCGTCTATGGCTGACAATAGCGAGTGTCTGCGGCTAACAGAGCCCCTCGATAATTACTTGCGCAAACTTTATGATCATCAGCTGAAACTGCCGTCAGGCGCGCTTGAAGTACTTGCCGATTTAGCGACGGCAATAGATCACCTGGTCGTTGGCGATAATAGTCGTCAAGGCGCCGTCGTTTCGGGGGATCAGCTCCTCGCACGGTTGTACCTTTTTAGTACAGAAGCGGATCGAGATATTGCTGCGCGTGGAATCAAGGCGGCTACAACCCACTCTATAGTCACCGAGGAAACAGCTGAGTTAGATCAAGGTAGGGAAGATCTGTTCGGTGAAACGTTCAACGAAAGTATCGTGAGTTCTGTTGATTTTGATCCAGATATTGCGGTGATCTTCAGCGAAGAGGCAACGGAACTACTCGACAGTGCTGAGCGCGCGCTAGATGCTCTACGTACCAAGAGTGATGATTTAGCCAAGATCTCTGACTTGAAGCGCGTACTGCACACCCTTAAGGGTGGTGCCCGCATGGCGGGCATAAGTGCGATGGGTGACTTAGCACACGAGCTAGAATCCCTGTTAAGTCGCGCTGAAACTGGTGATATTGCAGCCCGCAGCGACTTCATTGCCATGGCGCAGACGGCGGTAGACGCGCTTAATCGTATGCGAGATATCGTGAGTGCCGGCAAACCGGCTGCCCCGGCAAGCATGCTCGTCGCCCAGTTACTGGCGTTCGCTAGTGAAGCACAGCCGGCGCCATCAATGACCCCACTGGGCGCGTCGGATGCCGCTCGAACGGTTGTCCCACCGCAGCAGCCGGATGTTTCTACGAATAGCATGTCTGAAGCTAGGTCCGTTGCGAGCGTAGCCGACGAGTCTAGGTATGTAAGCGCGGCACCCGGCCGAGAGGCGGGGACGCCGCAGGATAGGCAGGAATTGGCTCGGGTAGATGCTGAGCTGCTCGACACATTATTGGATGGCGCGGGTGAGGTTAGCATTCATCGAGCGAGACTTGAGCAACAGCTGTCCTCGATTGAATTGAATTTAGTTGAACTCGGTCGGGTTGTGCTCAGGCTAAAAGCGCAGCTGCGTAACATGGAACTCGAGACTGAGGCGCAAATACTTCACCGCCATCAGGATGAGGGCAGACGTCGTGACGACTTCGACCCGTTGGAGATGGACCGATATTCGCTATTACAGCAATATTCACGAGCACTTGCAGAGTCTACGAGCGACGTAGCAAGCGTCCAAGGGCTCTTAGAGGTACAGACACGCGAGGCTCAAAATTTATTGATGCAGCAAGCGCGTGTGGTCACAGATTTGCAAAATGGCCTGATGCGTACCCGCATGGTGCCATTTCAGCGGCATGTAGCTCGTCTTACACGGTTGGTGCGGCAGCTCGCCAGTGAAACAGGTAGAAAAGTTGAATTAGTTGTGAACGGCGCGTCAGGTGAGCTTGACCGGCAAGTTCTAGAGCGAATGTTGCCACCGTTTGAACATATGCTTCGTAATGCGGTTGTGCATGGCATAGAAACTCCGGCTGAGCGCGAGAATGCCGGTAAAGCGCAGACCGGACGTATTGACGTGTCATTGCATCGTGAAGGCGCAGAAGTTGTGATCGTCGTCAGTGACGATGGGCGCGGCATCAATATGCGCGCCGTACATGAAAAAGCCTTAGCCCTTGGTCTTGTCAACCAAAAACAGAATCTGTCCGATCAGGCGGCGCTGCAGCTCATTCTAGAGCCTGGTTTTTCTACGGCTGATGCGCTTACACAAACCGCTGGTCGTGGCGTCGGTATGGATGTGGTGGCCACAGAGGTGAAGCGTCTCGGGGGAGTCCTACAGATTGATAGTGCGCCTGAGCGCGGCACGCGCTTTACTGTTCGTCTGCCATTCGCTCTTGCGATTTCGCAGGCATTGATCGTGCGGACGGACACCGAGCTTTATGCATTACCGCTGCCAACCGTCGAAGCGGTGCTGCGGCTATCTAAGTCGGAAGTCGAGCGCCACTTGGCTTCTGAGACAGCAAGCTTTACCTACTCGGGCCAAGCGTACCGCTTCCAGCATCTTGGGCGCTTTATTGGCGCACCACTTGCGCGCTTTCCTGAAAACGACGTACTAGTCCCGGTCGTGCTTATCCGAGCTGGCGAGAGTTCTACCGCCTTAGTGATGGATGAGCTAGTGGGGAGTCGCGAGATTGTGGTTAAGAACGTTGGACCAGTGATTGCTGCTATTCGTGGTATTGCTGGCGCGACGATATTGGGCGACGGCAGGATTGTCGTGATTCTTGATATGGGTTCTTTAGTTAGAGGTGAGTGGCGCACACGCCCTCTTATAGATAGCGAGCGCAGTCGACCGGATCATCGTGTATTTGCTCTAGTTGTTGATGACTCAATCACAGTGCGGCGGGTAACACAGCGACTGTTGGAGCGAAATGGTATGCGCGTCATGACCGCAAAGGATGGAATTGACGCGCTAACGATTTTGCAAGAGCATGTGCCGGATGTCATTTTGTTGGACATTGAAATGCCGCGCATGGATGGCTATGAAGTCGCCGCGCACGTCCGTGCTGATGCGCGTTTAAGGGACGTGCCGATCGTGATGATTACGTCTCGGGTAGGTGAGAAACATAGAGCGCGCGCAATTGAGTTGGGCGTCAATGACTACCTAGGAAAACCCTATCAGGAAAACCAGTTGCTAGATGCGATTGGGCCCCTTGTGGCAAAACCTAGGGGTAGTTCATGAGCGAAAGTGATGTGAGTGAGTTTTATGGGCTATTAGTTCCGCTCGCGGGTGAGAGACTGCTTATTCCGCGGGCCTGTGTCGCAGAGATCGCCGCGTGGAGTGAGCCCACCGCCATTGTTGGAGCTCCGCAGTGGTATCTTGGAGCAGTAGCATGGAGAGGGCAGACAATACCGCTGATTTCGTTTGAGGGCACGATGGGGCAGCTTATTCCACTTGCGAGCAGCCGCTCACGGATAGTCGTAGTGCACAGCTTAGCGAAGCTTGTGAAAGCAGGTAGTTTTGGGATTTTAACGCAGGGCTTCCCGCAGCTCATCCGGTTGACTTCGGATCTCGTTAAGCCTGATCCAACGCGCAGTTTTTCAGAGCGTAGTGCGGCGATCTGTTCGCTGCGCTTGCTGAATGAGGCCCCTCTGGTACCGAATATCGAATACTTAGAAAGAATTATTTCTGAAGAAACGGTCGTTACGCGCTAGCGTTGTCGCCGTACGCCTGCCCGTGTCAATTCATCCACGGCTGGCTTTCAAAATCGTGGGCTTCCTGATTCTTGTGTGCAGCGCGCAACGCGTCGGCAATTAAGTGGCCTGCTTGCATACGCGCAGATTTATCGCCAGTCGCGAGTGCGAGCGCTTTGCGGCCGCAGCTCTCTGCTTGATGAGGGTCATTTTCGGCTAGTCGAATTCTTCCGCGTTCGATCCACAGTAACGGATTGGACGGCTCAATGCGTAGCGCTCGGTCAACCGTTGCTGATGCGGACGGCAAATCGCCACGAGCGATCTGACTGTGCGCTTGTGAAACCAAGGCGCGCGCGGCCGCTCCGAGTTGGTATTCGCGTGTAGGTACCGGTGGCGGTGGGGTGTGCTCAACTGGAGTAGGCGGTAGCGCAGGTGCGGCGGGCACAGGGGCTGGAATTGGTGGCTCTGGTGCCTTAGTTATAGGCTGAGGTTGGGCCTCGATAGGGCTTACGGAGACTGGCCTAAACAGCGAGCAGCCGCCAAGCAGGGCCAGTATCAGTGCCGCTAGCGCGCGGCTCAGTGCGAGTGGGTTTTGTGCCATTCCTTCATTTTGCCAGTCGAACCCTCTGCAGCACTAGGCCTGCAGACCGGTTTGTTTAGAACTGACATTCCGTGGGGGATAGGAACGGATACCGCGTCGACGCAGGCAGGGGTTGTATCGGCCCCTGTCGTGAACTCAATCCAACGATCTTCCAGCCCTTCTGGCTCAACCGGGTCAAATGATGCCTGCTTGAGGCTGCTGATTGCCTCAGACCAGGCGGGTAACGCGCCCAGCGCCCCAGTGAGTCCAGTAATACGGTTATCGTCGTAACCCACCCAAACGACGGCAAGATAGCTGCCCGTGAACCCCGCAAACCAGCTGTCGCGCGTGTCCGATGATGTGCCTGTTTTTGCAGCCACGACCGTGCCAGCGGGTAAATGCGCTGTTGCTGCGCGTCCCGTCCCATGGGTGGTTACCAGAGTGAGCATGCGGTTGACTTGATATACGGCAACTGCTGGTGCTGCTTCCTCAACTTCGACTTTAAAACTCTTGAGGGGCTTGCCGTGTTCGTCTAACACCGCATTTACTGCGCGCAGTCGGGCTCGAAACCCGCCATTAGCTAGCGATGTGTACATTTGCACAACTTCAAGTGGTGTCATCTCTACTGTACCAAGCAGCATCGATGGGTTCAGTGCTGGACGCTGGGTGTAGCCGAGCGACTGTATGGTGTCGGCTACTTTGTCCAAACCAACGTCGAGTCCGAGGCGTACAGTGGCAAGGTTCATGGACTCAGCGAGTGCACGCGCCATGGGTACTTGGCCATACGTCTCACGGGTGTAATTCTGCGGCGACCAGACGTTGCCATCGCTCAGCTTAAGATCGATTGGCGCATCGGTGAGTATGCTTGCAGCATGATAACGACCACTTTCGATAGCAGCCAGATAGACGGCTGGTTTTACTAAAGAACCAATGGGTCGATGCGCGTCAAGCGCATGATTGAAGCCACTACCGCCTGCATCTTTGCCGCCTACAACGGCAACAACGTCACCACTGTTGGGCTCCGCGATGATGATAGCGCCTTGTAAATGACCATTTTTCGGATGAGCGGCATCAAGGCGCTTCAATTGATTGCTAAGCGCGCGCTCCGCAGCTGCTTGGGCCTTTGGATCTAGGGTTGTGTAGATCGATAACCCTGCTGCCGCCAGATCCGCCTCAGCGTAGTCGCGCTTTAAATGCCGGCGTACTAGATCAAGATAGGCCGGTACATAGCTGCCGCCTGTAGGGCGCAAGCCGAGTGGCTTGCGCATTGCTTTCTGCGCGCTGTCTGCATCGATCAGGCCGTTTGTAGCAAGTTCCTGTAGTACAAGATTGCGTCGAATCTTTGCGCGTTCCGGATGTTTGAACGGATCATAGTATGAAGGGCCTTTAACTAGACCTACGAGGATTGCTAGCTCGCCAATATCAAGCTCGGACAGCGGTTTTGCAAAGAAATACTCACTGCCAAGCCCGAATCCATGGATTGCCCGCTCACCATCTTGGCCTAAGTAGACCTCGTTCAAATAGGCAACCAAAATGTCTTCTTTGGAGAAGCGCGCTTCGAGCCGTAGGGCCATGACAGCTTCCGTCGCCTTGCGCCCAAATGTTTGTACGTCCGATAGGAAGTAGTTCTTGACTAGCTGCTGAGTCAACGTGCTGCCACCTTGTGTCACATGACCGGCACGCATATTTGCCCAAAGCGCGCGCAGGATACCCTTCGGATCAACCCCGTGATGTTCATCAAAGCGCCGATCCTCGATTATTTTTATCGCGCTGCGCACAATTGGTGGAACGTCTGCTGGGGCAAGCACGATGCGATCTTCACCATGAATCGGTGACACATTGCCTATCAATAGTGGATCTAGCCTGAATACTGGGACATCTGAGCCATCTGGGTGTGCCAGCCCTGTGATCGAGTTCTCAAGCGTTTGAATAACGAGACGCTCGGGTTCACGTAATTCGTCTGCGAACTGAAAGCGGCGAGTGTGGACTTCAAAATTGCCCCCCTTGCGCCGGTAGTTGCCAGGGCCATTTGCTGGGTCGGCGCTACGGTAGTGCAATCGCTTCAGTTCATCATCCAAATCATCTGCAGACATCGCTGCACCAACGTAGAGGTCAATGGGCGCTGCGTACACGCGCGCGGGGACTGACCAGAGCCGGCCTTGGAACTCGCGATTGACCATGCGATCAAGATAGACGATCCAAGTAACAAGTCCACAGACACCGAGTAAACCGATGGCGCAAAGCAAGATGATCAGATTGCGTAGGCTGAATTTAGGACGCTGCATAGGACTATTTTAAGCCAGATCACCGTGGAATGCCTGCAAAACAGCTAGTGCGGCAGCCGCAGCAGTTTCCGTTCTAAGTATCCGCGGACCTAGGCGCATGGCCGTGAATTGCTGTTTTTTAGCCAGGCCTACTTCGCCCGAACTTAAGCCGCCCTCTGGACCGACAAGCAACTCAATGCTAGCTGAAGTACTTGGAAGCTGCCGTAAGCCGCTCGTTGCTTCTGGGTCCAAAATAACGCGTTGGATGGCATGGTTAGTGCTTGAGGGTAGGCGTGCGAAATACTCTAATAAGCGACCTGGTAGCTCGATCGCAGGTAGCTGCGCTCGACCACTTTGTTCGCAAGCAGCAATAGCAACACCTTGCCAATGAGTGAGTCGTGTCTGTGCTTGTCTGTCGTCTAGCCGAACAACGCTACGCTCACAAAGAACCGGAATGATGCGGGTGACACCAAGTTCAGTGGCCTTTTGGATCACGTAGTCCATGCGGTCACCACGCGATACCCCCTGAACGAGGGTGATAGCGAGACCTGACTCTGGAATGCTCGCGTAAGGACCAGTAATGGCCACGCGTGCTTGATCACCACGTACGGATGCTATACGAGCGCTAAATTCACTACCCAGTCCGTTGAAGACATTAAATTCGTCGCCTAATTTCAGGCGCAAAACACGGAGCAAGTGTTGTGCAGCGCGTGGATTTAGATCGATGGTTGATCCAGCGATCAGTTCGGCATCGATGAAGCAACGAATTAGGCGCATGCGATATCCAGACACTCGTTCATTACAGCGGCTAAAAAATCGACCTCTTCGGGCTTGATAACATAGGGAGGCATGATGTACAAAACATTGCCCAATGGTCTGAGCAACACGCCCCTGCTAAGTGCATGTTGGTAGGCGCGCAGGCCGCGTCGTTGAGTCCAAGGAAAAGGCGCGCGCGTCGTTCGTGACTCGACAAATTCAGCCGCAACAATTAAACCGGTTTGTCGAAGTTCAGCAACATTAGGATGATCGCTAAGAGACGCTGTTGCGCGCCGCAAATGTTGCTCAAGATTGCGATTGGCTGTTTGTGTTGTTGGTGCCTCAAGTAAATCGAGCGTAGCTAGCGCGGTTGAAGCAGCAAGCGGATTTCCTGAGTAACTATGCGAATGCAAAAAAGCTGTTCGATTAACATAATCATCATAAAAGGCGCTATAAACGTCACTGGTCGTTAGTACAACGCTGAGTGGCAGATAGCCCCCAGTGATGCCTTTTGATAAGCACAGAAAATCAGGCGTTATGCTCCCTTGTTCGCACGCAAAGACTGTGCCAGTACGCCCAAAGCCAACCGCGATTTCATCAGCGATCAGATGGATATTGAGATGAGTACATAGCTCACGTAAAAGCGTCAAATACACTGGATGGTACATGCGCATGTTGCCGGCACATTGCACGAGGGGTTCTATAATAACTGCCGCAATTTCGTTCGCATGTCTTTCAAGAAGTTCGCGCATTGCTTGAAAACGGCGTCGACTGCATTCTTCCCAGGTTTCACCCGGTTCGCGATCAAAGCAGTCCGGCGAGGGCGCTGTGTATACATCAAGCAGTAATGGCCGGTAAATGTCCTTGAAAAGGTCGACGCTGCCAACTGACAGCGCGCCCAAGGTTTCACCGTGATAGCTATTGGTTAGGGTTACAAAGCGTTGTTTGCGCGGCTGACCGACATTGCGCCAGTAGTGGAAGCTCATTTTTAGAGAAATTTCAATAGCAGCCGAGCCACTGTCTGCGTAAAAACAGCGAGTGAGTCCTAGAGGGGCCAGTTTTACCAAGCGTTCGGAGAGTTCAACAATTGGGCGATGCGTGCACCCTGCAAGTAACACATGCTCCAGCGTGGCTGCTTGCGTCTGTAGGGCTTGGGTGATGTGCGGGTGACAATGACCAAACAAGTTGACCCACCAAGAACTGATAGCATCTAAGTAGCGTTTGCCTTCGTAATCTTCGAGCCAAACGCCACTGGCCTTTTGAATTGGTAGTAATGGTAGCTTTTCGTGGTCCTTCATCTGCGAGCAGGGGTGCCAAACGACGCTGAGGTCACGTCGGGCGAGTTCGGTATTCATATTAGTTGTCGGCATGGCGTTACTATATGCGGTGTACTGGTTTCGCGTATGGCAGCTGTATCGTAAGCTATGTGCTATGCGAGGCGCTTCATCCGTCGAGATTGATGTCGTAACCGGCCTGATCCGGGGCGTCCGGTATGTGGCATCCCCAAATCAAGACGCGCGCCCTGAGGGAGCGTCCTTAGACCTTTTAGTGGTTCACGGGATTAGTTTGCCGCCCGGTGAGTTTCAGGGGGAATGGGTGGAGCGCCTGTTTCTTAATGAGCTCCCGCCAGATCGGCATCCTTACTTTGCTGCTATCGCGCAGCTTAAGGTGTCGGCTCACCTTTATATCCGGCGGGATGGCTCCATGACGCAATTTGTTCCTTGGCACCGGCGGGCATGGCATGCCGGGGTATCTAGTTGGCGTAACCGATTGGGATGCAATGACTTTTCTGTTGGAATAGAGCTTGAGGGCGCTGATGAGATCCCCTATGAACCGGTGCAGTACGCGGCTCTCGCTGCAGTGAGTCGGGAGTTACTGCGTGTTTATCCGACCTTAGCAGCAGATGCTGTGGTCGGGCACAGCGACATCGCTCCATCGCGCAAAACTGACCCCGGTCCCGCTTTCGATTGGCAGCATTTTAGGCGGCTGTTAGCGGACTGATTGGCCGATTTACATAGTGCTGCAGTATTTGTATTTCAAAAGCCTACACGGGCTGTACGGGCTGCACGGGCTGCACGGGCTGCGTGGAGGCGCGATATAATGAGTGCGCGGTTTTCGTAAACGGCACGCGTGCCACCACCATAAAAATGAGGAGTATTTGTGCCAAGTCCCTGTGGGGAAGGCCAATTTTTCATGTGCCCGATAGAGCACGGCGTCTATGCCGTGGGTCTGGTCGCGCGGGTTTCCCGCCGTGGTGGCGTGGGGCTGGGATATTTTTTTGGGCCCACACGGCGCGATGTGCCGAGCGCTGCTTGGCTACAGTCCTTACAGCCACGACAAGCTGTGTTGGTATGCCGGTTCAAAAGCCTGTCCCTGTACAGTGGCGAATGGCGCCTGCTTGATGTGATGCCTAAGTTCGATCGCACGCTTTGGCCATTGCCTGCATTTCATCGGTTTGACGGAACGACGACATACCGGCCGGGAATATCGACTGTTCAAGACTGGCGGGTTGAGTACAGTGATGACAATCTCATCGTGCCACTCAATGAAGCTCCGGCGCTGCTTGAGGATTTGAGATTAGGCGACGACGTTGTTCTTGATAATCAGTCGTTAGCAGCCACAATGAACCAAATATTAAATCAAAAAATCCATACTATTGATGTGGTGCAGTGGCAGTGACGTGCTGAATTTATTTGCGACCACGTTGCCACAGGGTTTCGCTGCCCTGATCACGCCTCGCTAGCACGCGCGCCAGTACAAACAATAGATCTGACAGACGATTTAGGTAGCGAGGAACCTCAGGTGCGACGGTTTCTTCATGCGCCAGTGTCCAGACGCGGCGTTCGGCGCGGCGCGTCACGGTTCTTGCCAGATGGCACGCCGCAGCTGCCTGCCCACCGCCGGGAAGGACAAACTCTTTTAGTGGTGGCAGCGTGTCATTGAATCCGTCAAGGTAAGCTTCTAACTTGTCGATGTATGCATCGGTAATGACACGATGACCTGGAATGCACAGCTCTGCACCTAAATCAAAGAGGTCATGTTGGACCTCTACTAGGCATTCGATGATGTCTTGCGAAAGATTTGCTGTGGCTAGCACCACTCCGATAGTGCTATTCGCCTCATCCACAGTGCCGTAGGCTTCTACTCGAGCCGAATCCTTGTCGACACGACCGCCATCACCGAGCCCAGTCGTGCCGTCATCCCCGGTGCGTGTGTATATTTTGCTGAGACGATTTCCCACAGATTCTCCGGCAGGCGCTTTGATTGACGACGGCTTATTGTATCCACTCAGCACTGTCGCGCTGTTGGCTGGTGACTGTCAAGCGCTCAATGATGCGCATGCATACTCTAGACTCACTCGCACGCTCGATATTTTTGTTAACGCCATTTTTAAGTGGGTGTTGGGTAAACGCGAGGCATGCGCCGCAGCTTGCTAAGCTCGCGCATCTGCGGGCTTCATGGTTGGAGTCGTTGCGCGTGCCAAGGTGTAGCGTTAAATGATGTGCCATCGGTGGTTGGCGTTAATGTCCTAATCCAGCGCGCACGATCATGAATGCGGTAATCACCCTCGACCCACAATTCGACGGCTTCCGCCCACAGCTTAAAACCTCCCCAGTGGGGAGGGCGCGGAACCTCAACATGCTTCGTTTGGTCATCAGAATCTGCGGCATCAGGCCCAACTGGCGCTGAAGTAAATCGCCTACTGTGCGTCCTGAGGGCCTCAACGAGCTCCTCCCGGGATCCGACGGGACGGCTTTGCTGGCTAGCCCACGCCCCAATTCTGCTCTGCCACGGGCGACTTGCGAAGTACTCATCGCTTTCGTGTGGGGGAGACTTAACGACGAAACCTTCTACTCGTACTTGGCGATGCAAATTGTCCCAGTGGAAAACAGCGGCCGCGCGTGGATTTGCCGCCAGTTCTCGGCCCTTGTTGGACTCATAATTTGTAAAAAAGACCACGATTCCCTCAGGGAGGATAATATCCTTACACAGCACAACGCGTGCGCTTGGTTGACCGTTAAGATCGGCGCTGGCTAAAACCATTGCGTTTGGATTGGGCTGCACTTCCTCAGCGAAAGCTTGGCTAAGCCACGCTTTGGCAACCACGAGCGGATCTTCGGGTAGGGGGGTGGCGAGTCGCTGGGCATGGAATGGGCGCATAAATAGATACTAATGCCTTTGGTGGGGGTTCGTCACCTGCCTAGGCTCCTCGAGTTGATGGAGGGGCTATTTTCGTGCGCAGTGATTCACACGAAACGTGAGAAGCTGACAGAATTGGGTCCCGCTATTGCTGCTGGCTGATGAGGAGACGCTGTGTCTGAACCGACTAGTTTGGAGGAGTTGCGCGCGCGCCTAACGGCCATTGATCGCGAATTAATCGCGCTTATGGCAGAACGGCAGCGGCTGTCTCGAGGCGTGGAACGAGCCAAACGGGCAACTGGTCATGCGACGCGTGATTATCGACGTGAGCGTGAAGTGATCCTTGGAGTTCGGTCCTTGGCTGCGCAGCAGGGAGTGTCGCCTGACGTTGCCGAGCAGGTTCTGCGTTTGCTGATCAGAAGTTCGCTTGCGACGCAGGAGCAGGCGCGCGTCGAGGCTTCTGGTCAAGGAAACGGTCGTCGCGCTCTGATTATCGGCGGTCATGGCAAGATGGGGCGCTGGTTTGCTGACTTCCTCTCCTCGCAGGGATTTCGACTTGAAACTGCTGATCCCGCAGCAGGGTCAGTTGATAGTTACGCGCACCGTAGTGATTGGCAGGAGTCGCAACTAGACCATGACATTATTGTGGTCGCAACGCCGCTAAGCGTCACAGCCCAAGTGCTGCATGAGCTTGCGCTGCGTCGACCGAGCGGTTTGGTATTTGATCTTGCATCGATCAAAACACCTCTACGAGACGGCCTTGCCGCGCTAGTGGCTGCGGGCGTGCGCGTGACTTCATTGCATCCCATGTTTGGCCCGGATACGGACTTACTCTCAGGCAGGCATGTTATCTATATCGATCTAGGTGTTCCGGGCGCGCTAGAAGGGGCACAAGAACTGTTTGCGGCCACGATGGCTGAAAAAGTAGTTATGACTCTTGACGAGCATGATCGACTAATTGCTTACGTGCTTGGCTTGTCACATGCGCTTAACATCGCATTTTTTACAGCACTTGCTGACAGTGGTGAAGACGCTCCGCGTCTAGCACGTATGTCAAGTACAACGTTTGATTCACAGCTTGCGGTGGCAAGTCGGGTTGCCGATGAATCGCCTGCCTTGTATTTCGAGATTCAAGCGTTAAATGCTTATGGAGCTGAATCGCTTAACGCGCTTAGCCTTGCAGTAACGCGTCTTCAGGATATGGTTAAGCGGGGAGATCAAGCGGGATTTGCACAAATGATGGAGCGTGGCCGTTCTTACTTGCATGCGCGCTCATCGCTCGGAGGGGCCGGGTGACTTTTGGAGAAAAACCAAAGCGCGCTGTTTCGAGCGAGTCGTCGAAAGACGAGTTGCGGGTTTTATTGCGGCAGCTGAAGGCTGAAGCGGCGTCTAATGAGCAGAAGTGGCAGCGGACGCTGGAGCGTGAGGTTGAATTACTGCGTGCCGAGACCTTGCCAAGCTTACTGGAGCTGCTGACAAGCGGACTGAGTAAGAGTTATGCGCTGGACGCCGTGCAGCTCATCTTGGAAGACGAAGAGCATGAAATTCAGCACTTGCTCGTTAGTTCTGGTAGCCGTCTAGAAGACTTTGAAGGGCTCACTTTTGTAGATCGCATTGCTGAAGTGTCCGCGCAGTTGTCACGACTGCATCGCCCATGGTTAGGGGTTTGGATGCGTGCGGACCATGAGCTGTTGTTTTCGGGAAGAAAACGCTTGCAGTCGATCGCATTGATGCCGTTAACCTTGAAGCGAAAGACTATTGGCTTTTTGTGTTTCGGCAGTGTTGATCCCGAGCGTTTTAGTCATCGTCTAGGAGCTAATTTTTTTCAGCACCTAGCAACGGTTGTTGCCATATGCCTTGAGAATACCTGTAATCGTGCGCGTATTGTGCGCAGTGGCTTGGCGGATTACTTGACTGGGTGGCATAACCGGCGCTATCTCGAGGCTCGATTACGCGAGGAGTTAGCCCGTGCTCAGCGGGGCGCTTCTAGCGTTGCGTTTCTGATGATTGATGTTGATAACTTCAAGCAACTGAACGACAGTTACGGACACGTTGGTGGAGATATCGCTTTACGGACAATCACTGAGCGTATCCAGACACAAATTCGCGCGAGTGATAGCGGCATACGCTTTGGTGGTGATGAACTCGCGGTGCTATTGCCGGATGCGTCGTTGGATGCAGCGGCTGGCTTGGGTGAGCGAATCCGTGCCGCGATGAAGCCGCCGATTAATTTGGGTCGGGGAAAGCCGCGAAAGGTGACTTTATCGATCGGGGTAGCTGCAGTGGCCCCTGACAGAGGGGAGTCTGATCTCGGGTTGGTTGCAGAGCAATTGCTAGCACGTGCCGATGGGGCGCTGTACCAAGCCAAAGCTGCCGGCCGAAACCGGGTCATAATTGGGTAGTGATGCGTAGCGGCGTTTTTATGCCGATCCGGGTTGGCCCGCGCGCCAGCCTGTGAAAGAATTCAATCTTTAGTTTATTGGACCGCTATGAGCGACTGGATTGATGAGGAAGGCTACAGGGCTAACGTGGGCATCATCCTGATGCGCGCTGACGGGCAGGTTTTCCTAGGGGGTCGACCAGGTGGTCGTGGCTGGCAGTTTCCGCAGGGTGGTATTCGGCAAAGTGAGAGCCTGCACGAGGCGCTTTACCGCGAGCTTGCCGAGGAAATTGGTCTGCAGGCAGGAGATGTTGAGTATTTAGGTGAGACCAAGGAGTGGCTCCGGTACGATTTACCGAAGCATTACGTGCGTCGTGATGGTGTACCGCGGTGCATTGGCCAGAAGCAGCGGTGGGTTTTGCTGCGATTTGCAGCGACTGATGACCGACTGCGTTTTGATACAACTGCTGAGCCACCAGAATTTGACCGATGGCGGTGGGCAGATTTTTGGGATCCGGTCCGAGAAGTGGTGTACTTCAAGCGAGATGTCTATCGACGAGCGTTAGGCGAGTTAGGCGGCATTGCATTCCCGAGTGGGCTGCCACCGTACCCGTCTTGGTGGGCAGCGAGCACTGCTCCGTCGTCTTGGCCTTAGAAAGGCTTGATGATGACCAACGCGACAATCAGAAATAGCAGTAATGTGGGAGCCTCGTTAAACCACCTGTACCAGCGCGCTGATCGGTGATTTTTGCCGTCACGAAATTGACCCACAATTGCGCCACACCATAAGTGATAGCCAATTAACCCAGTGACGAGTAACACTTTTAGCTGTAGCCAGCCGGCCGTAAGCCAAAGAGGTTGCAGAGCGATTAGGATGAGGCCCAGTGCAATTGCAACAGTGCCGGCAAGCGTCATAAGCGCAAACAGGCGTTTTTCCATCAACTTGAAACGGGTTTCACCTACACTATCGGTGGTGTCGGCATGGTAGACAAATAGTCGTGGCAGATAGAATAGGGCGGCGAACCAGGCGATAACAAACACCACGTGCAGCGCTTTGATCCAAAGATAAAACATTGATTAACCTAATCCAGTTCACGACTGGGCGAATCATACTCCGGTGATAGTGATTTACGATGCACACTGATTCTCCTACCGCACAAGTTGAGGGCAAACCGGCCACCGGTCGGCATTGGAATCCCGTCCGAGTCGTCTTCAGAGGAGTTTTGTCCGGCTTAGTGCTGGGCTACGCCTTGGCTCAGTTTCCGTTGCTCAAGTGGTTTTTTGGGCGACATATGGGGCCTGTGACAATTTCAGAGCTGACAGCGGCGTTGCACGCGACTGAGGAGCGTGCCACGAATGCGGAGGTTGCCCGCCGCGTTGATAACGAAGCTTTGCAACAACTGGCACTGTCAACGAAGGCGCTCGAGGCTAAATTGCAAAGCCAGGGTCAGGAACTTGCTTTTTATCGTGGCATCGTGAATCCAGCCGATGGAACCGAGGGTTTGCGCGTGCAGCGCCTGCAGATTTTGCCGGGAATCGCGCCGCATTCCTTTCGGACGCGGCTCGTTCTGATGCAGGCGGCGCGTCAAGACGCGATGGTCACTGCGACTGCTGAATTATCGATTCAGGGGCTGAAAGGAGGCCGCCTGATTGGCCTGCCTTTCGCCAAGATTAGTGCTTCGCCAAGACCAATGGCGTTTGCGTTTCGGTATTTTCAGGAACTGGAAACCGAAATCCGTTTGCCGGCCGATTTTTTGCCGCAGCGGGTTGAGGTGATCGTCCGGCCTGCCAAAGGACAGGCGACGCTGCATCAAACCTATCCTTGGATGGTTGAAATAGGCTGATGTGCCACAACTAGTGGCCTTAATAGCCCCCCGGAGTGGCCGCTTTGACGGTTGGGGGCGTGAGGGCTAGACTGGCGTCTAAGTGATTGATTTATAGGTAGCGGTAATGAGTGATGGAACCTCTCAAGATGCAACGAGCCCAGCTGTGCCGCACTTTGGCGCGGTTGCGACATCGTTGCTGTTTACGGATTCGGCAGCCCGCAAGGTCAGTGAGTTAATCGCTGAAGAAAAGAACCCAGCACTGAAGTTACGCGTGTACGTGCAAGGTGGGGGCTGTTCCGGGTTCCAATACGGCTTCACCTTTGACGAAAGCGTTGAAGAGGGAGATTTATCCGTTGAAAAGCAAGGCGTAACGTTGGTGATAGACCCGATGAGTTTTCAGTATCTAATCGGGGCCGAGATTGATTACCGCGAAGGCCTCGAAGGCGCACAGTTCGTGATACGCAATCCCAATGCAAAAAGCACCTGTGGCTGTGGATCATCGTTCGCGGCCTGAGTGCGGCCTTTGGGTAACACTGTAAGACGAAAGCAGTCGAATGCGTAAACCTGCATACGTTCCCGATGTGCTGGCTGCGGTTGACTTAGGCTCCAATAGTTTTCATATGGTGGTCGCGCGCTACTCGCACGGTCAGATAACGATTGTTGACCGGTTACGCGAGATGGTGCGTCTTGCGGCAGGTCTGGACGAGCAAGGGCGTCTATCTAAAGAAGCAACAGACAGAGCACTAGCGACTATTGCGCGGTTTGGGCAGCGTTTACGCGATATGAATGCGAAAAGCGTCCGCGTGGTAGGCACAAATACCTTGCGCAAAGCGCGACGCAAAGCGGCTTTTCTTGAGCGTGCCCGCGAAACTCTCGGGCATCCTATCGAAATCATTTCCGGCATCGAAGAAGCTCGTCTTATTTACGCTGGAGTGACCCAGACGATGCCCCTGGAGGCAGGGCGACGTTTGGTAGTCGATATTGGCGGCGGCAGCACAGAGTGCATTATCGGCGAAGCCTATGAGCCACGGATCCTAGAGAGTCTCTACATGGGCTGCGTTGCGCTTAGCGATGAATATTTTCCAGGCGGACGCCTGACCGCTAAGAAATTTGAGCGCGCTGTGGTTGCGTGCGAAGTTGAGCTCGAGCCCATACAAGTACCATTTCGCGCCTTCGCGTGGGAGCATGCCGTAGGCAGTTCTGGCAGTATCCGCGCGGTGTTAGACGCGATCCGTGAGATGGATCAGACGGCAACGATAATTACGCGTGATGGACTGAGCGCCTTGACTGCCCGTTTGTTGCGGGCCAACGAAGTCGCATCTGCCGGCTTCACTACGATTAATGACGAGCGAGCACCGGTGTTTGCAGGCGGCCTCGCTATCCTTACTGCAGTGTTTAATTCTCTTGGTATAGAGTCAATGCGGGTTGCTGACGGTGCTCTACGTGAAGGATTGTTGTACGACATGCTCGGGCGCTTTACCGATGAGGATGCTCGAGTTCGCAGCGTGCGGTCAATGTCTGCACGCTTTAATGTCGATATGGAACAAGCGCTTAGGGTTGAAGCAACCGTTTTGGACTTTCATAAGCAAGTGGAAGCCGTCTGGGACCTGACAGACCCGCTCGCGGAGCAGGTGCTACGTTGGGCTGCCCACCTGCACGAGATCGGGCTCGACATCTCTCATTCCAGTCACCACAAGCATGCGGCCTACTTGCTTGAGCATGCCGATTTGCCAGGATTCCCGCGCGAGGAACAACTATTGCTCGCGAGTGTTGTGGGCTGCCATCGCCGCAAGTTAGCGTTGGGCCGGACCGAAGAGCTACTCCCGCCATGGCATAGTCGGGCCCTTTACTTGATCGTGCTGCTACGTTTGGCCGTATTGCTGAATCGTGGACGCTTAAAGACGCCGCTACCCTCAATGCGGCTGCTGGCAAAGGGCCGCTCACTTGAGCTGCGACTACCGCGCGGCTGGCTGCGTGAGCATGAACTGACCAGAGCGGACCTCGTGCAGGAAGTTGATGTCCTAAAGGCCGTCGGCTTTCGGTTACGCGTCTTTTAGAAATCCTGCGACTCTGTGAACGCGCTCATTAGTATCTGCTGTGCAGAGTGTGGTGCCTCGCTACCCGGCCGCGACCGCGTGTAACGACCATCCGTACCAAGCAGCCACGCGTTAGTGTTGTCATGCAGTCCGGATTCGAGATCACCTAAAATGCGTGCCTTGAGTTTTTGCCGCGTTACAGGAAAAGCGACCTCGATGCGACGGAAAAAATTGCGCTCCATCCAGTCTGCGCTTGAGCACCATAGCTCGCTGTTTCCATCGTTTTCAAAATAATAAACACGCGCATGTTCCAGAAAGCGACCAACGATGGACCTCACCCGAATACGTTCTGAAATACCACTTACGCCTGGGCGTAGAGCGCAGACACCCCGTACGATCAAATCGATCTCGACACCAGCTTGGGATGCCTTGTATAACGCCTCGATGATACCTGGCTCGATTAGCGAGTTCATCTTTGCAATGATACGCCCGGCTTTCCCGGCTGCTGCATGCTGACTTTCGCGATCAATGAGGCTAAGTAATGCGTCATGCAAGGTAAATGGTGACTGCAGCAGCTTGCGCAACTTAGGCGTACGCGTCAGGCCAGTCATTTGCATGAATAGCTCATGGAGATCCTTGCCGATCGATTCGTCACAGGTCAGTAGCCCGTAATCGGTATAAGAGCGCGCGGTTTGCGCGTGATAATTTCCAGTTCCGATATGGCAATAGCGGCGTAAATGATCATCCTCTCGGCGCACGATCAAGATCAGTTTGGCATGGGTTTTATAACCTACGACTCCATACATTACGTGTACGCCCGCTGCCTGCAGGCGGGTGGCGAGCGCGATATTCGCGGCCTCATCAAAACGCGCCATGAGCTCAATAATGACGGTGACATCTTTCCCGCGCTGCGCGGCCTCAACGAGTGAGTCAACGAGCGCGGATTCCGCACCTGCTCTGTAAAGCGTTTGCTTGATTGCAAGCACACTTGGGTCGCGAGCGGCTTGCCGTACGAAGTCCATGACTGGCGTAAACGACTGATACGGGTGGTGTAGAAGTATGTCTTTATCCCGTATTGCAGCGAAAAAATCGTTCCCGGTGACCAGTGCTGAGGGAACTTGGGGCGTGAATGCTGGGTATTTGAGATCAGGGCGGTCTACCAAATCATACACAGCGATTAGCCGGTTCAGATTGACTGGTCCAGGTACTTGATAAAGATCGTTTGTGCTCAGTTGAAACTGTTTCAACAAAAAGTCAGACAGATCCGAGGGGCAGTCATGTGAGGTTTCAAGTCGCACCTCATCTCCATAACGACGCTCAGCGAGTTCGCCTTCCACAGCCCGTCGCAAGTCGTCCACCTCTTCTTCATCAACGAAAAGATCACTGTTTCGGGTCACGCGAAATTGCCAACAGCCTTGTACGCTCATTCCTACGAACAAGTTTGTTATGAAATGCTGCACAACAGTTGAGAGATAGATGAGGTGTAGCTCTGCGGACGTTTTTGTATGAGGTAATTTGATCACTCGTGGGAGCGAACGTGGCACTTGGACAATAGCGAGATTTGTGTCGCGACCAAAAGCATCCGTTCCCTCGAGACGAACGATAAAGTTCAGGCTCTTGTTCTGTATTTTCGGAAAGGGGCGCGCCGGATCAAGTGCAAGCGGCGATAACACAGGCTCTACTTCTTGCTCAAAATGCTGCTTCAAGAAGTCCCACTGCAGCTCTGAAAGCGTTGCGCTTTGCACCATATGGATGCCGGCTTTATCGAGTTGCGGCGCCAGTTCATCATTCAAAATTCGGTATTGATCAGCTACCAATGCGCTTGAGCGTGTGTGAATCGCAGCGAGCTGTTGTTCGATGGAGCGTCCATCGTTACTGGTACTAAACGCGCCAAGTTCTTGCCGTTCCTTGAGACCAGAGACGCGGATCTCAAAGAATTCATCAAGATTGCCTGAGCAAATAGCGAGAAAGCGCAGTCTTTCAAGTAGCGGTAGACCATCATCCTGGGCAAGGTCCAGCACACGTTGATTAAACTCTAAAAAAGAGAGTTCGCGATTGATGTAGTAGCTCGGAGCTCTAAGATTTATTGTGTTCAAAATGCTACCCATCGGTTGTCGCTACGCGTTGGTCATGGTGCTGCTACGGCTAATTGTGCTTTGGGCTTACTGCGGTTTTTATCCCCGACAGGTTAGCAAGCAGTTCTGTCGCTTTGGTTTCAAAATCATGACGTAATGACGCCGTGAGTGGCTCGGCCGGCATTGATTTCACAGAGGCTGGATTGCGATGTATGCCGCCAATTCGGTACTCATAATGCAGGTGGGGTCCTGTTGCGAGGCCCGTCATGCCGACAAAACCGATGATATCGCCTTGTCGCACATGCCGTCCTATTCCTGCGCTAGAGGCAAAGCCTGACAGATGGCCGTAGACCGTTTCGACCCCACTGCCGTGTTCTATGGCTAGGACATTGCCATAGCCGCCCTGCAGCCCTCTGAACGAGATACGGCCATCGCCTGCTGCATGCACGGGAGTTCCAACTGGCGCTGCATAGTCGATGCCTTGGTGTGCGCGTAAGCGGTTCAGAATTGGATGCCACCGGAGTCCAAATCCCGAACTTATGCGCGAGAAATCAACCGGTGCACGCAGAAATGCCCGTCGGATGCTTTGCCCAGCGGGTGTGTAGTATTCATGGTGCCCGTCCGGCAATATGTAACGCACAGCTCGGTACGCCTTGCCGTTGTTCACAAATTCAGCTGCTGTGATCTCTCCATCCCGAAGAAACTTTCCATCACGCCATACTTTTTCTAGCACGATCGTGAAAGTGTCGCCAGGCTGTAGTTCCTGCGCAAAGTCGATGTCGTAGCGGAATACCTCTGCGAGTTGTAGAGCAACCTGATCGCTAGCACCTAGATCGTTAATGGTCTTAAATAAGGACGATGTGATCTCGCCATGCAGCCGCGACGTGCGCACTTCTAGCGAGTTTTTGATGATATCTGCTGCAAACTCGCCACTCGCTGCGCGTTTGACGAGCACGGTGGCGGTGTCACTCACACGCCGTTGTAGCGACGTCAGTTCCCCGTTCAAGCTTGTCAGCTTCACCACGTCACCCGGCCGCAAGAAATCGAGGCTTTGTCGGACGCCGGGTAGACTGCGCACCGTGCTTAGGTCTTCAACCGAAATGCGCAGGCGACGAAAAATATTGTCGAGTGTGTCATTGCGATGGATTACGATTTCTACCGCGGACTCAAGTGGTTGCAGTACCGAAACAGCAGCATCGGCCAACTGTAAGGCGGGCGCAACGGTGGCTGCCTGCTGCGACGCCGTCTCATGGCTCAGGCGATTGTCGCGATAGGTGTTAACCGCGAGCAGCGAACTGGCGGCAACTGCCGCTGCGGCGAGCGTAACGGCGACCCAATAACGCCACCGCGGCCAGGCGCTGTTAGCCGGGGCCGATGGAGTGGGCGTTGCGGGTGGATCATTTTGCTGCAATGCAACATTCTTTGTGGCTAAAGTTAAGCTCGAAGAGGCTACGGCCGCCTGTTGGGTCGGTCAACCCCCAGGGCTATTTCTGTCCGGCCTCAAACGCGAGGTCATTTTGCTAAGGGTCCAGCAGACCTAAGAGTGCGCCGATTTGCGCTCACCGTGCAGTGCACCTAAATTGTGCAGTACGGCGCCTATCATTGGCGCGTTAAAACTTAAGGTTTGGTAATGCAAAACGGCTCCGAGCAACTAATTGAACTTAAGCGTGGAACCAGTGAAGTGCTGCTGGAGGCCGACCTAATCCGCAAGTTAGGGCGTGGTAAGCCGCTCATTATCAAGGCCGGCTTTGATCCGACGGCGCCGGATTTACATTTAGGCCACACAGTCCTGATTAACAAAATGCGGCAATTTCAAGCACTCGGGCATGACGTTGTTTTCTTGATCGGTGACTTTACAGGGCTGATCGGTGATCCCACTGGCAAGAATACGACGCGTCCTCGGCTAACTCGCGATGAAATAGAGGCGAATGCTCGCACCTACGAACGGCAGATTTATAAAATCTTGGATCCCGCGCGTACACGCATCGATTTCAATTCGCGGTGGATGAACGCTCTTGGTTCGGTCGGACTGATCGAGCTTGCGGCGCAATACACGGTCGCGCGGATGTTAGAGCGTGATGATTTTTCAAAGCGCTATAAGAGCGGGCAGCCCATCGCGATCCACGAATTCTTATATCCGCTCGTGCAAGGCTATGACTCTGTTGCAATGAAAGCTGACGTGGAACTCGGTGGCACAGATCAAAAGTTCAATCTGCTTGTTGGTCGCACGTTGCAGGAGCATGCCGGTCAAGAGCCGCAGGTTGTGCTGACAATGCCTTTGCTCGAAGGCTTAGACGGCGTGCAAAAAATGTCAAAATCCCTCGGAAATTACATAGGAATCGACGAGCCTGCGAATGAAATATTTGGCAAGCTGATGTCGATTAGTGACACCTTGATGTGGCGCTACTTTGAGCTGCTGTCATTTCGGCCATTGTCAGACATCAGTGCCTTACAAAAAGCTGTAGCGGACGGTCGTAATCCACGCGACGTCAAATTCGAGCTTGGAGTGGAAATTGTTGACCGCTTCCACGGCGTCGGTGCGGGCTTGCGTGCGCGCGACGAATTTATGGCGCGCTTTCGCGATGGTGCCGTGCCTGACGACGTGGTGTCACTCGAGCTTTCTGTGGCAAAGACTGGCGCAAAGCTTGTAGCGATTTTGAAAGAAGCGCAGTTGGTCGCCGGTACTAGCGCCGGTTATCGGATGATCGATCAGCAGGCGGTCCGCGTGAACGGTGAGCGCGTGACGGACCGCGAACTTGCGCTGAAACCTGGCGCTGAGTACCTACTTCAGGTCGGGAAACGCGCATTTGCGCGGGTTACATTACGAGAGACACTCTAATTTCTTGGCCCATTGTGGCCGTTGCTGAAGTTTTTTTGACACCAGCCGCCCGAAGACTATACTGCGCGGCCCTGATATGAAGCCGATGTGCGGGGCCGCTGCACGACGTGACTAGGCGAATCGCCTAGCTACAGAGAAAGCGGAAATAAATCAGGCTCACGGTGTTGACGGACTTCAAAAACCGTTTATACTGGTCGACTCACTGGAGGCCGCCCAAAGCGGTGCACCAGCCTCCCAAAAACCAGCGTTTTGGGCGTTGTTTAAGAATCAGCAGGTAACTTGTGTGGGGACTCGCGTCAAGCGTTGAAAGACGCATATTGATAGTGAGTTCCAAATATCGAAAGAAGATTTAATTTTCGCCTTTAACAAGCGAAAGTCAGTTGTTCGCGAGATTGGGACAAGCGCTTCTAGTTATAAACTGAAGAGTTTGATCCTGGCTCAGATTGAACGCTGGCGGCGTGCCTAACACATGCAAGTCGAGCGGCAGCGCGGGAGCAATCCTGGCGGCGAGCGGCGGACGGGTGAGCAATGCTTGGGAATCTGCCTATCAGTGGGGGACAACCCGGGGAAACTCGGGCTATTACCGCATACGTTCTTTGGAAGAAAGCAGGGGATCGCAAGACCTTGCGCTGATAGATGAGCCCAAGCCGGATTAGCTAGTTGGTGAGGTAAAGGCTCACCAAGGCGACGATCCGTAGCTGGTCTGAGAGGACGACCAGCCACACCGGAACTGAGACACGGTCCGGACTCCTACGGGAGGCAGCAGTGGGGAATATTGGACAATGGGGGAAACCCTGATCCAGCGACGCCGCGTGGGTGAAGAAGGCCTGCGGGTTGTAAAGCCCTTTCGTTGGG